>Ga0207674_10004795_pt1 | contig 16200 bp, 8 predicted proteins | sample KBSCornC72_FD_184303 | JGI IMG/M metagenome (GOLD analysis project Ga0207674, IMG submission 184303) | Corn rhizosphere microbial communities from Kellogg Biological Station, Michigan, USA - KBS Corn C7-2 (SPAdes) (version 2) | ecosystem: Host-associated > Plants > Roots > Rhizosphere > Soil ... | reverse complement strand
CTAATACTTCGCTGGTTGCTGCTACACATGGGCGCGGATTATTTACGACCACATTGGCAGGCGTTGTTACCGGCGTGTCAAATAACGTGATCACAAAGGATTTTATCAAATACATCTCACCGGATGCAAGTCAATTGTTAGTTGTAAAGGGCGACCTGAACACGTTGAATATGCAGGTCCAGATCTTTGATGTGACTGGAAAATTGATGTACAACAACCAACATCCATATCAAAACCTTTCGATTCCTATTTCGACATTTAGTAAGGGAAGTTATGTCATCAAAATACGGGGGAATAATAAAGAGAATTTTGTCCAGCAGTTTGTTAAATAAGGCACAAGATAGAAGGTACAAAGTCCAAGGCACAAGTCTTGAACCTTGTTCCTTGCGCCTTGTTCGTTGTGTTTTCTCTTCTTATCTTTGCAAACCCAATGAGTGTACAGGATTTGTTGCTCCAGTATCAAAACACTCCCCGCCTTTTTCAACTGGCGGACAGGCTTTCTTTTTCCCATCCTGAAGGTTCGGGACAAAAAATTTACCTTAAAAACTTGCAGGGAAGCTCATCCCAATTTGTCGTCGCTTCTGTTTTTGCTCATCCATCGTGTTCGCAACTCAATCATTTGATCATAATGAATGACGCGGAGCAGGCCGCCTATTTTCACAATACGTTAGAAAGCCTTACCCATGCTCTGGATATTTTCTATTTTCCTTCTTCATTTAAGAATAAAAAGAATTATAGCATTCTCAATAGCAGCCACGTCATGTTGCGCACGGAAGCGTTGACGAAAATTGCTTCGGCACAGGGATTTGTCAACAAGAAGATCTTTGTCACTTATCCTGAAGCGTTATTTGAGAAAGTGGTCGTTCCCGGTAAACTTTCTTCCAATATCATTCATATAAAGGTTGGGGATGCCTTAAATACAGAACATCTTCTTTTAAAACTTTCGGATTACGGTTTCGAAAGAACGGATTTTGTGTATGAGCCCGGGCAATTTGCCATTCGTGGTGGTATTCTCGATATTTATTCGTTTGGGAATGATAAACCCTACAGGATTGAGTTATTTGGGAATGATGTGGATTCCATCCGAATCGTTGATCCCGAAACCCAGCTAAGCGAAAGGAAATTGCTCCAGGTAAGCATTATTCCAAATGTTGACACACAATTTGAAAACGAAGAAAGGGTTTCCCTGTTTGATTTTCTCCCCGAAAACACGGTAGTCTGGTCGCAGGACCATGATTGGTGTAAAGAAAGGCTAATGGATTGCGAAGAAGACCTGGGCCTTTTCTTGCGTCGAGAGGATACAAAGACAAAAGATAATAGTGGCGACACGTTGGTAAAGAAAAATGTGAGCCAGGATGATTTTATTTCAGCACAAGAATTCGAAAAAAAGATTTTGGACCGTCATTTCGTTGAGTTCAGCTATCAACCATCATCGATCGGTCATGCCTATGAGATAGAATTTAACACAAAACAACAGCCAGCATTTAACAGGCAGTTTGACATGTTGATCCGGGATCTGAAACATTGGGAGAAAAACAAGTTTCAACTTTTTCTTTTTGCGGAAAATCCAAAACAATTAGAAAGGCTGTACACCATTTTTACGGAGCTGAAAGCCGAAATAAATTTTAATCCAATTGCCACGGCTATCCATGAAGGATTTATTGATGAAGACCTGAAAATTGTTTGTTACACCGATCATGAAATATTCCAGCGCTATCATAAGTATAATGTTAGGCAAGCATACAATAAGAACAAAGCAATAACTCTTCGTACTCTTCGTGAATTACAGCCGGGAGATTATGTTACTCATATTGATCACGGCGTCGGTGTGTATAGCGGATTACAGAAAATAGAGAACAACGGCAAATGGCAGGAGGCGGTTCGAATCATTTATAAGGACAATGACATTCTCTATGTCAATATTAACTCGCTGCATAAGATCGCTAAATATACCGGGAAAGAAGGAAGCGTTCCCAAGATCAATAAACTGGGAAGCGATGTTTGGAATCGTCTGAAAGAAAAGACCAAATCCAGGGTAAAGGAAATCGCCTTCGACCTGATCAAGTTATACGCCCAGCGAAAGGCACAGCAGGGTTTCAAACACACTCCTGATACGTACCTGCAAACAGAATTGGAAGCAAGTTTTATTTATGAAGACACACCAGATCAAAGCAAGGCAACGGCCGATGTAAAAAAAGATATGGAATCTTCGTCACCCATGGACAGGCTGATCTGCGGTGATGTTGGATTTGGGAAAACTGAAATTGCGATCAGGGCAGCATTTAAAACCTGCGTGGATGGGAAACAGGCTGCTGTCCTGGTACCCACGACAATTCTTGCTTTTCAGCATTATCAAACCTTTAGTGAGCGATTAAAAGATTTTCCTGTTACAATAGATTATGTAAATCGTTTTAAGTCATCAAAAGAAAAAAAAGAAACACTCAAAAAACTTGAAGAAGGAAAAGTTGACATTATCATTGGTACGCATGCCTTGCTTGGCAAAGATGTAAAATTCAAGGACCTTGGCTTGTTAGTGGTAGATGAAGAGCAAAAATTCGGCGTTGGTCATAAGGAAAAAATTAAAACACTCCGTACGACAGTTGATTGCTTAACGCTGACAGCTACGCCGATACCAAGGACACTACAATTTTCTTTGATGGGTGCCAGGGATCTCAGCATCATTAATACACCGCCACCTAATCGTCAGCCAATACAAACGGAAGTGCAGGTGTACAACGAAGACCTTATCCGTGATGCCATTTATTTTGAAACGGAAAGAGGAGGGCAGGTCTTTTTTATATTCAATCGTATCAGCAGCCTGGCTGAGATAGCAAATCTTATCCAGGGTCTTTGTCCCGATCTCAGCATTGGGTATGCTCACGGGCAAATGGAAGGCCATGACCTTGAAAAAAGAATTCTTGATTTCATCGATAAGAAATATGATGTGCTTGTTTGTACAAACATTGTCGAAAGCGGTGTTGATATAGCCAATGTGAACACCATCATTGTCAACAATGCGCATCAATTTGGTTTGAGCGACCTGCATCAATTACGCGGAAGAGTAGGTCGCAGTAACAAAAAAGCATTCTGTTATTTGTTGGCTCCCTCGATGAGTACATTGCCAGCGGATTCAAGAAAGCGTTTGCAAACTTTAGAGCAACATAGTGACCTGGGCAGTGGTTTTCAAATTGCGATGCGTGACCTGGACATCAGGGGTGCGGGAAATTTATTAGGTGGAGAGCAAAGTGGATTTATGGCGGAGATCGGATTCGAAATGTATCAGAAGATATTGGATGAGGCCATAAAAGAGCTAAAGCGTACCCAATTCAAAGAATTGTTCAAAGAAGAAATTGCAAGGCAGGACGATTTTGTGCAGGACTGTACTATCGATACTGACCTTGAAATTTTAATTCCTGACGAGTATGTAGAGAGCATTACGGAACGGTTATCATTATACACTAGGTTGGATAATTCTGAAACCGAGCAGGAGCTTCAGCAAATGAGAAAAGAGATGATCGATCGCTTTGGTCCTATTCCTTTCCAGGTGGAGGATCTTTTCATCACGGTGCGTTGTAGAAAATTGGGAGTCGAACTGGGCTTTGAAAAAATGCTGCTGAAGAATCACTCCTTGAAGTGTTATTTTATCAATAAGCCCGATTCCCCCTATTTTGAATCTGAAACGTTCAAACGCATTCTTTCCTTTATCCAGACCCAAACAAACAAGGCACGTCTGAAACAGGTCGGAAAATTATTTCTCCTGATCGTGGATGATATAAAGACAATGGAAGACATCCATTCTTTCCTGTCGAGAGTGAGTGAGCATATGCGTGAGACCTTGCCGGCAAATGCCTGGCAAAAAGTTCAATGAACCAGGCAAAATATGGCATTCAGCGAAGGTGCAATTTTTTGTCCACCCACGCTCTTGTCTGCCCGACAGCACTCCGTCTGCGAACGGAATGAAGTCAGACTCTGTGGCCGTCCCCAGCCTTATTAACGAAAGGTCCTTGGCGTGAATAGTAACGTAAACAAGGGCGCAATTTTTTGTAAATTTATCTTATGGAAATAAGAGAACCTCTGGTCGCTTTCGGCAAACGAATTTTTTCCATTTCAGAATACCTTGATATGGAAGAAGCTGCTGTTGAAAAGCATGAATATTATAAGGGCCAAATATTTGCGATGTCTGGCACCAAAGTGCCACATAATATTATTTCTAAAAATTTGTGGGGCAGTTTGTATATAAAATTGAAAGGCAAAATATGCCAACCATATGGCAGTGATCTGCGAATACATATAGAAGCGAATACACTTTTTACGTACCCGGATATTTCCATTATCTGCGGTGAGATCATCACTCTTCATAATGATAATTGGAATATTCTGAACCCAACCGTAATTGTTGAAATACTTTCATCATCAACAAAAAATTACGATCGCGGTGAAAAGTTTAGACTTTACCGTGATATACCAACGCTGAAAGAATATATACTCGTGGACTCAGAGAGCATCCACATTGAAGCATTCCGGTTGAATGAAAGCACTCATTGGGAACTGGAAGAATATGATGCTTTAGCTGACAATCTTCTGCTCAGGGCAATCCAGGAAAGCATAATGCTGTCTGAAATTTATGAAGGAGTAAGCCTCGGATCATAAGTTTTCACACCGCTAGATCTGATTCACCCTATTTTGAATCGGAGAACCTTTTACCGAATTTATCATCATCCAGCAGCAAACAAATAAGGTACGACTGAAACAGGCTTGAAAATTTTTGAGGAGGATGAACGAGCCTTACCAGGACCCATGCATGCCAGGCTTTAGCCTATTTTATTTCCCGTTTTTTATATATACTTTTATCATCCAATTCAGACTATGAAAATCCGTCCGGTCCTTTTCACTATCGCTGTCGCGGTACTCTCTCTTCATGCATTATCCCAACAGGATTCTGCCTTTCGCTTATTTCTCAAGAGCGGCCCGTTCATTCCCCAGAAAAATATCAACCCTGATTTTGCGCAGACCTTTAACCAGAGGGTGTCGCGTATTGAAGGACGATCTTTCGCCATTATACAATTCGAACATATTCCCACGCAAGCAGAACGACAACAATTATTTACTGCCGGGATAAGCTTGCTGGATTATATTCCGAACAACACGTATACTGTAAGCATAAGAGGTTCTATAAGTGACAAGACCTTGAAGCAGGCCGGGGCAAGATCTTTGATTGAATTGAGACCCGAACAAAAAATGGCTCAGCCATTGGCGTGGGGCGTTCCTCCCCCGTGGTCCGTTAAAGTGCCAGGTACTGTCGATGTATGGATCAGATTCATAAAGGTCCTTTCTTCTGAATCTGTGTCCGAAGAGTTGCGTCAAAAGAACTTTGATATCCTTTCGACTGACTATAAAGATTATCACATCATTTCATTGCGTGTGCCATTGCAAAGGTTAAATGAACTGGCTTCATTGCCATTTATAGAATATGTTCAACCTGCCCCTCATGAAGATCAGCCATTGAATAACGTTGACCGCGCCGATGCAAGGGCAAGTCTTTTGAATGCACCAGTTGCATTGGGAGGAAGGAATCTAAGAGGTGATGGGATCGTGATTGGAGTTGGGGATGATGCGAACCCTTCTGTGCATGTCGATTTCACAAACAGGATCATTAACAGAACTTATGCTCCTCCGAGTGGCCAACATGGTCAACACGTAGCCGGAACTGCAGCTGGAGCAGGTATCTTAAATGAATTATATAAAGGGTATGCTCCAAAGGCAACTATCGTCACTCAATATTTTTCTGGCATTTGGCTAAATGCTGCCAGTTACATACAGGATTACGGAATGGTGATAACCAACAATTCCTATGGTGCTGTGACAGGTGATTGTTCTTACGCCGGACTTTATGATCTGTATTCGGCAATTTTAGATCAAATGGCATTTGATTTTCCTTATCTCCAAAATGTTTTTGCTGCTGGCAATGATGGCACTGATGCCTGTCCCCCTTATCCTGCAGGATTTAAAACGGTATTGGGAAGTTATCAATCAGCCAAAAATATTATATCGGTAGGAGCCACTGATTCAGCCGGAGTGGTTGCAGATTTTTCAAGTAAAGGACCAGTGAGAGACGGAAGAATAAAACCCGAGATAAGTGCGATGGGCAAACGCGTTTTTTCGACTGGCTTTGGATCATATTGGTATAACAGCGGAACAAGTATGGCAAGCCCCGGAGTAACTGGAGGACTGGCACTTCTTTACCAATTATATAAACAGATCAACGGCGGCAGCAATCCAAAGAGTGGATTGATGAAAGCAATAGCTTGTAACAGTAGTCGTGATATGGGAAATGCGGGCCCTGATTTCTCCTATGGATTTGGTTGGCTGGATCTTCAAAGAGCTGCACTGACCATAGAGAACAACAGGTATTTCACATCGACTATCACTAATGGGGTACAGAATACTCATTCGATCACTGTACCTGCAAACGCGGGGCAGCTTAAAGTGATGCTTTACTGGCACGATCCCCCCGCATCATTATTATCAAGCCGGACATTGGTGAACGACCTTGATCTGACAGTGCAAACCCCGGCCACAGTAACGGTATTTCCAAAGAAACTTGATACGATCCCTTCCCATGTTACAAATACCGCTACTGAAGGTCCCGACCATATTAATAATATTGAACAGGTAGTGATTAATAATCCGCAAGCGGGATCATATTCGATCAGGGTTAATGGAAATTCTGTAACCCAAAATTCACCACAGGAATATTTTATTGCTTATGATATTGTACCGGACAGCACGAAACTGAGTTTTCCCATAGGTGGAGAAAGTTTTTCAAGGACAGATTCTTTCTTGATACAGTGGGATGCCTTTGGTACCAGTTCAACGTTCACGTTAGAATATTCAACAAATGATGGTGTAACCTGGACAACGATCGACAATAATATTGCAGGGGACCAACGTCAGAAAAAATGGAAAGTTCCCAACGTTGCTACCAATAAAGCGAAAATTCAACTGATCAACAACACAACGGGAGCGATAAGTACCAGCAATGCATTTACACTGTTGGGGCTGCCTGCGGTAAGCTTAGATCCTGTTCAATGCGAAGGGTATATTAAAATTAAATGGCCGGCTGTTGCCAACGCCACCGAGTACGAGGTGTTCATGTTGCGCGGTGATGACATGCAATCAATAGCAATAATACCGTCAACGAGCTTAAATTATACGTTTAGTGGATTATCAAAAGATTCTACTTATTGGGTGGCTGCGAGGGCAAGGTTCAATGGTAGTTCCGGCCGAAGATCTAATGCCATTTCGCGCAAACCAGTTACGGGTGGTTGTGGAGGAAATATTTCAGACGGTGATCTTAAACTTGATTCTCTGCTTACACCAAATACGGGTCGCAGGTTTACTATTTCCGAACTTGGCAATTCTGTGCAAATACAAGTCCGGGTAAAAAACTTGAACGATACCGCGATCAGCAACTTTGATGTTAAGTATTCAGTGAACGGAGGCGCCTGGGTCAGCGAAAATATTGCAGGTCCATTAGACAGCGGAGCCACTATCATCCACACGTTTACCACGCCTTATGATTTTTCAGCAGTAGGAACTTACGTGATAAAGACAGTGGTTGATTATCCGCTTGACCCGGTGCGGGCAAATGATACATTAACGGTGCCTGTCAAACAACTCGACAATCTGCCCATCGATCTTACCACACCGTTTGTTGAAAACTTTGATGCAGCTCCGCCGCAGGAGTTGTTAAACCCTCAAACAGGGTTAACAGCACTTGACCGTTTCGATTTCAGCAATACGAGCGTTAATGGTCGATTGCGCAGTTTCATCAACAGCGGTATTGCAAACTCGGGTGATAAAGCAATTACCCTGGATGTCGACAGGTATATCTATCCTTCGGTAAATACAAATCTTTTATCGGGAACATTTAATCTTTCAAACTACAATGCAGCCACTGACGATATAAGATTAGATTTTTATTACAACAATCACGGTCAGCCTGCAGGTAGTAATAACAAGGTTTGGATCAGGGGGAGCGAAACTTCACCCTGGGTTTCCGCTTATGATCTTTTTGCAAACCAAAATGACCCTGGCATTTACAAGCATACATCAAGTATCGAACTATCTGATCTGCTCGCTAATGCAGGCCAAAACTTTACTCCATCGTGTCAAATACGCTGGGGAGAGATGGGCTTCTTGCCAGCTGTCGACATTGCCAACGCCGGCGGCTATACGTTTGATGACATTCATTTGTACAAGGCAATAGACGACATCCAAATGCTCAGCATTGATACGCCAATTGTAAGCAGCTGTGGTTTAAACGGTACAACACCAATAAAAATATCGGTCCGCAATAGTGTCAACACAACTGTAACAAATATCCCGGTTAAATTTCGTGTGGATGGTGGCTCGATAACTACGGAAACAATCCCATCAATCAATGGCAATGCAACTAAACAATATACGTTTGCTGCAACAGCAAACCTGGCTTCGATAGGTCCACATACAATTGAGGCATGGGTTGATTACCCAAGCGACAATTACAGTATCAATGATACTACTGTCATTCAAATAGTCAATTCTGCCGTTGTAAGTTCATTCCCTTACCTTGAAAATTTTGAAACGAGTAATGGTTCCTGGTATACGGGCGGTCTAAAACCTTCGTGGGAGTATGGTACACCAGCATCAAATAAAATAAATTCTGCTGCCAGTGGAAGTAAGGCATGGAAAACAAGACTTGCCGGCAACTATAATGACCTTGAATATTCTTACCTGTATTCTCCTTGTTTTGATATCAGCGGTTTGACAAATCCAACGTTAAGTTTCAGCGTTGCACTTGATCTTGAAGATTGCGGAGCAAGTTTATGCGATGGTGCATGGGTCGAATACTCTGTGGATGGAGTTAATTGGACTAAATTAGGCGCTTCCGGGAGCGGTACGAATTGGTACAATAAGAATTATGCAGGTGATCAGTTATGGAACATTGAAGATTATACAAGATGGCACGTTGCTACCACAGCTCTCCCAACGGGTGTTTCAAGGTTGCGCTTGCGATTCGTGATAAATTCAGACCCTGCCGTAAACCGCGAAGGGGTTGCTGTTGATGACATCCATATTTACGATAACACGATGGGAATTTATGACGGTGCTACAATGACTTCCGCTGTTACGCAGACAATTTCAGGCGGCAATGCCTGGATCAATTTTACTTCGGGTGGAAAGTTGGTGGCTTCCGTTCAGCCAAATGGGCAAAACCTGGGTAGCACCAAGGCCAGGGCATTTATTCACACAGGTGCTGTGCGACATACACCCAACCAATATTATCATGACAGAAATTTAACGGTGATACCTGCAAATAATTTAACTGACTCTGTTGCCGTTCGTTTCTATTTCCTCGATAGTGAAACAGAATTACTGTTAAATGCTACGGGTTGCTCTTCATGTAGTAAACCTAACAGCGCTTACGGGCTTGGGGTTTCGAAATACAGTGACCCTGTAAACCGGTCAAATGAAGATAGTAGTATTTTGAATGACACGGGCGGACTATGGGCATTTATTACCTCTTCGAAAGCAGCGAAAGTTCCTTTTGATAAGGGATACTATGCTGAGTTCAAGGTGAGAGATTTCTCGGAATTTTGGCTGAATAACGGAGGTCTCTTCGGCACGATCGCGTTGCCTGTAGAACTTATTTCATTCACGGCGAATAAGCAGCCCAATAATGATGTAATGCTTGAATGGAAAACTGCCGAGGAAGCAAGTATGGACCACTACGAAATTGAAGTAGCAAGAACGAACGGCGACTTCCAAACAAATCATTTTGAAAAAATAGGAAGTGTAAAAAGCAAGGGCAGTTTAGGAGCGCAACAGGGTTATAGTTTTACGGATGCAGAGAACAACAAGACGGGCACGAGGTATTATCGCTTAAGAATTGTTTCGGAGGATGGAAGCTTCCGCTATTCAGATATCAGGCCAGTCGTTTTTGATAACGATGTGCCCTGGCAGGTTTATCCTAACCCTTCTGCCGGAGTTTTTCAATTTGTATTCAGAGAAAACACCGGCGAAACAATTAGCGTCAAGGTTTACAATATGAAGGGACAGATAGTAAGGCAGGCAAAAACAGTTGCTACCGGTTTTGTTCAAAAACTGATCATCGATATGCAACAACCCAGCTTTGCCAGGGGAATGTACATGATAGTCGCTGAAGGTACGGTTACAAAGACATTTACGGTTGTGAAACAATAGTTCGCAGAATTCTTGGAGAAGGGCTGAGCACCCACGGTCATAATTATTGCCAACCTTGTTTAGCAATCCCCGCTTTTATCGCGGCCATAGCCTTTTCCTCATTTACGAGAGTAGTAAGTTTATTGCCTTTCCCATCATGTCCCTGCACCATATAGGCACCTTTAGCGGTTTTTGTGATCACTGCATCCAGTATTGGAACACCTTTTTCTTTCGTTTTTACGTTGTAAGCCGTAAGCTGAACATCTGCCATGATAAAGATTTTTTTGGGGTTAGTTCCAAAGGAATCCCCCGAAGGATCTCTTCGGACCTTTGGGTTAATACCTCAAATTACTGATTTTGGAGGTTTTAAACGGGAGAAAGTTTTTAACAGCCCTGGGAACGACAAGGTACCAAGGTATTTTCGGTATTATTATATCTGTACTTTATACGTCAAGTTTTGCGTACCGCGCATGACTTTCAATAAAGTCGCGGCGAGGTGCCACCTCGTCTCCCATTAGCATACTGAAGACTCTGTCTGCTTCCGCTGCACTTTCAATAGTTACCTGTTTCAATGTTCTTGTGTCAGGATTCATTGTCGTTTCCCAAAGTTGATCGGCATTCATCTCACCCAACCCTTTGTATCGTTGTACGCCCACTGATTCATCCTTGCCGCCGCCAATTTTTTCAACCAATGCTTTGCGTTGTTCTTCGTTCCATGCGTAGGCCTGCTCTCTTCCTTTTTTGACGAGATAAAGAGGAGGTTGCGCTATATAAACATAACCTTGTTCCACCAGCTCCTTCATATAGCGATAAATGAAAGTAAGTATCAACGTCGCAATATGGCTGCCATCCACATCAGCATCAGTCATAATAATGAGCTTATGATAACGAAGCTTGTTTAGATTCAGGGCTTTTGGATCTTCGGGTGTGCCGATGGTTACTCCCAGTGCCGTGAACATATTTCTGATCTCCTCGTTTTCATAGATCTTATGCTCCATTGCTTTCTCTACGTTCAAAATTTTTCCGCGCAGTGGAAGAATAGCCTGGAAGCTTCTGTCACGACCTTGTTTGGCTGTACCTCCGGCACTATCGCCCTCAACTAAAAACAATTCACAGCGCTCGGGGTCCCGGTCAGAACAATCTGCCAGTTTACCCGGCAGGCCTCCACCACTTAATACGGATTTTCTTTGTACGAGTTCCCTCGCTTTCCTCGCTGCCGCTCTTGCCTGTGCAGCAAGAATTACTTTATTGATAATATTTTTTGCCTCTCTTGGATTTTCTTCAAGATGAGCTTCAAGAACTTTTGAAACCGTTGAATCCACAACACCCATTACCTCATTATTACCAAGTTTCGTTTTTGTTTGTCCTTCAAACTGCGGCTCCGGAACTTTTACAGAAATGATCGCACTCAGTCCTTCGCGGAAATCATCACCCTCTATCTCGACCTTTGCTTTATCAAACATACCTTCCCTGTCGCCATAGCTTTTGAAAACCCTGGTCAATGCTCTGCGGAAACCCGAAACGTGAGTTCCCCCCTCAATGGTATTGATATTGTTTACATATGAATAAATGTGTTCACTGTAGCTGTCGTTATACATTAAGGCAACTTCGACAGCCACATTAGTAAACTCATCTTTTCCTTCCACAAAAATGATCTTTGGGATTAAAGCATTACGGCCTGCATTTGCATCTAGCATTTCCACAAATTCAACAATGCCACCTTCGCTATAAAAAGTTTTTGAATAGACAATGTTTTCATCCTCTTTTTCTCTCAGATCGTTGAGGGTTATGCGAACACCTTTATTTAAGAAGGCGAGTTCACGTAAACGCCCTTCCAGGATATCTTTTTTGAAAACGGTAGCAATAAAGATCGTGTCATCGGGCCAGAAATGAATGGTCGTTCCCGTGATATCACTCTTGCCTATGGAACGTACGGCATATTGTGGAATGCCTGTCTTATATTCTTGTTCAAAAATTTCTCCATCGCGGTAAACTAAAGCGTGAAGTTTTTTACTTAAAGCGTTTACGCAACTTACACCTACACCATGAAGACCACCTGAAACCTTATAAGAGTCTTTATCAAACTTGCCACCTGCATGCAACACGGTCATAACAACTTCCAAAGCACTTCGCTTTTCTTTAGCCATCATCCCTGTCGGGATACCACGGCCATCATCCTGAACGGCAATGGAATTGTCTTCATGAATAGTGACAATAATATTTTTGCAATAACCGGCCAGTGCTTCATCAATGGAGTTATCGACTACTTCATATACCAGGTGATGCAAACCTTTTTCACTGATATCGCCAATGTACATTGCGGGCCTCTTACGAACCGCTTCTAAACCTTCCAGTACCTGGATACTTTCCGCGCCATAACCGTTGGTAGGCTGAATTTTTGTTTCGTTTGTTTCTACACTCATAAAAGGGGAAAAATCTATCGTTTTTGATCCTTCCGAAGGGACTTCTTCGGGAGAGAAATTGAGACCTGCAAATGTACGAAATTGAGAGGGGTTAAATGCCTTTTACAGCAAGAATTATCCAGGTTTTTCATCAAAATTTTGCTAACAAAAAATGGCTGAAATTGGCTGTAGAAATAAATGAGGAATTACCTTCTTACTATCTGCGCCACCATCACTGCTTCGGTGCAAATTTTGCCGCCTGAATACACCGTTCCTTTCATTTCAACGATACCACGACGAATGGGTGATAGTAATTCCATTTTTAGTAACAGAGTGTCTCCAGGTCTGACCATGTTTTTGAATTTGCAGTTATCGATCTTAAGAAAATAAGTATCGTACTGCCCCTCATCTGAAAGGTTAATCGCCAATATGCCGCCGGTTTGCGCCAATGCTTCTACCTGTAAAACGCCTGGCATAACAGGGTTGCCCGGAAAGTGACCCTGGAAAAACCACTCGTTGAAGGTTACGTTTTTCACGCCAACAATATGTTTGTCGCTTATCTCAATGATCTTATCTACCAGCAGGAAGGGAAAACGATGGGGTAGCTTGCTTTCAATATATTTCAGGTCGTAGATAGGGGGTTTGCTGAAATCATAACAAGGAACATCGGCAATGTTCCTGTTCTTTTTAATGTAGTGTTTTATCTTCTTTGCAAACTCCACATTGCTGCTGTGCCCCGGACGATTAGCAATAATGTGTGCTTTCAGGGGATATCCAATTAAAGCAAGATCACCCACTATATCCAGCAATTTATGACGTGCAGGTTCATTCGGAAACCGCAATTCGATATTATTTAAGTATCCCTCGCTCTTTACTTCAATTTTTTCTTTACCGAAAACTTTTGCCAATCTTGCCATTTCTTTGCTGCCGACTGGTTTGTCAACAACCACGATCGCGTTATTAATGTCTCCACCTTTTATCAGGTTATTATCCAGTAACATTTCCAGTTCATGCAAAAAACAAAAAGTGCGGCAAGGGGCGATCTCGTTTTTGAAATCGCGAATATGTTTTAATCCTGCATGCTGAGTGCCCAATACAGTCGAGTTAAAATCGATCAGTGTTGTAATGGAATATTCGTTCGCTGGTACAGCGATCAACTCTACATTTTTTTTCTCGTCTTTGTAAACAATATTCTTATCAAGCGTATACCAGGTTTTTTCTGCGTCTTGTTCTTCAACACCGGCCTTATCTATCAGCTCAATAAACGGTTCGGAGCTTCCGTCCATGATCGGTACCTCCGGTCCATTGAGCGAAATAAGAACATTATCGATGCCCATTCCCACCAATGCTGCCAACACGTGCTCAACCGTATTTATCTTCGTTCCATTGCTCTCAAGCGTCGTGCCACGGCTTGTATCAGTTACCAGGTCACAATCAGCTTTAATAACGGGCTGAGCTGGCAAATCGGTTCGCTGAAACTGTATGCCAAAATTCGGGGCGGCCGGTTTCAATATCATATCCACCTGCACGCCGGTATGAATACCGGTACCGGAAATACTTGCCTCCGATTGGAGAGTATGCTGCCGGTCAGGATTGAAATCTGCAGTCATATTCTCACTAACATACGTTTTCTTTTTTGTTCCTGTTATCATGCAAACAAAGATAGGGAGAAGTGAGTAGCCACAAATATGAAGCAATTCATAAAAAGTAAGTAGTTATGCGACGAATTTCTTTGAGGATGAGAGTTCTTTTTTCGCTGGAATTATTAAGGAATCATGCTTTCTCTTTGATCAGTTCTTTTACCAGGGCTTCCAATTCTTTTACTCGTTTCTCAAGTTCCGGGAGATTGCGGCTGATGGCCTGGCTTCTTAGGGCGGCCGTATAATCGTTTGCCGGTGAACCTGTCACTGCTTTGCCCGCTTCAACGGATTTGCTCACTCCACTTTGTGCATTTATTTTAGCGCCATCTCCAATTTGCAAATGACCTACAACGCCAGCCTGGCCCCCGATCATCGCACCCTTGCCAATTTTCGTGCTTCCGCTGATACCGGCCTGCGCGGCAATAACCGTACTGTTCCCTATTTCAACATTGTGGGCAACTTGGATCAGATTATCTAGTTTGGCGCCTGATTTTATAATGGTTGAACCGATCGTGGCTCTGTCGATCGTGGTATTAGCACCGATTTCAACATCATTTTCGATAACAACATTTCCAATTTGGGGAATCTTTTTGAAAGACCCGTCAGCCTGTGGTGCAAAACCAAAACCATCACTGCCAATCACTGTACCTGCATGAATGCTAACACGATCGCCGATCACACATTCTTTATAAATTTTTACACCCGGATGAATAATTGTCCCGCTCCCGATCCTTACGCTATCACCAATAAAAACACCAGGGAAAATTTTTGTGTTGTTCCCGATCGTTACATGCTCGCCTAAATAAGCGAACGCACCAATAAAAACATTCTCACCATAATTCGCCGTCTTTGCAATATAACTGGGTTGTTGTATCCCGTGCATTTGCTGAGTAACCATTTCCTGGTATTTGGAAAGAAGAGTGGCAAATGCGGTGTATGCATCAGTTACACGAATGAGCGTGGCCCCAACATTTTGTTTTAGTTGCAATGATTCATTTATAATGATAACTGACGCCTGCGTTGAATATAAATGATCTTCGTATTTCGGATTGGCGAGAAATGCGAGCTGTCCCTGCTTTGCCTCTTCAATTTTTCCAAATGAATTGACTGATGCATTTGCGTCACCTTCTATTCGGCCATTTATTAATAATGCTATTTGCGAAGCTGTAAATTGCATGTCGTTATTTATAGTATTCTATTTGGTCAAGTGTTATATTTCAGTTGCTTTCAAGAATGACTCAATGACCACTGACTTACTGACATCTGTAATAACAAATGTAATATTTTTTAACAGGGCCGGACAGTTGCTGGTGAATAAGAGCGTTATCAATTTGCGAAATATCTTTTACGCTACCATCTTTAAATAAAATGTTTATTCTTTCATCACTTGTATCATAGGTTGTATTAATCGCTTCACCTGTGAAAACAAAATACCCGGCTTCCTGCTCATTTATTTGTAAACATTTTGCCACTTCACATATTTTTTCCCGGATTGCTTTTTCAGTAAATGGCTCTGTTTGCAGTTTTATCTTCAATAGTCTTCGGTCAACCAGAGAACGGCAGAGAGTAGAAAGTATTTTATCCGGATGAACGCTCCAGTTTTTAATGGTACACATTACGTCATAATCATCAAGATTGCAAAATTTATCCAGGTGCTGTTTGATAAATTTATGGTCACCCGAATCATTCAGAAAGAAATTCAATGCATCGGTAGCGGCGATTGCCGGTATATTTTTTTCTATCAACTCTTTTGCACGGCGGATAATTTTCACCAGCAGCATTTCTGCGCTCATCACAGCCTTGTGCAAATACACCTGCCAGTACATCAGTCTTCTTGCAACCAAAAATTTTTCAATAGAATAAATTCCTTTCTCTTCGATCATCAGCTCGTCATTCTGTACAGCAAGCATTTTTAAAATACGGTCATAACTAAT
>Ga0207674_10004794_pt1 | contig 16214 bp, 16 predicted proteins | sample KBSCornC72_FD_184303 | JGI IMG/M metagenome (GOLD analysis project Ga0207674, IMG submission 184303) | Corn rhizosphere microbial communities from Kellogg Biological Station, Michigan, USA - KBS Corn C7-2 (SPAdes) (version 2) | ecosystem: Host-associated > Plants > Roots > Rhizosphere > Soil ... | reverse complement strand
TGTTCACGCTGTGGCGGCAGATGGGTCTGATCAACAACGTGTTGTCGGTCCTCATCCCCTATGTTGGCCTGAGCTTTGCCTGGTCGATCTTCCTGGTGAAGAACTTCCTCGAGGACTTCCCCAGGGAGCTGGTCGAGGCGAGCAAGATCGATGGCTGCGGGCCGATCACCACCTTCTTCTACGTCGTCCTGCCCAATACCCTCTCATCGATCACCGCGGTCGGCATCCTGCAGTTCTTGTTCTGCTGGAACGCACTTCTCATTCCACTGCTGTTCCTGAGGACCGAGGCGCCATTGCCGGTGATCTTCGCCCAGATCGCCGGTACCTATGACGCCAACTGGGACCTCAGGGCCGTCGCAGCGATCCTCACCACCTCCGTGCCGCTCGTGATCTTCCTGATCTTCCAACGCCAGTTTGCCGGGGGCGCTCTCACCTCTTCCGGCTCGAAGGAATAACATGCCGACCAAGACCAATAAGCCGCTTCGCTACCGTCAGATTCACCTCGACTTCCACACCTCGGAACATATTCCCGGAATTGGAGCGGCGTTCGATCCGGACGTATTCGTGTCGACTTTGAAACAGTCACACGTTGATTCGATCACGATCTTCGCCAAATGCCACCACGGCTGGTCGTACTACCCCACCAAGGTTGGCAAGCCGCACCCACATCTGTCGCGGCCGGATCTGCTCGGTGACATGGTGACGGCGCTCGGTGCCGCCGATATCGAGTGCCCGATCTACATCTCGGTGCAGTGGGACGAGCTGACGGCGCGCGAGCATCCGGAGTGGCGCGCGGTGAGCGCCAGCAATCGCTACCAGCACGCATTGCCCTCCGACCCCTCGTCGGGCAAGAACCTCAGCCCCGCCTGGCATACGATCTGTCTCAACCACGCGGGCTACCGGACCTATGTCCTCGAGCAGGCGCGCGAAGTCGCGTCACGCTATGAAACGCAGGGCATCTTCTTCGACATCATCCTGACGCCGGACTGCGTCTGCGCTGCCTGCATCGCCCGCATGCAGGCCAACGGGCTCGACCCGATGAACCCGGCCGACCGGCTGAAGAACGATGAAGCGGTGAACGAGCAATTCCGGCAGGAGGTGAGCGCGGCGCTGATGGCCGAGTTCCCCGGGCTGCGGATCTTCTACAATTGCGGGCACATTCATAAGCAGGGGCCGCAGCGCTTTTCGACGTACACACATCTCGAACTCGAGAGCCTGCCGACGGGTGGCTGGGGCTATGACCATTTCCCCTCGAGCGCGCGCTACGCGGCGACCCTGGGCTTCGATTTCGTGGCGCACACCGGCAAGTTCCATACCAGCTGGGGCGAGTTCGGCGGCTTCAAGCATCCCGACGCACTCGAGTATGAGTGCGCGCAGATGGTGGCGCTCGGAAGCAAGTGCCTGGTCGGAGACCAGCTGCATCCCGACGGGATGATCAATCCCGATACATATGCATCGGTCGCTCCAGCCTATGCCCGGATCGAGAAGCTCGAACCCTATCTCGAGGCGGCCCGACAGGTGTCGGAGGTCGCAATCCTGTCAGCGGAGCACTTCCACCCGGCGGGCGCCCGCAACAATCACAGCGACGACGGGGCGGCGCAGATGCTGCTGGAGCTGCATGTGCCGTTCGACGTCCTCGACCGCTACGCGGATTTCGGCAAGTACAAGGTGCTGATCCTGCCCGACGAGATCGACGTCGATGCCGAGACGGAGGGCAAGCTCAAAGCGTTCGTCGCGGGCGGCGGAAAGGTCATCGCGTCGTGGCACTCCGCCCAGCGGTCCGACGGCGCGTTCGCGCTCGATTTCGGCATCCGGCGGAGCGGCGCGCCGGTGACCTTCAACCCATCCTATGTTCGGGCCAGCAAAGAGCTCGACGCGGCGATGCCGGCGACGGCGTTCGTGATGTACGAGACGGCCGAGACGATCGCCGCTACCGGGGCGACGGTGCTGGCCGAGGTCTACCCGTCCTACTTCAACCGGACCTACGCGCATTTTTCGTCGCATCAGCAGACCCCGGACGATCCGGCGGCCAAGCCGCTGGGTGCGGCGGTGACCGAGCATAATGGGCTTGCTTATGTGGCCTACCCGATCTTCCGGCTGTACCGCGCGATGGGGCAGCCGCTCTACAAGTACATGGTGCGCGGCCTGCTGGCCCGGCTGCTCCCGGACGCAGCCCTCAGCACCGACCTCCCCTCGGCGGGCCGTGCGTCGCTGACGCATCAGGAAGCGCAGAACCGCCATATCCTGCATCTGCTCTGCGGCATTCCGCAGGTGCGCGGCAAGGAGGTCAAGCTCGATGACGGCACGACACGCGTCATGGAAATGATCGAGGACGTGCCGGCGATCGGTCCCGTCACCAGCCGCGTCCGGCTGCCCAAGACACCAAGGCGTGTGTATGACGCGCTGTCGGGGGACGATGTGGCATGGACGACGACGCCGGCGGGTGAGATAGAGGTGCGCATTCCCGGACTCCGGATCCACACGGCTCTGGTGTTCGAGGCGTAGGCGGGAGCCCATTTGAGCGCGGACGACGACAACGAGACGACGGGCAGGCAGCGCGCGGCCACCATCCTGGATGTAGCCGACGCTGCCGGGGTGGCGGTCGGAACGGTGTCCCGTTACCTCAACGGCCAGGCCGTCCGCGACGCCAACCGCGACCAGATCGAAGAGGCGATCAGGCGGCTCGGTTACCGAAAGAATGCGCTTGCCGCAGCAATGAAGTCGGAACTGACCAATATGGTCGGCTTCCTCGTGCCGCGGCTCAGCGAGTATCATGCCGGCGTGCTCGAACATCTCAGCGACGCGCTGCGGCGACAGGGCCGGGCATTGCTGAGCTACTGCCACAATGAAGACGTCGATTCGGTTGTCGACCTGCTGGATTTCTTTGCAGGGCACCGGGTCGACTGCGTCATCATGGATGGCCGGACAGATGCCGTCGACCGCATCAGAGACACAGTACGCGGCGGCACTCCGGTGATCTTTTACGACAATGACGTGCCAGGTCCGCTGGTCGACCGGGTGTTCGTCGAGAACCGGGCGGCGAGCTTCCGCGCGGTCAGCCATCTGCTCGATATCGGCCATACGCGGATTGCGGTGATGACCGGCGACATCAAGAACTGGACCGGCCGCGAACGCTTCGACGGCTACCGGCAGGCGATGGAGGAGCGCGGCCTTACGATCAATCCCGACTATGTCCTCGACGGGCACTGGAGCGAGGACGAGGCGTTCTCGGGCATGCTGCAACTGCTCACTCTGCGCGAGCCGCCCACGGCATTGTTCTGCTGCAACTACAACATGACCGTGGGTGCGTTGCGCATGATCAAGGAGCAGCGGATCAAGGTGCCGGACCAGATCTCGCTGGTAAGCTTCGACGACGTGCCGCTGTTCCGTCTGCACGAGGCGGGTATAACCGCAGTGGCGCAACCGATTGCAAAGATCGCCGAGACCATCGCCAGCATTCTTGCCTCGCGACTCTCCGAGCGCGGTGCGATGCACGCCCCCCATACGATCGTGCTCGATTGCGACATCATCCTGCGCGGCTCGACCCGGCGGTTGCTGCCCGGCCGCGACGTCGTATAGCCCGGTAGGGTTCGGCACGACCGTAGGCGTCGGGCGCGGGGCGTTTGCCGGCGACACCGGCCTCGAACCGGGAACCAGCCTGACATGCAGTAAACGGCCACCGTTACGGCAGGCGATCGGCTCGACTTGACAACGGCCACCGGCACACCGATGTGACCGGGCTGGGGTTGGGAGGATTTCGCATGCCTGCAATCATTTCGGTCAAGGACCTGTCCAAGACCTATGCTTCCGGGTTCGAGGCCCTCAAGCACATCAATCTCGACATCGAGAAAGGCGAAATTCTTGCGCTGCTCGGACCAAACGGCGCGGGCAAGACGACACTGATCTCAGTGATCTGCGGCATCGTCACGCCGAGCTCAGGCAGCGTTACAGTGGACGGCCACGACATCGTGCGCGACTACCGCCGGGCGCGCGAGCTGATCGGCCTCGTGCCGCAGGAAATCGCTCTCGATATCTTCACCACCCCCTGGGACACCGCCCGTTTCAGCCGCGGCCTTTTCGGCAAGCCGAGGAACGATGCGCATATCGAAAAGGTGCTGCGCGATCTGAGCCTGTGGGACAAGAAGGCCAGCAAGGTAATCGCGTTGTCCGGCGGCATGAAGCGTCGTGTGGTGATCGCCAAGGCGCTGGCACACGAGCCCTCGATCCTGTTCCTCGACGAGCCTACCGCCGGCGTCGATGTCGAGCTCCGCAAGGAGATGTGGCAACTGGTCCGGCAGCTGCGCGACAGCGGTGTCACCATCATCCTTACGACGCATTACATCGAAGAAGCGGAGGAGATGGCCGATCGGATCGGCGTCATCCATAAGGGCGAGCTGATGCTGGTCGAGGACAAGACCGAGCTGATGCGCAAGATGGGGCGGAAGGAACTGGTCATTCAGCTGGCGGACAGGATGGATACGCTGCCTCCGGCCCTCGCCGAGCACGGGCTGGAGCTGATCGACGAGGGGTCGGCGCTGCGTTACGAGTATGACATCCAGGCCACCCGCACCGGCATCACGCCGGTCCTGAGCACGCTGAACGACGCGGGCATCCGCTTCCGCGACCTCGACACGCGGCAGAGCTCGCTCGAGGACATCTTCGTACATCTGGTGGGGGACCGGACATGAACCTCACCGGCATCGCGGCGATCTATCAACAGGAAATGGCGCGCTTCGGGCGGACGCTGCTGCAGTCGATCATCGCCCCCGTCCTCTCGACCTCGCTGTACTTCATCGTCTTCGGCGCGGCGATCGGGGGCCGCATGCAGCACATCGAGGGCGTGAGCTACGGCGCCTTCATCGTCCCTGGCCTGATCATGATGATGCTGCTCACCCAGAGCGTCGCCAACGCCTCGATCGGCATCTACTTCCCCAAGTTCACCGGCACGATCTACGAATATCTCTCGGCGCCGATTTCCGCCGTCGAGATGGTGATCGCGTTCGTCGGTGCGGCGGCCACGAAGTCGATGATCCTGGGGCTGGTCATCCTGATCACCGCAGCCTTCTTCGTTCCGCTCGAGATCCGTCATCCCTTCTGGATGGTGACGTTCCTCGTCCTCACGTCGCTGACTTTCTCGCTCTTCGGATTCATCATTGGCATCTGGGCCGACGGATTCGAAAAGCTCAACATCGTGCCGATGCTGCTGATCACGCCATTGGCGTTCCTGGGGGGCAGTTTCTACTCGCTCTCGCTGCTGCCGCCGATCTGGCAGACGGTGTCGCTGTTCAATCCGGTCGTCTACCTGATCTCCGGGTTCCGCTGGAGCTTCAACGGGCTGTCGGATGTCAGCGTCGGCATCAGCATGTTGGCGACGCTCGGGTTCCTGGCCGTCTGCCTGGGGATCGTCGTGTGGATGTTCCGAACCGGCTACCGTCTCAAGGCGTAGGTCAGGAGCCGCGCACCGAGGCGCAGCTCCCACGGTGGCGGGCCGGACGTGGCGAGGCTCTTGGGCTGACTTGCGTCAGGGCGTGATAGCGACCTTCAGGACGCCATCGCGCTGATGGCTGAAGAGATCGTAGGCGCTCACGATGTCATCGAGCTTGAAGCGATGCGTAACGAGCGGACGAAGGTCGGCACGGGCCGAGGCGATAACGTCCATCAGGCGGGTCATGCGCTCCTTGCCGCCCGGACATAGAGTGGTGACAATGCTGAGATCGGCCAGTCCGGCGCCGAACGGCCCGAGCGGGATCGTCAGATCGCTTGAGTAGACGCCGAGCGATGAAAGCCTGCCGCCCGGCCGAAGCGAGCGCAGCGCACCCTCGAAGGTTGCCTGCTTGCCCAGCGCTTCGATCGCCACGTCGACGCCGCGTCCGTCGGTCAGGCGCATGATTTCAGCGGCCGGGTCGACCTTGCTGAAATCGACGATGTCGTCGGCGCCCAACTGTCGGGCGATTGCCTGGCGGGCGGGCACGCTCTCGACAGCGATGATGCGGGTTGCACCCATCAATCTGGCACCCACCGTGGCACACAGTCCGATCGGTCCCTGCGCGAACACGGCGACGGTGTCGCCGATCCGGATCTTGCCGCTCTCGGCGCCGGAAAAGCCCGTCGACATGATGTCGGGGCACATCAGCACCTGATCGTCGGTCAGCGAGTCCGGCACGGCCGCGAGGTTCGTCATGGCATCCGGCACCAGCAGGTACTCCGCTTGCGCTCCATCGATGGTATTGCCGAAGCGCCAGCCGCCCAGCGCTCGAAAGCCGTGCTTGGTCCCGGCGCCGTCCTGCGAGTGGCAACCGCACAAGCATGCCATGGAGTGCCCCGACGGGGTGATGGCGCCGGCGATAACCCGCTGGCCCTCGCGATACCCGACCACGGCGGACCCGAGCTTTTCGATGATGCCGACAGGCTCGTGGCCGATGGTCAGCCCCTTGGCGACCGGATATTCGCCCTTGAGAATGTGCACGTCGGTGCCGCAGATGGTCGTTGTCGTGATGCGGATCAGCGCATCAAGCGGACCGACGTCCGGAATGGACTTATCCTCGAGTTCAATGCGGCCCGGCTCGATGAACACGGCGGCCTTCATCTTGGCGCTACCGCGCCGCACTTTGCTGGGCGATGGTGCAGTCATCACGTCGGTCATGGGTAATCCTCCGCTCTCTTGAGAGGAGCATCGGCCCACGGCGTGCTGCGGCCCTTGACGGAGATCAAGTCACCGCCGCCGCGCAATGCGGCAATTGACCTTGGTCAAAGAGCATCTCGCCGCCCGGATGCAGGTTGGACCTATCGAGAAGGGAGGATGCAATGGCTGAGCAAACAGGGACGACTCGATCGAATACCGTTCTGATCGCCGTGATTGCTGCGTTCGCTGCCGTTGTGGCGCTCCTGGCGATCCTGGCAGCTTCAGTGCCCCGGCAGTCCGAGCCGGCGCTGCAGATCAACACCGACAATGCCAAGGTCAGTATCGGGAACGGCGGCATCTCCGTTTCCATCGCACCGTCCGCAGCAGACTCCTCGCCCTGACGGGATCGAGTTGCCATCAACAAAGGAGATTTGACATGAGCGACGTTCAATCACCGCAACCGAGCCAGGACTGGCGAGAGACCCGACGCGCCGAGCGGCGTGAGCGGCTGATCAGTCGCTATGGATGGATCGGCCCCGGCATGGGCGGACTGATCCTTGTTCTCATGGGGGTCATCTTCCTGGCGCAGAACTTTGGCTACCCGGTGCCGGACAAGTGGTGGACCATCTTCCTGGTCATCCCGGCACTCGGCGCATCCTTCGCGGCCTGGAACGCGTACCAGCGCGCCGGCAGGCTCAACGGCGAGGCCACTGCGGCGCTTATCGGAGCGGTCACCCTGCTGGCGATTGCCGCGGCTTTCATCTTCGATTTCGCCTGGGGGATGCTTTGGCCCGTGGCTCTCATCGCCATCGGCTTCGGCATCCTGATTCGCGCCTATTGGCGGTAGCCAGCGAGGCGAAGACCCTCACAGTTCGCCGGCCATTCGCGTGCTGGCGAGGCTCGGCTTTGACGAGGAGAAACAAGTGAACGTCACGATCGTCTACGACAGCATCTTTGGAAATACCGCGACGATCGCAAAGGCCGTCGCCGGCGCCTTGCAGGACGGCAACGACGTTCGCCTCGCAACCGTGCAGGAGGCTGCGACGCTGGATCTGACCGGGACCGAGCTCCTTATCGTCGGGTCGCCAACGCGCGGCTTTCGGCCGACGCCGCAGACGTCCGAATATGTCGAAGGCCTGGACCACGTTCCGCCAGGCAAGGCGGCTGCCGCGTTCGACACGCGCATCGACCTCGAGACCGTGAATCCACCTCCGCTGAGGTGGGTCGTGGACGCGGGCGGCTACGCGGCTACCCGCGTCGCCAGCATGCTCGAACGCCACGGGTTCGTGCTCAAGAGTACCGCTGGCTTCATGGTCACCGGGACGGAAGGTCCGCTCAAGGCGGGGGAAGTGGAACGTGCCGCGACATGGGCCAAAACCCTTGTCGATTAGAGAACTCCGCACGCGGGAGATGAAGGGGCTCTACGGGTGGGTCATCCGCTCAGGGCGCTGCACCGTGCCGCGCAACCCGTTTGATCCACTTCTCACGTGCTTTGATGTCCAGATCTTTCACCCCACCGACGCGAGTGACCTTCACGGGCTTCATGCCGCAGAACTCCAGTGTGCCACGCCGAACCGCACTGATGTCACTGTCGCGATTGTGGGCTTTGAGCCAGGCCTCCGGCGCGTCGGATGTCGTGATGATGTGTGCCGATCGGCCCTCGAGCATCTTGCTCCATGACGGATCGTCGACGTCGTGGTGATAGGTGATCTCCGAGTAGAGCGCGCGGTCGAAGAACCCCTTCAGGACGGCCGGAACATTGCCCCACCACACGGGGTAGAACAGCACGAAGTGCTGGCACCAGTCGAGATTGGCCCGGGCAGCAATCAGGTCGACCTCCAGCGGTTGAACCGCCCGCAATCCAAGGCGCAGGATCGGATCGAACTCGAGCTCGAACAGGTCTTGCCGCCTTACTTCGTGTCCGGCCGCGATGGCGGCGGAACAGTATCCCGCGGCCAGTTGGCCGTTGAAGCTCTCCGGATCCGGATGGGCGAACAGGACGTAGATGCGCATCGTAGTCCCTCTCGTGAGGTGCCCGGACCCAAAGTTTGGCCCGGCGGCATGTTGATCCCAGTAAACATACCCAATGGCGAGCCCGCCAGCTCAATTACTCACGAGGGCGAGGACCGCGACGCTCCCGCATGAGCTCCTGCGACAGCCGCAGGATGGCACACTCTAGGGTGCCACCCGGCGCGCTGCCGGCCCCACTGCGCCCGACCGTTGCGCTGACCTCGATCGCGTGACCAGCATAGGACCGTGCTCTGCCAGGAAGATTGCGAACGCCGCGATCCATGCGACGCCGCTCGTCGCGAGGATCGGGTGGTAGAACTCGGGCAGAATCTCCGCGAACGGGCGCAGGATCGCGGCGCAGATCAGGCAGACATACGCCGTCGTCGTCGACCAGGAGGCGGCGAGCACGCGGCCGGTGTGGCCGCGACTGGCCCGGGTCATCACCGCCAGCGTGGTGAGGCCGATCACGCCAACCGTCATCACATGCAGCGCGGAGGCCAGCGAGACCACGCCGAGTGCCGCTGCGGCAGCCCAGGCGAAGCCGATCGGCATGAACGCATAGGCGATGTGCAGCACGAAAAGCAGAGGCTCCCGGGTCGTGTGCAGGCCCCGCCATCTGGCGAGCCGTATGGCATTGGCCAGGGCCGCCATTGAACACAACGCGGCGGTCGGGACGCCCTCCGGTACGATCGCCCACAGCATCCCTGCGCCCAGCGCCGCGACGATCGCGATGTGATCGGTGGTGCCCAGCGGTCTCGGAAGTCTCCCGATCTTCCGCTTTGCCAGATAGTTGCGTGTGAAGCTTGGGATGATCCGGCCACCAATCACGGCCACCAGCACGACGAGCAAGGCAACCGCGCCGCGGAGCCACGACGTGACGTCCCACCCCAGCGCCACGGCCAGGTGGAACCCGACGTTCAGCGCCGCGAGACCGGTGATCCCGGCAGCGACGCGCAGATTTTGCCAGTTGCGGCCCGCAACGACTTCCCGCGTCACGAAGAGCGCCAGGGTGGGAAGAAACAGTGAATCAACGACGACGCCGATCGTGCTGCCGGCCGTGGCCGGGACCAGCAACAGCAGGCGGCCCGCGAGCCAAAGCAGAACCAGCCCAAGCAGCGACACACCCGAGACCGGAAGGCGTCCCGTCCAGTTGGGCACCGCCGTGAGAATGAAGCCGCAAAGCGCCGCAGCGGCATAGCCGAACAGCATCTCGTGCGCGTGCCAGGCCACCGGTCCCTCAGGGCCGCCGACGTCCCAATAACCCGAGAGCGCGCCGATCCACACTATCATGTCAAAGCAGGCGGCGACGCCAGCCAGCAGGAAAAATGGACGAAACCCGTACGACAGCAGCGGCGGACCTGAGTTGGCAATGCCGCGCGGGACGGGACGCCGAACGGTCTGGCTAGCGTGGATACCGATATTTCGCATGCATTGGGGCTCCTGGGGTCGAGGGGCACAGAGCACGCCAGAGGCGTCCCGTCTTTGCGCCCGAACAAGGACCGAGCGACAGGGCGACGCTAGAGCTAACCCTTTAGGGAGGAACCCTTGCGCGTCCCGCAGCTCGAGCAGATGTCGCTCAGCACCATCATGTCGCGTTGGCCCGAGACGATCAGCGTTTTCGTCGGGCGCAGATTTCATTGCATCGGATGCCCGATATCGGACTTCCACTCCGTCGCCGACGCGGCCCGCGAGCACCACTACGACCAGGCGGAGTTGACCGAGGCGATCCAGGCTGCGATCGACAACTCACCGTCTAGGTCAAGAGTCCGGGCTCGATCCCATCGGCGATAAGCAAGAGGCGATGCGGATTCTTGATCAGCAGCTTCTGACGACCACTATCCACCAGCCCGGCACTGTCCCATGCTGTCAGGACACGCGACACCGTGTGCAGCGTCGTTCCAGTCATCTCGGCCAAGTCCTGCTTCGAGATCGGAAAGTCGATCCGTATGCCGTCCTGCTCTGCTCTTCCTGCTTGCTGCGCAAGGCGCAGCACGGTGTGCCCGAGCCGTCGCTCCACGGCCTCGGTGGACATCTCCAGAATACGCGTGTGGGCGTCCTGCAGACGGCCGCCAATCGTCTGAATGGTGCTGGCCGCAAAGCTCGGATAAAGCGCGACCATCTCATCCCACTCGCTCATCGGCCAGCTGAGTGCGACGCTTTCGACCACGGCGGTTGCGGTACCCGGATAGGTCGCCAGTCGCAGGGCCTTGGCGATCCCAAACAGATCACCAGGGTTGATCATCCGCACGACGATCTGTTCGCCCGCCGGTGTGACCTGCGTCACGCGCAGACGGCCATACACCAAGACGAAGAAGCTCTCGGCCGGGTCCCCTTGTCCGAATGCGTCCGCGCCAGCAGGGAGTCGGCGGCTGACGGCCCGTTCGGTAACGTTAGCAAGCTCAGGGTCGGCGAGCCTCGCGAACGGAGCGAGGCCCTTCAGGACACTTCGGTCGAGGTTGGCTCCGGCCATCTGTCTGCACCTCGCTTTGAGACTCTGGCCCGACCCTGGGCCTTTGTGCCACCTCTGCAATAGCAGGAGGCGCGTTTGTCGCCCAGCGGAACGAATGTCGCTGCGCCCCTCGTCGGAAATTGCTGAGCTGTTTGCGCAGGATCAAAGAGGCTCGGCGGGGGTCGGCCTATTCACTCATCGTCACTTCGGTGACCCGGAAAACCTCGTAGGAGTTAAAGATGAAGACCCTCAGCCTCGCGCTTCTCGCAGTTCTAGCCCTCGGAGTGACGCCGAGCCTTGCCGCCAATGTCGATGTCCAGCTGCTCAACAAGGGCGACAAAGGTGCGATGGTGTTCCAGCCCGATCTCGTCAAGATTGCAGTTGGTGACACCGTGACCTTCCAGCCCACCGACAAGGGCCACGACGTCGACGGCGCCGCAGGCAATATTCCCGCGACCGCGACGCCCTTCAAGGGGCAGATGAGCCAGCCCCTTACCCAGACCTTCACGGTCCCTGGCGTGTATGTCGTCAAGTGCGATCCGCACTACGGCCTCGGCATGGTTGCGGTGGTCGTAGTGGGCGATGACCTCACGAACCTGGATGCGCTCAAGGCCGTCAAGAACCCGAAGAAAGCGCAGGAGCGCCTCGACGAGATCTTCGAGCACCTGAAGTAGCAGCATCATCCGCTCCGTCCTGGGCACAGATCAGGCTCGCCTGATCGAAGAGGACTTCCGGAGGAGGCCCGGGACAGCCGGTGGTCGAGGAGCGATCTTCGACCACCGGCTTACCAAGACGGTCGAGCTTCTCCGCCGGGAGTGTCGGGCCAGCCGTCGCACATCATCACCATTTCACCCAAGCAAGGAGCTGGGATCAAAATGACTGACAGCAAGATCACTCTGGAGCCGGCAGCACGCGAAGGCGTCGATCTGTCGCGCCGCAAGCTACTGGTCGGTACGGCGGGTCTATCGCTCGCGGCACTCGCCGTTCCGAGCCTCGCCAAGGCCGAAGACAAGATGGCGATGCAAGGAGCCGCGATGGACATGCCTTCGACCTCGCTCGGCGATCGGCTCTACAGCATCAACGTCCATAACGGCATGGCTGACATTGCGCACGATCCGACGGACATCCCTCCGCCGATTACGCGCAAGACGCCGCAGAAGGTCGTTGTCGAGCTGGAAACGGTGGAAGTCGAGGCGCGCCTCGCCGACAACACGACCTACCAGTTCTGGACATTCAACGGCCGCGTCCCGGGACCCTTTGTGCGCGTTCGTGTGGGTGACACCGTCGAGGTGCATCTCAAGAACAATGAGAACAGCGTGATGATGCACAACGTCGACTTCCACGCGGTCAACGGACCAGGCGGAGGCGCCGGCGCAACGTCTTCAAACCCCGGTGAAGAGCATGCATTCACCTTCAAGGCGCTGAACCCCGGTCTGTATGTCTATCACTGCGCAGTGACGCCGGTGGCCATGCACATCTCGAGCGGCATGTACGGGTTGATCCTCGTCGAGCCGGAAGGTGGACTGACGCCCGTCGACCGCGAGTTCTACGTCATGCAGGGGGAGATCTACACCGAAGAAGCCCTGGGAACGCCGGGCCTGCTTACTCCGAGCTACGACAAGCTCATCGCCGAAACGCCCGAGTATTTTGTGTTCAACGGCCATGTCGGCGCCCTGACGGACCACTATCCGCTGAAGGCCAAGGTGGGCGAGACCGTACGCATCTTCTTCGGCGTCGGTGGCCCCAACTTCACCTCGTCGTTCCACGTGATCGGCGAGATCTTCGACCGCGCCTACCAGCTCGGCTCGGTGACCTCGCCGCCCATCGAGAACGTGCAAAGCATCTCGGTGCCGCCGGGCTCGGCCAACATCGTCGAGTTCAAGCTCGAGGTGCCGGGCCGATACGTCCTGGTGGACCACGCGCTCTCGCGCGCGGAACGCGGTCTCGCCGGCTATCTCATCGTGGAAGGCGAGCCCAACAAGGATGTGTTCGACGCGCCGCCAAATCCCAACGCGTCGGGCCACTGAGCCAGGAGACCACTATGAAAACCCTTGGGCCCCTGCGATTTGCCTTCGGCGTCGCCGGAGCTGCAGCGCTCATGCTCGCAGCCGGACCGGCCTTCGCCCACGCGACGCTTCTCTCGGAAGTTCCGGCGGCAGAGGATTCGACTGCCGCACAGCCGGCGCCCCTTACCGAAATCCGGCTCGTATTCTCAGAAACCCTGAACCTTGCATTCAGCAAGGTGCTGGTGACCGACAGCACCGGCAAGGAGGTCGCGCTCGGCGCCGCCGCGCTCGATCCGAACGACAGCAAGGTGCTGGTGGTCCCGCTGACGGGCACCCTGCCAGCGGGCGAATACAAAGTGGACTGGACGGCCGTGTCCGACGACGGGCATAAGAGCACCGGAGCCTACGTGTTCAAGGCGCAATAAGGACCCGATGGAGATCGCGCTCTCTTTCGTTCGCTTTCTCCATTACTCCGCAGCCATACAGCTGTTCGGGACGGCTGTCTTTGAGACCTGGATTGCGTCGGAAGCGCTGAGCAACAGCCTTCTGATGCTGTCCAAACGGATTGCCGTTTTCAATGCCTGGCTGCTTCTTGTCAGCGCGATCGCCTGGCTCGGCCTCGCGGCAGGAAGTATGGGAGAGGGTTGGACTGATACTGTCAATCCGACCACCATTGCGCTGGTCCTGACGGCAACAAGCTTCGGCAAGGTCTGGATCGCCAATCTCGCTCTGGCGATGATCTGCGTGATTGCAGCTCATTGGCTTGGACCGCGACGTGGCGCGATCCTTGCGACGCTCGCCACGCTCGCTCTTGCCGCGCTCGCTTTCGTCGGACACGCCGTCGCCGAAACGGGCCTGCTGGGCGTCGCCAGCGAAGCCAGCCAGGTGGTCCATCTGCTGGCATCCGGGTTCTGGTTCGGCTCGCTGCTTTCACTGGTGTTGCTGCTGCGGCGGATCAGGGACCCGCGCTTTGCGCTTGATGCCGACCTGGCCCTGCGAAGGTTCTCCGGCCTGGGGCATGTCGCGGTCGCCCTCGCTCTGGCCAGTGGACTTGCCAACAGCTGGTTGGTCCTTCGCGGAGCCACCCTGTCGTGGACGTCAACCTACCAGGTCCTGCTGCTCATCAAGGTAGCGCTGGTCGGAACCATGTGCGTGCTGGCCCTCGTCAATCGCTACATCTTCATGCCGCGCATCCCGGAGGGAACGCCGGGTGTGGCCGCACTGCGTGACGGGACGATCGCGGAGCTTGTCATCGGCACCGGTGTGATTGGAATTGTCGGGGTGCTGGGACTGCTTGCGCCAGGCTGATCGGCCCCCCACTTGCTCGGACGAGCCCTGATGCTAGAACGGGAGGGCATCCTCCCCGGGCAGGGACCATGACCAAGATAATGCTGCTGCTGCGATATCGCTGGTCCTCCTACGTCGTCGGCCTGGTGCTCGCCCTGGCGAGCTTCGGCGTGCGCTACGCGTTCAAGGACCTGCTTCCCGAGTCTGCCGTTGGATTGCTGTTCACCCCGGCAATCCTCGCGACGGCCATGCTCGGCGGTCTGCTTCCGGGGCTCTTCACCACGCTCATCTCCGCACCGGCGGTGTATTATTTCGTCATCGAGCGAGGCGACCCTCTCTCTGCTGCGATTTTCAATCTCGTTCTGTTCGCGGTGGTCGGCGCGACAATCGCCTGGCTTGGCGATCTGCTGCACCGCGCCCGCACCGAGTGGACCGCGACCAGCTCGGAGCTGCGGCGCCGCGAGGCTCATCTGCAGTCCGTCCTCGACACGGTGCCCGACGCCACGGTGGTGATCGAACCGGATGGCACGATGACGTCGTTCAACCGCGCCGCGATTCGCCAGTTCGGCTACCAGCCGGCCGAGGTTATCGGGCAGAACGTCAGGATGCTGATGCCCTCTCCCTACCGCGAGCAGCACGACGGATACATTAACCGGTACCTCACGACCGGCGAGAAGCGGATCATCGGCATTGATCGCATCGTGGTCGGCCGACGGAAGGATGGATCGACTTTCCCGATGACGCTTGCCGTCGGTGAAACCCGCGTCGGCGACCAGATTCGTTTCACCGGCTTCATCCGCGATCTGACCGAGACCCAGGAGAGTGCTGCGCGCCTCGAACAGGCACAGGGCGAACTGGCGCGGCTGGCGCGGTTGAACGAGCTGGGCGAAATGGCTTCGACCCTTGCTCACGAGCTGAACCAGCCGCTGTCGGCGATCGCCAACTATGTGCAGGGATGTCTGCGCCTGCTGTCCCAGCCGATCCAGCCGCCCTTGGAGATGATCCGCGACGCGCTGCAGGAGACTGCAAAGCAGTCGCTGCGGGCGGGCGAGATCATCCGGCACCTGCGCGAATTCACAACGCGAGGAGATACAGACAAGGCACCCGAAGACGTGAAGAACCTGGTCGAGGAGGCCGGCGCACTCGCGCTGGTAGGGTCGCGCGAACGTGGCGTTCGCGCCGAGTTCATCTTCGCCGCTGAACACGATCTGGTGTTGGCCGACAGGGTCCAGATCCAGCAGGTTTTGATGAACCTCATGCGGAATGCGATGGAGGCGATGAAGGACAGTCCGAGGCGCGAACTAACCGTGCGCACCATGCCTTTCAACGATCAGCAATTGCAGATCGAGGTGGCGGACACCGGCCCCGGCATTGCCGAAGACATCGCCGCTCAATTATTCCAGCCCTTTGTGACTTCGAAAGCGGGTGGTATGGGCATTGGCCTGTCGATCTCCCGCCGCATTATCCAGTCGCATGGCGGCGACCTGACCTATCGACGGAACGACGCGGGTGGGGCGACATTCAGCTTCACCCTGCCGGTCGTGCAGGAGGAATTCGATGAGCACCACTGACATCGTCGTTCACGTCGTCGACGACGAGGAGGCAGTTCGCAATTCGCTGGCCTTTCTGCTCGGCACGTCAGGTTTTGCCGTGCGGACGCATGCCTCGGCGATGGCTTTCCTCGAGGTCGCCGGGTCGATCCGCAATGGCTGCCTCGTGACCGATCTGCGGATGCCCGATATCGACGGCGTCGAACTGCTTCGCCGCCTGAAGGCAGCCGGCATGATGCTGCCGGCGATCGTCGTCACCGGCCACGGCGATGTGCAGATGGCAGTCGAGG
>Ga0207674_10004792_pt1 | contig 16215 bp, 13 predicted proteins | sample KBSCornC72_FD_184303 | JGI IMG/M metagenome (GOLD analysis project Ga0207674, IMG submission 184303) | Corn rhizosphere microbial communities from Kellogg Biological Station, Michigan, USA - KBS Corn C7-2 (SPAdes) (version 2) | ecosystem: Host-associated > Plants > Roots > Rhizosphere > Soil ... | reverse complement strand
CGCGCTGGCGCTGGCCGCCCGACAGCGCCTTGGGCAGGCGCTCGAGATATTTGGTGAGCTGCAGGATATCGGCGGCCTGCCTTACGCGCTTGTCGATCTCCTGCTTGCTCTCGCCGGCGATGCGCATGCCGAAAGCCATGTTGTCGTACACGGTCATGTGCGGGTAGAGCGCGTAGGACTGGAACACCATCGCAATGCCGCGCTTGGACGGCGCCACGTCGTTGACGACGCGTCCGTCGATCTCGAGCGTGCCCGAGGAGATCGTCTCGAGGCCGGAGATGCAGCGCAGCAGCGTGGACTTGCCGCAGCCCGACGGACCGACGAAGACAATGAACTCGCCCGACTTGATGTCGAGATTCACGTCCTTGAGGATCTCCACATTGCCGTAGCGCTTGTAGAGATTGGTGATCTTCAGGTCCGACATGGCTTCCCTCCCCTGATGCCTGTCACTGCGCTAGCGCAGGATTCCTATGTAAGCGCCGAATGGCGGCAGACTCAATGTTCCGTTCACCGGTTCGCCGGCCAGATCCGGTGCACCCGATTCCGCCAGCGTGTAGCTTGCCGGCACGGATACCACCGCCGCCTTCTCGCTCATGTTGAAGGCGCAATAGAGGTGCTCGCTCGCGTCCTCGCGTAGGAACACCAGCACGCCGTCGGGTGCGTCGAGCGTCTTGATCGTGCCGTAGCGCAGCGCCGGGTGACGTTTGCGGAAGGCGAGCATATCGCGATAGTGGTGCAGCACCGAATGCGGGTCGCTTACCTGGCGGTCCACCGCCTTAGTGAGATGATCGGCCGGAACCGGCAGCCATGGCCGCGTCGCCGTGGTAAAGCCGCCCGTCGGCGATTGGGTCTGCCATACCATGGGGGTGCGGCATCCGTCGCGACCCTTGAACTGCGGCCAGAATTCGATGCCGTAGGGATCAACCAGGTCCTCGAAGGCCAGTTCGGCCTCCGTCAGGCCCAACTCTTCGCCCTGGTAGAGGCATACCGAGCCACGCATCGAGAGCAGTAAGGTGCAGGCGAGACGGGTAAAGGCCTCCTGCTCGCCGTGCATCGCCCAGCGGCTTACATGCCGAACCACGTCGTGGTTGGAGAAGGCAAGGCAAATCCAGCCCTGCGGGGCTTCCTTCTCGGTCGCGTCGATGGCCTTGCGGAAATGTGCGGCGCTGAATTCACCGCCCAGATAGTCGAAGGTGTAGGCCATGTTCAGCTTGTCGCCGCCGGACGTGTAGGCGGCCATCAGTTCCATCTGATGCTGGCTGTCGCCAATCTCGCCGACGGTGGTCCTGGCGCCGTATTCGTCCATCAGCGCCCGCAGCCGCTGCAAGAACTTCAGGTTTTCCGGCTGGCTCTTGTCGTAGAGGTGTTCCTGGAAATTGTAAGGGTTCACCGCAGGCGCCGTCGACGCGTTGAAGTCCTCCGGTCTCACCACGGGATTATTCTGCAGGCCCTGCGAGTGGAAATAGAAGTTCACAGTATCGAGGCGGAAGCCATCGACGCCACGCTCGAGCCAGAAGCGCATGTTGTCGAGCATGGCGTCCTGCACGCCGGGCGTGTGAAAATTGAGATCGGGCTGCGAAGCCAGGAAGTTGTGCAGATAGTATTGCATGCGCCGGCTGTCCCAGGTCCACGCGCTGCCGCCGAAGATGGACAGCCAGTTGTTGGGTGGCGTGCCGTCCGGCTTGGGATCGGCCCAGACGAACCAGTCGGCCTTCTCGTTGGTGCGGTTGAGCCGGCTTTCGGAGAACCACGGGTGCTTGTCGGAGCAGTGGCTGATGACCTGGTCGATGATCACCTTGAGCTTTAACGAATGCGCCTTCTCGAGCAGCCGGTCGAAGTCGCCCAGCGTGCCGAAGATGGGATCGACGTCGCGGTAGTTGGAGACGTCGTAGCCGAAATCCTTCATCGGCGAGGTGAAGAAGGGGCTGAGCCAGATGCCGTCAACGCCAAGGTCGGCGACATAGTCCAACCGCTCGGTAATGCCGACGAGGTCGCCGATGCCGTCGCCGTTGTGGTCTTGAAACGAGCGGGGATAGATCTGGTAGATCACAGAGCCACGCCACCAGTCGCGGTCGACATTGGTATCGGGCGGAGACTTCTGCTCCGTCATCAGCGGCTGCGCAACCAAACCTGAAAGCTCCCCCTGGGCGGCCCTGGTCTCAGGCGGTTTCGACCGTCCGGAGGGCAATTTGCCAAAACGTTTTAGTAAGCTATTCTTAGCGTCGGAGATGATAGTCCGTCAACTCCGAGGGGATGTGCGCTGCTTCCGGCGGGCGCCGAAAACTACAAGAAAATCAGATACCTATGGGACGCGGGACAAACAAGTTGGGCAGCGGCCCGGCGAGCATCGGCCGCAACATCACAATCAAGGACCTGGCGGCGGAGCTGGGCCTGTCGATCACCACCATTTCGCGGGCCCTGAACGGCTACCCGGACGTCGGCGAGAAGACCCGCCGACGCGTCAGCGAGGTCGCGCAGAAACTCGGCTACCGGCCTAATCGCAATGCCCAGCGGCTGGTCACGCAGCGCACCCACAACATCGCCTGGGTGCAGCAGGACAACGAGCGAAAATTCGTCGACCCACACTTCGTCGAGGTGATGGCAGGCGTGCTGCGCGGAGCCCGCGTGCGCAACTACGACATCGTTCTAGCGAGCGACACGCCTGAGCGTGAGATGCAGGTGTATGACCGCTTCGTCAACGACAACTCGGTGGACGGCTTCATCGTCGACCTGCCGCGCGAGAACGACCGGCGGGTGACCTATCTGCTCGATGCCGGGCGACCCTTCGTGGTGCATGGCCGCGATGGACGCAGCGAGGACTATGGCTGGGTCGATGTCGACAACTACGGCAATTTCTACAGCCTGCTGCGGCTGCTGCTGGCCAATGGCCACAAGCGCATCGCCTTCATCAATGGCGACGAGACCTTCGCCTACGCCGTCTACCGGCGACGGGCCGTGATGGATGCGCTCGCCGACGGCGGCTTCGGGCAGGACACGGTAACGGTCTATAATTCGCTGCATCCCATGGGTGATGCCGGATTCAAGCTGACGTCGCTGGCTCTCGCCGACCCCAAGGTCACCGCCATCCTCTATTCCTCGGCACTGATGGCGGTCGAGGGGCACACCGCCGTGCTGCGTCATGCCGGCGGCCGAAACATTGCGGTCGCGACCATGGATGACGAGCTGCATTTCGTTGATCTCACTCCCCTTGCGGGGCACTACAGTGCCGCACGGTCCTCGCTGCGCGATGCGGGCAATGCGATCATCGGCGAACTGATCCGGCAGTGCAACGAGCCCGGACCTGGGCGCGGCATCGAGATTCCCTCGCTGCTGGAAGCGGCCCCAGGCCTCGACGCGTCGGTGCTGTCGCGGCCGATTCCGGCCAAGCGACGGCAGCGGAAGCTCCTGCCGGCCTAGCGGATAAACGGCGTCTCGAGCAGTGATTGCAGGGTGAGCAGATCCGTGGTCACCCACTCTACGGTCGATTTGAACTGTTCGTCGTTCATGTCGTCGCGTCGATAGAACAGGAACATCAGTTCGGTGCCGTCGCCGTTGGCGACCACCCGCATGGGCATCGTCACTGGGTCTTCGCCGTGGGCGTAGACTGCGTGGTCGAGGATGCCGTAGGGGTTGGGCTCGGTGAACCGCACGATGCGATCACCGAAGGCCGTTCGCGTCAGCCATTCGTTCTGCCGGATCTGTGTTATTCCGCCATCGACGGCGGCCCAACGCGGGTAGTTCAGCGGATCGGCGAGGAACGCATAGACCTCCTCCACCGGTCGGGCGATGGAAAACTGGATCAGGTGCGATTGCCGCATTGGCATCATATCACCAAATCATCGCTGCCGGTCGGACGCAAGCGTCGAGCGCGCGGGCAGAGCCTGACAAAGAAGAGGCCGGCCTTGCGGGGCCGGCCTTTAGTCGCTGGGAGGTCGGAGGCTTATTTGACCGAGCCGGCGAGAAGTCCGCGGACGAAGTAGCGCTGCAGCGAGAAGAAGACGATCAGCGGCACCACGATGGTGACGAATGCGCCGGCGGTGAGGATCTCCCAGTTGTTGCCGCGCGAGCCGAGCAGCGAAACGAGCTTGCCGGTGAGGACCAGCTTGCCCTCCTGTGCACCGAGGAAGACCATCGCCACCAGAAGATCGTTCCAGACCCAGAGGAACTGAAAGATCGAGAAGCTGGCGAGCGCCGGGAAGCTCAGCGGCAGTACCATGCCGGTGAAGATCTTGAAGTGGCTGGCCCCGTCGATACGGGCCGACTCCATGATTTCCTTGGGCAGGCCGGCCATGTAGTTGCGCAACAGGTAGATGGCGAGCGGCAGGCCGAAAGCGGTGTGCGCGAGCCAGATACCCAGATAGGTTTTGCCGTCCTCGGCGCCAAAGAACTTGGCGATGTTGTTGTACATCGACAGCAGGGGGATCAGCGACATCTGCAGCGGCACGACCAGGAGGCCCACCACCAGCGCGACGATGAACCCGCGGAACGGGAACCGCATCCATGCCAGGGCGTAAGCGGCGAATGCCGCCATCAGGATCGGAATGATCGTCGCCGGGATGGTGACGGTGAAGGAGTTCAGGAACGACCGCGCCACGCCATTGGCGGTCAACACTTCCTTGTAGTTGTCGAGCGTGAACCGGGGCGGGATCGCGACCTCATAGAAGATACGCGGCGCACGGGTAAAGGTGAACTGCTTGTCCGACGACCAGACGAACGAGCCGTCGACCTGGATTGTGATGGTGCCACCGTCACTCATCGGCAGGCTGGCGCCCGGGACTGCGGCAGCCGGTTCGTTGTTCGAGGTGCCGAAGGCGCCGAGTTGTTTGTTAGAGTCCGTCCCGAACACGTTGCCGGTGATGACCCACTTGCCGTCCTTTTGCACCTGGGTGTCGGCGGTGGGCAGGCGTGTCACCGCCTGCGACTCGGACGTGGTGAGCGCCGTCCACCAGCCGGACACGGCGAGTTGGTCCTTGTCGCGCAGCGACGAGATCAGCAGGCCGGCAGTCGGGAAGGTCCAGAGGGCGACGAGCAGCAGTAGCGACAGATGCGTCATCAGCCTGCCGACATCGATGCGGGAGAGGAAGCGGGGCGCGCCAGTGGCGGGACGGATTTCCGTGGCGGTATCGACAGCGGTGGTCATCAGCGCGTCCCCTCTTCCGCATTGGCCCGGCGAATGTTCCAGATCATGATCGGCAGCACGGCGAGCATGATGATGACGGCCACGGTCGAGCCTCGGCCGTAGTCGAAGTTCACGAACATCCACTTGAACATGAAGTTGGCCAGCACTTCGGTGTTCCATTGGCCGTTGGTCATGGCGAAGATGATGTCGAAGACCTTGAGCACAACGATGGTGATGGTGGTCCAGACCACGATGATGGTGCCCCAGATCTGCGGGATCATGATGTCGAAGAAGATGCGGAAGCCATTGGCGCCGTCGATGCGCGCGGCCTCGAGGGTTTCTTCCGGTACGCCGCGCAGGGCGGCCGAGAGGATCACCATGGCAAAGCCGGTCTGGATCCAGATGAGGACGACCATCAGGAAGAACGAGTTCCAGAACGGCAGAGTGATCCAGGCCTGCGGCGGCAGTCCCAGTCCGGTGACGATGGCGTTGAGCACACCGATCTGCTGCTGCCCTGCGGCACGATAGTCGTAGACGAACTTCCATATCACCGATGCGCCGACGAAGGAGATCGCCATTGGCATGAACACCAGCGATTTGGCGATGTTGCCCCACCAGAGCCGGTCGGCAAGGACGGCGATCACTAGGCCGAAGGCCGTGGCGAAGAACGGCACAACAATCAGCCACTCGATGTTGTTGAGGATAGACTGCTGGAAGTTGCTGTCGCCGAAGGCCCAGAGATAGTTCGAGAAACCGACGAAGTTGCCGACCTTGTCGAAGAAACTCAGTCGGAAGGTCTCGAGCGCCGGGTAGACGAGGTAGACCGCAAGGAAAAGCAGCGCCGGGAACAGGAACAGCCACGGGCGAATCTGGCTGCGGACATTGTCGCGCCGGGTGATCTCATCGCCGGTGGCGTTGTTGGAAGAGAGGAATCGGTCGAGCAGCCAGTTGGTGCCCCAGAAGTAGGCGACGGCGCCGGCGAGCGCGATGGCAATGGCAATGACTGCGCCGATGATCTGCTGAATGATATCGCTCATGGTCGCCCCTCCCCCGGCGTCCTTCGCGTTGACTCCCGCCTTTCGGTCGAGGGACCCGGCACGATAGCGCCGGATCCCGAAGCGAAACTAGCCTTAGATTACTTGATCGCGTCCCAGCTCTTCTGGATCGCGTCGGCGACGTCCTGGGCGGACTTGCCGCCGACGAAGTCGACCATGCCTGTCCAGAAGCTGCCGGCGCCGACGGCGCCCGGCATCAGGTCGGAACCGTCGAAGCGGAAAGTCGTGGCCTGCAGCAAAATCTGGCCTTCCTTCTTCAGCGTGTCGTTGCCATAGGTCGCCGGGTTGGCGGATTTGAGCGTCGATAGGAAGCCCGACTGCGCCATCCAGATTTCGTTGGAGATCGGGTTCTGCAGGAAGTCGATGAAGGCGTGCGCCTCCGGCGTGTCCTTGGTGATGGTCGCGAGCGTACCGGCACCGAGCACAGGCTTGCCGAGATCCTTACCGGCGTAGGCCGGGAAGTAGAAGAAGTCGACGTCCTGGCCGAGCACCGTGCCCTTCGGGAAGAAGGACGGGATAAACGAGGCCTGGTGGTGCATGAAGCACTGCGGCGGAGTCGAGAACAGGCCATTCGGCGACTCGCGGAAGTCCGTCGTGCCAACCGCGGCGTGACCGCCATTGACCTTCTTGTCGTCCTTGGCGAACCAACCGAAGAGATCGATCGCGGCGACGACCTTGGGATCGTTGAACTTCAGCTTGTTGGACACCCAGTCGTCGTAATCCTGCGGGCTCTGAGTGCGGAGCATGATGTCTTCCACCCAGTCGGTCGCCGGCCAGCCGGTCGCGCCGCCCGAGCCGAGGCCGATGCACCACGGGGTCTTGCCGTCCGCAACGATCTTGTCGGTCAGCTTCTGCAGATCTTCGAAGGTCTGCGGCACTTCATAGCCCGCTTCCTTGAAGTTGTCGGGCGAGTACCAGACCAGGGACTTCAGGTCGGCCTTGTAGGGCACGGCGTAGAAGGTCGGCTTGCCCGACTTGTCGTTGTAGGTGCCGAGGCTGACGAAGGACGAGCCGGCGGCATTCTCGCTCTCGACGGCCTTCTTGACGTCATCGCCGAGCGGGGTGAGGTAGCCCTTGGCCGCCATGTCGGCGAGCAGGCCGGGCTGCGGCAGGATGGTGATGTTGGCCGACGAACCAGCCGCCGCGTCGATCTGCGCCTGCTGCTCGTAGTTCTCGGACGAAGCGTAGGAGACCTCGATGCCGGTGGCATCGGTGAAGTAGGCTAGGACGGTCTGGAACTGTTCCTGATCCCCGCCCTCACGCCACGGGCCCCAGATGGTCAGTTTGTGACCTTCCATGCCTTTGTGAGCGTCGGCGAACTTCTGCAGCGCGTCCCAGCTGAAGGCGCCCTGCCCTTTGGGGTACTTCAGATCGACGGCATCAGCGGTAGCAATGATGCCGAAGGAAAGCGCAATGGCGGATACTCCCGCCAGGAGTGTTTTGTGCATGTAGTCCTCCCATCGCACAGTTGAGGCGCCTCACGGCGCCCCCGCTTCTCCGGCTTCGCCAAAACGTTTTGGTTCCAAAACGTTTTGGGGCCCGATTTCCAAGCCTCGCACGGCGGTTAGCGGTGGCTTAAGGTTGCATAAAGAACCTGCCTTGCCAAGACGGTGAAACGATTGCGGGACGGCTCACCCGGGTTTGGGGTGGACCCGGCCTCGCCCTGATCCTAAAGCGTGGGGATGGCCTTTCGATCGCTCTTTGCCGCGGCACTCCTCGCCGTGCACGTGCCTCAAGCTGCCTCGGCGGCGAGCCTCCTCGTCGATGCATCGGTTCCGTTCAAAGCTGTGGATCACGCCGCGTCGGGATCGCTCTACGGCATCGCCGCGGAGGGCTGGCCGCCGGACCGCTTCATCGCTGCGGTGAGGCCCAAGAACTTCACGCAGATGGCCCCCGGCGGCGGCCAACTGCCCAACGGCGAGACCAAGCCAGTGGGCGATGCACTGGTCGTGGCGCCGATCGCAGCGCGGGCCGGCGCAAGCGTCACGATCCGCATGCCGGATACGTTCCCGGAATTCCCCTACATGTATCGAGGCGACGCGGACTGGCTCAAACGTGTCGACGCAATGGTACGCGCGACAGTCGCGGCAAACCCACCGAACATCTACGCCTACGAGATCTGGAACGAGCCGGACTGGACATGGAAGACAGGTGGCTTCGACGCATTCTGGGCGACGACCTTCAAGGCAGTCCGCGTGATCGATCCGGATCGCCGGATACTCGGTCCAAGCCTATCGATCTGGAACAAAGCGTGGATGCGGCGTTTCCTCACCGCGGCAAAGGCAAGTGGAACGCTGCCCCAGATCGTCTGCTGGCACGAGCTCGATCCGACCGTCGCCAACGATCTCGAGGCCCATTTCGCGGCCTATCGCGCGCTCGAAAAAGAGCTGGGCATCGGTCCCCTGCCCATCAGCATCAACGAGTATGGCGCGCCGCGCGACTCGGCGGTGCCCGGAGCGCTGGCCCGCTTCATCGCGCGGCTCGAACGGGCCGGTGCGGACACGGCCGATCTCGCCTTCTGGCACAAGCCCGGGCGGCTGTCCGATCTGGTGGCGCCGATCGGGGGTGGACGCGGTCCGGCGACCGATCCCGAGCCAAACGGGGCGTATTGGTTGTTCGAATGGTACGGCGAGATGAGCGGCCAGATGGTCGCCACGAAGCCGCCGACGGAGAGCGAGGCGACGCTTGATGGCTTCGCGAGCCTCGACGCTGCGGCACAGAAGCTCACCGTGGTCCTTGGGGGAGAGGCCGGCGAGCATCAGGTTGCGATCTCGGGGCTCACGGGCTTCGGGCCCGATCTCGACGCGCAGGTCTACGTCTCGCACTGGACCGGCACGGATGGCGGCGAAACTGCGCCCGACCCGGTGAGCGAGACACGCGTCGGCAGCAGCGACGGAAGGCTGACCATACCGATTTCAGCGGCGACGGCACGCGATGCCTTTCGCATCGTTGTCACGCCGGCCAGCAAGGCCGCGCCGTTCACACGGCCTGCGCCGCGCTTCTCAATGCGGCTGGAAGGCGAGAGCGCCGCCATGGTCGGTGCCCGCGTGTTCAAGATGCGGATGGCGCCAGGCAACCTGTTTGCACCAACGGTCTCCGGCGATGCCTATGCCGGTCTGCTCGACCGCAAAGAGGTGTCGCTGACCTTCACGGCAAATGTCCCGACGGCGGGACGGTACGAGCTGAGCTTCGGCTATTCCAACGGCCTCGCCAACGCAGCGGAGTATATGCTCAATGTCAACGGCACAGCACCGCAGCCGGTGACCTTCACGCCCACGCAGTTCCGCGAGCTTATCGACCAAGTGAAGCTCGACGTCGATTTGCCGGCCGGCGCGTCGACCATCGTGCTCGACAAGGGCCCGAATTCGCCGCAGGGCTACGTGCCGCAGAGCGTGATCGAGATCGACTATCTCGACCTTACGGCACTGAACTGAGCTCCGTCCGCTCGCGCTGAAGCGCCTCGATCGTCGTGACCTGGAGGATCGGCGAGCGCAGCAGCCAGAGCACTGCGAACACGCCGCCAACCGCGGAAATGAGCAACGTCTCGCGTGGCCCGATCAGGCTGCCGAGAATGCCGCCGAGGACCGCCCCGAACGGGCGGATGCCGTAATTGATGCTCAGGAAGGCGCCCGTCATGCGGCTGCGCATGTTCTCAGCCGTCACGCTCGCGCCGAGGGCCATCAGTGGAATGTCCAGGCACATTACCGAGAAACTCGCGACGAACTCGGCAAACCCGAACTCGACGGCGCGCAACCAGATGGGCCCTGACGCCAGAGCGACAATGCCGACCGAGGCAGGGAAGACGACGACCGAAATCGCCACGAGCCGTCCAACCCCAATTGCTTTGGTCAGTGGTGTAGCAAAGATGGCGCCAAGGATGCCCCCGCTCGCGCCAATGCCCAGCGCGATGCCGATGAGCCCGGGCCACAGCTCGAGGTAGCGGCTCGCGTAGAGGATCAGTAGCGACGAGCCCATGAGGTTGAAGAAATTCACGGTAGTGCTGCAGGCTACGCTGCCGCTGAGATAGGGATGGGTGAGCAGATAGCGCATGCCCTCGAGCGCGCGCTTGAACAGCGGCTCATCGGTCTTTTCGGGCGGAGCCGGCGCAATCTTGAGCCGACCAATCTGGATCGCCGAGAGGACGAAGGTCAGCGCGTCGCCGAGGATCGCGATCGGGGCGGTGAGCACTTGCACGAGGATGCCGCCTACTGCCGGTCCGGCCATGTAGGAAAGCGAGCGCGTACCCGCGAGCTTACTGTTGGCCTCGAGGTAGTCCTCCATTGGCACCAGGCGGACGAAGAAGGCCGCGTAGGCCGTATCGAAGGTCGCGCGCGCGGCGCCGCAGAGCAGCGCGATGACATAGAGCTGCGTCAGCGTCAAAGCGCCGAACCAGAAGGCCAGCGGCAACGACAGCAGCACAACCAGCCGGAAAAGATCGGCGGCGACCATCAGCGGCCGCTTATCGGGCCGTTGCTCGACCCAGCTGCCGATGACCAGCGACAGTAGGTTGGGCAGCCACACCGCAGCGGTGAGCAAGCCTACCTCGGCCGGCGTGGCATTGAGCATCGTCACCGCGATCAGCGGCAGCGCCAGCTCGGTGATGCGGTCGCCGAACTCTGAGACAGTCTGGGCGGACCAGAAGGTCAAAAACCTCCGGTCGCGCCACAGCCCCCCGAAGCTCGGTCGCCACATCACCTGGTGTTGTGCAGCATGCCCTGGAAGGCGCGGTAGCTGCCCTTCGGGGTGCGCGTCTGCGTGGCGTAGTCGACATGCACGATGCCGAAGCGCGATGAGTAGCCCTCGCCCCACTCATAGTTGTCGAGCAGCGACCAGGCGAAGAAGCCGCGCACGTCGGCGCCCTGCTTCTGCGCGTCCAGAACGGCGTTCAAGTGGCGATCGTAAAAGGTGACGCGGCGGGTGTCGTCGGTCTCGGACATGCCGGTCTCGGTGATGTAGATGGGCAGCTTGGTGTAGTCGCGCGAGACGCGGACAAGCAGGTCGGTGAGGCCCTGGGGGTAGATCTCCCAGCCCAGATCGTTCTTCTCGAGCGTGCCGGGCACGGTGCGGATCGGGATCGAATAGCTCGCCGGATCCGGGTTGTAGGCGTACAGGCCGCGCGAATAGTAGTTGATGCCGGCCCAGTCGAGCGGGCGGTTCACGATCGGCATGTCCTTCTGCCAGTCCTTTGGCAGATACGGCCCCAGCAGATCGGTCAGCACCTTGGGGTATTGGCCCTTGTAGATGCCCCCCAGGAACCAGCCGTTGAACATCGCATCGCCGATCTCGAGCGCGCGCTGATCTTCTTCCTTTTCGCTTGCCGCCTCGGCCTTCTCGAGATTGGTGACGATGCCGACGTTCTTGGCGCCATTGGCGCGCAGTGCATCGACCCCCATGCCGTGGGCATAGAGCACGTGGTGCATGGCGCGGGCGCCGGCGCGCAGGTCGCGATAGCCCGGCGCGTGGCGGCCGAGGATGTGGCTCAGGACCGACACGCACCAGGGCTCGTTGATGGTCGCCGTCGCATGCAGACGGTCGCCGAAGTTCTCGGCGACCACAGCCGCATAGTCGGCGAACCAGCCACCGATGTCGCGGTTCATCCAGCCGCCCTTGTCCTGCAGGGCGGACGGCAGATCCCAATGATAGAGCGTGGCGAACGGTTTGATGCCGCGTTCGAGCATGCCGTCGATCAGGCGATCGTAGAAATCGATACCAGCCTGGTTGATGGCGCCGGTCCCTTCCGGCAGCAGGCGCGGCCAGGCGATGGAGAAGCGATACGCCTCGAAGCCGCCGTCGCGGATCAGATCGAGATCTTCCGGCCAGCGATGATAGTGATCGTCGGCGTTGCGGCCATCATCGGCATTCTTCACATTGCCGGGTGTCGCCGCGAAGGTGTCCCAGATGCAGGTGCCGCGGCCATCGATCTGGCCCCCCTCGATCTGGTAGGCCGCGGTCGCGGCGCCAAACACGAAATTCGGCCCAAACTGGCCGCGATTAACCGAAAACATCATGCCTCCCAAGCTCTTAGTTCAGCACCGGTTTGATCCGGCGGCCAATGTAATCGATTGCATAGCAGCGGATTCGACAGCTGTCACGCAAAGGGCGCGCGCAAATCAGGCGGGCATCCTGCGGCGCACCACGGCCCATCGCCCGGCGCCGAATGCGAGAGCGAAGAGCAGGAGGCCGGGACAGAGCTCGAGGAGAATTCCGCGATAGCCCATCCAGCTGGCCGTCACAGCAAACAGCGCGGAGCCGAGCAATCCGCCAATGCGGCTGGCGTTGGAGAACTGAGCGGCGAGTGATCCGGTGCCACCGACCAGGGCACGCCTCAACAGTGGGAGGCACGCGACGGTGGTTGCCGCAAAGTGTGCGCCATAGAGCAGCTGGCAGATCAGGATCAGCAGCGGATCGGTCACCACGTAGAGCAGGCCGAAGTAGACGACTCCGAGGACAAGGCCACCCCAGAGGACCGCTTCGTCCGACGTCGCCTTGGTGAGGCGCGGCAAGAAGCTGATCACCACCACCTCGATGCCGGCCGCGGTCGCCATGACTAAGCCCGGCCAGAAGGCCAGCGCGTGCCGCGTCTCGATCAGATACAGCGGCATGTTTATGGCGTGCAGCACGTTGGCGCAGGTCGTCGCCACCATGACGATGAAGATCGGCCAGAAGCCGAGGACGCTAACCTTCGCCTCGTCCTTGGGCTTGGGAGGGACCTCGATCCTGGGATTGGGCGGCCGCAGCCGGCTGACGAGGATCATGGCAATCGCCGAACCGCCGGACAGCACGGTGATCATGACGGTTACGGCCAGGAAGCCGGCAAGCCAGAATATCACGAAGGACAGCGGCGGCCCGACGATCCAGGCGACCGACAGCAGCAAGCGCGTGCGGTAGAGCCCGGCATTGTCCCCGCCGCGCGGGCCGTAGCGCTCGTCATAGACAAAGATGCTGGCGCCGCTGATCGAGGCGAAAGCGCTCAGGACCAACGTGCCGACGAGGAACCAGGGGGAGAGCCCCGCGGCGAGCACGCAGAAGGTGCTGAGGATCGACAGGGTGGCGGCCGCGACCGACAGCATTACCGGATCGACGCGGTCAACCTTCTCGCGGGCGTAGAAGACGATGAGGATGCCAAGCAGCGTCGAGGTGTAGTTCACAGTGCCGACGATGAACGGATCGATATGGGCGCTGGTAACGAGATAAACGGCGCGTACCGACGTCGCCATCGCGCCGGGGACCACTGCGGCGAGCAGCACCGCGATGTGACCGAGGACCGAAAATGAAATCGGGCGCACAGCGCACCCCGTATGAGCAAATTACGGTCCGATGCCTTAGATGATTCCCGACGTGTTGGCGCGAGCACGTTGGTCCGGGAACCGCACATAGATCAGCTCCGGATCGCCAGGGTCGAGATGCTCGAACATTCCGCACTGGATGAAGCCGAGCTGCGGCAGGAGGGCCTGCATCGGACCGTTGGACTGATTAGTGGAGGTCCAGAGCTTGGCGTCGGCCGGCGTTCCCGCGATGCAGTGTTGCAGCAGCGCTCGCGCGATGCCGCGGCGGCGCTCGCTCCGCTTGACCTGCAGCATCTCGATGAAAGGCGACCGGAAGAAACTGCGTGTCAGCGCAACGTATCCAGCCGGTTCGCTGTCGTTGCCGGCGGCAACGTGACACTCGCCACGAGCGACCCACTCTGCGATCGCCCGGCGACGCGGCGGGTCGTGGCTCGCAATCGCATCGAGGTCGACCAGCGCCGGAATGTCCGCCGTCGTCGCGACGCGGATCAGCACCGGACTAGCCCTTCAGCGCCGGGTTGCGATTGAGGATTTCCCGCGCGATGGCGCGGAAGGCGGACGCCTGCGGACCGCCCGGATTGCTCGCCATAACCGGCTGGCCGGCGTCCGAGGTTTCGCGGATCGCCATGTCGAGCGGCACTTCGCCCAGGAATGGCATGCCCATCACCCCGGCCGCGCGGGCAGCGCCGCCATGGCCGAAGATGTCATAGCGCTTGCCGGTATCGGGAGCCACGAAGTAGCTCATGTTCTCGACCAGACCGAGCAGCGGGATGTTGAGCCGCCTCATCATGTCCACTGCCTTCTGCGCGTCGATCAGCGCCAGGTCCTGCGGGGTCGAGACGATCACCGCGCCAGCGAGCTCGGCCTGCTGGAACAGCGAGATCTGGATATCGCCGGTGCCCGGCGGCAGGTCGACGACAAGGATGTCGAGGCCGCCCCAGTCGGTCTCGCGCAGCAATTGGCGTAGCGCCGAGGTGGCCATAGGGCCCCGCCAGACGACCGCCTGACCCGGCGTCAGCATCGAGCCGATCGAGATGGCACTAAGGCCGTACGCCATGTGAGGGGCGAAGATGCCGTCTTCACGCACGGCCGGCTTGCCCTCGATGCCCAGAAGTTTGGGGATCGAGGGGCCATAGAGGTCGGCGTCGAGGATGCCGGTCCTGAGGCCCTCAGCGGCGAAAGCGAGCGCGAGATTGACGGCGACGGTCGACTTGCCGACGCCACCTTTCCCCGATCCCACGACGACGATGTGGCGCACGCCTGGCACGGCGGAGCGCGGTGCCGGTCCCGGTCGGCCATGCGCGGCGGCCTGCCCGGTGGGCGGCGCCATTGCGGGGGACTTGTCGGAGGTGACCGAGATCATCACCTTGCGGCCCTGCGCAACCGCTTCGGCCGCCTGCTGCGCGGCAACGCGCGTGGGGCCGAACGCAGCTTCCATCCCCGGTTGCACGGAGATGGCGAGCGCGATGGCACTCTTGGTGACGATGATCTCGGAGAGCCCGGAATAGCCGGCAAGCGTCCCGCCGCCCGGAATTTCGACATGCGCCAGCGCCGCCTTGATTTGGGCAGCGAGTTCAGCGTCAGCCATTGCATTCCTCCACCGGGTCATTCCCGCGAAAGCGGGAACCCCTGTTTGAGGAGTCCGCGGCACGGTGCGAAACGGAGGTTCCCGCTTTCGCGGGAATGACTCCGTGTGTTGAAAGCATCAGAGGATCGACTGGCCGGTCGCCTTCCAGTCCTTCACGAACGCGTCGAGGCCCGCCTTGGTCAGCGGATGGTCGGCGAGCTTGTAGATCACCGCCGGCGGAATCGTCGCGACGTCGGACCCAGCCAGAGCCACCTGCGTGACGTGGTTCGGCGTGCGGATCGAGGCCGCAAGGATCTGCGTGGTGAAGGAGTAGTTGTCGTAGATCTGCCGGATCTGCTCGATCAGCTCGACACCATCGAGATTGATGTCATCGAGACGGCCCAGGAACGGCGAGATGTAGGTCGCGCCGCATTTGGCCGCGAGCAGCGCCTGGTTGGGCGAGAAGCAGAGCGTGACGTTGACCTTGATGCCTTCCGAGCTGAGCGACTTGCAGGCGCGCAGACCGTCGACCGTCAGCGGTACCTTGACCACGACATTGTCGGCGAGCTTGGCGAGGACATGGCCCTCTTTCATCATCGTATCGTAGTCGATGCTCGCGACCTCGGCGGACACCGGTCCCGGCACCACACTGCAGATTTCCTTGATCACTTCCTTGAACTGCCGCCCGGATTTGGCGATCAGCGACGGATTGGTGGTGATGCCGTCAAGCAGCCCCATCGCGTGAAGCTTCTTGATGTCTTCGATCTCGGCTGTATCAGCGAAAAACTGCATCGTTCCTCTCCCAGGAAAATTCGGAATATCTGCCCCGTAGATAGGCAATTTGCGGCGGTCCGGAAAGGCCCGCCGCCTGATTAACCGGCCGCCTTGATCAAATAATCCGCCAGCTCATCGACGCGGTCCTCCGGGATGCCCGCGACGTTGATGCGGCTGTCGTTGATCATGTAGACGGCGTCGTCCTTCTTGAGCGCTTCGACGACGTCCTGCGGCAGCCCGAGCAGCGAAAACATGCCCGAGTGCTCTGCGATGAAGTCGAAGTCCTTGGAGTTGGACTTGCGGCGGATGGCATCTGCCAATTTGACGCGCAAACGCTTCATGCGTTCCCGCATCTGGTTGAGCTCGGTCTCCCACTCCTGGCGGAGCTCCTTGTCCTCGAGGATGACGCGAACG
>Ga0207674_10004789_pt1 | contig 16216 bp, 16 predicted proteins | sample KBSCornC72_FD_184303 | JGI IMG/M metagenome (GOLD analysis project Ga0207674, IMG submission 184303) | Corn rhizosphere microbial communities from Kellogg Biological Station, Michigan, USA - KBS Corn C7-2 (SPAdes) (version 2) | ecosystem: Host-associated > Plants > Roots > Rhizosphere > Soil ... | reverse complement strand
GTGCCCAAGAGGCAGCACGTCGACGCGTCAAAGCCCCCCAGGGCTGCCTGAACGCGGGCCAGTCAGCACCAACTGCTCGTTGGCTTCACGCAATTGCTCGCGCTCGTGTTCGGCTCGGCCGCCGTCGTGTGGAACACAAACCCACCCAGCTCTTGTTTCTTGGCAAGGTACATCGCCGTGTCGGCCCGGTCGATCAGCGTCTTGGCATCCACCCCATCTTCCGGGTAGACGCTGATACCGATGCTCGCCGTCAGGCGAACGTCATGATCGTCGATCCGACTGTACGCACCGAGGGCCGCATTCACTTTCTCGGCCACGATCGCAGCGTCGGCGCGATGTGCGACCTCGGCCAGGAGTATCAGGAATTCGTCGCCCCCATGACGACTGACGGTGTCGGTTTCGCGCACCAAGGACGTCAGGCAATCGGCGACCAGTTGCAGTGCCCGGTCCCCTACGGCGTGACCGAACGCGTCGTTGATCTGCTTGAAACCGTTGAGGTCGAGAAACAGAAGCGCGACGCGGTTGCCATGCCGTTTCGCGTTCGAGATCGCCTTCTCGAAGCGGTCCAGCAGCAGCGTGCGATTGGGCAGGCCCGTGAGCTGATCGAGGCCGCTCGTCCGAGAGGCCTTGTCCCGTGCCTCGTTGGCCATCTCCGCATCCGTCAGAGCCCCCAGCGCGCTGACCACCAGCCGCTCGTTGACTTCCACCAGATGCGTTGGTTGACTGCGTCCCAATTGACTCTCAGCCCGGACGACGTCCTGCAGCAACTGGGTCAGGACGGCGCGCATAGCGGTCACTTGGGCATTGAGACGGCTCAGCTCGTCCTGGGCTTTCGTCGTTGCGATGTCGCGGCGGTCAGGAACGTCGGTCATGGTGAGGATGCCCGCGCACGTGGACCAGCCAGGGCCGTCAGGATCGCAGACCCTCGCCGGGCTTCGGCGCAGCTTTCTTCGCCGGCCTGCCGCCGAGGAGCCCTTCCTGATTCGGCAGCATCTCGCCGATATGGATTCCTTCGGCGTCGATACCGTACTCGCGCAACTGATCCGAGTGCGCGCTTGCCCGCACTTTGGCCACTGCCATCACGCGCCGCAGTCGGCTCTCAACCTCGATGTAGCGCTGCACGATGATCGCGTCCGTCATGAACGCAGTGCCGTAAGGGCTGAAGCGCAGGTCGGTGTAACGGTCTTCGAGTTCCGAGGTCATCAGCACCGTGACCCCGGCACCGGCCAGCGTAGTGACGAGGTTCGAGAGCGACTCGCGAAAGTCTTCGCGGAAAGTCGGTGCCAATGCGAGCTCGAAGCCGGACAGAGAGTCGACGACGACACGGGTGGCGCCAAGGCGCCGAATCTCCCGCATCAGCATGCACGCGACTTCATCGATCGAGAGGCCGACCTGGTTCTCCACCAAGCCCACTTGCCCACCGGCGATCAGGTCAGCGACGATGCGATTGCGGGAGCGATGGGGGTTTTGTTCGAAGGCTGCGATGACGCCGGTCTCGCCGCCTCGCGCGCCCTCGGCGAGGAACGCGGCAGCCAGAATGCTCTTTCCCGATCCCGAGGGGCCGAGGAAGGCGACGAAGACCAGTGCGAGGAACCAACGGAGGAGCGAGCCCTCCACGGTGCACCTCCCTAGATGGGGTCGCGCTCGAGGGGGCAGGTCATGCAGTGCCCACCGCCGCGGCCCTTGCCGAGCTCGAAGCCCTCGATCTCGACGACCTCCACGCCGGCCTGGCGCATCTTCGAGATCGTGAACGTGTTGCGCTCGTAGGCGACGACCACGCCCGGCTCCAGGGCGACGACGTTGTTGCCATCGTCCCACTGCTCCCGCTCCTGCTCGTACTGGTCGCCACCGGTCTCCACGACCTGCAGGTCGCGGACACCGAGCGCGTCCGACACGGCGGAGATGAGGTCCGTGTCGGGGCGGACGTCAAAGTCGGACGCGCCCAGGTGGAGACACCCCCCACGAGCACGCCCGTGCGCCGCGACTTCGAAGCCGCGTGGACGGGCCAGGTCATGCTCGGCGATTACCCGCGCACCGTGACGATCACCGTCGTGAACCACGCCGGGGCCGCGGCGACAGCGACGTTCAAGGTCGTCGGCAAGCAGGTGACCGACCTTGCCGTGGACCTCGTCGTCGAGGAAGGCGAGTTCCTCCGCGTCGAATCGTCGGCGAATCGGGTCACGTTCGAGGGCCGCTTCGTCAAGGATCGCGACGAGATCGGCGGCAGCGTCGCGCTCGGTGCATTCGAGCTGCCGCTCGTGCTGCGGCGCGTGCAAGGCAGCGCGTCATGAGGGTGATGGTCAACGCAATCGCGCTTGCCGGCCTCGCTGCCTGCGTCGCGGCGAACGCGCAATCGACGTTCCGTGGTGACGCCGCGCACTCTGGAACGTTCGGTGGCAACGGTCCGCGCCAGTTCCATCGCGTCAAATGGACGTTCCCGACAGGCGACCGCATCGTCTCGTCGCCCGTTCACAAGGACGGCGTCGTCTACTTCGGCGGCGACGACGGCTATGTCTATGCGGTCGACGCCGCCGATGGTCGCCAGCGCTGGAAGCGCAAGACGGACGGACCGGTGCCGGCAACGCCCGCGATCGACGGCAACTCCCTCTACGTCGGAAGCTATGACGGCAAGTTCTACGCGCTCGACGCAAGCACCGGCGCGCTACAGTGGAAGTTCACGACGGACGGCGAACGCCGGTTCGAGGCCAAGGGACTGCACGGCATGCTGCCGAAGAACCAGACGATTCCGGACGCCTACGACGTCTTCCTGTCGAGCCCGGTCGTCGCCGCAGGTGCCGTCTACTTCGGCAGCGGCGATGGGCACCTCTACGCGCTCGACGCGAAGTCGGGCGAACTGCGCTGGAAGTTCAAGACCGGCGACGTCGTCCATGCATCGCCCGCCTACGCCGATGGCGTCGTTTTCTTCGGTAGCTGGGACAGCTGGTTCTATGCGGTCGACGCGCGCACCGGCCAGCAGAAGTGGCGCTTTCACGGCGGCGAGGATGCGGTGCTCCACAATCAGGTGGGGTTCCAGTCGTCGCCCGCCGTCGTCAACGGCGTCGTGTACACCGGATGCCGCGATTCGAACCTCTATGCGCTCGACGCTGCAACCGGCAGCGAGAAATGGCGCTACAGTGCGAACGGAAGCTGGGTGATCACGTCGCCCGCCGTCGCTCTCGGCAAGGTGATATTCGGCACGTCGGATTCGAGTCTCTACATCGTCGCCGACGCCACAACCGGCAAGGTGATCGCACAAGTGCAGGGCAGCGCGTACATGTTCTCGTCGCCCGCGGTCGCCGGAAGCGTCGTCTTCACGGGTGTCCTCAACGGCTCGCTCGAGGCGCGCGACCTCGACAGCGGCGCGCTACTGTGGGAATTCCAGACCGACGCATCGAAGCGCAACGCCGGCTGGATCCTGACGGCAAATCGGAAGTTCAACACGCCCTTGTTCTACCCGTCCGCGTGGCGCGAGTCGCCGATCGTCGCCACGGCGCAGCAATTCGCGATCGGCGGGATCTTCTCGTCGCCGCTCGTCGTGGGCCAGGCGGTCTACTTCGGCAGCACCGATGGCAACCTCTACGCGCTCGAGTAGCCGCCCCTAGCTGCGGCTGCGCGCGCTGCGCCGCCGACGGTTCGCGTGCTGCGCAGGCACGCATCGACCACGATCGGCGTCACCAACGTCGCCGCGGTCCCCGCGCAACTCGATTGTGGGTTTGCGCGACCGACTGTATGCTGGCGCGAGCGCGCCCGCCGCCGCAACCTCCGGTTCGGCCAACGACGCCTGTTGCTTGTCACCGCTTGCCGCAACGGTAGACGCGCCTTTCCCACTCGAAGGAGGCTTCGATGCCACATCGCACTCGTGTCGCCACCGCGATCGCCCTGATCGCGGCCGCAGGCCTTGCCAATGCTGCGCCACCGAAGGTCGTCACGGCGCCGAACTCCGATCCGCAATGCTTTGCGCCCTGGGCGAGCGACACGAAGCTCTTCCAGTATCCGGCGAAGAAGGGGCCGTACCGCATAGCACTCGCGAATGGATACATCGCGAACACGTGGCGCATCCAGATGATCAAGACGGCGAAGGCCTATGCGGCGCAGCCCGACGTTACCGCGAAGCTGAAGGAGTTCAAGGTCGTGTCCACCGGCGAGGACGTCGCGGCACAGATCGCCGCTATCAACAACTTCATCGACTCGGGCTACGACGCGGTCGTCGTCAACGCGCAGAATCCCGCGGCTTTCAAGCCGGTGATCAAGCGTGCCAACGATGCAGGGGTCGTGCTCGTCGCATTCGACAACATCCTCGATACCGAAGAGGCGATCAACGTCAACGTCGACCAGAAAGGCCTCGGCAAGTACTGGGCCGAATGGCTGGTGAAAAACGTGCCCAACGGCGGCAAGGTGCTGGAGGTGCGAGGCGTTTCCGGCACGTCGGTCGATCGCGACCGGCACGACGGCATCCAGGAAGTGTTCAAGGCATCGGGTAAGAAGTGGGACACCGTCGAGGTCATCGGCAAGTGGGACGACCCCACGGCGCAGAAGGTGACCGCCGACGCGATCGCCGTGCACAAGAAATTCGACGCCATCACTGCGCAAGGCGGTGACACCGGCGTCGTGCAGGCGATGATCGACGCGAAGCACCCGTTCGTCCCCTTCGGCGGCGAGACGGAGAACGGCTTCCGCAAGTTCTGCGCCAAGTACGGTGCGGAAGGCCTCAAGTGCTCGTCGGCGGGTACCGGACCGGCCCAGGTGGCCGTCGCGATCAAGACGGCGATCGCCGCGCTTGAAGGCAAGGTCGTGCCGCAATCGGTGAAGCTGCCGCTCGCGAAGGCCGAGTATCCGAATCTGAAGGAAGGCTCGGACTTCTATCCGGCGCAGAGCGACAACTTCTTCGTCGGCAACTCGTTTCCAACGTGCGGCATCAACTTCACCGCGCAGGAAATCATGGGCCAGACCGAAGCGAACAAGTAACGACCGACGCGGGGTGATTCCGGCGCGCCTGCGGCGTTCCGCGAACGCCCTGCGTTGACGAGCGACGACACCGTTGGTCGCGAGTCAGCGGTCGTTCCGCATCCGATGAGCCTGTTCGGCCTGCAGGGCGTGTCGAAGCGCTACGGCGGCGTGCGCGCGCTGCAGCGTGCCGACCTGACGATCGAAGCCGGTCGCATCCACGCGGTGCTCGGCGAGAACGGCGCCGGCAAGTCGACGCTGATCAAGATCATCGCGGGCGTCGTCGCGCCCGACGAGGGCCGGATGCTGCTCGATGGCGCGCCGGTCTCGTTCGCAACGCCGGCGGCCGCCAATGCCGCCGGCATCGCGTGCATCTTCCAGGAGCTGTCGCTGATTCCGGACCTGCCGGTCGCCGACAACATTGCGATCAGCAACCCGCCTCGGCGGTTCGGGCTGATCGACCGGCGCGCGCAACGGCGAATGGCCGAAGAGGCGCTGGCGCGCGCCGGCGCCGACAACATCCACCCGCTCGCGCTCGTCAAGGACCTGTCGCTGTCGCGGCGACAGATGGTCGAGATCGCCAAGGCACTTGCCCGGAAGCCGCGGCTGCTCATTCTCGACGAAGCGACGTCGGCGCTGACCGCCGCCGACGTGACGAAGATCTATGGTGTCCTGAAGCGCCTCCGCGCGGACGGCCTGGCGCTGCTCTATATCTCGCACCGCATGCACGAGATAACCGAGCTGGCGGACGAATGCACGGTGTTCTGCAACGGCCGCAGCGTCGCGAGCTTCGCCGCGGGCACGAAAAGCGACAACGAGATCGTCGAGCTGATGATCGGCCGCGAGTACAGCGCCGTGTTTCCGCCGCGCACGCCACGCGCCGCGAGCGACGCGCCGCCGCGACTCGACGTGCGCCACTTGAGCTGGACCGACCGGCTGACCGACGTGTCGCTGCATGTGCACGCCGGTGAAGTGATCGGGCTCGGCGGGCTCGACGGCCAGGGCCAGCGCGAGTTGCTGCTCGCGCTGTTCGGCGTGCTGCACGGAACGACGGGCACTGTGCTGATCGACGGCAAGCCGGTGGCGATCACGGGCCCCGATGTCGCAAAGCGCAGCACCATCGGCATGGCGCTGATCCCCGAGGACCGCAAAACGGAGGGGCTGATGCTGCCGATGTCGGTGCGCGACAACCTGTCGTTCGCGGCACTCGGCGCAATGTCGAACTGGGGAATCATCGATGCCGCGGCCGAGCGTGACGCGGTGGATCGGATGATCCGTCTGCTTGCGGTTCGCACCGACGGCATTCACGTGCCCGCCGGCGCATTGTCGGGCGGCAACCAGCAAAAGCTCGTCATCGGCAAGTGGCTGATGATGAATCCACGCATCCTGCTGCTCAACGATCCGACGCGCGGCATCGACGTCGGCACGAAGCAGGAGATGTATCAGCTGCTGCGCAGGCTGGCCGAAGCCGGTGCTGCGATCCTGTTCTATTCAACCGACTATGACGAGCTCGTCGGCTGCTGCGACCGCGTGCTCGTCATGTACGACGGATCGATTCGCCGCGAGCTCGTCGGTCCCGAAATCAACGAGCGCGCGTTGATCGGCAGCGCCCTCAACATCGGCGCCGAGAAATCCGGCACGCGTGCATCAGAGGCGCCACGCGCGTGAACGGCGACTGGCATTACCGGCTGCGCGAGCACAAGGGCACGCTGCTTGCGCTGGGGGCGTTCGTCGCGATGTTCACGATCTACGCGGCCAATCACCCGGCGGGCCTGAACGCCAACGTCGCCACGACGGCGGCCAACAAGGGCGTGCTGCTCGCGATCGTTGCGATGGCGCAAACGCTCGTGGTGCTGACGTCGGGCATCGACCTTTCAGTCGGCATGGTGATGGTGCTCGCCAATTGCCTGGCATCGACGATCGTCGTTGGCTCGCCGTTGCAAACGACGCTCGGCGTTCTGGTCGTAATGCTCGTCGGCGTTGCGTGCGGTGCGATCAACGCGCTCATCGTGATCTTCGGACGCTTGCAGCCCATCGTCACGACGATCGCCACCGGTGCGATCTACTATGGCGCGGCGCTCGCGCTGCGCCCGGTGCCCGGCGGCGACGTCGACGCGTCGCTCGCCGACGCGTTGACCGGCCAGTTGCCGGGCGGGATTCCCGCGAGCCTCGCTCTGTTGCTCGCCCTCGTCCTGCTGGTCTGGCTGCCGTTTCGCCGCTCGGTGATCGGCCGCGCCGTGTACGCGCTCGGCTCGTCGGAGGTCGCCGCGTACATGTCGGGCGTGCCGGTCCGGCGCGCGAAGTTCGTCGCTTACACGCTGTCGGGTTTTCTCGCCGCGGTGGCCGGGCTGTTCGTCACGCTGATCACGTATTCGGGCGAGGCGTCGGCAGCCAACGGCAGCACGTACACACTCTATTCGATCGCAGCGGTCGTGCTGGGCGGCGTGTCGCTGTTCGGCGGCTCGGGCAGCGCGATCGGTGCCATCTTCGGCGCGCTGATGTTCCGCACGATCGGCGACCTCCTGTTCGTGTTCAACGTCGAGCCGCTGTGGCAACCGCTGTTCCAGGGCATCGTGTTGATCGCTGCGGTATCGCTCGGCGCGTTTCGGCTGCTGCGCGTGCGCAACCGGCTCGAGCTCTATGGATGACGCGCGCGGCGACGCGCGGCGTGGCGGCGGTGTTCTCGGCCGACGCGTGCGCGCATTCACGCAGCGCATGGACCGGACGATCCTGTGGCCCTTCGCCTGCATCGCCGTCGTGCTGGTCGTTGGGAGCCTGCATTCGAGCAGCTTCCTGTCGCCGGAGTACCTGCTGCAGCAATTGAAGGTCGCGTCGTTCCTGGGCGTGATCGCGACGGGCGCGATGATCGTGATCCTGCTCGGCCAGATCGACCTGTCGGTGCCCTGGGTCGTTGCGGTGGGCGGCATGATGGCGACCGCGGCAACCGGCTGGGGCTCGGTGGGATCGGCGCTCGCGATTCCGGTCGGCGTCGGCTGTGGTCTCGCTCTTGGCCTCGTCAACGGCGCGGGTGTGGCGTACCTGCGCATCCCGTCGATGGTCGTGACGCTCGCCGTCAATGCGGTCGCGCAGGGGCTGATGATCGTGCACACCGGCGGCTTCTCGCCGCAGGACGCGTCGTCGCCGGCGATGCGCTTCATCGCGACCGGGCAGACGGTGCTGGGCATTCCGAATGCGCTGCTCGTGTGGGTGGTCGTCGGCATCGCCGCGGTGTTCCTGCTGACGCGCACGACGTTCGGACGCACCGTCTACGCGATCGGCAACCGCGAGCGCGCGGCTTACCTGTCCGGCGCGCGGACGCGCATTGTCGTGATGAGCGCGTTCGCACTGGCGGGTGGATTATCGGCGCTCGGCGGCGTGTTGCTCGCAGGCTACGCGAGCAAGGCGGCGCAAGCGATGGGCGATCCGTACTTGCTGCCCGCAATCGCCGCCGTCGTGCTCGGCGGCACGTCGATCCTCGGCGGCCGCGGCAGCTACATCGGTACCGTGGCGGGCGTCATCCTGATCACGTTGCTGCAGTCGATCCTGTCGGTGACGCAAATGCCGGAATATGGCCGGCACGTCACGTACGGCGTCGTCATCATCGCGATGCTGCTCGTCTACGGCCGCGGCCGCCGAGCGTCGGACTGAGCAGCGCTCCCCCATCCCGCACCGAGCACATCATGCCACTTGCCCTAACCCCCAGCTTCGACGTCGTCGATGCGCGCTTCTACCGACTCGCGCTTCCCTACGTGAACGTCGAGAAACTCTACAGCGGATGCCGCTGGGCCGAAGGGCCGGCGTGGTTCGCGGCGGGCCGCTACCTCGTCTGGTCCGACATCCCCAACGACCGGATGCTGCGTTTCGACGAGACCGACAACTCCGTCTCGGTCTTCAGGCATCCTGCGCTGCACAGCAACGGCAACACCGTCGACCTGCAGGGACGGCTCGTCACATGCGAGCATCGCAGCCGTTGCGTGTCGCGCACGGAATTCGACGGCACGCGCACGGTGCTCGCCGACCGGTACGCGGGCAGGCGCTTCAACTCGCCCAACGACGTCGTGGTCAAGCGCGACGGCAGCGTCTGGTTCACCGACCCGAGCTACGGCATCGACTCGGAATACGAGGGCGATGCGTCGCCACCGGAGATCGGCTCCAACGATGTCTATCGTCTCGATCCGGCGAGTGGCGACGTCACCCGCGTCGCCACGGACTTCGTGCAGCCCAACGGTCTCGCGTTCTCCCCCGACGAGTCGCTGCTGTACGTCGTCGACACCGGTCTCACCCACGTCGACGACGGCCCGCATCACGTGCGTCGCTTCGCGGTGTCTTCGAACGGCCAATCGCTTACGGGAGGCGATGTGTTCGCCACGTGTCCCAAGGGTCTGTACGACGGGTTGCGCGTAGACGTGCACGGTAACGTGTGGCTGTCCGCCGGCGACGGCGTGCACTGTCACGCGAGCGACGGCTCGCTGCTCGGCAGGATCCTGATTCCCGAAGCGGTTGCGAACCTCTGCTTCGGGGGTCCGAAGCGCAATCGCCTTTTCATCACTGCGACGACGTCGCTCTACTCGGTGTTCCTGAACACACGGGCAGCAGCCCCGGGATGAACGTGCGTGCGGAGCCGGCGGGTGCGGCACCGCGAGCGTGATTCGCACGGGCTCGCCGAACCGCGCGAACACTAGGGGCGCCTGTCAACGGCCCCTAGCCCTTCGCGTCGATCTGCGACTGCTGGTAGTTCGCGAGGCCGACGCTGTCGACGAGCTCGAGCTGCGTCTCGAGCCAGTCGATGTGCTCTTCCTCCGACGCGAGGATCGACCTGAACAGATCGCGGCTCACGTAATCGGCGGCCGTTTCCGAGTCGGCGATCGCAGCGCGCAGCGTTGGGTGCGCAGCAAGCTCGAGCTTCAAATCGCATTCGAGCGCTTCCTTGACGTTCTCGCCGATCAGCAGCCGGTGGAGGTTCTGCAGGTTCGGAATGCCTTCGAGGAACAAAATCCGTTCCGTCAACTGCTCGGCATGCTTCATCTCGTCGATCGACGCGTCGCGCTCGTGGTGCGCGAGATGCGCGAGTCCCCAATGCTCGAACATCTTCGCGTGAAGGAAATACTGGTTGATCGCAGTCAGCTCGTTGGTCAGCACTTCGTTCAGCCGCTGCAGGATCTTGGTATCACCCTTCACGCGTGGCTCTCCGCCGGTGCAGGCAGTGGTTTTTCGGTGCCGCTGTGGAGCATCCGCGACAGCGTTTCGGCTAGCAGCTCGCTCGCGCACTGGCGGCAGCAACCGCAGGTGACGCCAACGCCGAGCCCACGCTCGAGATCCTCGCCGGACCGGGCCCCGTGCTCGGCGGCCTGGATGATCTGGCGCTCGGTGATGCCGTTGCAGATACAAATATACATGGCGGGTCCCGACAGCGTAAACGGATTCTGCGCGCATCGCACGTTGCGCGCCGCCCAAGTTTAGCCCGTTGCAGATGCAAATGCAAATCGCTCGCATTCACACACTTCCCAGCCGGAAGCGCCGTTTCCACGGTTTCCGCGACCCGCGGATGACTGCCGGCTCGCCAACGCCGCACAGGCGAACTTGACTCCGCAAATGGGAATGATTATCATTTCCAAGCAGTAATCCACGGCAAGCCAGTCGCCTCCCCCGGCCGCCAGCCAGCCTCACGCGCAAGCGCATCCGGGAGGCCTATGGCTTTACGACGTACCCCGCTCGCCGCGGCTCTGATCGCGGCGTTCTCCACCCCGTATCCGATGGCGTCCGCCGCCGAACCGCCGACGCCGGCCGCGGAAGCGGCTCCGATCGATCCGTTGGCGGCGTCGGCCGTGCGCGCGTTGCCCGAGGTCACGGTTACGGGGCGCAAGGGTGACGACTACGCACCTGCGGTCTCGACGGTCGGCGCAAAGCTCCCGACCGAGTTACGCGACATTCCCCAGACGATCACCGTCGTCCCGCGCGCCGTGCTCGATGCGCAGGGTGCAGCGTCGCTGTCGGATGCATTGCGCTACGTGCCCGGCATCACGATCGGCGGTGCGGAAGGCGGCCAGATCGGGACCAACATCAATCTGCGCGGCTTCAGCGCGCGTACCGACATCTTTCTCGACGGATCGCGCGACCGCGGCCAGTACTACCGCGACACGTTCTTTCTCGACGCGGTCGAAGTGCTGAAGGGACCGTCGTCCCTGTTGTTCGGCCGCGGTTCGACCGGAGGCATCGTCAACCAGTCCAGCAAGCAGGCGACGATGGCACCGTTCAACGATGTGGCCGTTTCCGTCGGAACCAGCGACTACTACCGGCTGACCGGCGATTTCAATGCGCCGCTGTCCGACACTGCCGCGCTGCGCGTCAACGTCATGGGCCAGGACGTCGGCACGACGCGGGATGTGATGCGCAACCAGGATGCGGGCATCGTGCCGACGCTGCGTCTCGGCATCGGCACACCCACCGAATTCACCGTCTCCGCGCTTGTCTCGCACAATCGCGATATGCCCGACTATGGGTTGCCGCCACTCAACGGCGCACCGGCGCCCGTTTCGTATTCGAATTTCTACGGCCTCACCGACGACCGGACGGTGCAGGACGTCGCGGTCGCATCGGCGCTCGTCGAGCACCGGATCTCGAACACGCAAACAATACGTAATCGCACGCAGTTCAGTCACTACACGACCGATGCCGTCGAAACGGGGGCGAGCCGTGTGGGAACGTATGCGAACGGCGTGTTCACGGCATTACCCACGAACACGACGGGCAATCAGACCAATCTGCCGACGAGCGTGCTCTCGGTCCTTCTCGGCAGCCACGATCGCAGGATCGACGATGACGCGTTCGACAACCAGACGGACTTCATCGACCACTTCTCGACGGGATCGATTGCGCACACGCTGCTCGCCGGCGCGGAGATCGGACGCGACACGTACGACAACCAGTCCTACCTCCGCGTCGATCCGGGCATCCGCGGCGCGGCGGGTCTGGCAGTCGTCGCGCTCGATCAGCCGGCCTACGCGGGCGCTCCGGCGAATGCGGTGAAGACAACCGGCAACCTCGTCAACTCGACCGCAGACACGCTGGCAGCGTACTTCAACGATACGGCTGCGCTGAACAAGCAATGGCAGCTCGTGTGGGGTCTGCGCTGGGATCGCTTCAAGGCCAGCCTGACCAACAGCATCAATCGCGACAACACGGCCGGCAACGTGGCGCCGCCCTCTGCGAGCCAGACGGTGACGTTCACCAGCGTTCGCGCCGGCGCGATCTACCAGCCGACGCGTCAGGAGTCCTATTACGTCGCGTACGGCACGTCGTTCAATCCATCGCTCGAATCGCTGACGTTGACGAGCGGCCAGCAGAATCTCGACCCCGAAAAGAACCGCTCGTTCGAGCTCGGTGCCAAATGGGACCTTTCCGGCGGCAAGCTGTCGCTCACATCCGCGGTGTTCCAGGTCCAGAAGACGAATGCGCGCACGCAGGTATCAACCGGCGTTTACGAGCTCGATGGCGATGTCCGCGTCAACGGGGCCGAATTGTCCGCGGCCGGTGTACTTGCGCCGGATTGGCGCGTCGTCGCCGGTTACACGTATCTCGACGCCGAGATCGTCAAGGCGTCCGCGTTCGACGGGACGCAAGGCAAGGTGCCCGCGAATACGCCGCGCAACGCGGTCAACGTATGGACGACATACGACATCAGCCGAGAATGGGAGATCGGCGCCGGGCTCACCTACATGTCGGCGCGCTTCGCGAACAACGCCAACGTCGTCACCGCGCCCGGATTCACGCGCTTCGATGCGACGCTCGCCTATCATCAGCCGCGTTACGACATCCGCCTGAACCTGTTCAACGTGACGGACAAGGACCATATCGCCGCGCTGATCACCTCGGACGGCGGACGCTCGGTCCCGGGCATCGGTCGCACGCTGGTCGCGACGCTGACCTGGCGGATCTGACGCCGTGGTCATCGCCATTCCCGACGTGCTGGACCCGCGATGCGTCGCCGCGATTCGCGCGGCGCTCGACAACGCGGGTGACGCATGGGTCGACGGTCGAGTGACGGCAGGCTATCAGGGTGCGCACGTCAAGCGAAACCTGCAGATCGACGAGACCTCCGCGGTAGCGCGCACGGAGGGCGACGCCGTCGTCGCTGCGCTGGAACGCAACCCCCTGTTCATCAGCGCTGCGCTGCCGCACCGCGTCTACCCGCCGATGTTCAACCGCTACGAGCACGGCATGCAGTTCGGCACCCATGTCGACGGCGCGATCCGGCTCGTCCCCGGATCGGGTACCAAGTTGCGCACCGACCTGTCGGCGACCCTGTTCCTCACTGATCCGGCCGACTACGACGGCGGCGAACTCGTCATCGAGGACACGCACGGCGCGCACACGGTCAAGCTTCCAGCGGGGCACATGATCGTGTATCCGGCGGACAGCCGCCACCAGATCACACCGGTTTCGCGAGGCGCGCGGATCGCCTGTTTCTTCTGGGTGCAAAGCCTCGTGCGAGACGGTGCGCAGCGCCGTATGTTGTTCGACCTGGACACAGCCATCCAGCAGCTGACGGCAACAGGTGCCGACGAATCGGCGCGCGTGCGGCTCGTCGGGTGCTATCACAACCTGCTGCGCATGTGGGCGGATACGTGAGAACGCTGTTGTGGCTGCGCCGCGTGCACGGCTGGATCGGACTATGGGGTGCCGTGCTCGGTCTGCTGTTCGGCGTCACCGGCGTGCTGCTCAACCATCGCGCGGTGATGAAGCTGCCAGCGGCGCAGACGAACGAACGCAACCTGCAACTGAAGCTGCCGGTGCCGGCGCCGTCAAGCGCCGAAGCGATGGCGGCCTGGGTGAGCACGGAGCTCGGTTTTCAGGATCGCGCCAGCCGCATCCGCGACGAACCCGCGCGGCCCGTGCCCTGGGGCGATCGGACGCTGCAACAGCCTGCGCGCTGGTCAGCGATCATCGCGACACCTGCCGTGTCGTACCAGGTCGAATACTGGGCCGGCAACAACTACGTCAACGTGCGCGCGGGCGAGAACAATTTGTTCGCCACCCTCAACAACCTGCACAAGGGTACGGGGCTCGGCGTGGCGTGGGTGCTGCTGGCCGACACGATCGGTGGCGCCATGGTGCTGCTGTCGCTGACCGGTGTGCTGCTTTGGACGCAGCTTCATCGCAAGCGGCTGATCGGTGTGGCGATCGCGGCCGCCTCGACGGCGCTGACGATCGGGCTCGCCATCGTCGCGTTATGACGACGTTGGCGCCGCAGCGCTACAGCAAGCGATCCGTAGCACCTTCGCGCGTGTCGTCCGGCACGCACGCATAGCGGCCCGCGTCGAGCGGAAACAAGCGGACCGGCGTCCCGTACAGCCGCTCGATGTTCGTCGTCGTCAGCGCGCGCGCGACGGTGTCGAGCGCGAGCGTACGGCCATCGGCGAGCAGCAGTGCACGGTCCGCGTGCGCCAGCGCCTGATCCGGTTCGTGCGTGGAGAACAGGATCGTCATGCCGCGCGCGCGCAGCCGATCGAGCTCGCGCAGGACCCGCACGCGGTTGCCGAAGTCGAGGCTCGCCGTCGGCTCGTCGAGCACCAGTAGCGAAGCTTGCTGCGCCAGTGCGCGCGCGATCATCACGAGTTGCCGCTCGCCACCCGAGATCTCGGTGACGGGTCGCGCTGCCAAAGCGCCGATGCCAAGCGCTGCGAGCGCGTCGGCCACGGCCAGCCGATCCTGCCGCCCGGGCCGCGCGAACGTGCCGATATGCGACGCTCGCCCCATCAGCACGGCGTCGGTGACGCTGAACGCGTACGCCGGCACGTGCTGCTGCGGCACGTAGGCCACACGCATCGCGCGCTGCGCGGCGCTGAGCGAGGCGATCGGAACGCCATCGACGTCGATGGTACCGGAGCGCACCGGCAGCAAACCAAGCACCGTGCGAAACAGCGTCGTCTTGCCCGCGCCGTTGCCACCCAGCACCGCGAGCGTTTCACCCGCGGCAAGCGTGAACGTGACGCCTTCGCCGACGCTGCGCGACGCGAAGCCGTAGCCGAGCTCACGCACGGTCAGCATCGGACGCGCAGGCGGAATGGACATTCGCCGATAGCCAGACGTGCGCGGCGAACACCGCTTAATCAGTCGACGGCCACGATGACGCTGCTGGCCTTGATGAAGACGCGGGCGGGCCTGCCGACTGCGAGGCCCAACGCCTCGGCGGACCGCGTGCTGATCGTCGCGACCACGTCCATCCCCGGCGCGACGGTGATCGTCACTTCGGCAGTGACCGGCCCTTTGATCAGGTCCTTGACGATGCCGGAGAAATTGTTGCGAGCGCTGGTTTTCATCGATCGTTCCTCGTGGTGAGTGGGTATCAGGCCATCCGGCGCGACCGCGCGAGCAGCGCGATGAACACAGGCGTGCCGATGACGGCGGTCAGGATGCCGGGTGGGACTTCGATTGTCGCGAGCGTTCTCGCAACCGTGTCGATCAGCAGCATGAACATCGCTCCGAAGAGTGTCGCAACCGGCAGCAGTCGCGAGAATTCGGGGCCGACGACCAATCTTGCCATGTGCGGGACCACGAGCCCGACCCAGCCGATGATGCCGGACACGGCGACGCTTGCCGAAGTGGCCAGCGTCGCCGCCGCGATGACCACTGCGCGCAGCCGCCGCGTATTTACGCCGAGCGCGCGCGCCTCGTCCTCGGGGAGTGCCAGCAAGTTGATCCGCCATGCGAGCGCCAGCAGCACGGCGAGCGCGAGCGCAATTGCGGGAACAAGGCTCGCGAGTTCCTGTCGCGACGCCGACGCAAAGCTTCCCATCAGCCAGAAGGTGATTGCCGGCAGTTCGTTGTACGGATCGGCGAGGTATTTCAGCAGAGAGATCGCCGCGCCGAGGAGGCTCGCGACGACGACGCCGGTGAGGATCAGCGTGACGAGCGCCTCGTGCGCACGCAGGCGCGACGCGATGAGCATCACGGCTCCGACCGCGGCGAGGCCTCCGATGAACGCGGCCGTTTCGATCGCGACGAGCCCCGCGCCGAGAAAAATGCCGAGCACTGCGCCAAGCGCTGCACCGGACGAGACGCCGAGCGTGTCCGGCGCAACGAGCGGGTTGCGGAACAGGTGCTGGTACGCCGTGCCTGCCGCGGCCAGCGCGGCGCCGACGAGCATTGCCATTCCCACGCGCGGCATCCGGATCTGCCAGACGATCGCATCGGACGTTCCGGCATCGCCCGCGCCCGTCAGGCGCTTCCAAACGACGGCGGCGACGTCCGCGGCAGAAAGAGGGTAGCGCCC
>Ga0207674_10004788_pt1 | contig 16219 bp, 17 predicted proteins | sample KBSCornC72_FD_184303 | JGI IMG/M metagenome (GOLD analysis project Ga0207674, IMG submission 184303) | Corn rhizosphere microbial communities from Kellogg Biological Station, Michigan, USA - KBS Corn C7-2 (SPAdes) (version 2) | ecosystem: Host-associated > Plants > Roots > Rhizosphere > Soil ... | reverse complement strand
CGATCAGAACACCCCCCCGATCAGAACACCCCCTCAGGTTCGACCAATCCGTGCAGCGACCGTTCACGCATCAGGTATGGCACTTACGATGCTCGCGCCGTCGGCCTTCGGCGCCGCGTTCGCCACACGGCCCAGCGCCGACGCACCGTCATTCCCGCAGCGGCCGCTCACATCGGGAACAATACGTAGCCTTGTTGCTGCAGGATGATCACGTCCGAGATCGCCGACAACGTAATCTCGACGTCGTGGTTCACCCATTCGTGCGGAAACTTGTTATAGGCGAGCGCCTGGCCGCACACCACCACCTGGGCACCGGCTGTTTTCAGTTCGCTGATCAGCTTGATGTTCGGATTGTCGGCGCTGAACTTCTCCTTGTAGTGCTCGTTGTCGAGAATCACCGGCGTCGCCGGCCCGTGGATCACGGCGATGAAATGCAGGTGCGACAACGGCACTCCGGCCGATACGAAGATATTCACGGCGCGCGCCACCCGGTCCAGCGACGGATTGATCTTGTCATTGGGGCCGGCACCGGTAATGTTGAACACGACTTTGTAGTCGGCGCTCTTATCGGGTTGCAGGCCAGCATCCGGCAGCGCAGCCGCCGCGCCGAAGTCGGGAACGGCGGGATTGACCCAGATCGTGTCGGCCGCGGCGCCGCTTCCGCACACGCCGGCGATCAGAAGACCAAGCACGCTGCCGCGCAGCAGCTTTGTCATCATTGCTGTTTTCATCGTCCACCTCTCCTCTGGTTGGTTGTCGACGCGGATATTCTACGGGGAAGCGCGTGGATTGAGCTGGGCCATGTGCCCGTGCCCGATTTGCATCCGGCCGCGAGGACATCTAGAGTCGCGCTCATGAATCAGCCGAAACCGCGCACAGACGTCATCCAGTTCTACGAGACGCACCCGATCAACGAGGCGCAGATCCTGCACGCGCTCGAAGCCAGGGGCGTCGCGCTCGCGGGCTTGACCGAGGAGATTCTCAAGGACCACGACCAGGATCACTTCGGCGGCGTGGAGGCCAATGACATTCTCGCGTCCAAGGCCGGCATCGCGCAGCAGCATCGCGTGCTGGACGTCTGCAGCGGCATGGGCGGCCCCGCGCGCTATCTTGCGGCGCGCATCGGCTGCCACGTAACCGGCCTGGATCTCACGGAGAGCCGTTATCGCAGCGCGATTCGGCTGACCGAGCTGGTCGGGCTCCAGCATTTGGTCGACTTCCGCCTCGGCAACGCGCTCGCCATGCCGTTCCAGGATGCGAGCTTCGACATCGTCATCGGTCAGGAAGCCTGGTGCCACGTGCCTGAGAAGCCGAAGCTGATCTCGGAGTGCGCGCGCGTGGTCAGGCCATGCGGTGTGATTGCCTTCACGGACATTCTCCGACGCGAGTTGCTCACACCCACGGAGATGGGCCGTCTCGAGCGCGACATGACCTTCCCCACGCTCGAAACGCTCGATGGCTACAACGAGCTGCTGACCCAGAACGGCTGCACGATCGTCGAGCGCGACGACTTGAGCGAGCATTGGGCGCGCATCCTGCTGCAGCGGCTCGCCATGTACCGCAGCCTCGGGCAAGACACGGTGCGGAAGTTCGGTGCCGAGCATTTCCGCAAGTGGGACGACACGTATGCGTTCTTAGTCGGGCTGTTCAGCGCGGGCAAGCTTGGCGGCGGGCGTTTCATAGCGAGACGCGAGAAGCTCTGACTTCGCCTTGATCGTCCGCTAGTTGGCAGCGGCGAATGCTTACGGTATCGACAGGTATATCAGTCGATCGGTAATCGACTTGTAAGAAGCGCGCGTGGATAATTGCCCGGCAATGCTTCTTTGTCGATGCGGTTATCGAGCGGAAGTGCGTTGTGCCCGCGCCTCACTGCGGGTTCGTGTCGATCAAGTCAACCACAGGGAGATGTGTTGTCATGAACAAGAGCATCGGTATTTCCGTAGGTATAGCTGCCGTTATCGCATGTGGCTTTGCGGGACCGTCGTTCGCCGACGAGTTCGAAGCGAGGCTCGTCGCCTGCCCGGCCAACAAGACTGCCATCGGCGACGTCGGCTCCTGCGGCAAGGTCTGGAAGCTGCATTCGGGCAAGGCCGAGTTCAGCAAGAGCGGCAAGCTCGAGGTGAAGGTCAAGGGGCTGGTGCTGAACGATACCTCCGTAGGCGATGCGAACGGCACGCCGGACGGCGTAGACGCAGTCGCCGCAGCGGTGATCTGCAACGGTCCGAACGGAGCCGCAGTCGCCGCGCAGACCGAGCCGGTTCCACTCAGCAAGGCCGGCGATGCCAAGATCGAAGCCAAAGTCTCGTTGCCGAATGGCTGTATCGGCCCGGTGATCGTGTTGCGCGAGCGCTACGAAGGCAAGATCGGCGGCTGGCTGGCAGCGACTGGGCATTGAGCGCGAAGGCGTCGCATGAATCGGCGGAGTCGAAGCGCCCGAGATCGTGGGATGCTTCGACTCTGTGCCTAACGCCACGACGCTCTCAAGAAACAATATCGCCTGTCGACTCACACCAGACCATGGCACGACGCCCACTTCCCCCTTTGAAAAAAGGGAATCGAGGGGGATTTGATTTTGCGTGACGGCCGCGGATAAATCCCCCCTGCCCCCCTTTGTCAAAGGGGGGAAGTTTCTTCAGCCCGCCTTGCCTCGGCAGCGGCGCGGCTTATGTGGGCTCAGCACGAACGGACACGTCAAGGTTCGCCTACCGCATCGGCCCACGCCGACCCGATCTCGGTAGCGCCCCAGTTCGTGTTGCCAACGCGCAGGACCGCGCTCGGACACGCGAACTTGAACGGCAACGTCTGCCGCCGCATCCGCACGTACGCAAAGCGCGCTGCGAGGGCGGCATGGCTTTCGGCATCCAGCAGTTCGTCGCCGATCACGAGATCGCCCTCGCTCGCATCGATGCGCGGCAAATGAAACGCTTCATCGAGCGTCTTGCGGTAGTCCACCAGGAACGACGCGATCTGCATCACGGCTGGAAGAATCCGCCGGCCGCCGGACGCGCCGAGTGCGAACCGCACATCGTCGCGCTCGCCGATGATCGGGCAGTAGTTGGTGAGACAGCGCTTGCCGGCACCGAGCGAGTTGGGTTTGCCCGGCTCGGGATCGAACCACATGATGCCGTTGTTCATCAGCACGCCGCTATCGGGCAGCGTGAAACGAGAGCCGAATATCGAGAGCAACGTCTGCGTCACGGCCGCCATGTTGCCGTGCCGATCGACTACGCAGAAATGCGAAGTGCAGCCGGGGGCACGGCCGCCATCGACGTCACCCATGCGCGTGAGGCGATAAGCATAGGCTTCCTGCAGGCACTGCGCGTAGGCGATGTACGCGCCGTGGTCGGGCGTCGCAACCGGTGCAAGCAGGCCTTCCAGGCGACGTAATGCATACGCGAGCGTCGGGCCGGCGGTCAGCTCCGGGGTTGCGCAAACGCGTGCGCCGCGATATTTGATCGCCAGCGGCTCGACTTCGCGCGCACGGTAGCTCGCAAGATCCTGCACGTTCAGCGCACCGCCGCCCTCCTGGATCTCGCGTGCGATCGCATGCGCCAGCTCGCCTTCATACAAGTCGCGCGGTCCGGCCTCGGACAGATGACGCAGCGTTTTCGCGAGCTTCTGCTGCGGCAAGCGGACTTCGGTGCGCGCCGACCACGCCGGTGATGGAGGCAAGCCGTCCACGAGATAAGCTGCCCGGCTCGCCGGATAGCGATTGAGGTCTGCGGCAGCGCTGGCGATGCTCTCGGTCGCGAACCAGTCGATCAGCAGGCCTTGCTCCGCGAGCGCGATTGCGGGCTCGACCAGCTTCTTCCAGGGCAGCTTGGCGAAACGTTCGTGCGCGACGCGCATTCCATCGACCGTGCCGGGCACCGCGATCGAGAGCGGGCCATGCACGTTGCGATCGTCTTTCACGCGAGCCCAGGGAAACAGATCCGACGACACGCCTTCCCCGCTCAGCGGAAAGGATGCGGCGTCGAGCGAGCCCGGCGCTCGCATGCCGAAGTCGACCACGCTGTAGCGCTGTTCGACCGCGCGGTAGAGGACCATCGCGCCACCACCGCCGATGCCGCTCATCCACGGCTCCAGCACGCCGAGCGCGAAGGAGGTGGCGACTGCGGCATCGACCGCATCCCCGCCTTGAGCGAGGACTGCCGCTCCGACTTCGGCAGCGCGTCGATGCTGCGCGGCGACGATGCCACCCGCGCTGCGCACAGCGGGTTTGGTGAGGCGCAGTGAAGCGCTGAAATTATCCATGGATCCTTATCCTCGCCGATCCTCTCCCCCTTCAAAAAAGGGGATGCGGGTTATTCTTCTCTCGGGCAGGCTCCCACCACCCCGTCTGCTTCGCAGCCACCCCTCCTCGGGCAGGGCTCCCACCACCCCGTCTGCTTCGCAGCCACCCCTCCTCGGGCAGGGCTCCCACCACCCCGTCTGCTTCGCAGCCACCCCTCCTCGGGCAGGAGGGGAAAGAATTTTTTCTCCCCTCCTTTTCAAGGAGGGGTGGCGCGGAGCACCGGGGTGGTCACGCTGTACAGCGCCAGCCCACATCCTATCGCGGCCACGATCGACGCGAACATACCGAGCGCAGCGAACCCTCCGTCCGCGATCAACCACGCACCGATCGAGCCCGCGGTCAGCCAGCCGACGCTCGCCATCGTGATGTTCAGGCCGAACAGCGCGCCGCGCAACTCGCTCGGCATTTCCGCCAACGTCGCCATCAGCGACGGGCGGCCGGCCGCGTTCACGAGAGAGTAAGCAAAGCCCAATCCGACAGACGCGGCAAGCCCGGGCTGCCACATCAGCGTCGGCAGCGCAAGCACTGCCGTCAGGCCGGACCCGATTGCGAAGACGTGTGCGCGCGAGCGCGTGCGATCTGCGATGCGGCCGCCCACGATGTTGCCGACCAGGTTTCCGGCCGCTACCAGCGCCAGAAAAATCGCGAGCCCGCCGAGCGAGACACCATAGGACTGTTGCAGATACGTGGGCAGATAGACCGCGAGCGCAGCGAAGCAGAAGCGCTCTGTCGTTCCGGCCGCGAGCAGCGCCATCAGCTTCGGCTTCAGCAGTGCGGCGAGCGGCGTCTTGGTGTGAGATGCATGAAGATGATGCGGCGGGTCCGGAGGCGTCACCAGGCGCACCCACAGTGCAACCAGCAGCACCAGCCCGCCGTGAATCGCGATCGCGCCGCGCCATCCACCCAGCGCGCCCAGCAACGTGACGATCGGAACACCCAGCAGCAGCGACAGCGACTGCCCGGTGATGACCCAGCTCATCGCGCGACCGCGCGTGCCGGCGGGCACGTGATCCGAGACCGTGGCGTACACCGTCCCCATGAACGCGCCGCCGCCGAGACCGGAAACGATCTGCCAGCTCACGGCTTGCGCATAGCTGTGTGCATGTGCGAAGCCGAAGCGCGTCGCGCCTAGCAGCACGACCGCACCGACCAGAATGCCGCGCCGGCCGTAGCGATCCGAGAACATGCCCGCGACCAGCGCCGCTACGCCCCAGACGACAGCCTGGATCGAGAACAGATGCGCGATGGACGGCAGAGTGGTCGAGAGATCGGCGGCGATTAGTGCGAGAAACGGTGCAAGGCTTGGTCCGGACGAGGTGACTACGAACGTTGCCGCGCACAGTGCGATCAGCAGTGTGACGGTGCGGGAGTCGGTCATCGGGCACGCGACCGTTGCACGCGTTCGCGACCGGCGGCCAGGGCGCGCCGGTCATAACGGAAGTCAAGCATGGCTTCTCCAGTGAGCCGGATGTTCAGCAGACCTTCACCGGGAAGCGCCAAAGAGAGTACACCGGGTTCGATCCGGGCCTTGAGTCGTGAGCGGATCGCTCAATGGTCGCAGAAATCGGCGTGCCGTGTATGGCTCATGATCGCGCGTGTGCTGACAGGCGATGCACGATCAGTGCACCATATCGCCTCTCCAGGAGATCCGCATGTTCGTCCCTCGCCCCGGCTCATTGTCATGGGTCCTCATGTTCGTTGCAGGCGTGTGTCAGATGAGCGCAGCGCAAGCCGAGCCGCCCGACGTTCCCGACACGCTCGAGCAACGCATCATTCCGTGTACGGTGTGCCACGGAAAACACGGCGAGGGGATCGAGAAGCCCGGCTACTACTTTCCGCGCATCGGCGCGAAGCCGGCCGGCTATCTGTTCCGCCAGCTCGTCAACTTCCGCGAGAAGCGACGGCAATACGTGGAGATGAACTACATCGTCGCCTATCTGCCGGACGCGTACCTGCGCGAGATGGCGGAGCACTTCGCCAATCAGCGCCCTGCGCTGCCCGAGCCGACAGTTCCGAGGATATCGAAACAAGCGCTCGAGCGCGCCGAGGCTCTGATCACCAAAGGCGACACCGCCAAAGGTATTCCCGCGTGCACGGCCTGCCACGGCAAGGCGCTCACCGGCATGCAGCCGGCCATGCCAGGTCTCGTCGGCTTGCCGGCGTACTACGTCTCTGCGCAGCTCGGCGCCTGGAGAAACGGCGTTCGCCACGCCAACGAGCCCGATTGCATGGGCAAGGTTGCCTCACGCCTGAGCGATGACGAAGTCGCATGGCTCGGCGTATGGCTGGCATGGCAGCGCGCGTCCGCAGATGCCGCTCCTGCGCCGGCAAGAAAGACCAAGCTGCCGCTCGATTGCGGCGACCTCAAATAGCGGAAGCCAAGCGAGATGAAATCCAGCCTGTCTTCGATCGTTGCAGCAGCGGTCTGCTCTGGCGTTCTCGGAAGCGCATGCGCCGCCGACCGCGCACCTGAGGTCGTGCGCGGCGAGTATCTGGCGCGCATCGGCGACTGCGTCTCGTGTCATACGGCGCGCGGTGGCCGGCCGTTCGCGGGCGGATTCGCGCTCGAAACCGGCTTCGGCGCTTTGTACACGCCGAACATCACGCCAGACCTGGAAACCGGCATCGGGAAGTGGACAGCGGACGATTTCTGGGTCGCGATGCACGAGGGCAAATCGAAGGACGGAACCTTGCTCTATCCCGCTTTTCCGTACACCAACTACACGAAGGTCTCGCGCGAAGATTCGGATGCGATCTTCGCTTACCTCAAGTCTCTGCAGCCTGTACGCCAGCGTAATCGCGAGCACGCGCTGCGCTTTCCCTACAACCAGCGCAAGCTCCTGATCGGCTGGCGCGCGCTGTACTTTTCGCCGGGCGAGTACAAGCCGGACTGGAAGCAGCCGCCCGAATGGAATCGCGGCGCCTACCTGGTGCAGGGCCTGGGCCATTGCGATGCGTGCCATACCAGCCGCAACTTCCTCGGCGCGACCAACACGGAGGAAGGGATGGCCGGTGGCCTGCTTCCGGTGAGCAGCTGGTATGCGCCGTCGCTCAGTGCGAACCGCGAATCGGGCCTCGGCGAATGGGACATCAAAGATCTCATGTCGCTGCTGAAGACCGGCGTCTCTTCGCGGGGTGCGGTGTTTGGACCGATGGCTGCCGTCGTGCAGAACAGCCTGCAATATCTTACGGACGCCGATATCCGCGCTATCGCCGTGTATCTGAAATCGCCCGGGCCGGACGACAACGGCGACAATCGGCAGCTCGCAGCGATGCTCGCCTCCGGCGCCAAGATCTACGACACGCACTGCAAGAGTTGTCACGGCTCGAACGGTGAGGGCGCGCCGCCGGTTTATCCGCCGCTCGCAAACAATCAATCGATCCTAATGAGCTCCGTGACAAATCCGGTGCGCATGGTGCTGAACGGCGGCTTTCCACCCGGCACCGAAGCCAGTCCACGCCCGTACGGCATGCCGCCGTTCAGCCATCTGCTAACCGATCAGGAAGTCGCGGCGGTCGTCACCTATGTACGCCAGTCGTGGGGCAATCGCGGGGCGGCAGTGCCGGTGTGGGAGGCGACGAAGGCGAGAGGCCTGCCGACGGACTAAAGGATGCACGGCCGGGGCGCCGGCCGCAGGCGATGTTGTACCATGTCGCGAACGAGCCCAAAGGCCACCGCACCGAAGCGGAGCGGCCGCTCGGGAGGAGTCCCATGAACGAGTCACGAGAAGCCCTGCTGCAGCGCCTGCAGACACAGGCGCTGCAAATCCGCAGGAATGTCTGGCGCGCGGTGCGCGCCGGTGGCAGCGGCCACGTCGGCGGCTCGTCGTCCGCCGCCGATATCCTGGCTGCGCTCTACTTCTACCGCATGAACCTCCGGCCGAAAGAGCCGAAGTGGCCCGACCGCGATCGCTTCGTCCTCTCGAAAGGGCACGCCAACGCCGCACTCGGTCCGGTGCTCGCGCAGGCCGGCTTCATCGACGACGCGATCATCGACCGCTTCTACGGCTACGAGTCGCCGTTCGGCATGCATCCCGACATCAAGCTGCACGGCGTCGAGATGTGCACCGGTGCGCTCGGCCATGGGCTCGCGATCGCGATGGGCATGGCGCTCGGCGCGCGCATCCAAAAGCAGTCGTTTCAGACCTACGTGATGATCGGCGACGGCGAGCTGCATGAAGGCTCCAACTGGGAAGCCGCCATGACCGCAGCGCACTATCGCCTCGCCAACCTCACGGCGATCATCGACGCCAACAAGATCTCGCAGAGCGGGCGCGTCGCCGATATCGTCGGCGTCGAGCCGCTCGCGGACAAGTGGCGCGCGTTCGGCTGGGCCGTGCGCGAGATCGACGGGCACGACATGGGGCAGATCGTCGATGCGCTGGACGCGCTGCCGTTCGATGGTGAGCGCCCGTCGGCGCTGATCGCCAACACCGTCAAGGGCAAAGGCGTGAGCTTCGCCGAGAACACCTATCTCTGGCACAGCAACAACGTGAACGACGAGATCTACGCGAAGGCCATGGCCGAGCTGGGGGCAAGATGACGACCGCAACGGCTTCGGATTGGCGCGCGAAATCCGCGAACCAGACACGGCTGGCGTTCGGTCAGGCGCTGCTCGAGCTCGGCGCGCGCGAGCCGCGCACCGTCGTGCTCTCCGCGGACACGCAAGACCTGCTCGGCATTCGCGGTTACATCGAGCGCTACGCCGATCGCTTCGTCGAGGTCGGCATCGCCGAGCAGAACCTGATCGGCATCGCTTCGGGGCTCGCCACGACCGGCCTGCGTCCGTATGCATGCGGCTACGCGCCGTTCATCACCGCGCGCAGCATGGAGCAGGTGCGCAACGACGTCGCGTATGCGAACCAGCGCGTCGTGATCGGCGCCGCCGCGAGCGGCATTTCGCTCGGCGTCGCGGGCGGAACGCATCACGCGCTCGAGGATCTCGCGCTGATGCGCAGCTTCCCGAACATGACCGTCATCGTGCCGGCCGACGTCGACGAAGCTTATAAAGCCACGCTTGCCACGCTCGACATCGATGGGCCGGTGTACATGCGCCTGGGCGGACGCGTCGAAGAGCCAGCGGTGACCGATCCTGCAGCGCCGTTCAAGCTCGGCAAGGCCGTGCAGATGAGGGCGGGCAACGACGTCGCCGTGATCGCATGCGGCGCGCTCGTCGAGCTCGCGGTGCGTGCGTCGGAAGCGCTCGAGCGCGAAGGCATCAAAGCGCGTGTGCTGAACATGCACACGATCAAGCCCCTCGATCGCGACGCGATTCTTGCGGCGGCCGCCGAGACGCGCGGCATCGTCACGGCCGAAGAGCATCACCTCACCGGGGGGCTGGGCGGTGCGGTGGCCGAGCTGCTCGCGCAGGAGCGGCCGACACGCATGCGGATGGTCGGCATGCCGGACGCGTTTGCGATGGTGGGTCCAACGGTGAAATTGCGCGCCAAGTACGGCATGAGCGCGGAGGGGATTGCGGCCGCGTGCCGCGAGGTGTTGCGCGCAAGATAGCCAACGTCAACGTCGGGCTTCTGACGGGAGTGCGGTTACGCAGCACTCAGTCGCGACGCGCCCTTCCTTTCATCGCAAGGCGACGTCATACAATACGAGGGCGCGCCTGATCCCTTCGGACACATGGCGGCACGACATCGTCGCGCCGCTGATATTCACGATGTCGGTGCCGACTTCCAGCGGATCGGCCGCCGTCTTTCCCACGAACTGGTCGCGCCACTTCAGCTCGCGTACCTGGTAGCCGTACGCTTCCCGATAGTCGATGATCTGGAACTGCCGCATCGTGCCGTCGGGATTGATGCCGATAGCGTAGGTGATCAGCTCGTGCTTGCCGACGACCTGATCGAGCAGGAACCAGCCGAGCAGCTTGCCACCGGCCCGCGCCTGCCAGACTTTCTGCTGCGGGGAGCGTACGTGCACGCCGGACCGGCGTTCGATGCGCTCGATCTGATCGGCCGTCAGCGTCACCGGAGCCGCGACGAACTCCTGGGCTTGCGCGAAAATCAGCGATTGAGCCTGCTCCAGGCTCATGTACTGCGCGCCGATGCACTGCGGCGACGCTGCGCCGATAATGGCCGCGGGCGCGAGCAGGCGAATGTCGAAAGGCATGCGCGAAAGTCTACATTCTTTGCACGATGCTTTCGCGCCGTCTGCAGGTCAACCGAAATCGGGACTAGGAGTTGTTCTATATGGGCGGGTCGGCACGGGAGAACCTATCGGGCCGGATAGGCGTCTTACAGATACACCGTTCGTTAAGTTGGACGGGAGGAGGCGGAACATGAAGTTGGTATCCACAATGATCGTGCTGTTCGCCGGGGCTTTGGCGAGCGCGCCTGCCCCGGCCGGTGTGGTGGTGTCGACTGGTTTCCACGGGGGTCATGGTGGTTATCACGGGTATCACGGCGGCCACATCGGCTACTACGGCGGATACCACGGGGGCTACCACGGATATCATGGCGGCGGTGTGCGATTCGGCTTTGGCGTTTATCTCGGCCCGCCCTTCTGGGGGCCATCGCCATGGTACTACCCGCCCTCGTACTACTATCCGCCCGCCTACTATTCGCCGCCGCCGGTCGTCTACACGAATCCGCCTGTGATCGTCACGCCGTCGCAGCCGAGCTATTCGCCGCCTCCGCTTGCCGCACCCGGGACACCGGGTAATCCGGTCGTCGAGCTGCCGCCGACCAACAACGCGCCGCAGACGGGCGCGGCGCCACCGCCTTCGACGCCACCGGCCGTCGCCCAGGCTGCGCCGCAGCAGCTCTTCATGTACCCGCGGCAAAACCAAGACGCCCAGCTGCAGGCGCGCGATCGCGACGAGTGCTACCGTTGGGCGCTCGGTCAGCTCGGCTACGATCCAAGCAAGTCGACCGCCGGCTTGTCGCCCAGCCAGTCGGCGGACTACTACCGCGCGATGACCGCCTGCCTCGACGGCCGCGGCTACTCGGTGCGCTAGGGAGAACGCGTGACCAGAACCGCCATCAAGCTCTCGTTGGCCGCTTTCGCGACGTTGTCGCTCGTTACGGCGCAGGCTCGTGCGTACGAAGCCATGGCGACTGTCGAGAGCGTCACGCCGACGCGCGAGATCATCAACGAGCCCTACCAATCCTGCTCGACCGAATATCAGCAGACCACCGTGCCGGTCGCGCCGCCGCCGTATCAAGATCACAGCGTCGCGGGTGCAGTGGTCGGCGGCATCGCGGGCGGACTGATCGGCAGCCTGTTCGGCCATGGCAACGGCAAGGTTGCGATGGCGGCGGTAGGCGCGGGCACAGGAGCGATCGCGGGCAGCCGCATCGGCAGCCAGCCCGGTAGCTCCGGCCCGACCTACACCACGACGATGACACCCGTGCAGCGCTGCCAGCAAGTCGATCGCTACGACGTGCGCACGATGTACACGGTCGTTTACGTGTTCAACGGCCAGCGCTACAGCACGAAGTTGCCGTACAACCCGGGCAGCCAGCTGCGCGTGAACGTTTCGGTCGTGCCGCAGTAGTAACTCGAGCACGGGGGCGGAGTGCCTGACGGCACTGGTACACTGCTTCCGTGAACAAGATCTTCGTGCATGATCAGTTGATCCGCTTCTCCCACTGCGATCCGGCGGGGATCGTGTACTTCCCCCGCTTCTTCGATCTCGCACACAGCACGATGGAAGACTGGTTCGCAGATGGCCTAGGCCAGCCGCTGCCGGACCTGATTCGCGACCGCCGTATCGGCACGCCGACCGTCACGATCCAGACCGATTTTCTGAAGCCGCTCCGAATGGGCGACACGCTGCGCTTCGAGCTGCGCGTGACCAAAGCCGGCAACGCCTCCGTGCAGCTCGCCTACAGCGGGAAGAAGAACGGCGTCGAGCATCTGCGCATCACGCAGACCATTGCGTTCATGGCGCTCGACGCCGGCACCGCGACGCCGATCCCCGAAGACCTGCGTCCCCGTATCGAAGACTATCTGGCGGGATGACTTGCCGGTTTGACGCGGCCGGGCCGGCGACCTATAAAAGGACAATGGCCCGCTGCCGCACACCAGGCGCGGCCGGTCCATCTCGGCCGGACACAAACCCATCAGGAGGACATCATGCTGCACCTGCTCAGACGAGGACTTGATATCGCCGCCGCCACGTTGTCGATCGCCCCGGCCTCCGGCGGATCGACGCAGAGCTTCGCACGCCAGGATGTCCGCATCACCAGCGAGGGCCTCAAGATGGGCGGCTGGCTCTACGTTCCGAACGGGTTGAAAGAGGGGGAGAAGCGCGCGACCATCGTCATGGCCCACGGTTGGAGCGCGGTCAAGGAAATGTACCTCGACGACTACGCCGCCAAGTTCTCGAACGCCGGCTTCGTCGTGGTTGTGTTCGATTACCGCACGTTCGGCGACAGCGAAGGAGCGCCGCGCAGCCATATCGATCCGGGGATGCAGCTCGAGGACTACAAGAATGCGATCACATGGGCGACTCTGCAGCCGATGGTGGACGGCGACCGCATCGGCATCTGGGGCTCGTCGTACAGCGGCGGGCACGTTCTGCATGTCGCGGCATTCGATCGCCGCGTGAAGTGCGTCGTGTCGCAAGTCCCGCTGGTCAACGCGATGGACAACTTCCGCCGCCTCGTGCGCGCAGACGCCTTCCCGGCAACGCAAGCCTGGCTCGCAGCCGATCGGACGGAGCAATACACCACCGGCAACGTCAACTACGTTCCGGTCGTGGCCGAGCAAGGAACGCCCTCGGCCCTGCCGACGCAGGATTCGTTCGACTGGTTCACCAAGACCGGCGCAACGCGCGCCCCGAGCTGGAAGAACCAGCAGACCGTGCGTTCGCTCGAGTTGGCGCTCGAGTACATCCCGGCGGCCGGCGTTCATTACATCTCGCCAACGCCGCTGATGATGATCGTCGCGCAGAATGACACGCTGACGCCGACCGACCTCGCGATCGAAGCCTTCGGGCGCGCGCGCGAGCCGAAGCAGCTCGTCATCATTCCGGGCGGGCATTTCGACGCGTACGTGAGCGGCTTCGAGCAGAGCTCGACGCCCGCGCTGAACTGGTTCCAGCAGCATCTGATGAAGTGAAAGATTCAGGTGGAGGGTAGTACCCTCCACCTGAGCGCGCGTCTGCACGGGAGCCGCGGCGGCGATACCATAACGTCGACGGCTCGGCCATCCGGAATCGAGCCATCGAACATTCGGAGCCTGCTGGTGGTTTCACTTCTCGTCGGAACGCGCAAAGGCGCTTTCGTCTATCGCGGCGACACCGCGCGCAAGACCTGGCAAGTCGACGGACCGCATTTCCTGGGCTCGATCGTCAACCACCTCGTGCTCGACCCGCGCGACGGCCGCACGCTGCTGCTCGCGGCCAAGACCGGACATCTCGGCCCGACGGTGTTTCGCTCGACCGACGGCGGTAAGAACTGGGCCGAAGCGAAGACGCCACCGGCCTTCAAGACAGTGCCGTCAGGCGAGAAGGGCCGCGCCGTCGACAGCGTGTTCTGGCTGACGGCCGGACACGTGTCCGAGCCGGACGTGTGGTATGCCGGTACCGCCCCCGTCGGACTGTTCCGCTCGGCCGATGGTGGCGCGACCTGGGCGGAAGTCGAAGGCTTCAACGATCGCCTGTACGAGCGCATCAAGGACAGCGTCGTCAATGTTCCCGACGGCTCGCTGGTGCACTCGATCCTGGTGCATCCGGAAGATCCGCGCCGTGTCTACATCGGGTTGTCAACCGGCGGCGTGTTCGAAAGCACCGATGGCGGCGAGTCGTGGGTTCCGCTCAACAAAGGCATCGAGGCGTCTTTCCTGCCGGACGGCAATGCCGAGTTCGGCCACGATCCGCATCTGCTGGCGATGCATCCGCTCGATCCCGAGCGCCTGTATCAACAGAACCACTGCGGCATCTACCGCCTCGATCGGCCGTCCGTCGAATGGCGGCGGATCGGTGCGCACATGCCCAAGGAGATCGGCGACATCGGCTTCCCGGTCGTGCTCCATCCGCGCGATCGCGAGTGCCTCTGGGTGTTTCCGATGGACGGCACCGACGTGTGGCCGCGCGTGAGCCCGGGCGGACGGCCTGCTGCGTACCGCTCGCGCGATGGCGGCGCTTCGTGGGAGCGCCAGGACCGCGGCATGCCGGAACGGCAGGCGTGGTGGACGGTCAAGCGCCAGGCGTTCTGCGCCGACGCACGCGATCCGGTCGGCCTTTACTTCGGCACCACCAGCGGCGAGATCTGGAGCAGCACCGACGAAGGCGCAAGCTGGTCGCAAATCAGTGCGCATCTGCCCGAGATCTACTCGGTGGTGGCGGCGGAGGTCTGAATGCGCACGGAGGCCTGAATGCGCGTGGTGCTGCCGAGCCCGTTGTTCTCGTATAGCGGCGGCCAGCGAGAGATCGAAGCGACCAGCGAAACGCTCGCGCAATTGATGGGCGTGCTCGACGGACGGTTTCCTGGCATGCGCCATCGCATCGTCGACGAGCAGAACCGGATCAGGCCGCATATCCGATTCTTCGTGAACGGAGACAGCGCGACCACACTCGACCATCGCCTCTCGGCGGACGACGAAGTATTGATCGTCGCTGCGTTGAGCGGAGGTTGATTGAGGGCGAGAAATCCCCCCTGCCCCTCTTTGTCAAAGGGGGCTAACACCCTGCCCCCCTGCTCCCCTTTGTCAAAGGGGGAATCAGGACATCCCTCTCCGCGCGTGGAAGAGGGTTAGGGTGAGGGGGCTCATACGGGCACTGGTCCCGCCAATGCGCCTCATTCTGTGCGCAAGCTTCATTGCAGCCAGCGTCGTGATGACGTCCGCGTTCGCGCAGATTTCGACCAGCGCTGTCGACGACGCGTTGGTTGGCGACTTCTTCCCGTACCGCGCATTCGACAAGCTTGCGAAGACGCGCATCGACGTCGGCGGAGGCACGCTCGAAGTCGCGTTCGGTCCGGGCGACTTCGAGCTGTCGCGCGCCATCGTGCTCGATTGGGTGGAGCGCTCGGTGCGCGCAGTTGCAGGCTACTTCGGCCGCCTGCCGGATCCGAAGTCCCGGTTGCTGATCGTTCCGGTCCGCGGCGCCGGCATTCGCGGCGGCACGACGTACGGCTATCATGGTGCGGCCAGCCGCATCCAGCTCGGTCACGACACGACGCAAGACCAGCTCACGCGCGACTGGGTACTCGTGCACGAGCTGGTACATCAGGGCCTGCCGAATCTCGCCGACCGCCATCACTGGCTCGAGGAGGGGCTCGCGACGTACGCGGAGCCGATCGCGCGTGTACAGGCCGGCGAGCTCGGCGTCGAGAAGGTCTGGAAGGATCTCGTCAAAGGTCTTCCGAACGGATTGCCGAGAGCCGGCGACGAAGGCTTGGACCGCACGCATACTTGGGGACGAACCTACTGGGGCGGGGCTCTGTTCTACTTGCTCGCGGACATCGAGATCCATCGCCGCACCGAGAACCGCCGCGGCCTGCAGGACGCCATGCGCGCGGTCGTCGCGGCCGGCGGCAACATCGGCTATTCGTGGCCGGTCGAAAGAGTCCTGGCCACCGGGGACAGCGGCACCGGTGTGCATGTGCTCACGGAGCTCTACGACGAGATGAAAGACAAGCCACACGACGTCGACCTCACGGCGCTGTGGCAACAGCTCGGTGTGTCGATGCAAGGCGAGACGATGCGCTTCGATGATTCGGCGCCGCTCGCGGCGATACGGCGCGCGATCACGGCACCGCGGCCTGCAAGCTGAGGCGAGCAGGTTATACTCGCCACAATCCCAAGCACCGACAGGATCTTCCCATGCATGACCTCGTTATCCGCGGCGGCACCGTCGTCGACGGGACCGGAGCGGCGCGCCGCGTCGCCGACGTTGCGGTCGACGGCGCCAAGATCGCGGCCGTCGGCAGCGGCCTCGAGCGCGCTCGACGCGAGATCGACGCCGAA
>Ga0207674_10004785_pt1 | contig 16226 bp, 8 predicted proteins | sample KBSCornC72_FD_184303 | JGI IMG/M metagenome (GOLD analysis project Ga0207674, IMG submission 184303) | Corn rhizosphere microbial communities from Kellogg Biological Station, Michigan, USA - KBS Corn C7-2 (SPAdes) (version 2) | ecosystem: Host-associated > Plants > Roots > Rhizosphere > Soil ... | reverse complement strand
CCCGACGATCTGGCGATCGCGGGATATGATGGGAGCGAGATCTGCGAGCTGACCGTGCCTAGCTTGACCACCGTTCGCCAGCCCATCGCCCAAATGGCGCGAACCGCTGTCAACATTCTCGTCGGCAAGGATGTCGACCGTTCGCTGCAGGTCGTCCATCCTGTGACGCTTGAGGTGCGCGAGAGCACCGTGCCGGCTTGCGACGGGTCGTCGTCCTTGTCCTTCGCTTCCAAGCGGATTCCAGTCCGCCAAGCGGTGGATGACCGAGCATAAGAGCTCCGGCTAATCGACGTCGACAAGGCCGGGCGGTCGTGGAATGGCCGGTGACCGGGTGCGGAACGGCATCGCCTCCGTATTGCGGATCGGCGCCCCAGTCGCGTGGATCTCCGGTTAGTCGCGCCAGGCGCGGGCCTTCATCGTCACGCTTTTGCGCTCACCCAACGTCTGGGCATCATCGCCGAGCGCGAAGCCATAGCTTCCGCCCTCAATGCGCCAGCTTCCGTCTCGCCAGTCGGCGAGCAGGCGCGGGTCGATGGCGAGCACGACACTGCGCGTCTCGCCTGCGCGCAGTTCGACCCGTCGGTATCCAACCAGCCGACTCTTGGCCTTGCCGTTGCGGTTCACCAGATAGAGCTGGGCGACTGTGGCACCCGGCTTTGCGCCCACGTTGCTGACGGAGAAGCTTGCCTCCAGATCGGTCACCTTCAATCCATGCATTCGAAATTGCGTGTAGCTGAGGCCAAAGCCGAACGGGAACAAGGGCTTCAGGCCTTTGCGCGCGAACCAGCGATAACCGACATCCGAGCCTTCGATGTCGTAATCGACTGATAGTTTTGCTTCCGGCGTTGGCGGTGCACCGGAAATGTTGGGCGCGGTCGTATCGAACCCCGCGATGTCCCGGCGCGGAAGTTGATCAATGTTCGCCGGGAAGGTGACCGGCAGCCGTCCCGATGGATTGACGTCGCCGAACAGCACGTTGGCGATCGCATCGCCGCCTCTCGCGCCCGGATACCAGGCTTCCATGACCGCTGCCGTCCGCTCGAGCCAGGGCATCGCCACGGGATTGCCCGTTTCGAGCACGACGATGGTATTGGGATTGGCGGCGGTCACCGCCTCGATCAACGCGTCCTGACCGTTAGGCAGGGTGAGGTCCGGCACGTCCAGGCCCTCGGTCGACCATTTCGTGGCGAAAATGATCACGACTTCCGCAGCCTTGGCCTGGGCGACGGCTTCGGAAAGATACTCGCCCTGGCGGAACGTCACGGCAGCTGCGGGAATTTTCGCTCTGATCGCCTTTAGAGGCGAGGATGGATGGTAGATCTGCGAGATGAATGCCGAAGCGGGATCCTCGACCGGCATTGGCACTTTCAGGGGCGAGGTTTCACCCTGAACCTGGGAAGAGCCGCCACCGGACAGAACACCCGCATGGGCATAGCCGCCGATCACCGCGATGCGCTTCACATTGCGCCCGAGCGGCAGGAAGCCGCTTCTATTGCGCAACAGGACGATAGCTTGCTCCGCCACTTTCTGCGCCACGGCACCGTTTGCATTGAAATCAATGCGTCCACCGGGTCGAGCAGGGTTGCGGTCGAGACCCGCTGCATAGATCGAACGCAGGATGCGCCGGTTCATGTCATCCAGCCGCGCCGCATAGGCCGGGTTCTCGCTGGCGGCGCGGGCGAGCTTCTCGCGGAAGTAGACCTCGGTGTCCAACTCCGCGGCTGATTGCTGGTCCAGCCCCGCCAGGGCGGCCGGCAAGCCAGGAGTTCCCCCCCAGTCGGACATGACAAAGCCCGGGTAACGCCAATCGGTCTTAAGCACATTGTTCAGCAGATAGTCGCTTCCACAGGCCGGCGCGCCGTTGACCTTGTTATAGGCGCACATGACCGATCCCGGCCGGCCTGTCTCTATCCCGATTTGGAAGGCGAGCAGATCGCTCTCGCGCGCAGCGGCGTCGGAGACGATCGAATCCACATAGCGCCGTCCGGTTTCCTGATCGTTGAACGCCAGATGCTTGATCGTCGAGATGACGTTTTTCGACTGGATACCCGCGATCGTCGCGCCGGCCAGCGTCCCTGTCAGCAACGGATCCTCGGAGAGATATTCGAAGCTGCGCCCACCCCTTGGCTCGCGGATCAAATTGGCGCCGCCGGCCAGCATGACGTTGAAGCCCTTGGCGTGCGCCTCACCACCGATCATTTCGCCTGCTTCGCGCGCCAGGGCCTCATTCCATGTCGCTGCCAGCGCCAGGGTGGCCGGCAGGGCGGTCGCTCCGTCCTTGCGGACACCGAGCGCATAGGCAACCCCGAGGCTCGCGTCGGTCTCGCGAAGCGCAGGGACATTCAGGCGCGGAATGCCGGGAACGTAGCCCGCTGCCGGGATAGCGTCAGCGGGCGGCTTCGGACTGTGAGGCAATATCGGAAGCGGCATGATGCCGGCGGTAAGCACCGCTTTTTCTTCGGGCGTCATCTGGCGCAGGGTCGCCTCGGCGCGATCTGCGGCTGAACCTTGGGCGTCCGGTGCGGATCGTAACGGAGCGGCTCCAAAGATCAGCAGCGAGGTCAGGGGAAGGACTGCAAGGCTTGTGCGCATCGTCAAACAGCTCTCTCAGTATCAGGGTTGCCAGACGGCAGCCGAAGGCGGAGTTGGGGCGGCGGGCAGCTGGTCCAGGGCACTTAGGTGCCGCGCTGAATATCCAGGTAAGGAGAGACTATGAAAGGGCGCGGCTTGATGTAACTTGCCGAAGGTTTACAGTTGACCACCATCGGCCGCAGTAAAGCGCCATCGAACATTGCCTGCGCATTTCCTGTGCTGTCCACATTTAAAAAGAAGATCGCCTAACCGGCGGCAGTTCAGGCCATATGTTCTTTCAGGCGCGCCGCCTGATGGCATGATCCTTTCCTCTTTTTGCCTTTCCTCATGCAGCTATGAGATGCAGTGCTTGTGGTGTCAACCCAAAATGATTGCGCTGTCATTTAATGACTCGTTATGCAACGGGCGGTGTAGCCGTGACGCCAAAAGCTTCCACCATGGCGGCAGCCGGACGCCGCTGGTGTCCTGGGTAGCGCCATGGCCCGCTCCGAACCTGCGCTCTGATAGCCGCAGAGGCGAGGAATGACAGCGCAATCATTTTCTCTTGTGTGTGGGCGTCACTTGGACTAGCCGTCGAAGTCAAAGATGGCTCGGGGCGCACTTTGGTGCAGGGCAATGGAGAAGGATCGAGAGTTGCCCGCAGCCTATAGCGGGAAGCAATGCCGGCAGGATCGGCTCAGCCGATGAAGAGGCAATCTCAGTTTACTGATGCGCGCTTACATACCGTGATGTTGAGCGCGTCTTATCTTGCCTTTCGGCAGTTACTCATTGCCGGTAATTAAGGTAATGGCTGATGGATGCCATGAAATTAAAATAATAAAAACAACAAATCTATGCCAGGAATATATATCAAGATCAATTTTTATAATATAGTGCTTGCCCGTCAATTCTCATCCTGAGAAATCAGTTGATGGGATCCCAAAGCGCTATCGACATGTTTTAGGTGCGGAGGGATCACTGATGTGTTGTGAAAAAGCAGCGGCGAGCGATAGACTTGGAACTCTGTCCATGAACAGGCGCGATTTGCTGCGGTCGGTGCAGACATTGGCGTTGCTTTCGCTGACGGGCTTTGGCGCTTCGGCTTTCGCGCGGGCGGGCACGGGCAAGCGGCTTCCCGCGCCTGATTACACGCCTGAAGACAGCTTCTTCGGCAAGGCTTATATCGACGTGGACGAGTGGCGCGATACGCCCGTCCGCTTCCGCTACGTTCATGGCGGCTTCGAGGGCACGGACACGCGTTTCTCCTTCTACCTGCCGGAAGCGCAGATGTATCAGGGGCGCATGTACCAGGCGCTCGCTGGTGGGTCGGGTGGCAACGAGACGGCCGTGCTCAACGCCTTGCGGCAATATGATCAGATTGGCGTGACTCCTCCCCGGTCGCTGATTGGCGCGTTCCAGCTTGGCGGCTTCCTGATCGAATCCAATCAGGGGCATATCGGGAACGACATGTCGGGCACGAAGGGTGACGTAACGATCGTGGCTTATCGCGCCACGACCGAGACGGCTCGGTTCGCGCGGATTTTGGCTGCCGCGATGTATGGCGCGCCACCCAAGTTTTGCTACCTCTATGGTGGCAGCGGCGGCGCGGTGCGTTCGATCAACACGCTCGAGCGGGTTCCGGATATATGGCAGGGCGCCGTGCCGATCGTCGCGCCTTCGGACATGTCCGGAATCCTGTTTTCCCCCCTGGCCAACGTCGTGCGGCTTCTAGGCCAGGAGCAAAAGGACCGGATCGACGATGCCGTCGACGTCGGCGGTTCGGGCGATCCGTTCGCCGGCCTGAACGGGGAACAGGCCGAAGCGTTGCGCATGCTCTATCGCATGGGCTTTCCAACGGATGTGGGCTTTTCCGACCCGTCGGAGATGGTGACGGTCTGGGTATATAATCAGCCTGTCATCAACCAGCTCGATCCGACCTATTGGAGCGACTTCTGGACCAAGCCCGGCTATGCCGGGCACGACCTTCCAAGCGCGAAGGCCGATCGTATCACCATTCGCGCCAAGGTCCGGCGCATCCTCACCGCCGGAGAGTTGGCGGCCTACAAGCCGGCAATCACGGTCGTGGACGAGCGCGGGAAGGGCTATCGCCCAGGTGCTCCCTCTCCCGAAACCGCCGACCAGCCGGCGGCTGTCATACTCGACATCGACAGCGGCCTGCTTTCCAAGCTTGGTTGCTCCAACTTCATCGTCGAGACGGGCGCCGCCAAAGGGCGGGAGCGAACGATCACCACGGTTTATGGCGATGCGCTGCTGCTCACCGGCACGGACAAGGAGAACTTGGAAGGAATCGTCCCCGGCGACACGATCCTGATCGACAACGGAAAGTTCATAGCCTTCTGCTTCTATTACCGTCACCACGCCTTTCCGGAATTCAAGGAATATGGCCTGCTGGTGAAGGACGGCGTGCCGATCTTCCCGCAACGCAAGGTCCGCTTTAAATCCGAAGTTTCGATGCAGCCGTTCACATGGGATGTCGGGGCGCGAAAGCTGATATTCGTGTCAAGCTTCCAGGACCGCGGAGTCTTCCGCAGCGCCATCGCGGCCGATATCGACCAGATCCGGCGGAGCAAGGGGCAGGCATTTCTCGACAACCAGGTCCGCGTCTGGATCAACGAACATGCGCAGCACGGCGGGGTGGCCGATGCGCAACCGGGCAGCCCGGTAACTCGCCAGCGTAATGGCGCCGCGCTCAACACCCGCCTGATCGATTACCAGGGCTCTGTCACCCGCGCACTCAAGGCGCTCACCGACTGGGTGGAAACGGGCAAGGCGCCGTTGCCCAACACGAACTATCGATACGACGACGAGGCGCAGGTCACGCTGCCTGCCCACGCGGCCGACCGCTTGGGCGTGCAGCCCGTCATCGAACTTCGGGCGAACGGCGTCAGTAAACGCGTCGCCGTTAAGGCGGGGCAGCCGGTGCGTTTCGTTGCAATTGGCGAGGCGCCGCCCGACACCGGCGTGATCACGACGGCTGAGTGGGATTTCGAGTCCGCCGGCACGTTCGATCACAAGGACGACATGCTCACCGGGCGCGACGCCAAAGTGACCATTTCGGCCGAACATAGCTACGCAAGGCCCGGCACCTATTTTGCGACCGCCCGGATGTTCAGCACCCCGGCCGGCGAACCGGCGGACAGCATGTTCCGTCTGCCCAATTTGGGGCGCATTCGCGTGGTGGTCACCTGATGTCCGTCACCATCAAACGACGGAGCGCCCGCGGCATCGCCGCATGGGATTCTGACAACCAATAGCCTGCCAACCCGGGCCACTTGACCTGAACATATGGAGGGGAACATGACGAGAATGAAAAACTATGCGCTGCTTGGCTGCAGTTGTCTGGCGCTGCTGACCCATGGCGCTGCCTTCGCACAGGATAGTGCGCAGCAGGCAACCGATACAGCCGTGGCCGCGACGCCAGCTGAGGACATCGTCGTTACCGGCTCGCGCATCGTGCGCAACGGCAATCAGGCGCCTACGCCTGTCACTGCAGTGAGCGTCGAGGCGCTGGCTGCCACAACGCCGTCCAACATCTTCGACGCCCTGCAGAAGTTGCCCCAGTTCGTTCCGGCTGGCGGTCAGCGGGGCGGCGCGGTCAATGGCGGCAATCCCGGCGGATCGTTTCTCGATCTTCGCGGCCTTGGCGCCAACCGCACCCTGATCCTGTTCGATGGACATCGCGTTCCCCCGACCACCAGGGATGGCACGGTCGATATCAGTACGCTGCCCCAGTTGCTCATGCAGCGCGTTGAGGTGGTGACCGGCGGCGCATCGGCCGTGTACGGATCGGATGCCGTCTCGGGCGTCGTCAACTACGTGCTTGATCGCAAGTTCAACGGTCTCAAGGTACAGGCGCAGGCTGGCATTTCGGAGCGCGGTGATAATGGATCGCGCCGCTTGGGCGCGGCGGTCGGCACCGACCTGTTCAGCGGTCGCGGTCATTTTCTCGCCAGTGCCGAATATTACAAGTCGGACGGCATTCCCAAGATCGTCAACCGCCCGAGCGGCGCTGCGGTCTACGCCTTGCTTGGCAGCGTCCCGGGTTCGACGTCGGTTGCCGGCACTGCCGGCAATCCGCTTGCGCTCTTCAGCAATGTGCGCTCCACACAGAACGGATATGGGGGCTATATTATCGGTTCCGCCTTCAACGGTTATACGTTCGATAATGGCGCGGCGCGGCGGCTTGTACAGGGGCAGGCGACGGGTAGCTCCAACGGTCAGATCGGCGGCCAAGGACCGATCAACACGGGTTCTCTCCTCGGTGATCTGGAAACGACGCAACTCTTCGGGCGCTTGGATTATGATCTGACCGACGGAATCCGCGCCTACGTCCAGGGCAGCTTTTCTCGCGCGAAAACATTCAGCAACTTTGTAAATGTCTACACGGTTTTCCAGTCGATCCGCGGCGACAATGCCTTCCTTCCCGCGGATGTGGCGGCAGCCGTAGGGCCGAACAACAATTTCCTTTTCTCCAGGACGAACATCGACACTCTGCCGTTTCGTCTCGCCACGAAGACTGACAATTACTTCGTGAATGCCGGATTGGAGGGGTCTCTGGGCACGTTCAACTGGGATGTTTCGTACATCCATGGTCAGAACAAGGCCAAACGCGTGATTGTGGGCAATCTCAATGTCGCGCGGTATCTCGCCGCCACCGACGCCGCGGTCGCACCGAACGGAAGCATCGTCTGCCGCGCGACCCTGAGCAACCCGTCGCTCTTTCCGGGATGTGTGCCGCTAAATATTCTCTACGGCCCGCAGACGAATACGCCGCAAGGCTGGGATTATGTTCGACAGGACACGTCCAGCGTTCTGACGACCAGGATGGATGATGTCGCGGCAAGCATCACCGGATCGCCGTTCAGCACCTGGGCAGGGCCGGTCAAGGTGGCGCTCAGCGGCGAATACCGCCATCTTTCCCAAAGGAACGAGAGCGACGTTCAATCCGGGCCGGTCGATTGCACCGGATTGAATCGGGTCGGATGCGGGCAAATCCTATATACCGTGAACTATCTGCAGTCGGTGACAGTCAACTCATTCGCCAAGCAGTCCGTCAGCGAGGCTGCCATCGAAGTCGATGTGCCTGTTCTCGCCAATCTGCCCCTTGTCGAGTCGTTCAACCTCAACGGTGCGGCGCGATACACGCATTATACCACCAGCGGCAGCGTTACGACCTGGAAGGTCGGCGCCGACTGGCACATGGGCGGTGGGCTGCGGCTCAGGGGCACTGTTTCCCGCGACATTCGGGCGCCCACTCTGAACGACCTATTCGCGGGCAATACGCGCTCCGGCACAGGTTTTTCCGACCCGCACACGGGGCAAAATTTGGGTACGACGTTGCAGACGGGCGGCAACCCCAACCTGAAGCCTGAAAAGGCCAAGACGTTTACGGCGGGATTGGTATACCAGCCGAGAGGGCTGCCGAATTTCAGCGTTGCGGTTGATTACTATAACATCAAGATTTCCGACGCTATCTCCATCCTGAGTGGCGCCGACGCCAATGTGGCAAATCTGTGCGAGCAGAGTAACGGGATCTCGGTCTATTGCGACCTGATCATCCGCCCCTTGCCCTTCAGCGACCGGTCGACCGCCAACTATCCGACATTGCTGCTCAGCCAGCCGGTAAACGTGGCGACGACAAAAACGCACGGAATCGACGCGGAAATCAACTACCGGTTCAATCTCGCGGGCGGGCAGCTCAGCCTGAGGGGACTGGGAAGTTACCAGCCGAAGTTCACGACGGTGCAGTTCCCGAACGAACTGGCCATCAACAACGCCGGGGTGGCGCAGCGGGCCAAACTTCGCGCAACCGTTTTAGTCGGGTTCCAGACCGGCGGCTTCGCGATCACGACGCAGACCCGCTGGCGCAGCGCCGTGAAGTATAATGGCGATCCCCGGATCATCTTCGCCGAGGATTACCGGGTGCCGGCCGCCGCTTTCACCGATCTTTCGGTCAGCCAGTCCGTCAACGGCTTTGGTGGAGAAGCTGAACTGTTCCTCAACGTCAGCAACCTGTTTGACAAGGCGCCTCCGGTCTATCCCGGCGCCGGAGCTACGGTCGCAATCGGCGGAACGTTCCCGGCGCTGAACAGCGACGACATCGTCGGACGCGCCTTCACTGTCGGCTTCCGAGGAAAGTTCTAGATGCCGTAATGGGCCGGCTTCTCCAAGGTAACCAGGTTGGTGGCTGTCCCTCAGAATGATGGTGTGGAACGAGGTCCGAGTGATCGGCCTCATGCATCATGAGAGGACGGCCATGGACTATTACGCCGGAGTCGATGTCTCTTCTGAAAAGAGCAGCGTTTGCGTGGTGGATGCGAAGGGCAAAGTGGGGCGCGAGGTCAAGATTGCCAGCGAGCCTGGTTGCCTGATTGGCTATTTTGGCGAGATGTATCTGCCGGTGTTCGTATCGGCCTGGAGGCAGCCCCCTTTTCCCAGAGGCTGCACGGGGAATGATTCGGCGCCACCCGCCCGATCACGCTGCGGGTGTCCGGTTCCGGCAACTGCCGCCGTCCGGTTGCTAGAGCATTTTCCAAGCAGATGGCATCGTCTGCTGGCTCGGGAAATGCGGAAAACAAAGGATCGCTAGAGCATGATCCGATTCATTCTGATCGGATCATGCTCTAGCGCCGGGGCTTCAGGGTTTCGGCGCGAAACTTCTTTGTGACGCGTATCAGCAAGGCTTTTGTAGAGCATAAGCAGATGATTCACGCTCGTTTGTGTTTAGGACCGCAGGCGGCGGCGAGATGGAGGCCACTGTCATGCATGTCGCGCTACCCGTGGCGTAAATTATGCGCTTCCTCAAAAGAACTGCGCGCTGCCGCCGTCCACGCGCAGTCCCGCGCCGTTGATGTAACCGGCCAGCGGGCTCGCCAGGAATGTCACTGCTGCGGCGATTTCGCGCGGGCGGCCAAGGCGGGGGACGGACTGGGGCGTGATCTCGGACGTGTAGATCCGCTCGTTCTCCGCAAAGTCGTCGCCCCAGTCCAGTTGCTTCTTCAACTCCTCCAGCCAGCGGTCGACGGCTGGGGTCAGGACGGTGCCGGGGATGACCGCGTTCACGGTGATGCCGTGGCCACCGAGCTGTTTCGACAGGTTGCCCGTGACGTTGTTCACCGCCGCCTTGGGCGCTGCATAGTCCGGCATGAAGCCCGCGATATGCGAGCCAGCGGTGCTGGAGATGTTAATGATCCGGCCCCAGCCCTGCGCCTTCATCCCCGGGGCAAAATGCTGGGCGAGGCGCAAGCCCGCCATGAAGTTGACGCGGAAGCTGCGTTCCCACTCCTCCGGCGGCACTTCGTCCCAGGCGGGGTTGTGCATCTGGAGCACCGCGCCGCAATTGTTCACGAGAATATCCACCGTGCCGAGCGCCGCGAGCGTGTCCGCGGCGACCTTGTCTGCCATGCCGGTTTCGTCGAGATCGCCGAAGGTCGCGGCGCTCTTCACGCCCCGTTCCTCGACCAGCCGCGCCGTCTCCTCGGTGCGAGCGCGGTCGCGGCCGTGGACGACCACGTCGCAGCCCTCAGCCGCCAGTTCCAGCGCGATCGCCTTGCCTATCCCCGAGCTGCTGCCGCTGACGAAGGCGCGCTTGCCCTTGAGTTCCAGGTCCATCCGATTTTCTCCCTGATCGATTGCATTATGCGTGCTTCCGTAGGATCAGAATGAATTCATAACCGCCGTGATGCAATTCCGATATGATCGGGCGCGGCAACCGTCGCCGCCTTTTGCCTTGTTCCACCAATTACCATCGTTGGTGGAGAAGCCCGCGCGCAAGGCGTCACTGCGTCGCCCATGCATTCGAGGCGGGCCTCGCAAAGGATCCCCTGCTCAGCGCTCCTAGCCCGCATAGAGGCCGCGCTGGTGCGCCACGGGATCGCGCCAATCCGATTCGGGCGGGACGCGGCCAAAAGACCCGAGGCTGGTTTTCCGGCTGCGGGAGAGGCCTTCCGTCACCCCGCAGATGCGGGACCGGCTGAACGCTTTCATCGACGCCCTGGACGCCGGGGAGGGGCGATTCGCTCGACCAGAGCCGCCTCCGGTCCTGCGCTAGCGAGGACGATGAGGAGTTCGCGGTCTGGCCATTGACGGCGAACGATTGATGCATGGTCCCGGTCGGAACCGCCCAGCCGGGGCCTCTGCTTATTTCGCTGATGGTGTGCTGATGCGGGAGTCAGAAACCGGACTTCCCGAATTATTGTGCAATTTCAGAGCCTTGCACGAAAAATTTGGCTCCCCGAGTAGGATTCGAACCTACGGCCAAGTGATTAACAGTCACCTACTCTACCGCTGAGCTATCGGGGAGCAGCCCAGCTCTCGCTGGGCAGGCCGCGCCTATAGCAGCGGGTTTCGCGACTTTGCAAGGGGTTCAGGTGATAAATTGCTCGGCGGCGATGCGGTCGTCCAGCGTATGCTCGGGATCGAACAGCAGGGTGAGCGGCGTGGTGGGGTCGTTGACCACCTCCACATCGCGCACGTCGCGAATTTCGCGCTGGTCTGCAACGGCGGAAACCGGGCGTTTTACGCTGTCGAGCACGGAGAAGCGGATGCGCGTCTTTTCCGGCAGGATCGCGCCGCGCCAGCGCCGGGGGCGGAACGGGCTGATCGGCGTGAGCGCGAGGAGGCCGGTGCCCAGCGGCAGGATGGGGCCGTGGGCGGAAAGATTATAGGCGGTCGATCCCGCCGGCGTGGCGACCAGGACGCCGTCGCACACCAGTTCGGGAATCACGGTGCGCCCGTCGACGATCACTTCCAGCTTTGCGGTCTGACGGGTTTCGCGCAGCAGCGACACCTCGTTGATCGCGGGCAGGGTGTGCTGCTCGCCATTCACCGTCGCCACATGCATGCGCAGCGGGGTGACCTTCACCGGCTTGGCGCGGGCGAGTCGCTCGGGAAGGCCCTCCAGCCGCCACTCGTTCATCAGGAAGCCCATGGTGCCGAGGTTCATGCCGAACACCGGCACGATCTGGTCGGTTTCCAGCATCTGGTGCAGCGTTTGGAGCAGGAAGCCATCGCCGCCAAGCGCGACCACTATGTCGGCGTCATGCGGCGCGACGAAGGTGCAGGCGGCGCGCAGGCGGCGCTCCGCATCGCGCGCGGCATCGGTCGGGGAGGCGAGGAGCGCCAGCCTGGCTTCGGTCATCAGCCGCCGGTGACGCTCATATGACGCTTCGTCGCGGGGGCGAGGCCGGCGCCGATAGCGAAATCATGGTGCAGCGGTTTCGCCCCCAGCGCCGCGTCGAGCAGCCCGTCGACGGCGTCGACGCCGCCGGAGCGGAAGGCTCCCAGCAGATCGACATGATCCTCATGCCCCAGGCACATGTAGATCCGGCCCTGGCAGGTGAGGCGGATGCGGTTGCAGCCGTCGCAGAAATTGTGCGACATCGGCGTGATGAGACCCAGCTTCGCGGTCATGCCCTCCACCGTGAAGTAGCGCGCCGGGCCACCGGTCCTGTGGTCGCTCGGCAACAGGTCATGTTCGGCCCGCACCGGCGCTATTGCCTCATGCAGGGGCATATAGCGGTCGGCACGGTCATCCGCGACCTCGCCCAGCGGCATGGTCTCGATCAGGGTCAGGTCGTGCCCTTGCGCGTCGCACCAGCGCAGCATGGCGAGAACCTCGTCGTCGTTGACCCCGCGCATCACGACCATGTTGATCTTGATCTTCAACCCGGCCGCTCGGGCCGCTGCGATCCCGCCCAGCACCTGCGCCAGCCGGTCCCGGCGGGTTATCGCGGCAAAGACGTCCGGCTTCAGGCTGTCGAGGCTGACGTTGATGCGCCGCATCCCTGCATCGAACAGCTCCGCCGCATGAGTCGCCAGTTGCGTGGCGTTGGTGGTCATGGTCAGTTCGTCGAGACCCTGGCCGATGTTGCGGCCGATCCGTCGCGCCAGTTCACCGAAATCGCGCCGCACCAGCGGCTCGCCGCCCGACAGGCGAATGCGCCGCACGCCGCGCAGGACGAAACGGTCCGCGATCACCCCGATCTCGTCGAGCGTGAGGATGTCCTTTTTCGGCAGGAAGACCATGTCCTCCGCCATGCAATAGCGGCAGCGCAGGTCGCACCGGTCGGTCACCGATATGCGCACATAATCAATGCGGCGACCGAAGCGGTCCGCCAGGATGGGAGAGGCGTTGGTTTGTGCCATTATCAAATGCGTAACCTGCTCCAGCGAATGTCGTTCCGTCTTATCGACACAGGTCTTTTCACATCCTGACCAAATCGTCTAGTCGGTGATGCGGCGGAACAGTCGTTACTATGCTATAAGGGGTCGCAGTCCTGTCGGATCAAGGGGAAGCATGGACGACCGGGGTCGAGCCGGGCGGCGTGGCGGAGGCGACGCCGGTCTTCATCCTGTCGTCCGACCATCGCGAGGAGGTATCCGTGCTGGCCGTGCAGGCGGGCTGGAAGCCGGTCGCCGCGCGTCGGCGGGAGCGCGCGGAAAGCCGTTATCTGGGCAGCCTGGCGCGGACCGCCCTGCTGGATTTTCGCGGCCTGACCGAAACGGAGGCGCAGGCGCATATCGCCTCGCTGGCCGGTGCGGTGGAGGCATCGGGCGGCGCGATCCTGATGATCGTGGATGAGGCGCTGGAGCCGGCGCTGCCGCGCCTGATCGGGGCCGGCGGAACCCATTTCCTGACCGGCGCGCTGACCGCCGTGCGGTTGAGCGCCGCGCTAGCCTCCGCCGACAAGCTGGCGGAACGGCTGGTCGGGACATTGTCCGACGTGCGCAGTCGTCATGCGGTGCAGCGCCGCGACGCACTGTTCTGGCGCTGGCGCAGCGCGGAACGGGTGCTGTCGGTCAGCCCCGCGCTTGCCGCGATGCTCCAGGTGATGGCGCCCCGGCTGGAGCATGGCCGGGCGCGCGTCGCCGACCTCATCCGTCTGCTCGACCGGTCGGACCGGGCAGGAGCGGTCGCCGCGATCCGCCATGCCGTCGACGACCTGATGCCCGCAGCGTTCGCCCATTCGCTGCCCGGCGAGCCGAACCGGCGGCTGGTGCAGCATCTCTATCCCGATCCCGCCGGCTTCAGCGGCGAGGTGGAGGAACTGGACGCAAGGCGTCGCGGCGACAATCGCGACCGGGACTTCATGACCGGCCTCGCTAGCCGGCAGGGCGCGCTGGCCTGGGTGAGCGCGGCGCTGGGCCAGGGTGACGGGGTGATCCTGTTCCTGATCGGTCTGGCGGGGCTGGACCGCATCAATACCGGCTATGGCCGCATGGTCGGCGACGCGATGCTCAGCCGGGTTGCGGTGCGATTGTCCCGCATGGCGGCGGCGGTGGGTGGAACCGACCCGCTCGTTTCCCGCATCGCGGGCGCGGAGTTCGTCATCGCGCTGCGAACGCCGGGCAACCTGGACGAGCGGGCGCTGGTCGAGCGCGCGGGCATGATCGCGCCGCAGCTGCTCGGCGACATCGACCGGCCGTTCAACGCGGGCGATCACCTCATCCGCCTGACCGCGCGCGCCGGCATCGCGGTTGCGGGCGAGGGCGCCTCCCTGGAACCGGACAGGGCCGAAGCCATGCTGCGCCGCGCCAGCAGCGCGCTCGCCGACGCCCGCCGCGCCGGGCCACAGGGCGGCGTGCGGGTGCGGGTCGCCGATGGACAGAGCGTCGCGCTCCATCATGAGCGGATCGACAGCGACCTGCGCATGGCGCTGGACCGCGCCGAGATCCAGATCCTGTTCCAGCCGCAATATGCCATGGCCGACGACCGCATTACCGGGGTCGAGGCGCTGGCGCGCTGGCAGCATCCCGTCCATGGCGAGATCGGCGCTGGCGCATTGTTCGCCATTGCCGAGCGGTCCGATTTCCTGGTGCCGCTGTCCGACCATATCCATGCGCGCGCGCTCGCGGCAACGGCCAGCTGGCCGGACAGCCTTGCGCATATCAAGGTTTCGATCAACGTGACGGCGGCGGATATCGCGCAGCCCGACTTCGTCGAGACGATATTGGAGCAGGTCGACGGCGCCGGCGTCGAGCGGGGACGCATCACGCTGGAAATCACCGAGAGCGGGCTGATCGAGCATATCAGCGAGGCCGCAATCCTGCTCTCGCGGCTGCGCGAGGCGGGGCTGACCGTGGCGATCGACGACTTCGGCACCGGCTATTCCAGCCTCGCCTACCTTAAATCCCTGCCGCTCGATTATCTCAAGATCGACCACACCATCGCGCGCGACATCGTGGGGTCGCACCGGGACCGCATCATCGTGCGCGCGATCATCGACATGGCGCGCTCGCTGGGGCTGGGCGTGGTGGCGGAAGGCGTGGAGACGGAACAGCAACTCGCGCTCCTCGCCCGCGCGGGGTGCGACGTCTATCAGGGCTTCCTGCGCTCGCGGCCGATGGAGAGCGACGCGCTGGTGCGGCTGGTCGAGGAGACGGCCTGAGCTTCAGTCCGGCACGATCGGCAGCATCACCGCGCTCGCTGTTTCGCCGCCCGTGAGGATGCTTTGGGTCGCCGCCTTATAGTCACCGGGCCTGGCGAAGAAGATGTTGGGCACAAATGTCTGCGGGTTGCGGTCGTACAGCGGGAACCAGCTCGACTGGACCTGCACCATGATGCGGTGGCCCTTCACGAATGTGTGGTTCGCGGTGGGCAGCTCGAACCTGTAATGCTCCGCAGCGCCGGGTTTGAGCGCGCGCGGCTTGTCGAAGCCGTCGACATAGCGGCCCCGGAAAATCTCCATGCCGATGCCGAGTTGATAGCCGGCCATCTTCGGGTCGGACGTCATCTCCTCCGGATAGACGTCGATCAGCTTGACCACCCAGTCGCTGTCGGTCCCGGTGGTCGCGGCGTAGAGATCGACCATGGGACGGCCGAGGATATGGACGGGCTTGTCGAGCGGCTCCGTCACATAGGTGAGCACGTCCGGCCGTCCATCCACGAACCGCTGGTCGGCGAGCAGCCAGGTGCGCCACAGCTCGCTATTGTCCCAGCGCGTCGGCCGAGCGGCATAGGGCACCGGCTTGGCGGGGTCGGAGACATAGCTGTCCTTGCCGCCCGCGCCGCTGGTCCAGCCCAGCGCCGCGCCCGGCCTGAGATAAAGCGGCTTCATCGGCGCGTCGAAGATGCTCTGCGTCGGCTGCCAGCGTTGTAGCCCCGCGTCATAAGTCAACACCGGCGGCGTGTTGGCGACGGGCGCGCCGTCCTTCAGATATTGGTCGAGGAAGGGCTTCATGACGTCGCGGCGGAATTGCAGCGCAGTGTCGCCGGCGAAGCGCAGCGGCCCGAGCGACGAGCCGTCATAATTGACGCCCGAGTGCCGCCAGGGCCCGACGACGAGGTGCAGCTTGCCGTCCTTGTCCTTGGGCTTCAGCGCGCGATAGACGGCGGGTGCGCCATAGCTGTCCTCCTGATCCCATTGGCCCACGACCAGCATCATCGGTACGGTTAAGGGGCGGGCGGCGAGCCATTTGTCGACGGCCTGCTGCTGCCAGTAGCGATCATAGGCGGGATGTTCGGACAGTTTGCGGAAGACGGGGAAGACGTCCAGCCCATAGGCCTTCGCATAATCCCCCGCCGATCCCGCCGCGAGCCACAGCGCATATTGATCGCCGGAGCCGGACGCGACCCGTTCCCCATCATTCTTCGACGCCATCTGGCCGGTGAGATAGTCGTAGGCGGCCTGACG
>Ga0207674_10004784_pt1 | contig 16226 bp, 15 predicted proteins | sample KBSCornC72_FD_184303 | JGI IMG/M metagenome (GOLD analysis project Ga0207674, IMG submission 184303) | Corn rhizosphere microbial communities from Kellogg Biological Station, Michigan, USA - KBS Corn C7-2 (SPAdes) (version 2) | ecosystem: Host-associated > Plants > Roots > Rhizosphere > Soil ... | reverse complement strand
GGCGGTCCTACGTGGCGCTCGGGTTCCTACGATCCTCAACTCGATCTGGTTTATTGGGGCGTCGGCAATGCCGAGCCGTACGATCCCAGGACTCGCGAGGGCCTGGACAGCTTGTATACCAACAGCGTGCTCGCCATCCGGCCGAAGACCGGGGAGATTGCTTGTTACTTTCAATACACGCCCAACGATGTATACGACGTGGATGCTACCGATGAGCAAGTGCTCGCGGATATCCAGATCGGCGGCCAGCTTCGGAAGGTGATGATTCAGGCCAACAAGAACGGCTTCCTATATGTGCTGGATCGCACCAACTGCAAATTCATCGCCGCGCACCCGATCGTGAAGGTCAACTGGGCGACCGAGATCGACCTGAAAACCGGGCGGCCTATTTTGACCGATGTGTACAAGCGTTTCGTAGCTGGCGAAGAAGTCGAAATCTGGCCGTCGCGCGGCACCAACGCGGTACCCATCGCGATTAATCCGAACACGGGCGTGGTTTTCGCCAGCACCTGGAACATCGCGCGCATACAAAAACTCGCGGCGCCACAACCGGTCATACACGGCGGGACATCCACCGGCGTTACTTCCAGGATCCCGGAAGTCAAACCTGGTGATGTGGTGGGCCACTTCGCGGCGATCCATCCACTGACCGGCGAGAAAAAATGGGAGATTCCCTTAACGGATCTGCCCAGTGCGGCCGGCATGCTGGCGACCGGAGGCGGTCTGGTGTTCACCGGTAAGATGACAGGCGAATTCCTTGCGCTGGATCAGGACACCGGCAAAACGCTGTGGCAGTTCAAGACCGGCTCCAGCGTCAATTCGACGGCGATTACCTACACCCACAAAGGCCGCCAATATGTGACTGTCGCGTCAGGACTGGGCGGTATTGTCGCCACGCGTTATGCGTCGCATGCGGTTCCCACGGGCGGCTCGGTATGGACCTTCGCGTTGATGCCCGAATAGGGTTCCCGCCGCCGTTACGCAGGTGTACAATTCATGGCTAACTAGGAGTCGTCATCAAAAAGGAGCTGCGCGCATGACCAAGAGTTCTCTGCTGTCTGCGTTCCTGATCGCCCTGTGTTGTCTGCCACTTCTGGCGCACCATGGAACCAGCAACTACGCGACCACGGCGCAAACCGTCACACTCTCAGGAACAGTCACGGAATTCGTGTGGTCCAATCCCCATGTCTACGTACTGTTTGACGTGAAGGACGCGTCGGGCAACGTGGTGCACTGGGCGGGTGAAATGAACAGTCCCGGAGTTTTGAAGAACGCGGGCTGGAACAAGAACACGCTCAAAGCCGGAGACCAGATCACGGCCACACTTCGTCCCAACAAGTTCGGCACGCCGGTCGGACTGTTGAGCCGGGCGAACATGACAGTAAACGGCAAACCGCTTCAAATAGGTCCTGAGCAATAGATTATGTCGCGATACATATTGATCGCCGCCGTTCTGGCGTTGGGTCCTGCACTATTCCTGCAAGGGCAAGGGCAAGGCCAAGCGCAAGGCCAAGGCCAGGGAAAAGGAAAAGGTAAGGGTAAGGCGGCCGAGGCTCCGACGCCATCCGTTCCGCACGATCCGCACGACCTGAACGGCGTCTGGAGACGATCGGGCGGTGTGCTCACCATGAGCAATGAGACTCCGCCCATGACCGCTTGGGCCAAGGGTCGATTCGATGCAGCCAAGCCGGTGTATGGACCCCGAGCAGTTCCCGGCGGATTGGGCAATGATCCGATGAGTAACTGCGATCCGTTGGGCATGCCGCGCAACATATTTCTGGAAGTTTCCATTTATCCGATGGAAATGCTTCAGGCTACAGATCGCGTGGTTCAGTTTTTCGAGTGGGCGCATTCCTACCGGACAATCTGGACCGACGGCCGGCCATTTCCCAAGGACGCTGATCCCCTTTGGATGGGCTACTCGATCGGCCAATGGGACGGCGATACATTCGTCGTTAAGTCGAGCGGTTTTGATGAACGCACCTGGCTCGATCACTTTGGTAATCCGGTAAGCGAGGACATGACGCTCGAAGAGCGCTACCATCGCGTGAATCGCGATACGCTCGAACTCAACATGCTGATCAATGCGCCCAAGGCGTACACCAAGCCCTGGGTGAGCGAGAAGAAGACCTTCCGGCTGGCTCCGCCGAAGACCGATCTTCAGGAATTGTTCTGCGTTCCGAGCGAGGAACAGCGGTTCAACCAACTGGTCCGCGATCCCGGATCAGGCATTATCAAGAAGCAGTAGCCAGCTACTGCTTGATCACGATAAACCACGAGGCGACGATGGGCCCCTGTGGACCGCGGCCGCCTTTGCCTTTGACCTGCGGGGCGTCAGCGGGCGGCGCCGGGGCCGGACCGCGCTCAGGCTGGAAAAGGTACGCGTTGTGCGTCACCGGATCAACGGCAATGGTCTTGGCGCCGGCGAACGTGTCTACCGTCGCAACCGTCGTGTATTTGTCGGGCGAATCCTGATGGACCACAGTGACGTTCCCCTCGCCTCCATTAGGAATGAAAATCAGTTTTTTTGAAGGATCCCATCCCAAGGCATCCACGCGCGTGCCGTTCTTGATGCTTGCCACGATTTTTCCGGTGTCGGCGTCGACGACGACTGAGGTATTGTTGCACCCCGAGAGAATGCGGTTCGAGGCCTTGTCATACGCGATGCCCGTCGGCCCCGCACACGGCGCAAGCGGCCACGAGGCAGTCGCCTTCCACGTCTTGACGTCGATCACCTGAATCGTGTTCTTGCTTTCGTTATTGACGAAGATGTGTCCTTTGCCGTCGGCCGCAGCGCCTTCCGGCGCCGTGTCTTCGAGCTCGACCGTCGCGACGATGTCCCCGCTTTTGGGATCGATCGCCGTGAGAGTACCGATCGGGCGGCTGTGGTTCGTCAGAATGATCTTGTCGTCGGGCTCGTCGTACATGATGCCGTCAAGGCCACCCTGCATCACCGGAATCTGCTTGAGCACCGCCAGCGTCTTCAGGTCGAACATGGTGACCGTAGAGTCGCCTCCGTTGGTCGTAAAGCCATGACCAGCCTTGGTGGCGATGCCGGCGCCGTGCACACCCGGCGTGTTCAGAATGTCGCCGAGCACCTTTCCGGTGGGGCCTTCGACCACCATCATGTGGTTGGCGCGCGAGACAAAGACGCGTCCCGTGGCGGATTCGACGGCCACATAGTCCGTACCTCCGTCAGCCTTGATATCGAACTTTTCAACCTTGAACGTCTGCGCGTGCCCGATGTTGGGCGCCGCAAAAACTGCCACAAGAATTGCGAATACGGTCAGTAGGGGTCTAGTCATATGGCCTCCAGTGGTCCTGATGAACGGTTCATGCCCTGGAAGAACCTTAACGGATGAATCTGAAGGTCTGCTGAAAAAGGGTCGACTTCTTCAAAGATACTGATCAGGCGATAGGCTGGCGTTTCCTGGCCGCGTAGCGCCAGTGAGCTTTTGCGCTGGTATAATCCTTGCGGGAATGCCCCGATCGTTTCTTGTGCGCGTTTGGGATGCCGTCAAGCCTCCTCCGCCCCTCCCTGTGCGCCGGCGCCTCAATCGCAGCCAACGCCGACTGCTCCGGGTCACCGCGATCGTCATCGCCCTCGGCGCCAGCGGATGGAGCATTTACGCGTGGATCGCATCCGCGCCCGATCGGGCGCTGGGCCACAATATCGAAGGAGCCCGATTGTTTGGCGCCGGCGATTTCCCGGGTGCGGCCGGACAGTTCACCGACGCCCTCAAGATTTCGCCGGAATACGCAGATGCTTACCTTGGACGCGGCAAAGCTGAGGCTGCACTGGAGCAAACTGAAATCGCTATGACAGACTTCGGCAAGGCGATGGCAATCGATCCAACTCTGGAACAGCCGTATACTCACCGCGGCATGCTGTGGCGTTCGCGCGGCGATCTGCCGAAAGCTATCGCGGATTTCGACCGGTCCATCGCGATCCAGCCGCGCGCCGATACTTATTACCAGCGAGGTCTCACCTACCAGATGCTCGGCGATACGCAACACGCTGCTAACGATTACACTCTGGCGATTGGCCGCGATCCGACGGTCCCCTATTTTTATCGGGCTCGCGCCAATGCCGAGCGGGACCTCGGCGATTCCGCAGCAGGACAAAAGGATCAGGAAACGGCCGAGCGGCTGGAGAAGGCTCAATAGCCTCCGCATCAATAAATGTTCGTACCGCTGACTCCGCTTCGCTGCCTGCATCGCGCGATGGATCTGTATGGATCCAGAACCGGGGTCGTGTCTGGAGACCGGCAGTTCACGTATGCAGAGCTTGGACGACGCGCCGAGAAGCTAGCCACCGGCTTACGTAGCGCTGGCATTGCCGCGGGCGATCGCGTCGCGTATCTGAGTTTCAACAATCACCAACTGCTGGAAGGCTACTTCGGCGTGATTCAGTCGCGCGCCATTGCGATGCCGCTCAACGTACGGCTTTCCGAATCCGAGCTGGCCGCGATTCTGGCGCACTCCGGCGCGAAGATGGTGATCTTCGAAGACGATTTCGCCGACACCGTTCGCGAGTTGCGCAAAAAGTGTCGCGACGTGGAACGCTGGGTCGCAATCGGCGAGAAGCGGCCGGAAGCGGATCTGACGTACGAAGAAATCCTCGACCAGGGATGCTCCGAGCGGGCAGATGTCTTCGCTTACGATGAGATGGCCATCGCCGAGCTGTTTTATACCAGCGGGAGCACGGGTACGCCCAAGGGCGTTACGCTTTCGCATCGGACCTTATACCTGCACGCACTAAGTGTCGCCGGCGAGTTTCGCGATCCGGAGACCATGGTGGACCTGCACACCATTCCGCTGTTTCACGCCAATGGCTGGGGTCACCCGCAGGCCGCAACGATGCTGGGCATCAAGCAGGTAATGGTCCGCCGATTCGAACCGAAGCACGTGTTTCACTTGATCCGGGAACATCGGGCGACTTACATGTGCCTGGTTCCCAGCATGGCCAACGCTCTGATCAATTCGCCCGACCGCGACGGCTGGGATCTATCCAGCATGCGCGTGGTAAACATCGGCGGGGCGGTCAACTCGCCGGAACTTGTCGAACGCATAGAGCGCCTGTTTCCGGGCTGTGCGTGTGTGACCGGATATGGGCTCACCGAGACTTCTCCGATGATCACCCATACGCAGCCTCTGGACACGATTGGACTGAGTGAATGCGCGCGGCGTGAGCACTTGGCCATGACCGGGAGGGCGATCCTTGGAGCGTCCATCCGCGTCGTCGATTCGGACCTGAAGGATGTTCCGCGCGACCGCAAGGCCATCGGCGAAGTGATCGTGATGGGCGACCAGGTGATGGATGGCTATTTCGGCGATCCCGAGGCCACGCGCGCAGCCATGAGCGGCGGCTGGCTGCACACTGGGGACATGGCCGTATGGAATGAAAACGGCTATATCCAGATCGTCGATCGCAAGAAGCAGATCATTATCTCGGGCGGCGAAAACATTTCGTCACTCGAAGTGGAAGCGGCTATTTTCGCGCATCCTGCAGTGCTGGAATGCGCAGTAGTCGCGGCTCCCGACAGGAAGTGGGGCGAGGTTCCAGCGGCGATTATCGTTTTGAAGAGCGAGGAATCGGTGACGGCGGATGATTTACTCGACTTCTTGAGACATCGGCTGGGAAGGTTCAAGTTGCCGCGCATCGTCGAGTTCTCAGAAGATCCTCTGCCCAAAACCGGCACCGGCAAGATCCGCAAGAACGAGCTGCGTGAGCGGTTCTGGACCGGCAAGGAAAAACGGGTTCAGGGCTGATGGTTTTCGTACGACTGCAAAATGAAGACGAGCTTTTGATGCTGCGCCTATGGGAGGCCGGAACGCTTGGCATCACCGAAGGCGACGGATTCATCGACGCGTTCTTCGAGGATGCGGAAACGGCTTGCAAGTTCGGTGTGCCGGAGGCTGTTACTAACGTGGATTGGGTCGCGAAGACGCAAGAAGGCTTCCCGCCGTTGCTCGTCGGAGAGAAGTTCTTCCTCGCTCCGCCATGGCGCACTGAGCCGACGCCGCCCGGCCGCCTGCGCCTGGTAATTAATCCCGGCGCGCAGTGCGGTACCGGCTATCATCGCTGCACCCAACTTTGCCTGGAGGCGATGGAGCGCATCATCCGTCCCGGCGACTCCGTCTTGGATGTCGGCAGCGGGTCGGGCATACTGTCCATCGCGGCAAAGCTGCTGGGCGCTGGACATGTAGTCGCCTGCGACATCGACGCGGATGCCCTGCGGCCTGTGCCGTTCTTCATCGGAAGTGTCGACGCAGTACGGTCGAACACGTTCGACGTAGTGGTCGCCAACATCAACGAAGACGTGATCGGCTCGATGCGCGCCGACTTCGAACGCGTTGCGCCGAAACGCATTCTGTCAGGCTTTCAAGACGACGATAATGAGTGGACGTGCGTCGTGATCTGATGTGGTCATCTAGACGGGCTTCTCCGGCCACTTGTGCTTCGGATACCGCCGCGACAGCTCCTTGCGCACCTGCGGATACAGCCGTTCCCAGAATCCAGCCAGGTCGCTGGTCACCTGGACCGGACGATGATTCGGAGCGAGAAGATGCACCACGACGGGCGCGTTGCCAATCCTAGGCGTCTCACGCATCCCGAAGAAATCCTGCAGGCGCGATTCGATCCAAGGCGGCTTGCCGGGCTCGTAATGCACCTTGACCAGGCGACCTCCTGGAAGCTTGATGTTGTCGGGCGCAGCCTGCGTCATTCGCCCTGGGCGAATGGCACTCACCAGATCCGCTGCTTCCAAATCCTTAAAACTGATTCGGCCATCGCATAACACCTTCAAAGCAGCCTCGGCATCGATCTGGATGCCTGCGAAGGCTGCTCGAGAGCGCACCTGTTCGACCGCGTCTGCTTCGGCGAATCGACCGACGCCGGCTTCGAGCGCCTTCTGCGCCAGCATTCGCGACGCTGCCTCGCTGGGCGGCGCCGGCGAGCGCGACTCTTCGATGACCAACTGGTCGTACATCAAGGCGGCGACTTGTTCGACACGTTCTGCGGCTCTATTCCATTCGACGGTGATGCGCTCGGTGGCACGATCGAGCAACCACTCGGGTTCGATCGGGGCTGCCAGGCGGACCAAAGGCAGGCCATGCTCGCGGCGCTCTTCGATATCGACCGCGACCAGAAACTCCCAGTGGCAGTTCGGAAAACAAGCCGAGCCGCCGGAGGAAAGCAGCAGCTCGCCGTCGCGGCGGTGGCGCGCGACGCGGTCTGGAAACGCCGCCAGTACGCTTTGCAGAATCGCCGAGTCGCCTGTGTTTCGCGAATCGCGGCCGCCGATCTTCTTACGAAGTTGATCGAAGACCCGACGCGTCTGCGGCTGCCAATCGGATTCGGCCAGCGTCAAGAGATCCGCCGATCCTCTCTCGCCTGCGCTAAGCACAGCCGCCACCGCGCAGCCCTTCTCTGGAACTCCGCGACGGCGGGCTTCAAGCACCAGCTTCGCGAGCCGAGGTGGAAGGGGCAGATCCGCCATCTCAGGTGTTACGCCCAACCGATCGAGCAGCTCATTCGCCGCGTCGAACGCTGCTTGCGGCGGACGATCCAGCCAGTCCAAATTGGCGATGCCCATCGCGCGTAGCTGCAAACCGAGTTGAGAAAGCTCGCGCCGCAGGATCTCGGGAACATCCGCTCCGGGGCGTCGATGGAAGTCTTCGGCCGAGTAGAGCCGGATCACGCGGCCTGGCGCAGTGCGTCCGGCACGGCCTGCCCGCTGCGTCGCCGATGCCTGACTGATGCGGCGAACCTCCACCGAAGGCAATCCTGTCCAAGGTGAATCCGCAGCGATGCGTGCGAGCCCGCTATCGATGACCGCTGTAACGCCTTCGATGGTCACGGAGCTTTCGGCGACGTTGGTAGACAGAATCACCTTGCGTTGATCTGTTGGGCTCACGGCGCGGTCTTGTTCGGCAGGCGAAAGATCGCCGTGCAGCGGCAGGACCAGCAGTCCGGCCACGCGTGCTATGGCATCCACCGCGCGGGCGGCACGACGAATCTCGGCAGCGCCCGGCAGGAACACAAGAACGTCGCCCGTCAGACCGTCTCGGAGCAATCGCACCAGCGCCGATGCCACTTGCTCTTCCAGCGGCGCGGGCGAATGCGGCGTGTATTCGATCGCCAGCTCGTACAACTTGCCTTCGGAGCGCAACACGGGGCAGCCGCCCAGATACGCCGCAACCGGCGCGGCATCGAGCGTAGCGGACATCACGACCAACTGCAGATTCGGCCGCGTGGTCATCTGAAGTCGGCGTAGCAGGGCGAGCGCGAGATCGCTTTCCAGATGCCGCTCGTGAAACTCGTCCAGGATCACGGCGCCAACGCCAGTCAGCTCGGGATCGGACAGCAGACGTCGCGTGAGAACACCTTCGGTCAGAAAGCGCAGGCGAGTGCGCGGTCCGCTGACGTCCTCGAAACGGACCTGATAACCCACGGTTTCGCCGACGCGTTCTCCGAGCTCGCTGGCGACACGCCGGGCGGCCATCCGCACGGCTAATCTACGCGGCTCCAGCACGAGCACTTCGCCGCGCCCGCGGCCGAGCAGAGCCGGAGGAACGCGCGTCGTCTTCCCCGCTCCGGGGGGCGCTTCGATCACCAGATTTCCGGGCGCATCGATTATGCGCGTCAGCAGCGCGTCGATCGGAAGATTCATTCGACGACTGCCCGGATGGTCTCCGGTGCGTTGCCTTCCAGGCGATTGTTCACGAAGATGTAAGCTGCTCGGCGTTCCTCGCGCATACGGCGAATCACGGTGCGCAAAGCATCGCGAGCTTCAGTATTCTCATCCCGCACCTGATCATACGGAGTGAACTGCTGCACCGCATCTTCATACGCGCGGCCCTGACGCAGGAGTGCGCGGACGACGGTGAAATCGGCCGGGAACGCATCCGGCATCGCGATCTGCTCGGTCAGCGTAGGCATCTTAGTCCAGGCATTCAGCACATGCGCGGCTCGATGCTGACGCAGGATCTCGAAATGTCGCGGCTGAAGATACTCGCGATTGCGCACTTCCACTGCGTATCGAAACGTCGGCGGCAGCGCGCCCAAGAAAGGATCGAGCTTGGCGGCGAACTCGCGCGGACTCGCCCCGCGTGCGCCGAACTCAAAGATCAGCGGACCGATTCGCGTGCGATACGGCTCCAGTGGCTCTAAAAATAGTGCCGCCAGTGCGTCGGCGTTCAAATACGATTCGTTGACCAACCCCGCACGCGGACCGTAGCGGGCATGCTTCGGAAACACTTCCGCTGTAACTTCCTCCGGAACCTTTAGCGCAAACTGCAATCCCGGCGGGGCGGACGCAAACAGCTTCTGCCAGTATTCCGGCGATGGAAATTGGTAAAACGAAAAATCGCCGCAGACAATGGGAAACGTCTCGGCGAATTCCGCCAGGCACTCGGCTTCGAAACGCTTTTGCGATACTTTCCCGCGCGTCTGGTAGCGTTCCCGCGTATAGATCTGATCCAACCAGCCGGGATACTTCCAGGAGCTGGTTCCGATCCAGATATTTTCCTGCGCCAGCGATCGAAGACGTCGTGCGAGTCCGGCGCGATCAAAAGCCGACGGGCTTTCGAACAGGGGGAGCGTCACCGCGCGCGTGCGGAGCGATTGTAGAACGGGTCGGCGCCGGCTTCGATGATGCCGCCCGGCAACAGCTTGATCATCACCGGAGCCGCACCATTGTTGTAGCGCGACATGATCTGGACCTTATGGCCACGCGACAACAGGTCCGCCGCTACCGATTGCGGGATGCGCTCGTCGAGCATCAGGTCGCCCACGCTCCAGGCGTGTTCGTCCAAGCTCGCCACCAGGTGCCGCGTCTGGTAGCGCGGATTTTCGATTGCGTTCTGTGCGTTCATGCCGTAGTCGATCACGTTCATCATGATCTGGATCAGCGACTGCTCCTGGTTGTCGGCGCCTGGAGTCGAAAGCGCCATGAACGGCTTGCCGTCGGCTTGCGTTACCAGCGTCGGGCTCAGCGTGACACGAGGGCGCTTGCCGCCGGCCAGCTCATTCGGATGCCCCGGAATCAGCACGAAGCTCTGCGCGCGCTGCGTAAGAGGAATGCCGGTATCGCCCGCGATCACGCTGGGCATCCACGCACCCGAAGGGGTTGCCGAGAAGACGATTCCTTCGCTATCCATGGTGTCCACGCAAGTGGTATCGTGCGCCATCAGTATGTCGTCGATCTTGTACGACGCCATCTCAGAAAGAGCCGGATGCCGCCCGGTCTTGCCATCGATCGCACCGGGGCGAAATTCCATGGACGCTTTTGGCCCGATCAGCTTGCGCCGCTCGGCTGCGTATTCCTTAGTCAGAAGCGACTGAACATTCAAGTGGCTGAACTTGGGATCGGCGTAATACGTATCGCGATCCGCGTACGCCAGCTTCATCGCCTCGGCCTGCCGATGCAGATAATCGGCCGAGTTCAGCGGCGTTTTGGCGTCGAATGCTTCGATGATATTGAGCCCCTCCAGCATGGCCGGTCCCTGGCTCCAGAACCCCGGCTTGTAGACGATGAGTCCACGGAACGTCGTCGACAGGGGCTCTTCCGGCGCCAGCTTGAACGCGGCCATGTCTTCATAGCGCAGCAAGCCGCCGTTGGCCTTACTGAAGGCGTCGATCTTGCGGGCGACCTCGCCGCGATAGAAATAATCGCGCACGGCGTCGATAGCAGCCTCGCGTTTCGCGCCAGAAGCCAGGGCCTTTTTCTCCGCAGCGACCATCGCGCGCAATGTTTTCGCAAGATCCGGCTGATGGAAAATCTCGCCGACGGCAGGCGTATGCCCGTTGGGCATGAAGTGAGCCTTGGAAGTCGGCCACAGCTCCAGGAAGGGTGCAGCGCCGGCAAAACTACGCGCACGCATGTCATCCAAAGCGTATCCGTCGGCCAGCTCGATGGCCGGAGCGATCACCTGAGCAAACGACTTCGTGCCGAATTCGCGCAGCGCGACCAATCCGGCATCCACCATGCCAGGGACTAGCGCCGGCATGATGCCTGCGTCGGGAATAATTCCCTTCAGGTGCGTTTCGCCGCTTTCGCGAAACGTAACGTCGCCGAGCTGCACTTGTCGTTTCCGGAAGAAATCGGCTGTAGCGAGCTTGGGCATGGTGCCCACGCCCGCAATTGAATACACCTTGCCGGCCTTGGTGCGAATCAGGATGGGAGCTTCGCCACCCATACCGAAATGCGAGAGCTCGGTGACCGATGCCGCGAACATCGCCGCGACACCCGCATCCACCGCTGTGCCGCCCTGATCGTACAGGCGCATGCCGGCGTTCGTGGCCCAATCGCTGCCCGCGGCTACAGCTCCATGGGTTCCGCGAACCGGCTGGCGCAGAGGAGGATCCGGCCGCCGTGTCTGCGCAAAACACGGGACAACCAGCAGCGTAACGGCGATCAGGAAGTTTCTTCTGTGCATGAGGTTACTCGGCCTTCATTATAATAGTTTCGCGGTGGAGCACCATTCAGAATCTCCGGCATCTGAAGAGTCGAAACCGACTTCGAAGGAAGAGCCAATGTTGTACTGCCCAGTGTGCAGCCGCCGCCTGGCCGAGCGAAAATGCAAACTATTTTGCGAGCAGTGCGGCTATTACATGAGCTGCGCGGACTATTATTGATATTGACCCAATGAGTGACCTGGCAAATATTCTGGAACGATTCCGCCGCGGCGGTGAACTGCTGGCGATGTCCACTACCGGCGCTGCCGGCTCCGAACTCGATTTCAAACCTGCACCCGACAAATGGTGCGTGCGGCAGATCGTCTGCCACCTGGCCGATTCGGAAGCAGTCGGCGTGATGCGGATCCGGCAGATGGCGGCCGAGGAGAATCCCACGCTGCAAGGGTTCAACGGCGAGTTATGGGCCGACCACCTGGACTATGGCCGGCGCAAGATCTCGCAGGCGCTGGAGACATTTCGCAAGCTGCGTACGGAAAACCACGAGCTGCTCAAGGCCCTGCCCGAGGAGGCCTTCGCACGCAAGGGAGTCCATACGGAGACCGGTCCACTGACGCTGCTGGATCTGATTAAGAGCAACGCCGAGCATGTCGAAGAACACGTCCAGCAGATCCAGCGGACCCGCGCGGCGTATCGCGAGCATCGCGCTCAGCAGGCAGCAGCAACGCCTGTGCAGCCCTAACGGGTACCATAGCGAAGAATGGTTCGTTGGAAGTCGCAAGGACTGCTGATTGTAGTCGCGCTGGCGTTCGTCGCCATTGGGATGTTGTTCGTTCCGCGGCTCGGCATCGAAGCCGACGAGGCGATTGTCACCAACGGAATCTACGATCACGGCAACCCCTGGTATTCCTGGAAATTCGATGGTTCCGAACTGCCCATCATGCTGATCAGCTATCTGGGCGCGATCAAAGCGTGGTTTTACAACGGCTTGTTCCTGTTCATTCCTCCCCGCCCTATTCCGTTGCGGCTTCCGATGCTGCTGTTGGCAGCGTGCACGCTCTGGCTATTCTTCGAATTGCTGGACCGGACCATGAGCCGTCGCGCAGCGTGGATCGGCACGTTGTTGCTCGCAACGGATACCAGTTACCTGCTGATGAACACCGCCGACTACGGTCCGGTGACTCTGCAATTCGTTTTCAAGCTGGCCGCGCTACTGCTGCTGGTGCGATTTCATAAAAGCGGATCGAAAGAAGAACTGGGATGGGCGTTTTTCTTGTTGGGCTTGGCCCTGTGGGACAAAGCCGTTTTCGCGTGGGTGCTTTTCGGATTGGTAGTCGCCGCCGTGGCGGTCTTTCCGCGAGATATCCGCAAGCATCTTAGCCGAGCCAATGTGTTGGCGGCCTGTGGGGCGATGCTGGCCGGCGCGCTACCACTGGTGATTTACAACATCGCGCGGCCGCTAGAAACTGTGCGGAACAACGCGCGTGTGGAACAAGCCTCCATCGTGGGCAAAGCCGAGCTTCTGCGCCGCACGATGGACGGATCCGTGATGTTCGGGTTCATGACGGCTGTGGAGCCGGGACCGCAACCGGGTCAGCCCAACCACTGGTATCAGAAACTCTCCATCACCGCCAGCCGCTGGACTGGACATCCCCGTCACGGCGCGATGCTGATCATCGCCGCGGCGTGTGCCCTGTCCCTCATCTTTTTATGGAAGTCGACGATACGAAAGCCGATCTTGTTCGGCTTAATCGCTTGCGTGGGCACCTGGCTGCCGATGGTGCTGACGGCGGGGGCCGGTGCGGCCGCGCAGCATGTGATCCTTCTATGGCCGTTCCATCTGATTCCTATCGCGGCGGTGCTGTCGCAGCTTTCCGGCCTGCGAGTGGCGGTCGTGACCGCGTTGCTGTGCGCATCGAACCTGCTGGTGACCAACCAGTATTATGCCGACCTTGTCGTCAACGGACCGGCGATCCGCTGGACCGACGCGATGGATCCGCTGCAGCGGTATCTGGAGGATTCCCGGGCGCGGCGGATTGTGGCCGCCGATTGGGGATTTATTGAAACTATGAACCTGCTGAGCGAAGGTGGACTGCCGATGTATTACGCCGATACCAGCAGCGATCAGGCGATCGAAGCCATGCTGCGCGATCCTGCGAACGTATTTGTCACGCATGCGAAGGGCTTGGCATTCCATCCGCAGGAGCGAGCATCGTTAGAAGCGGTGGCCCAGCGCGAACAGTATCGGCAGGAACCGCTCACCACTATTCTGGATCGCAACGGGAGGCCGGCGTTTGACGTTTTCCGCTTCCGGAAACTTCATCTGTAATATTTGCGGCGGCGCGTGCGAACGTCCCTCGGCTGCTCCGGGACGCGAGGTGCCGGGCTGCCCCAAGTGCGGATCGACGATTCGCTTGCGGAGCTTGATTGCTCTGCTATCTCGCGAAATATTCGGCGTGGAACTGACGCTTCCCGATTTCCCCGTACTCAAAGGCGTGCGCGGGATGGGCATGAGCGATCCCCCGGAGCTCGCCCAGCGGCTGGCGGAGAAGTTCGATTACATCAATACGTTCTACCACCAGGAGCCTCGCCTGGATGTTGTGAATCCGCGGCCGGAGCAGCTTGGCCGCTACGACTTCATCGTGTCGAGCGAGGTGATGGAACACGTCCCGCAACCGGTGGAACACGCTTTCGCCAATCTGAACCGGATGCTCAAGCCGGACGGATTGTTGCTGCTGACGGTGCCGTATCGGATCGACGGCAGGACAGCAGAGCATTTTCCCGAGCTGCACGAATACGCGCTGGCGGCCCCTGGTGGACGAACCGTGCTGGTGAACCGCCGCCGCGACGGATCTCTGGAAGTATTCGAGAACCTGTCGTTCCACGGCGGGGACGGATCGACGCTGGAAATGCGCGTATTTACAGAAGCATCCCTGAAGGACATTCTGGCGGGTGCGGGATTCTCCCCCACACACATCGCGTCGGAGAACGTTCCTGAGTTCGGCGTCGATCATAGCGAGGCTTGGTCCCTGCCCATTGTCGGCCGCAAGGGGAATTTCCAGCCGCCTGCAGCAGAGATCGCCGAGGCCTACGGGGGCGCAGTTCGCAGGAGTGCTGTGTTGAAACAAGACCTGGAGTCTTATCAACGCTCGCTTCAGGGAGCTGTGGAACGTGGTCGCAAGCTTGAGGCCGAGATTGAAGCACGAACACACTGGGCTCGCAAGATCGAAAGCGAGTTGGAAGATCGAACGCAGTGGGCTCTAGCGCTTAAGCAGGAAAAAGAAACGGCTCTGGCCGACTTCGCGCGCGGCGTGGCCGAAGCTGAGAATGCCCAGCGGCACATTCATGCACTGGAAAAAGAGCTGGCTGAAGCTCGTGCGGCGCGTGCGGCGATCGAATCGCGTTTCTGGACGCGCGTTGGCCGAAAACTAGGCTCCGTTTAACCCCCTTGCGTACGTCCGACTCAGGGCGTATCATTTTCCCGCTTAATCAAGTCCGATTCGCAAAGGAGACACTATGGGAAGAATCAATCTCGGCCGTGTAGTACTGGGCGGTATCGTCGCAGGGATCGTCGCAAACATTCTGGGCTATCTGGTGGATGGCGTATTGCTGGCCCCGCGCTGGACGGCCGCCATGCGGGCTCTGTGAAAAGGGGATTTCTCAACCAACCAGATCCTTGGATTTAACGTGCTGGGCCTAGCCAGCGGGATCTTCGCAGTGTGGCTGTATGCTGCGATTCGTCCACGCTATGGGGCCGGACCAAAAACTGCACTGTGCGCCGGGCTTGCAGTCTGGGTAGCCAGCGTGTTGCTACCCAACGCAGGATTGATGGGCGTCGCGGGACTGTTCCCATCGGACCTGACGATTATGTCGACGCTGGCAGGCGCGGTGGAATGGTGCGTTGCCATCCTGGCGGGCGCATCGCTTTACCAGGAAACGGTCGAATCGGGTCGCAGCATGTCCGCACGCGCGTAGGTTCTCTGGAACCTCCACACTCCGAATGGCGTAGTATTAGCCGAGGGAGTGTGCCATGGATTTGCCTGCGCTTATACCGGTAGTGTTGGTCGTCCTGTACCTGATCTCCAGCATCAAGATTCTGGCGGAATATGAACGCGGCGTGATCTTCCGGCTTGGCCACGTGCTGCCCGCGCCCAAGGGTCCCGGCGTGGTTTTCGTGTTTGCGCCGCTGGACCGGATATCGCGCATCTCCTTGCGCATTGAGACGATGGAGGTCCCGGCGCAGGACGTAGTCACGCGCGACAACGTGACGCTCAAAGTCAATGCGGTGATCTATTTCCGCATCGTGGATCCGATCAAAGCCATCATTGAGGTGGCGAATTATCTTTATGCGACGTCGCAACTGGCGCAGACGACGCTGCGGAGCGTGCTGGGCGAAGTGGAGCTGGATGAACTGCTGAGCCAGAGGGAGAAACTCAACGTCAAGCTGCAAAGCGTGCTGGACCAGCATACGGGCCCGTGGGGCATGAAAGTGACCATGGTCGAGGTGAAGCAAGTGGATCTGCCTGAGTCGATGATTCGCGCCATCGCAAGGCAGGCCGAGGCCGAACGCGAGCGCCGTGCAAAAATCATTCATGCCGAGGGCGAGGTGGGAGCCGCCGCAAATCTTGAAAAGGCGGCTGAAATGATGGCGCGCCAGCCCATCGCCATCCAGTTGCGATACCTGCAGACTTTGGTCGAAATCGGCACGGAAAAGAACACGACAGTTGTGTTTCCGCTGCCGATGGATATACTCTCAAATTTGTCGAAGCTGCTGGAAAAATCCGCAAGGGACGCATAAGTGCCAAGG
>Ga0207674_10004780_pt1 | contig 16234 bp, 15 predicted proteins | sample KBSCornC72_FD_184303 | JGI IMG/M metagenome (GOLD analysis project Ga0207674, IMG submission 184303) | Corn rhizosphere microbial communities from Kellogg Biological Station, Michigan, USA - KBS Corn C7-2 (SPAdes) (version 2) | ecosystem: Host-associated > Plants > Roots > Rhizosphere > Soil ... | reverse complement strand
GTCGGCGCCGCGGCTTCGGCGGCGGTGCTGCTGTTGATGGCGGGGCAGCCTTTGGTCGCCGGAGCGGTCGCGCTGCTCGGTCTGGCGGCTGCGGCGGTCGTTTCGATGCGGTCGCCGTCGCTACCGGCTCCGAGCGAGCCGCTCCTGCTCGGCCCGGACTACGCTCTGCTCGGATCTGCCCTGGGCCTCAGCGGCGATCCGGTGGCGCTGACGACCGGCGAGGGTTCGCTCTTGCTTGCCAACGCGGCTTATCGTGAGCGTTTCGGCGGGACTCCGCCGCCTCTCGAGCTGGCCGCGGATGACGAGGCCCGCGACGGACTGACGCTCGCCCGGACCATGGCATGGCGAGACGGTGCGGGCTGCGTCGCGGGAATCGAGACGACAGCCGGCCCGACCCCCGTAGAGGTCGAGCGCGTCGGCACGCAGAACGACCTGCTTCTGTGGCGCTTCGTGAAGACCGCCGCGCCCGACCCTGTCGCCGCGAACGTCGGCCGGTTGCGGGGGCAGGCAGGCGATCTCCTCGGCAGGGCGGGGATCATGGCTGCGCTCATCGACCCGCAGGGCAATGTGATCGCGAACAACCGGCTGTTCGAGCAGCGCGCGCTCGGCGGGCATGCCAGGGCCGAACCTCCCCGGTTGAACGAGCTGGTCGACGAAGCGGAGGGCGGTGGGCACTTCCAGCTGACGGCGGAGGGCGAGACCGCGCGGCCGCTCAGAGCATTGCTGCTCCCGCTCGACCCGCCGGGTCCCACGGACTTCGGCAATTTCTATCTGTTCGACAGCCCCGACACTCTGCCGATGTCGAGCTCGTCGCACCTCCAGGCCTTGCTCGACATGCTTCCGATCGGCCTGGCGCTGGTCGACGGCGACGGACGCTTCCTGACGATGAACCAGGCGTTCCATCAGGCCGCCGGCCTCAAGGGGACCGAGGTGCCGGTCTATCCCGGCGATCTCGTCGTCAAGGAAGACAAGGCGGCGGTCGCGGACGCCGTGAGGCGCAACGCGCGCGGACCCGCTATGTCGGGCGATATCGCGGTGAGGCTCGTCCGTCAGCCGGCCGAGCCGGTCGCGCTGACCATCGCCGGACTTCGCGGGCTCGGCGACGCGGCGGTGCTCCTGCTCCTCAAGGACAATAGCGAGGAAGCCAAGCTCAAGCGTCAGGTCGCGCAGGCGACGAAGATGCAGGTCGTTGGGCAGCTCGCAGGGGGAGTCGCACACGATTTCAACAACATCCTGACCGCGATCATCGGCCACTGCGACCTGATGCTGATGCGGCACACGCCGGGCGACATCGACTATGACGATATCCAGCAGATCAAGTCGAACTCCAACCGCGCGGCGGGACTGACCCGCCAGCTGCTCGCCTTCTCGCGCCAGCAGACGCTGCGGCCGCAGGTCCTGCAGTTGCCCGACGTTGTTTCGGAAGTTTCGCACCTCCTGAAGCGTCTCCTCGGCGAGACGGTCGAGCTGGTGGTCAAGCATGGCCGCAACCTCGGGCCAATCCGGGCGGACCCCGGCCAGCTCGAACAGGTCATCATCAACCTCGCGGTCAACGCCCGCGACGCCATGCTGCCCAAGGGCGGCACGCTCACCATTCAAACCTATTCGGTGAAGTCCGACCAGGTTGCGGAACTCGGCTCCGACATCCTCCCGATCGCGGACTACAGCGCGCTTTCCGTGACCGACACTGGAACGGGAATCGCACCCAGCATCCTCGGCAAGATTTTCGAGCCTTTCTTCACCACCAAGGAAGTCGGGAAGGGAACCGGCCTCGGCCTGTCGACCGTCTACGGCATCGTCAAGCAGTCGGGCGGGTTCATCTTCGCCGATTCGAAGGTCGGGGAGGGGACGCGCTTCGTCATCTATTTGCCGGTCCACCGCGAGGAGAAGCCGGCGGGGCGCTCGCGCGCCGTCGCCAAGGCCAAGAAGGATGAGCTGTGGGGCAGCGGGACGGTGCTCCTGGTCGAGGACGAGCCGATGGTCCGCAGCGTCGCCGAGCGCGCTCTCACCCGGCACGGCTACAAGGTCGTGACCGCGGACAATGGCGAGGACGCTCTGGAGGTGCTTCGGTCCGGAGAGACCATCGACCTGCTGATCACCGACGTCGTCATGCCCGGGATGGACGGGCCGAGCATGGTCCGCGAGGCGCGCAAGACGTGGCCGGATCTGAAAATCCTTTTCATGTCGGGCTATGCCGAGGAGCAGCTGAGGAAGTCGATCGACATCGAGAACGTCAATTTCCTGCCCAAGCCCTTCTCGGTGACCGAGCTTGCCGAAGCGGCGCGGCGAGCGGTCGGGACGAAATAGGACTTTGCGCTTTCGGGCGCGCACCGTATGCGAATGGCGTGGCTGACAAACGCTCCATTCTGATCGTCGAGGACGAACCCCTCATCGCAATGATGCTGGAGGATTTCCTCGATTCCCTCGGCCACAAGGTCCGCGGAACCTGCGAAACGGTCCAGTGCGCGCTCGAAGAGGTGGAAAAAGGTGGGTTCGACCTCGCCATCCTCGATGTGAACCTCAAGGGCGAGAACGTCTGGCCGGTCGCGACCAGGCTGCGCGAGAAGAAGGTTCCGTTCGTGATCGCGACGGGCGGTCACGTCGATCCGCCCCCGCCGGAGTTCAACGACGCGCCGGTGATCGAGAAGCCGTACACGGTCGACCGGGTCACGCCCGCCATCGAGGCCGCCTTCGCGGGCTAGGCTGAAGCTTGCGGCGCCACTGGCCGCCGCCGCCGCGCTCGCCGCCTTCTTCGCCATGTTCGAATTCCAGTCGCACCTGATCTTCCCGGTCCACGCAGTGCCGCCCGCAGGACCGCTCCCGCCGGGCGCGGAGCGGCTTTCGGTCAAAAGCGCCGACGGGTACGATCTGGCCGGAATCCACATCCCGGCGGACGAGCCGGCGAAGGCGCCGGTCCTTATCCTGGGCTTTGGGGGGAATGCGTGGAACGCGCAGGACGTCGCCGAATATTTGCACGAGCTGTTCCCCGACGAGGAGGTCGTCGCGTTCCACTATCGCGGCTACGCGCCGTCCAAGGGCTCACCCTCGGCGGAGGCGCTGATCGCCGACGCGCCGCTCGTCTACGATGTCGCCATGAAGCAAGTGAAGCCGAAGCGGGTTGTGGCGATCGGCTTCAGCATCGGCAGCGGAATCGCCGCCCGGCTCGCTGCGGCGCGCAAGCTCGACGGATTGATCCTCGTGACGCCGTTCGATTCCCTAAAGGCCGTCGCCCAGTCCATGTATCCGTGGCTGCCGATCGGTCCCTTCTTCGAGCATGAGATCGACGCCGCCTCGGCGCTCGCTACGCTCGACGTGCCCGTGGCGATCATCGCCGCCGAGCGCGACGAGATCGTCCCCGGCGAGCGCACGGATGGGCTAAGGCAGAGGGTCCCGAATCTCATCCTCGACCGCACGATCGCCCGCGCCGGGCATAACGACATTTACGCCCGATCCGACTTTCACGAGGCGATCCGGGAGGCGTTCGACCGTCTCAAACTGTGACACCGGCCCCCTTGCTAGGTGCATGTGTCCCATCCATATTGCTGAAATCAAAGGAGCAATCTCCGAGCGGGATACGTTAACCGACCTGCAGAGTTGATTGTGTCATAAAGCGGGCTAGCATGCCCATCAGAGGACGGCCGCTCGCGGCCGAAATGCAGGGACGGGAATGACCAAGCTTTCAGGCGGCGACAGCAAGAGCACACTCTACTGCTCGTTCTGCGGCAAGTCCCAGCACGAGGTCAGGAAGCTGATCGCGGGGCCGACCGTCTTCATCTGCGACGAGTGCGTCGAGCTCTGCAATGACATCATCCGCGAGGAATCCAAGTCCGCGCTCGTGAAAACGAGGGACGGGGTTCCGACTCCGTCCGAGATCTGCAAGGTCCTTGACGATTATGTGATCGGCCAGAACCGCGCCAAGCGCGTGCTCTCAGTCGCCGTCCACAACCATTACAAGCGTCTCTCGCATGGCGCCAAGGCCGGCAACGACGTCGAGCTCGCCAAGTCCAACATCCTGCTGATCGGCCCAACAGGCTGCGGCAAGACGCTGCTTGCGCAGACTCTCGCCCGAATCCTCGACGTGCCCTTCACCATGGCCGACGCGACAACTTTGACCGAGGCCGGCTATGTCGGCGAGGACGTCGAGAACATCATCCTCAAGCTGCTCCAGGCCTCCGACTACAATGTCGAGAAAGCGCAGCGCGGGATCGTCTACATCGACGAGATCGACAAGATCAGCCGCAAGTCGGACAACCCCTCGATCACCCGCGATGTGTCGGGCGAGGGTGTCCAGCAGGCGCTTCTCAAGCTGATGGAGGGCACGACCGCGAGCGTTCCACCGCAGGGCGGCCGCAAGCATCCGCAGCAGGAGTTCCTGCAGGTCGACACGACGAACATCCTGTTCATCTGCGGCGGCGCCTTTGCCGGGCTGGAGAAGATCATCTCCGACCGTATGCAGGGCAAGTCGATGGGCTTTGGCGCCCACGTCGTCGCGCCCGACGAGCGCAAGACCGGCGAGATCCTCCAGCATTGCGAGCCCGAGGACCTGCTGAAGTTCGGCCTGATTCCCGAGTTCGTCGGCCGGCTGCCGGTCATCGCGACCCTGCTCGACCTCGACGAGACCGCGCTGGTGAAAATCCTGGTCGAGCCCAAGAACGCCCTGGTGAAGCAATATGCCAAGCTGTTCGACATGGAGGACGTCCAGCTCGAGTTCACCGACGACGCGCTCCATTCGATCGCGGTCAAGGCGATCGAGCGCAAGACCGGCGCCCGCGGCCTTCGCTCGATCCTCGAGGGAATCCTGCTCGATACGATGTTCGACCTGCCTTCGATGGACGGGGTCGACGAGGTCCATATCGACGGCGACGTGGTCGAAGGCCGCAAGGATCCGGTTCGGGTCTACGCCTCGAAGGACAAGGCCGACGACGCCGCCTGAGCGGCGCCCTTCAATTCAATTTCAGATCAGAAAGTAGCGCTTACTCGCCGTGGACGGCGGCGAGGAGCTGCGGGCCGTAGCGCTCCATCAGGTGCGCGTCGCGGCCGTAATGGTCTTCCATGAACTGCACGCCGTCCGCCGTGGGCTGGACGGTCAGGTAGGTCATGTAGACCGGGATCGGCTGCGGCAGGTCGACTTCCTTTTCGACTTTCGGATTGTCGCCCTGCGGGATGTGCCCGTTGAACAGGAAGCGCGCGAGCCGCTTGTAATCCTCGAGCCGCACGCAGCCGTTGCTGATCCACAGCTCGTTCTTCGTGAAATGCTCTTTTTCCGGCGAATCATGGAGATAGATGCCGAAGTAGTTGGGAAGCATGAACTTCATCATGCCCATGGAATTGGCCGGGCTGGGGAGGCGCCGAAGGGCTACGTCCTCGCGCCCGTCGACCACAGCCTGCCAGTCGACGGTCGTCGGATCGATGACCTTGGCGTTCTCGGTGAGGTCGGACAGGACCTGATATTCGCGGTCGGTCAGATAGCTGATGCCCTGGGCCGCGATGCGCGGACCGATCAGATTCCGCACGAGATCGGGCGGCACGTTCCAATAGGGATTCACGCTCGCATATTTGATGTAGGCCGCCATCATCGGCGTCGCCGTCTCGGACTTGCCGACGACGATCTTCATCTCGTCGACCTTTTGGCCGTTTTCCCACATCGACAGGCGCGCGTCGCCGGCATCGACGATGACGTATTTCGGCTGCTCTTCGGGCGCGGGAAGGCGTTTCGCGCGCTCCATGTTGATGATGATCAGCTTCTCATAATAATCGGAGCCACGATTCAAGGCTTCGATCGTGCCCGTGCCGGCGATCCCGTCATCGACAAGACCATGAACCGACTGGAACGCCTTGACCCTCGCGGCCAGAGCGGAATCGAAGCTGTCGCCCTCGGACAACCCAAGGCGTGTCCGGAGCATTGCGACGCGGTCGCCGGTCGAGCCGCTCTTCAACGCGGGCCCCGCCGGAATGACCATCTGCGGCAGGCTGCCCCAGTCCTGCTCATATTTGACGAGCCCGCGGCGCAGCTCGGTGTAGATCGGATTGACCGAGGTGAAGAGGTCGACCGGGGCAGCGCTCCACGCCGCATCGTTCATTTCCGCGAGAAAGCCGCGATTCTTGACCGCGCGCGGGACGAGCGCCTGGTCGATGTAGATCATGTCCACGCCCTGCTCGATGGCGGGCGGGAGATCGATCGGTTCGAGCGCGGTGCTCCTGTCGGACTGGGCGATCGGCGATTGCCAAGGAGCCCCGGTCGGGACCGGCGCCTGCTGGACCATCCACGGTTCGGCGACGGGCGCGCGTTGCGGCTGCGCCATCCACGGCTCTGCGACCGGAGCGCGCGGCTGTTGTGCGACGGGCGGAGGGGGAGGGACCGGCGCCGGCGCGGGCGGATACCAATATTGGGCCGAAGCACCGGCGGAGAGCGCGAGCGCGCTGAGCGCGAGCAGGGAATAACGTGTTTTCACGCCCATCGGGATAGCAGCCAAAGCTGAACGGGGACAGAATCCGCGGACTCAATCAGCCGTAAATCATTCACCTTCCAGCGGAAGCGTGTCCTTTTCGGCACTAGGCGAGTGGAGCTTCTCGGCGATTTCCTCGACCTCTTCGTCGCTCGGCGCTTGCGGCAGCTCCTTCTCGCCAGGCGCCAGCGCGTCGTCCGGAATGCCCGGCCCGGTGCCGGCGATCGTCTCGTTGATCGGCTCCTCGTTCGGCCCGGTGCTGATCTTTTCCCTGTCCTCGGCCATCTTCAGCCTCCTTTGCGGCGTAAAGCGTTTGCCGTCGGGCCAATGTTCCGGACCTTTGTTGCGCCGCTGCAGGGGGCGGCCCATATACTGGCCCATGACTCGCTTCCTCCCGATCCTGCCCCTTCGCGACATCGTCGTCTTTCCTCACCGCATCGTTCCCTTGTTCGTCGGACGCGAAAAGTCCGTTGCAGCGCTCGAGGCGGCGATGGCCGCCGACAAGGAGCTGTTCCTGGTCGCGCAGCTCGATCCGGGCGAGGACGATCCCGACCGGGACGCGATGTACGACCTTGGAGTGATCGCCACCGCGATGCAGCTTCTGAAGCTGCCCGACGGCACCGTCCGCGTGCTCGTCGAGGGCGTGAAGCGCGCGCGGCTCGTCGATCTCGTCGATCGCGAGGGCTACATGGCGGCCGAGATCGAGGAGGTCGAGGAAGAGGCTTCAGACGGGCCCGAGGCCCAGGCGCTGATGCGCTCGGTCATCGACCAGTTCGAGAATTACGCCAAGCTCAACAAGCGCTTGCCGCCTGAGACGGGTATCCAGTTGTCCGAGATCGAGGACCCGTCGGTGCTGGCGGACGCCGTCGCATCGAACCTCTCGATCAAGGTCGCCGACAAGCAGGCCCTGCTCGGCGAGCTCAACCCCGCACGCCGGATGGAGATGGTGTTCGCCTTCATGGAAGGCGAGCTCGGCGTGCTCCAGGTCGAGAAGAAAATCCGCAGCCGCGTCAAGCGCCAGATGGAGAAGACGCAGCGCGAATATTATCTCAACGAGCAGCTGAAGGCGATCCAGCGCGAGCTCGGAAACGAAGGTGAGGAGGGCGGCGACGAGCTCGCCGAGCTCGCCGAGAAGATCCGCAAGACCCGCCTGTCGAAGGAAGCCAAGGCGCGCGCCAATGCCGAGCTCAAGAAGCTCCGCGCAATGGCGCCGATGTCGGCCGAAGCGACGGTCGCCCGCAACTATCTGGACGTCCTGCTCGCGCTGCCGTGGGGCAAGAAGTCCAAGCTCAAGAAGGACATCGCGGAAGCCCAGGCCGTGCTCGACGAGGACCATTACGGGCTCGAAAAGGTCAAGGACCGGATCGTCGAATATCTCGCGGTCCAGGCGCGTACCAACAAGCTCAAGGGCCCGATCCTGTGCCTGGTCGGCCCGCCCGGCGTCGGCAAGACGTCGCTAGGCCGCTCGATCGCGCGCGCCACGGGCCGCGAGTTCGTCCGCCAGTCGCTGGGCGGGGTCCGCGACGAAGCCGAGATCCGCGGGCACAGGCGCACGTACATTGGCTCGCTTCCCGGCAAGATCATCTCGAACATCAAGAAGGCGGGGACGTCCAACCCCTTGTTCCTGCTCGACGAGATCGACAAGCTCGGCCAGGACTTCCGCGGCGATCCGTCGTCGGCGCTTTTGGAGGTCCTCGACCCGGAGCAGAACAGCCGGTTCCAGGACCATTATCTCGAGCTCGACTACGACCTTAGCGACGTGATGTTCGTGACCACGGCGAACTCGCTCGACATGCCGCAGCCCCTGCTCGACCGGATGGAGATCATCCGGCTCGAGGGCTATACCGAGGACGAGAAGGTCGAGATCGCCAAGCGCCACCTGATCCCGAAGCAAATGGAAGCCCACGGGCTGAAGGCCGACGAGTTGGTCTTCACCGACGAGGCTTTGCGCAAGATCATCCAGCATTACACGCGCGAGGCCGGGGTACGGACTCTCGAGCGCGAGCTTGCAAAGGTCGCGCGCAAGTCGCTTCGGCAAATCCTCGAGAACAAGGTCGAGACGGTCGAGCTCCTGCCCGGCAATGTCGGCGATTATCTCGGCGTCCGGAAGTTCCGCTACGGAATGGGCGAGGAAGAGGACCAGATCGGCGCGGTCACCGGGCTCGCCTGGACCGAGGTTGGCGGCGAGCTGCTGACGATCGAGGCGGTCACCGTGCCGGGCAAGGGCCAGATCAAGACGACCGGCAAGCTCGGCGAAGTGATGCAGGAGTCGATCCAGGCGGCGATGAGCTTCGTGAAGGCGCGGGCCCCGGCCTATGGCGTCAAGCCGTCGATCTTCGCGCGCAAGGACATCCACGTCCACTTGCCGGAAGGCGCGGTCCCGAAGGACGGACCGTCGGCGGGTATCGGCATGGTCACCGCGATGATCTCGACGATCACCGGCGTCGCCGTCCGGCGCGATGTCGCGATGACGGGCGAGGTGACGCTACGTGGGCGCGTGCTTCCCATCGGCGGGCTCAAGGAGAAACTGCTCGCGGCGCTTCGCGGCGGAATCACGACCGTGCTGATTCCGGCCGAGAACGAGAAGGATATCGTGGAGCTTCCCGCGACGGTCAAGGAAGCGCTGGAGATCATCCCGGTCGACCATATCGACCAGGTGCTCGCCCGCGCTCTGGTCGAGCCGCTGGAAGCGATCGAGTGGACCGACGCCGACGAGCATGCGGCGGAACCGCCGGTGCATGCGCCGATCGGGGACACCGGAGCCCCTGTCCGCCACTAGAGTGACTGGACAGGGGCGCGGAGTCTTGCCTTAAAGGCAGATGCGTCGAAAGCGCGAGTCTGCGGGCGGTGAGGGAGAGCCGGGGCATGAACAAGCAGGAACTCATCGGCCATGTCGCGGATCGTGCGGGGCTCAGCCGCAGCGACGCCTCGCGGGCCGTCGAGACGATGCTGGAAGTGATCACGTCGACGCTCAAGCGCGGCGACGAAGTGCGACTGGTTGGCTTCGGGAATTTCTCGGTCACTCGGCGCAAGGCCTCCACTGGGCGCAATCCGCGCACCGGGGAGCCGATGCAGATCGCCGCCAGCTCGCAGCCCAAGTTCCGGCCCGGCAAGGTTCTCAAGGACGCGGTTCAATAATCTAGACAGTCCGTGCGGCTGTCCCTATCTGCGCCGTTCCTCGCAAGCGGCGGGCGCGTAGCTCAGCGGTAGAGCACACCCTTCACACGGGTGGGGTCACAGGTTCAATCCCTGTCGCGCCCACCATCCTGCGTCGCTCGCCACGGCGAGCTATGCAGGATGCCCCGCCAAGCCTTGGCGAAGCAGGGCTCTCCTAGATCGCCAGATATTCGGGCTGGAAGCTCGCGACGCGGCGCATTTCGGTCCAGTCGGTGAACTCGATCTCGCGGCCCTTGCGGCGGATCAGACCCTGACGTTCCATGTCGGCGAGAACGCGGTTGACGTTGACCGACGTCTGGCCGGTGATGTCGGCGATCTGCTGCTGCGTGAAGGGGTTCATCATGTGCGCATCTTTGACGTGCATCCTGACCGCGGTCTCGCACAGCAGATGGGCGACCCGCGCGGTCGAATCGCGCCGCCCGCAATTCACCAGCCACTCGTAGCCGATCGCCTCGTTGCGCTGGATCAACCGGCGAAAGAAGCGGTGGAGCTCGGGGTGCGTATCGACGATCGGGTCGAAGTCATCGGCCCTGCCGACCATCACCTCGCTCCGGACGATCGCCTGGATCCCATATTCCGCGAAGCCATCGCGCGGCAGTATGCCTTCGCCCGGGAATCTCAGGGCGACGATCTGCCGCCTTCCGGAAGAATCGGTCTTGAACTTGGAAAGGATGCCCGAGCGGACGAACATGACCTCGTTGCGGCGCGAGCCCTGTTCGCGGAAGGGTCGCCGCGCCTCGACCTGCACCACGCGGTGCGGCATTTCGTCGAGCAGGTCGGCGAGATGGGCCTCAAGGCCCGCCGAGATTAGCGTCTCGCGCAGAGGTACACCTCGCGTTGCCGACTTCGGACGCCGACTCGCCATACGGCCCTCTCCCCAAGAGCACGGTAGGATGCGCTTACTAAGAGAGACGCGCAAGGCATACACGATAAAACTACAACCTGCATTTATCAAAAGTTTGCGATGTGCGGGCAATCCGGCCCCGCCTTGCGTTCGCGGGCCGCGCCTCCTAAGTGCCCCCGCGCGGGCAAGGGAACCGCTCCCATACGCACCGTGGCGATCGTAGCTCAGCTGGTTAGAGCACTGGTTTGTGGTACCAGGGGTCGGGGGTTCAAGTCCCCTCGATCGCCCCATTTTTTGGTGACAGCAGAGTTAGCTCAATTTCATGACGACGCCCTGGGGCCTGCCGGATTTCGACCAGCACGAAGCCGTTCATTTCATTACCGATGACGCTTGCGGCCTGAGGGCGATCATTGCAGTCCATTCGACCCATCTCGGCCCGGCCGCGGGCGGCTGCCGCTTTTGGCATTACGCCAAGGACGAGGAAGCGCTCGTCGACGCGCTGAGGCTGTCGCGCGGGATGAGCTACAAGAATGCCATGGCGGGTCTTCCGCTTGGCGGGGGCAAGGCGGTGATCCTCGCCGATGAGGAGCGGGCCAAGGGCACGGACATGCTCCACGCGTTCGGCAAGGCCGTCGAGAAGCTCGGCGGCGGTTATGTCACGGCCGAGGATGTCGGAATGAGCGTCACGGACATGATCGAAGTTGCGCGCACGACCAAGTTCGTCGCGGGCCTTCCCAATTCCGCCGGAGACGTCGGCGGCGACCCTGGACCGCACACCTCCCTCGGCGTTTTCCTCGGAATCAAGGCCGCGGTGAAATGGGCGCTCGGCAAGGACAATCTCAGCGGACTCCACATCGCGCTTCAGGGCGCGGGAAGCGTCGCCACCGGTGTCGCGCTGCATGCCTGCGCCGAGGGTGCCAAGCTCTCCATCGCCGACGTCGATGAGGAGAAGGCGAAGAAGCTCGCCGACCGCAGCGGGGGGAAGGTGGTTTCGGCGGACGAGATCCTGATGCTCGACGCGGACGTTCTCAGTCCCTGCGCGCTCGGCGCGATCCTCGACGAGACGACCATCCCCGGGCTCAAGGTGCCGGTCGTCGCCGGCGGCGCGAACAATCAGCTCGCGACCGAACAGGACGGCGAGCGGCTTCAGAAGCGGAACATCCTCTACGCGCCCGATTACGTCATCAACGCCGGCGGGATCATCAACGTCTGCACGGAATATCTCGGCGACGGCGATGCAAGCCTCGTCCGCCATCGCATCGAAGGCATTCCCCGGCGGCTCGAGCAGATCTGGTCCGAAGGCGCCGAAACCGGTCGCGACCCGGCGTCGGTCGCCGACGCTATGGCGCAAAGGCTGATCGGCAGGGCATAAGCCGCACGCAGTGCACGCGCTCGCCAACCCAGCTCGATTCCTTCGCCTTGCGCGGCCCGTCACGACGTGGCTGCTGCTGGCCGGGCTCGCATTCGCAATCGCGGGCATGGCTGCCGGGCTGACGCTCACGCCGCCCGATTATCTCCAGGGCGAGACGGTGCGCATCCTCTACATCCACGTGCCGTCGGCCTGGCTCGGGATGGCGGGATGGCTCGCGATCGCCGGAGCTTCCGTGAGCCAGCTCGTATGGCGACATCCGCTCGCCGCGGTGGCCGGACGGGCCGCGGCGCCGGCGGGCGCGACCTTTGCCGCCATCTGCCTCATTACCGGATCCATCTGGGGCCGGCCGACCTGGGGTACCTGGTGGGAATGGGACGGACGGCTGACCTCGATGCTGGTCCTGTTCTTCCTCTACCTCGGCTACATTGCGCTTGCGTCGGCCGAGCGCGAGCGGGGCGGGGAGGGCCGGATCGCAGCCATCTACGGCCTAGTCGGCGCGGTGAATCTGCCCATAATCCATTATTCGGTTCTGTGGTGGCGGACGCTGCACCAGGGCGAGAGCATCGGCCTCACCGGCTCGAGCATCGACAACAGCATCCTCTGGCCGCTTCCGCTGACGATGATCGGCTTCACCTGCCTGTTCGGCGCGGCGGTGCTGATGCGGATGCGCGCCGAGCTCGCCGAAACCAAGCTCGAGGCGCGGATGCGCAGGATGGGATCGGCGTGAACCCCTGGCCCTTCGTGATCGCGGCATATGCAGCGGCGGTGGGTCTCACTGGCGCGCTGCTGCTGTGGTCCTTCGCCTCGATGCGCCGCGCCGAAGCCGCCGCCGACGCGCTAAGCCGCAAATGAAGCCCAAGAACCAGCGCCTTGTGCTGGTACTCGCAGCGGCCGTTGCGCTGGTCGCCGCCGTGCTGCTCGCCATGTGGGGCCTGCGCAGCCAGGCATCCTATTTCTACACCCCCGCCGACATCGCCGCGGGCAAGGCGCAGGACGGCGAAGCGATGCGCCTAGGCGGGATGGTCGAAAGAGGCTCAATCAAGCACTTGCCGGACGGAGTCACGATCCGCTTCGTGGTCACGGACGGCAAGGCAAGGACACCGGTCCTCTTCCGCGGAATTGCGCCCGATCTCTTCCGCGAAGGGTCAGGCGCGGTCGCCGAAGGCCGGTTAGTGAGGGGCACGTTCGTGGCCGACACGATCCTCGCCAAGCACGACGAGCGCTACATGCCGCCCGAGCTCGGCAATCTCTCGGCCGAGCACAAAGCCGGGAAGACTCTCGAGAAGTGATCGCCGAGGCGGGCCTTGCTGCGCTGTGGCTCGCTGCCGGGCTAGCGGCGTTTCAGTTGCTGCTCATGATCCTCGCGCTTCGCGGCGGCGCTGACGTGAGCCGCGCGATGCGCTCGATCGCCGTCGTCCAAGGCATGCTCACCCTCATCGCCTTCGCCATGCTGCTGATCGTCTTCGCGCGCAGCGACATGTCGGTGGCTTTGGTGTTCGAGAACAGCAACAGCGCCAAGCCGTTCATCTACAAGGTCGCGGGCGCGTGGGGGAACCACGAGGGCTCGATGCTGATGTGGGTGACGATCCTCGCGGTCGCCGGGGCATTCCTGGCGCTGCTCGCGCATCGGACGGGAGAGCGCACGCTGCTGGCCGCGCTCGGTGCGCAGGCAGTGCTCGCGCTCGGCTTCTACGCCTTTCTGCTGCTCGCATCGAACCCCTTCGCGCGTCTGTGGCCGCCGCCGCCGGACGGGCAGGGGCTCAACCCGCTGCTCCAGGACCCGGGCTTGGCCTTTCACCCGCCGACGCTCTACCTCGGCTATGTCGGGCTTTCGGTGGCTTTCAGCCTCGCCGTCGGCGCGCTTCTCACCGGCGAGGTCGACTCTCGCCTCGCACGTGCAATGCGGCCTTGGGTGCTCGGCGCGTGGATCCTTCTGACGCTGGGGATCACCGCGGGCAGCTACTGGGCCTATTACGAACTCGGCTGGGGCGGCTATTGGTTCTGGGACCCGGTGGAGAATGCGTCGCTGATGCCGTGGCTCGCGGCGACCGCTCTGCTCCATTCGATCAACGTGCTGGCCGCGCGCGGAGCGCTCAAGGCGTGGACGATGATGCTCGCTGTCATCGCGTTCTCGATGTCGATGGTCGGAACCTTCCTCGTGCGCTCCGGGATCCTGACCTCGGTCCACGCCTTCGCGATCGATCCGGAGCGCGGCACCTTTCTTCTCGCTTTGCTCGCAATCTACGTCGGCGCGGCCTTCGTCCTGTTCGCGCTTCGCGGCGCGAACTTGAAGGAGGGCGCGCCGTTCGAGCTGATCAGCCGCGAAACGGGGCTCGTCATCAACAATTTGATCCTGAGCGTGGTTCTTGGCGTGGTGTTCGTCGGGACGCTCTACCCTTTGTTCGTCGAGGCGGTGAGCGGCGAGAAGATGTCCGTCGGCGCCCCATATTTCAACGCGGTCGCGGGACCGCTCGCGCTTCTGCTCGCACTGCTCGTCGGCATCGGCCCTCTGCTCGCATGGCGGCGGGAGCGGCGGCCCATCTTCAGGCGGCTGATCGTCCCCGCGCTGCTCGGCGTGGTCGCGCTCGCGGTCACGATCATCCTCGCGCCCGGAATGCACATCCTCCCGCGGCTCGGGTTCGTCGTGGCGACCTATCTCGCGGCGGCGAGCATCCTGCCGCTGACCGGTCGCAATCCGCTTCGCGCGCCGCTCGCGACCTGGGGCATGGCCGTCGCGCATTTCGGGATCGCGGTAGCGCTGGCCGGGATGGCGGCGAACGCCGCGTTCACCAGCGAGAGGCTCGGCATCGCGAGGCCCGGCGACCTGCTCTCCGTCGGGCCGTGGCAGGTGCAGCTTGCGAGCGTCACTCCGACGGCGGGCAAGAACTGGACCGCGGTGGAGGCCGTGCTTCGAGCGACCCGCGGCGACGGCGTGATCACGCTCGAGCCGCAGACCCGTTATTTCTCCGATCCGCCGACCGAGACCAATGAATCCGCGATCCGCACCTTCTGGAACGGACAGCTCTATACGGTGGTGGGCAGGCAGGACCAATCAGGCGCGTGGCAGCTGCGGCTTTGGTGGAAGCCGTTCGTGACCCTGATCTGGGCCGGAGGGGCGCTGATCGCGCTGGGCGGCGCGCTGGCCCTTTTCGGGCGGCTTTGGCGGCTGGTTTGGCGCCGCAGGCCGGAGGCGGAGTGGCGCAAGGAGCGCTACGCATGAGCCGCGCCATCCGCTTCGCTCCGCTGATCGTGCTTCTCGCGATCATTGCCGCCCTCGTGTGGCGGTTAGCGACGCCGGCGGACACAGAGGTGCATTCCACGCTGGATGGGAAGCCGGTCCCGGTTTTCGACCTCGGCGAGATCCTGCCGAGCAAGCCGGGGCTCTCGTCTCGGGACCTCGCGACGGGCCAGCCGCACCTCGTCAACGTCTTCGCCAGCTGGTGCGTGCCGTGCATCACCGAGGTGAAGGTCCTGCAGTCGCTCAAGGCGCGCGGGGTGCACATCGAAGGCATCGCCATCCGCGACCGTGAACAAGACCTGGCGGACTTCCTCGCGCGGAACGGCGACCCGTACGAGAGGATCGGAAACGACATGCAGAGCGCGGTGCAGATTTCGCTCGGCTCGTCGGGCGTGCCGGAAAGCTTCGTCGTCGATGGCAAGGGCGTGATCCGCTACCAGCATATCGGGCCGATCGAGGCGTCGGACGTGCCGATGATCCTCGGCAAGCTGGAGCAGGCGCGGTGAGCGCCACAACCGATTACCCCGAGTTTGTCGAGGGGCTGTCCTTCCTTCCCGGCCGTAAGAAGAAGGGCAGTCCTTCGACAAGCTCAGGACGAGCGGTTTTGTATGCAGTGGCGCTCCTGATTGCGACGCCGCTGCTCGCCGACAGCAATCTGCCGCCGGCCTATTGGTCCAATCGCCAGCTCCCCGATCCGAAGGAGGAAGCGCAGGCGCAGGCGCTGATGGAACAGCTGCGCTGCCTCGTGTGCCAAGGCCAGTCGATCGCCGATTCCGACGCGGAGCTGGCGGGCGACATGCGCGACCTCGTTCGCCGGCGCATCGCCGCGGGTGAGAAGCCAGGCGCAATCCGCGCTTGGCTGATCCAGCGTTACGGGACGTGGATCAGCTACAAGCCGACCGCGGAGCCGGCCGCCTGGCCGCTTTGGCTGGCGCCGCTGGCCCTCCTCCTGATCGGCGCCTGGCTGATCCGCCGTCGAATCCGGGTGAGGGGCCGCTGATGGGCTGGATCATCCTTCTTCTGCTCATCGGCGTCAGCCTCGGCGCGCTCCGGCTCTTGCGCGTGAAAGGCGCCGCGCTGACTGCGAGCGCCGCGGCATTGCTTCTCGGCGGCGCCGGCTACGCGTTGCAGGGCAGCCCCGACCTTCCCGGCGCGCC
>Ga0207674_10004779_pt1 | contig 16244 bp, 15 predicted proteins | sample KBSCornC72_FD_184303 | JGI IMG/M metagenome (GOLD analysis project Ga0207674, IMG submission 184303) | Corn rhizosphere microbial communities from Kellogg Biological Station, Michigan, USA - KBS Corn C7-2 (SPAdes) (version 2) | ecosystem: Host-associated > Plants > Roots > Rhizosphere > Soil ... | reverse complement strand
TGATCGAGAAGCGCTTCGTGCTGATGGGGCTCGGCGCGGCGGCGATCGTGGCGGCCGCGGCGGCGATGATCGTGGCGCAGTCGCGCGGCGCGATGCTCGCGACGATGGCCGGCTTCGCCGCCACCGGCGCCATCGCCAGCGGACGCCGCCGCGCCGCCGCACGCGCGGGGCTCATCGCGCTGACGGTGATCGCGGTCTTCGCCGGCGTCTTCTTCGTGATGGGCCGCGCCACGGACTCGAAGCACCTCGGCGAGCGCGACTCCACGTCGCTGCAGGGGCGCCGCTCGTCGGTTCTCAGCGCCTTCCGCATCTGGACCGACTTCCCGCTCTTCGGCAGCGGGGCGGGGACGTTCGAGAAACTCTCGCCGCGCGTGCAGGACGAAAACGACGAGGTCATTCAGAACCACGCGCACAACGACTACGCCGAGACTCTGGCCACCACCGGAGCGGTCGGCTTCCTCCTCGGCTTCGTGCCGCTGCTCGGCGGCACGGCGGCGCTGGCGCGCGCGGCGTTCGGCCCGCGCGGATCGCAGTCGAGCTGGCGCCGGCGCGCCTTCTACGCCGCGGCGCTGACCAGCATCGCCATCGCCCTGGTCCACGCGCTGGTCGACTTCAACTTCTACATCCCCGCCAATCCGGTCACCCTCGCCGCGATCGCCGGGGCCGCCGCGGCGGTCAGAGAGCCTTCAGCGACGTGATGCGCACGCGGCGCTGCGCGCTGTTCCGGGTAATGGCATTCGCCAGGCGCACTTCGATCTTGTGCGTGCCCGGCAAGACGGGGGCGGTGAGCGTCGTGTCGCCGTCGATCGGTCCTTCCGCACGCCGCACGCCGTCGACGTAGATCTCCACGTACGGCCGCACGTCGTCGGTCTCGATGGCCTTCACGGTGACGGTGACGGCCCGATCCGCGTCGACCTCCCGCCACGCCGAGGAGCAGACGTCCTCGCCGCAGAGACCCGTCCAGCGGTCGCGCTCGACCGCCGCCGGAGCTTGTGGGGGCGCCGCTTCGCCGCGCTGCTCCATCTCCGCACGGATGGCGCGGTAGTCGTCGAAGCGGCCGTAGGTCGAGGCGAGCCAGGCGACCGCGCGCGTGGCCTCGGGAGTCGCCGGCTGTGCGCGTCGGAGGTATCCGAGGTCGCCGGTGAGCGCGAACGCCGATCGGAAGTTGTTCGTGAAGAACGCTGGATCGTTCAGCAGCGGCGAGTAGGCGTCCAGCACCGCCTTCTGCTCGGCGGCGCTCAACTCCTCCCAGTGAAAGAAGCCGCTGCGGGTGAACGCGATGCGCGGCTCGCGCCGCAGCGGCGCCAGCGACGCCGCCAGCTCGTTCACCGCGCGCCACAGCGCCTTGCGGTCGCGCACCGGCGCGTCGAGCGCCTTCTCCGTCAGCGCGCTCGCCGCCACCCAGTCGGCCGGATGCTCTGTGAGCCGCGCCGCGAGGCCCGGCACGTCTTTCGGCAGCGGGCCGGGCGACGGCGACGGCCGCAGCGCGAGGTACGCCACCGCCAGCGCGCCGAAAAACAGCGGCAGGCCTTTAGTCACGCAGCACCTCCTCCCACTTGGCGAAGGCGATAGCGGGCGCGAAGCGCTCTTCGTAGAGCGCGCGTCCGCGCTGCCCCATGGCCCGCGCCGTCTCGCGATCCGCCGCCAGCTCGCGGATGGCGCGCGCCAGGCCGTCCGCGTCGCCCGACTCGATGGCCAAGCCGCAGCGGTGCTCGCGCACCAGGCGCGCCAGCTCGGCGTCGCGCGCGCCGACGAACAGCACCGGCCGCCCGACGGCGAGGATTCCGTAGAACTTGCTCGGCACCACCAGCCCCTCGGTCTCCGGCAGCATGGTCACCAACTGCGCGTCGGCGGCCGAGAGGCTCTCGCTCAACCGCTCGCGCGGCGCGTAGCGCTCCAGCCGCACGTTCGGCAGATTCGCGGCGCGCACTTCGTCGAGCTTCGCGCCGCCGCCGGTCACCACCAGCTCCACGTCGTCCTGGCGAAGCCTGTTCATCGCGCCGAGCATGGTCGACACATCATGCGCCCGCCCGAGGTTGCCGGAGTAGCCGACCACGAAGCGGTCGTGCGGGACCTCGAGCGGCCGCAGGGCCGCGTCGGCCCAGTTGTGGATGACCACTGCGTTCGGCGCGCGCATCGATTCGCCGATGATCACGTTGCGCTTGGCCTTTCTCAACGACCAGTCGCGGATGCGCCGCACGAACCGCGGCACGCGAATCCCGAGCGCCATGGCCACCTCGGGGAAAAGGTCCTGCAGCCAGTTGACCACCCGCCGCGACGCCAGCGTGGCGACGACCGACAGCATCGGCGGATCGGTCATGGCCACGATGGTCGCGTCGCGCTCGCGCATCATGGCCAACATCGCGCTGAGGTAGAACGTCGCGTAGTCGACGGCCCGGCCGGAGAGAAAGTGCCGCCCGAACCGCGTCGACCACACCCGCCGCACCGCCACCCCCCGCACCACCTCCCGCGCCGCGAGCGTGGCGTTCGCGTCGTCGTACCGCTGCCGGCTGGTGATGACCCCCACCTCCCACCCGCGTCCGGCAAGATGAAATGCGAGATCGCTCACCATCTGGCTTGTTGCAGAATGATCCGGGTAAAAGTAGCGATTGACGAAAATGACTTTCACTTGAATTGCGCTGATTATGATCATCCTTGGCATCAACGCCCACCACGCCGACGCCTCCGCTTCGATTGTCGTCGACGGCAAGCTCGTCGCCGCGGCGGAGGAGGAGCGATTTCGCCGCATCAAGCACTGGGCGGGATTCCCGTCGCTGGCCATCGAGTATTGCCTGGCCGAGGCGGGGGTGGGGATCAACGACGTCGACCACATCGCCGTCAATCGCAACCCGAGCGCGCGGATGTGGCAGCGCGCGAAGTTCATCCTGGCCAAGCGGCCGTCGGTCGGCGCCATCCGGCGGCGGCTGGCGAACCGGGCCAAGATCGCGGACCTGCGGACCGAGATCTCCGAGACATTCAAGATCGACGAGTTGAAGCCCGTGCTGCACAACGTCGAGCATCATCGGGCCCATCTGGCGTCGGCGTTCTTCGTCGCGCCGTTCGACGACGCGGCGGTGATCTCCATCGACGGCTTCGGCGACTTCGTCAGCGCCATGTGGGGCGCCGGCTCGCGCGGGCACATCGAGACCTTCGGCGAGGTCGGCTTTCCGCACTCCCTCGGCATCTTCTACACCGCCATCACCCAGTACCTCGGCTTCCCGCACTACGGCGACGAGTACAAGGTGATGGGCCTCGCGCCGTACGGCAAGCCGTCGATGATGGACGCCATGCGCCAGATCGTGCAGGTCAAGGGCGACGGCACCTTCGCCCTCAACCTCGACTACTTCACGCACCATTCGGTGGGGCTCGACATGGTCTGGCGCGGCGGCGCGCCGGTCATCGGCCCGATCTACTCGTCGCGGCTCCCCGAGCTCCTCGGCCCCGCGCGTGCGGCCGAGGATCCGCTGGAGGAGCGGCACAAGGACATCGCGGCGTCGATGCAGGCCATGTTCGAGGAAGCCTTCTTCGCCCTCGCCTCGCGGCTGTACGAGAAGACGCGCAATCCGCGGCTGTGCATCGCCGGCGGCTGCGGCTACAACAGCGTGGCCAACGGACTGGTCTTCGACCGCAGTCCCTTCCGCGACGTCTACATTCAGGCCGCGGCGGGCGACGCGGGGGGCGCCATCGGCGCGGCGTACTGGGTGTGGAACCAGGAGCTCGGCAACGCCCGCTCGTTCGTCATGGACCACGCGTACTGGGGGCCGGCGTACGACGACGCGGAGATCGACGCCGCCATCGCCGCGCGCCACACCGAGCTGGAGGCGGCGCGCTGCGCGCTGCACCGCGAGGAGTCCGAGCCGGAGCTCTGCCGCCGGACGGCGGAGCGCGTGGCGGCCGGCGACGTGGTGGGCTGGTTTCAGGGGCGGATGGAGTGGGGGCCGCGCGCGCTCGGCAACCGCTCGATCGTCTGCGACCCGCGCCGCGGCGACATGAAGCGCATCCTCAACGACAAGATCAAGCGGCGCGAGTCCTTCCGCCCCTTCGCCCCGTCCATCGTGCGCGAGGCGGTCGGCGACTGGTTCGAGACGGACTACGACGTCCCGTTCATGCTGCAGGTCTACCAGATCCGCGAGGAGAAGCGCGCGCTGATCCCGGCGGTGACGCACGTGAACGGCTCAGGGCGGCTGCAGTCGGTCACCGAGTCGCAGAACGCGCGCTACTACCACCTCATCGAAGCCTTCCGCGACCTGACCGGCGTGCCGATCGTGCTCAACACGTCGTTCAACGAGAACGAGCCGGTAGTCAACACGCCGGCGCAAGCGCTCGACTGCTTCCTGCGGACGAACATGGACCTGCTGGTCATGGGGAACGTGATGATCAGGCGAACATCTCCCGTGACAGGATGAGCTCCGCGATCACCCGCTCCAGCGCGTACCGCCACCCCGCCCGCCCGTCCAGAATCGCCCCCTTGACGAACAGCGTGTGCAGCGCGACGGCAAACGGCGCGACGACGCGCAGCTTGCGCACCCGCCCGGCCATGCCCAGCGAGCGCCACGGCGCGGCGCGCAGCTTCGCCGCCTCGTCGCGCATGTAGCGGCGCTGGCGGGCGATGAAGCGGCGGAGGTCTTTGCGGTCGTCGTGCACCAGCCGCGCGCCCAGCCGCCCGACCCGCCCCGCGACGCGCACGCGTTGCGTGTGGCCGTCCATGTAGAACGCGAATGTGCCGCGGCGCAGCAGCACCGCGCGCGCGGTGTAGAGCGACGCGCGCAGCGGCTTGCCGTGCACGGCGTAGACGAACTCCACCTCGTAGCCGTTGAGGTCGGGCTGGAGCGCGTCGATCTCCGCCGCGGCCTCCGCCGGCACGAAGTAGTCGGCGTCGAGAGTCAGCACCCACGTCGTCGTCGCCAGCGAGGCAGCGTGGCTCCACTGCGCGGCGAGATCGTCGAAGCGGCGGGTGACGAAGCGGACGTTGGCGAACGACTCGGCGATGGCCCGGGTGCGGTCGGTGCTCTCGCTGTCGACGACGATCACCTCGCGCGCCCAGCCGAGCTGGCAGAGGGTGCGGGCGATGTTGGCCTCCTCGTCGCGGGTGAGGATGACCGGCGTCACCTCAGAGAGCAAACCGGGCATACACCGCCTCCATCTGCGCCGCCACGCGCTCCCACGTGTAGCGCGCCTCCACCGCCGCCCGCCCCCGCCGCCCCATCTCCGCGCGCCGGACGGGATCGGCCAGCAGCGCGCGCAGCGCGGCGGCGAGGGTCGATGGGTCGTTCGGCGTCACCACCCCCGCGCCCGACCGCTCCACCTCCGCCGCCAGCCCCACCTCGGGTGTGACGACGACCGGAGCGCCGGCGGCCATGGCCTCCAGGACCACATTGCCGAAATTCTCGGAGTACGACGGCAGCACCAGCGCCGCGGCGCGGCGGAGGAGCTCGTCCTTCGCCTCGCCGCTCACCGGACCGGCGAAGCGGACGTTGTCCGCGTGCGGGAGGGTGGCGCGGTAGTTCTCCTCGTCGTTGCCGGCGATGGTCAGGCGCGCATCAGGTAGCAACCGCATGGCCTCGATCAGCCGGTCCAGCCCCTTCTTCCAATTGATGCGGCCGATGAAGAGCAGCTCGCTGCCGCGCTCCAGCGACCGGTCGAGCGAGACGTCGACGCCGTTGGGGATGATCACCGCGCCCGGGACGGGGATGCCGGTGCGCCGCGCATCATCCCGTTCCTTTTGAGAAGTAAAGTGCACGATCGATGAGTGCAGAAAAGTGCGCTCCTCGAAGAGGCGGATCCAAGCCCGTTTGGCCAGGCTGCTCTTCCTGGCGATGAGCTCGGGGACCAGCATTCCGCGCGGCGAGACCACGTACGGCTTGCCCGCCTCGTGCGCCGCGCGGGCGGCGGCGTACGTCGGCCAGAGGAAGACGGAGTGCAGATGGACGACGTCGAAATCGCCCGCGCCGCGCAGCGCCCGGCGCATGGCCGGCGAGTAGTACAGCCGCCGGAAAGGCGATGCAAAATAGTGCACCTTCACGTTGTCCAGGTTCACCGCCGTGTCGAGCGGGACGTCGGAGATGCGGTCGCCGTCGACGTTGGTGGTGAAGACGTGCACGTCGTGTCCGCGGGCGGCGAGGGCGCGGCAAAGGCCGTGAACGGAGACGATCGGGCCGCCGTATCGCGTCGCCGGGAGGTAGGTGGGAACGACGTGGAGGATGCGCAACAGCTCTACGTTGCTACGCGGTTGCCGGTGCCGTCAACGGTGTCGGGCGGGTGGGGGAGGGCTGCGCGCTCGCCGCGAGCCGCTCGTCGAGCACGCCGGTGGCGAAAATGCAGCCGACGAAAAACGCCGTCATCAGGGCCAGCACGGCGTCGGAGTAGGCCTGCGCGGAGACCAGGAACTCGATCATGTTGGCCACCACGATGGCGAAGAGCGCGGCGCGGGTGATCTGCGTCGACCCCTCCACGTCGGGGTGGCGGGAGATGGCCAGCATCATCCGCACCATCGACCCCGCGAGCAGCATGATGGCCAGGAGTCCGGGCACGCCGAGCTCCACGGCGAGCTTGCCGAGGCCGCCCTCCTGCCAGCCGAGGGCGACCGTCTTCGAGGCCACGTGATGCACGCCCTGCGTCGCCGTGCCGAGGCCGGCGCCGAGAATGCCGGTCTGCTGGATGGTGCCGATGAGCCCCCCCTCCAGCCGCTCGAACACTTCCGAGCGCGATGTGGCGGTGCCGCGGGCGTAGACGCCCGACTTCTCGTCTTCTCCGAGCTTGACCACGATGAAGCCGACCATGCCGATGGCCAGCGCGAAGGTCACCAACTGGGCGATGGTGACCCGGCGGAAGTAGCGCCAGAGGAACGCCAGGACGAAGACGGCGACCATGTACACCGCTTTGCGGCGTCCGCTGATCAGGCAGTTCACGAAGCCCCAAACCGTCACCAGCATCCAGGGCCACGCTTCGTTCAGTGCCCGCTTCCGCAGGACCATGATCAGCCCCACGATGGTCAGCATCGCGGCGTGCCACCCCATGATGTCGGGCGCGCGGTAGAAGCCGGAAAGCATCCGGATCTGGAGGCCCGGCAGGTGGCGCACGTTGTATTCGCCCAACGCCACGGTCCCCAGCGCGCGCCACTTCAGATCGAAGTACTCCAGCGGCGTGCCGAGCAGCGCCACCGACGTCACCGTGGCGTAGAAGCGGAAGAAGCGGTAGAGGTTCTCTTCCCGCTGCAGGTAGGTGTAGCCGACCAGGACGGCGGGAAGCGGCGCGCAGTAGACGAAGAGGCTCAGCGCCGGCGCCTTCCACCCTTCCAAACCGAAGGTGAAGAGGCCGCGGATGGCGGCGATGCCGATGAAGAAGAGCGCCACCACCAGCGCCGAGTAGACGGGACTGAAGCGGCGCGCGAACTCTGTGGCGTGCTGTTGCAGCGCGCCGGACGAGGCGAAGAGGATGACCGCGTAGACCGCGATCACGCTGAGAGTGAGTACCACCGGCGCCCCCGGCGTGAGCTTGCGCACCGGGTCCTGCAGGACGCCGCAGAGCACGGCCATCAGCCATCCCCGCCGCCAGTCGGTGAGCGCGACGGTCATCGACATCAGCAGGAAGGCCAGGAAGACGATGGTGATCATGGAGCGAGTCAAGGGTAACGCAGGTGAGTGACGGGGTATTCGTTCGTCGTTGGTAGTTGGTCGTTCGTCGAGGGCAGCCGCCTCGACCAACGACTAACTGCCAACGACCAACTTCCGTCCCCCCCGCGCCAGCCGCCGCGCCAGCAGCAATCCGCGAAGCTCGCCGGTCAGTTTCGCCGGAAGGGTCCACGGGTGCGTCAGGTGATAGCGCGTGACGACGTTCTTCGCCAGCCGCCGCGCGGCGTACGGCCAGAAACGCCGGTGGTGGAGCGCGAAGTAGTAGTCGCCGGCGGAGTGGGCGGGGGAAGGGCTGCTGCGATGATCGCCGAAGGAGCGCAAACCGCCGGAGGCGAGCTTGAGATGCCGCAGCGACGCGCGCGGCTCGAACCAGATCCTCCCCCCGGCGGCGGCGAGCCGCAGGGCGAAGTCGGTCTCGAAGCGGTAGGCGGCCATGACGAAGTTCTCGTCGAATCCGCCCGCCGCCACCGCCCGCTCGCGCTTCACCGAGAGATTGCCGGCCATCACGTTGGTGAGGAAGCTTCCCCGGTCGGCGCAGAATCGGAACTCGAGGTCGTCAGCCGGTTGCTCGACGGGGATCGGCGACTCTCCCGGCTGAAGGATCTGCCCCACCACCGCCCACGTCGCCGGGTCGCCATGCGCCTCGACGTGCGCGGCGATGAGCCCCGGCGAAGGCTCGACGTCGTCGTCGAGGAAGAGCACCAGTGGCGTGGTCGCCGCCAGCAGCGCGACGTTCATGGCGTGGGGGATCGACGGCGCGTCGAGGCGGATGAGGCGGATGCGCTGCTCATCGTGCAGCCGCGCGAGGTCAGTGTTCACGTCTCTGCTCTGATCGACCACCACGACCGCCGCGGGCGGCGGGTCGAGCGCCAGGATGCGGCGCACGGTCCCGGCGACGATCGCCCCGCGGTTGTAGGTGGGGATGGCCACGGTGATCACGGTGTGCGATCGCCTCCTTCCAGCCAGCGCAGGGCGTCCTTGACCCCCTCCACGCCGCGGGCAAATGACCACCGTTCGATGATCTCGCGCGACCGCTGCGCCATGCGCGTGCGCAACGCGCCGTCCTGCACCAGCCGGTCCATGGCGTGGGCCAGCGCGGCGGCGTCGCCCGCGGGATAGACGACGGCGTTGTCGCCGTCGAGCACGATGTCGCCGATCGAGCCGCAGCGGTCGGTGACGATGACCGGCAGCCCGCAGGCCATGGCCTCGTTGATCACCGCGCCGCGCGGCTCGTAGGTCGACGGCAGCACGAAGACGTCGGAGAGGCCGTAGTACTTGGGCAGGTCGGTCTGATTGACGAAGCCGGCGAAGCAGACTGCACCCAAACCGCGCTCGCGGACGAAGGTCTCCAGCGGCTCGCGCAAGACGCCGTCGCCGAGGAAGAGGAGCGCGGCGCGGTCGCGATGCGTCATCGCATCGAACGCCCGCAGCAGCGTCATGGGGTCCTTCCGCTCCACCAACTTCGCGGAGAAGACGAAGAGCACCGCGTCGCGGGAAAATCCGTGGCGGTCGCGCAGCGCGTCGCGCTCGCCGGGGGCGAAGCGGCAGGCGGCGGCGAAGCGCTCGTTGTCCACCGCCCACGGCAGCAAGAAAAATCGCCGCGGGTCGGCGCCGTAGTGGCGGTAGTAATCGGCGTTGAGCGCGCCGGACACCATGAACCCGGTGGTGACGCCGAACAGCGCGCGCAAGAATCCCGCGCGGATGCGCCGCGCCGCGCTGTCCTCGGGCGGCGGGAAGCTGGAGTCGCCGTAGACGAAGAACGGGATACGCGCGGCACGGCAGGCCAGGATGCCGAGCATCGCCGTCACCGAGCCCCAGCCGAGCATGAAGAGCACCATGTCGTACTTGCCGCGCAGCAGGGCCGGCGCGATTCCCGGGTTGATCAGCCGCGTGTAGCCGTCGCCGAAGCCGAAGTTCCGCAGCACGCGGTAGCGATAGCCCGACAGCATCTCGATGTCCCAGCGCAGCGTGGTCTTCATGTCCACGTCGCGATAGACCACGGCACCCGCCGGCGAGCAGTAGAGCACCGTCAGCTCGACGTCCGGCTCCGCGGCCAGGAGGCGGAAGAAGGGATCCTGATACTGAATGACGTGCGAGGCGACGATCGCCACCCGACGCGTCACCCGCGCTCTCCGATCACCCGCGCCGGCACGCCGCCGACGATGGCGTACGGCGCCACGTCCTTGGTCACCACCGCCCCCGCGCCGACGATCGCCCCGTCGCCGATGGTCACGCCGTGCAGGATGATCGCTCCCGCGCCGATCCAGGCATCGCGTCCGATGCTGACCGCCGCCGACTCGATGCCCTGCTCGTCGAGGCGCAACCGCCGGGCGTGTTTGTGCGCGTGATCGACGATGAACACCCCCGGCGCGAGCAGCGTGTGCTCGCCGATGGTCACGCGGTCCGCCACGTCGATCTCGCAGCCGCGGCCGATGAAGACGAAGTCGCCGATGGTCAGGCGCGCCTCCTTCGTCACCAGCTTGAGGTAGACATCGTGCTCGATCTCCACGCGCGTGCCGAGCGTGATCCCGCGGCCGTTGCGGACATGCACCCGCGCACCGACCGAGCACTTCGCGCCGACGCGCGCGCCGCGCAACAACAGCTTGGCGCGGAACCGGCCGAGGAGGAGGCGGATCACGCCGCCCTCCTCGCCACCATGCAGAGCTGATGGGCGAGCGTCCGCGGCGCCGCGCGCAGCGCGAGGCGGTCGAGGGCGCGCAGCAGCGCGACCGGCAGCAGGCGATGAAGGTAGCGCACCAGAAAGTGTCCGGAGATGAACGGCGTCTCGAAGTAGATCATCTCCGCCACCTCCAGCCCCGCCTCCCGCGCCGCCGCCCGCAGCTCCTCCTCGGTGTAGGCGAAGAAGTGGTCGCCGCCGCCGGCCGAGAACTGCCGGTGCTCGTGCTGCTTAGGATCGCCGAGCTCCGTGTAGCTCGGCAGCGCGGAGCGGAAGTAATCGTGGTTCGGCGTGGAGATCACCAGCGTGCCGCCTGGCCTGGCGTACGACGAGAGGATGCGCAGCAGCTCGGCGGGGTAGACCAGGTGCTCGATGATCTGGTTGGCGAAGACGAGATCGAACGTGCCGAGGGGCGGACGCTGGAAGACGTTGGCGGCTAGAAGCTCGATGTCGCCGCGCTCGTAGCGCGTTTTGGCGTAATCGAGAAACGGCTGGCGGATGTCGACGGCCACCACCCGCCGCCCGCCCTCGGCGAGCAGCATGGCCAGGGTGGCCTGCGCGCAGCCGACGTCGAGCACGCTCTGCGCGCCGTAGCGCTCAGCCAGCCCTTGGTAGAGCGCCAGCTGGTTCTGATACGAGTTGTACGAGTGCCGCTCGATGTCGCGGTCCCAGCTCTCGCGGAGATCGTTGCGGTAGACCTCGACGACCTCGGGCGGCCAGGCGGGATCGAGTTGCGGGCGCTTCACCGTTTCCTCGCCAGCGCCAGCCAGGCGCGCAGCATGAACGGATCGGCCTTCACCGCGCGGCGGAGGTACTTTCGCGCGTTCGCGTCGCCGCGCGTCTGCAGGGTCCGTCCGATGAAGTAGTGCCCCGCCGCCGCGGCGCGCCGCGCGCCGTGGCGGCGCCGCGGGCGGACCCGCCGCGCCGATTCCAGCAGCCGCGCCCTCTCGTCGGCCGACGCGGCATCGCGGATGGCGATGGCGATCTCCGCGGACCGCACCTGCTCCTTTCGCGCGCGGCCGCTGATGGCGGTGGCCTCGAAGCGAACGTCGTGCAGCACCTCGGGGAGCACCACGATCTGGCCCAAGGGAGCGAGGCGGATCCAGAGGTCGAGGTCCTGCGCGAAATAGAACTCCTCGCGGTAGCCGCCGGCGCGGCGGTAGGCGTCGGCGCGGAACATGGCCGAGGGATGCGACGGCAGGCCCTTGATGTGATGGACGTCGTCGTGGAGCAGACTCTGACGCACGCGATCGCCGTCGCGGCCGACGGTGTACATCGCCTCGCCGTCCGGCGCGAAGACCTCCACCGCGCAGGCGCAGAGCACGGCGTCGCCGCGTTTGTCGAAGACTTCCGCCTGCATGCGCAGCCGCTCGGGACGCGACCGGTCGCCGCAGTCTTCGCGGGCGATGAGCGGCGCGCGGGCCTCAGCGCATCCGCGGATGAGCGCGCGCGTCAGCCCGCTGTTGGTCTGGGTGATCATGCGGATGCGCGGGTCGCGCCGCCGGTACGCGGCGAGGATGGGGAGGGTGCCGTCAGTCGAGCCGTCGTCGACCACAATCAGCTCGAAGTCGGTCAGGGTCTGGGCCAGCAGCGAGTCGAGCGTCCGGGCGAGATGCGCGCCGCCGTTGTAGACCGCCATGACCACCGAGACGCGCGGCGTGGTCATCGCAGCCGGTCCGCCATTCGCGAGAGCTTGCCGAGCCGGGTCCAGCCGACGACGCCGGCCAGCGCGCGGTAGAGGCGGAACTGCAGCCGGCCGCGCTCGTTGCCCGACGCGTCGCGCGCCAGGTCGAACAGTTTGCGCGACTCCGCGGCCAGACCCGCCGCGCCGCACTGTCGCGCCAGGAGAAAGAGCTCGCGCGAGAAGTGCTGCATCTCCGGCGCTTCCGGCCCGATGCCGGCGCGGCGCGCGTGGCCGTAGATCGCGGCGTGCGCCGCGGCGCGGTCGCGAAGCTGCGGCGCGTCGCCGCGGCCGGAGAGATGCGCGTCGTGCAGCCGCACCTCGCACACCCAGTCGTCGACGTGATGCAGCCTCACGCCCTCCGCCGCGACGCGCGCGTCGTACTCCCAGTCTTCCTCCACCCGCAGCGGCAGCCACGCTCCCACGCGATCGAGCAGCGAGGCGCGGTAGAGCGGCGACGGCGTGTCCCACCACCGCGACTCCAGCATGGCCGGGAACATCGTCTCGATTCTCTGGCCGGATCGCTTCCACGGTTCCGGCTCGAGCGCGCCGTCGCGCCGGCGGAGGCGCGTCCAGCCGTATGACGCGCCGCACTCCGGATGCGCGCGCAGCCCGGCGACCTGCCGCTCGAACTTGCGCGGGAGGAGGAGGTCGTCGCTGTCGAGATGCTGGACGAATTCGCCGCGCGCCGCGCGGCGCCCCGCCTCGCGCGCCGCGCCGGCGCCGCCGTTCAGTTGATGGATGACGCGGACGTCGCCGCCGGACGCCAGCTCGTCCGCGACGCGCCCCGTGTCGTCGGTGGAGCCGTCATCGACGACGATCACCTCCACCGGCCGGTAGCTCTGCGCCAGAACGCTGGCCACCGCCTCGCGCAGCATGGCCGCGCGGTTGTACACGGGGATGATCGTGGAGACGAGACCCTCAGTCGCCATTCGCTGGTGAGGATAGTGCACAATCATCGTGACATGTCCGCCGTCGAACCGCGCCCCATCGTCATCGCCCCGTCGAGCGGCTGGCGGTCCATCGACCTGCGCGAGGTATGGGAGTACCGCGAGCTCCTTTTCATCCTGGTCTGGCGCGACATCAAGGTCCGTTACCGCCAGACCCTCCTCGGCGTGCTGTGGGTAGTGGCGCAGCCGCTGCTGACGGCCGTCATCTTCACCGTCCTCTTCAACCGCGTGGCCAAGATCGACGCCGGCGGCGGCGTTCCCTACTCGCTGTTCGTGATGGTGGCCCTGGTGCCGTGGTCGTTTTTCGCCGCCGGCGTGAGCGCCTCGGGCAACAGCCTGATCGGCAGCTCGCATCTCATTTCCAAGGTGTACTTTCCGCGGGTCATCGTCCCCGCCGCGTCGGTGCTCTCGGGATTCGTGGACATGGCGGTGACCCTGGCGCTGGTGATCGTCATGAGCCTCGTCTACCGCGCCGGCGTGCCGCCGCAGGTCATTTTCCTGCCGGTGGCCATCCTCATCTGCGCCCTCTTCGCCTTCGGCATCGGCATGTGGCTTTCCGCGCTCAACGTCGAGTACCGCGACATTCGCGTGATCATCCCCTTCCTGCTCCAGCTCTGGATGTACGCCACGCCGGTGGTCTACCCGCTGCGCGTGGTGCCGGAGAAGTACCGCTGGGTGGCGCTGATCAATCCCATGACCGGGATCGTGGAGACCTTCCGCGCCGCGATGCTGGGCGGCGCCATCCCCTGGCCGCAGCTCGGGTACTCCGTGGCGGTGATGGCGGTGGTGCTGGTCTCCGGCGCCTTCTACTTCCGGCGCATGGAGCGGTTGTTCGCGGACGTACTGTGATGACGCGGGCGATCGAAGCCGGGCATCTGGCCAAAAAATACGTCATCGGCGGCGTGAAGGAGGCCAACTACCGCACGCTGCGCGACTCCATCGCCGGCTTCGTGCGCCGGCGCGGCGCCTCGCCGCGCCGCGAGACGATCTGGGCCCTGCGCGACGTCTCCTTCACCGTCGAACGGGGCGAAGTGATGGGCATCATCGGCCGCAACGGCGCGGGAAAATCGACGCTGCTCAAGATCCTCTCGCGCATCACCGAGCCCACCTCCGGCATGGCCCGGCTCTACGGCCGCTCCGGCTCGCTGCTGGAAGTGGGCACCGGCTTCCATCCCGAGCTGAGCGGCCGCGAGAACATCTTCCTCAACGGCGCGATCCTCGGCATGCGCCGCGCGGAGATCGCCCGCAAGCTGGACGAGATCGTGGCCTTCGCCGAGATCGGGCAGTTCCTCGACACGCCGGTCAAGCGCTACTCCAGCGGCATGTACGTCCGCCTGGCCTTCGCCGTGGCTGCGCACCTGGAGACGGAGATCCTCATCGTCGACGAAGTCCTCGCCGTCGGCGACGCCAGCTTTCAGCGCAAGTGCCTGAACAAGATGGAGGACGTCGGCCATCACGGCCGCACCATCCTTTTCGTCTCGCACAACCTGGCCTCGATCACCCGCCTTTGCCCGCGGGCCATGCTCATCGATGCCGGCCGCGTGGTGCGCGACGGCCCCGCGCACGAGGTGGTGCGCTTCTACCTCCACTCCGACCTCGGCACCACCGCCGCGCGGCAGTGGCTCGACGATGCCGAGGCGCCGGGCGACGAGGTGGCGCGGCTGCGCGCCGTCCGCGTCCGCAGCGACGGCGAGGTGGCGGCGAAGATCGACATCCATCGCGGCGTGGACATCGAGCTGGAGTGGGAAGCGTTGGAGCCGGGGCACGTGCTCGTGCCGAACCTCCACTTCCAGAACGAGGAAGGGCTGGTGGTCTTCGTCTCCTCCGATCTCGATCCGGAGTGGCGCCGGCGCGAGCGCGAGCCGGGCCGCTATGTCAGCACCGCGCATATCCCCGGCAATTTTCTGGCCGAGGGGACGCTGGTGGTCAGCGCGGCGGTCAGTACAATGGACCCGGTCCGAGTGCATTTCTACGAGCGCGATGCGGTGGCATTCGAAGTTGTCGACGTCCTCGGCGCCGAGACGGCGCGCGGCGATTACGGCGCGCCCATCCCCGGCGTGGTGCGCCCGCTGCTGCCCTGGACGAACGAATTCATCCCGGCCGCGGCGCCGGTGACGAGGTCGCAGCGATGAAGTGCGTGATTCTGGCGGGTGGATTCGGGACGCGGCTGGCCGAGGAGACCGAGGTGCGTCCCAAGCCGATGGTGGAGATCGGCGGTCGCCCGATCCTCTGGCACATCATGAAGCACTTCGCCCACCACGACGTCCGCGACTTCACCATCGCCCTCGGATACAAGGGCGACGTCATCAAGCAGTTCTTCCTCGACTACTACGCGCTGTCGAACGACCTCACCGTCGACCTCAAGAGCGGCAGAGTCGATCCGCGCGAGCGGCACGCCGAGGACTGGACCGTCAACCTCATCGACACCGGCTATGACACGCACACCGGCGGCCGCGTCCGGCGTCTGAAGGCCTATCTCGACGGCGGCACGTTCATGGTGACCTACGGCGACGGCGTGAGCGACGTCGACGTCCGCGCCTTGCTCGATTTCCATCGCCGCGCCGGCACCATCGGCACGGTCACCGCCGTCCGCCCCCCCGCCCGCTTCGGCGGTCTGTACTTCGACGGTGACCGCGTCACCGGCTTCACCGAGAAACCACAAGCCGGCGAAGGGTGGATCAACGGCGGCTTCCTGGTCTTCGAGCCGGGCATCTTCGACTACCTCACCGGCGACGCCAGCAGTCTGGAAAGCGACGCGCTGGAGAAGCTCGCCGCCGACGGCCAGCTCTCCGCGTACCGCCACGATGGGTTCTGGCAGTGCATGGACACTATGCGCGACAAGCGGCAGCTCGAGTCGATCTGGAGCTCCGGCCAGGCGCCGTGGAAGGTGTGGCCGTGAGCTTCTGGCTCGACCGGCCCGTGTTCGTCACCGGCGCCACCGGGCTGGTGGGCGGCTGGGTGGTCAAGCGCCTGCTCGACGCCCGGGCCAACGTGGTCTGCCTGATGCGCGACTGGGTGCCGGCCAGCCTCGCCGCGCGCGACGCGGTGCTGGAGCGGGTGTCGGTGGTGCACGGCGAGCTGCAGGATTTCGAGACCATGGAGCGTGCTCTCAACGAGTACGAGATCGACACCGTCATCCACCTCGGCGCGCAGGCCCTGGTGCCGATCGCCAACCGGAATCCGCTGTCGACGTTCGACTCGAACATCCGCGGCACGTGGACGCTGCTCGAGGCGTCGCGGCGCGCGCCGACAGTGAAGCAGATCGTCATCGCCTCGTCCGACAAGGCGTACGGCGCGCACGAAGA
>Ga0207674_10004777_pt1 | contig 16247 bp, 15 predicted proteins | sample KBSCornC72_FD_184303 | JGI IMG/M metagenome (GOLD analysis project Ga0207674, IMG submission 184303) | Corn rhizosphere microbial communities from Kellogg Biological Station, Michigan, USA - KBS Corn C7-2 (SPAdes) (version 2) | ecosystem: Host-associated > Plants > Roots > Rhizosphere > Soil ... | reverse complement strand
CGAGCCCGCATCGCACGTCTCGATCGCGACACGGTCAGCGGCAAGCACGATTACGAAACGATCCTTTCTGGCTTTCGCGAGCAGCGCTTCGACATTCTGGTCGGCACCCAGATGATCGCCAAGGGTCACGATATTCCCAACGTGACGCTGGTCGGAATCGTGAACGCCGACGTGGGCTTGGGGCTTCCAGATTTCCGCGCCGCCGAACGAACCTTTCAGCTACTGACGCAAGCCGCGGGACGGGCCGGCCGCGGCACAACTCCCGGCATCGTGCTAATCCAGACCATCAATCCGGACCACTACGCGATCCAGTGTGCCGCTGAACAGGACTACGAGAAGTTCTATCGGAAGGAGATCGAGTTTCGCAGAGCGTTGCACTATCCGCCCTTCGGAGCCATGGCCAGCATCGTGGTTCGGTCGGCCAACGAAGAAGATGCCCTTGCGCGCAGCGCGGCTCTCGGCCGGTTACTTAGCCCCGCCCCGGAAGGTGTCCGCGTGATGGGTCCCGCCCCTGCCCCGGTGTTGCGCGTCAAGAGCGAGTATCGTTATCAGGTGCTGCTGAAAACTTCCAGCCGTAAGCGCTTGAGCGAAATGCTCGGGGACGTGCGCCGTTTCGCGGCGGCTGAAAAGTGGGGACCGGCGAATTTAGCGATCGACGTGGATCCGATGACCTTGCTTTAGCCGATTTATAGAAACATGTTGCGCGATTACCAGATTGTGAACGCCAACCTCCGCTCCGCCATGCGCTTCTTTGGCGAAGCCACGGGTTCAGGTGATATTCAACCTCTGGACGGCGCGCTGGCGATTTATTCGGGCTTGGACTACGGCGTGTTTAATATCGCCCTGTTAGAAGGCAATTCGCCCGAAGACCTCGACGGATTGAGCCAGCGTCTGGCGCAATGCGCACGTTATTACGCTCCACGCACCAGCCGGTGGTCGTTCTGGCTGTGCGAGGACGCCCTGGACGTCGTCACGCGGCGTCGCGCCCGCTCTCTCCTGATGGACCACGATCTTAAGCCCATCTCGCAAGCCCCTGGAATGCTTACCGAGTCCCTGGTTCCGCCGGTGCGCCTGTTGCCGAAAATCGAATGTCATCCCGTCCAGGATCGCCTCACGCGGCAGAATTTCTGCGCCCTGACCGCGGTCAGCTTTGACATTCCCATGACCATTGCCAAAGCAGTCTACGAACCCGAGCGAGCCTGGTGCGGCGACTATCGTGGATTCGTCGGAACTGCTGGCGGCAAACCAGTCGCGATCATCGCCATGGTCGCAACGCGAGAAGCCTTAGGTGTCTACTCGCTGTCCACATTGCCGGAATGGCGTCGGATGGGTTATGGCGAGGCCTTGCTGCGCGCCGCCGTCGCATCGGAACAAGCCCGTACCGGAATCCAGCGCGTGGTGCTCCAGTCCACCGACGCCGGGTATTCGCTCTACCGTCGCCTAGGCTTCCGAGAAGTCGCTAAGTTTTCGGTGTATTTAACAAAGTAACGCTTGCCCGCTCCATTACTGTCGCGGCTCGGAAACGGCGGAACGTTTCGAACTCATTCAGAGCCGCGACAGTAATGGAGCGGGTGCGGCGCTAGAATCTAAGCAGGCGTATGTGGGCGATTCTTCTTCTCGCATTACTCGCGCAGGCCCCCGATCACCTTGCCGAGGGCCTGAAAGCGTTGGACGCCGGCCAGGCTGACGCCGCAGTCGAATCCTTCACCAAGGCCGTGGCCGCCGATCCTGCCGATTACAGTGCGCATTTCAACCTCGGCCTGGCCTACAGCATGGGAGGCAAAGATGCCCAGGCCATCCCGGAGTACAAGAAGACGCTGGAGCTTCGGCCGGGTCTATACGAAGCGCAACTCAATCTCTCGATTTCTCTGCTCAACACCAACGATGGCGCAGGGGCGATTCCCTACTTGAAGGAAGCCGTGCGCCAAAAACCCGCAGAGTTCCGTCCGTCCTACTATCTGGCCGACGCTCTGCTCGCCACCAAAGACTTCGCCGAAGCGGAGACGGCATATGCACGAGCAATCGAGTTAAACGCAACTTCAGCGGGAGCCGAACTGGGACTCGGCCAAGCGCTCGCACAGCAGGGCCATCGAAACGAAGCTGAGCCGCATTACCGAAAAGCCGCGAATCTGGATCGCGAATATCACAACTTCCTTCTGGAGCTCGCGACGATGTATGAAGAGCATCACGAGGCGCAACAGGCGCTGGGCATCTATCGCGAATTCCCCGATAACATCGGCGCTCAGGAACGCCAAGGCGTGTTGCAATTGCAGTCCGGTCAGGCCGCCGCGGCTATCGTGACGCTGGAACCGGTAGTGGCGAAGAATCCCACACCAGCGAATCAAATCGCGCTGGCGCAGGCCTACGTCAAAGAAAAGCAGCTCGCTAAAGCCGTGCCGTTGACTGCCAAGGCCGTCGCCGACGCTCCCGACGATTTCGATCTGCGTATGTTCTATGGACGCATCCTGCGAGACGAGCGCCGATTCCCGCCGGCAGCCGAGCAGTTTTCCGCGGCAGCCAAGATCAAGCCCGATGCGCCCGAGGCCTGGACCGAGCTCGCAGGCGTCCAGATCATGGCGGAACAGCTTGGCGACGGACTCGTGGCGCTCGACCGGGTGCGGGCCCTGGGAGCCGAAACCAGCGGACACTTCTATCTGCGGGCGATTACGCTCGATCGGCTCCAGCGCAACAAAGAAGCCTTGGAGGCCTACAATAAGTTCCTGGCGTCCAACGGTGGCGTGAATCCCGATCAGGAATTCATGGCTCGGCAGCGCGTGAAGGTTCTCGAAAAGGAATTGGGCAAAAGGTAAGCTATGCATCTGCTGCTCACCCTGCTGTTCGCGCTGGACCTGGCCGGAATCAAAGCCGAGCCTAAGCTCGAAAAGCGCAGCGAGCTAGCGCTTCACTACGCCGATACTCAGTTGGATGCCGCTCGCGATGCATATAAGAAAGGCGATGTGGACGCCAGTAAGTCGGCGCTGGCCGAGGTGGAGGCTGCCGTTCAACTCTCCTACGATTCGCTGATGGCCACCGGGAAAGATCCCCGGCGAAACTCCAAGCCCTTCAAGGATGCCGAGAAATCCACGCGCCAGATCCTGCGGCGTCTGGACAGTCTAAGCGATTTGATGAGCGCCTTCGACCGTGCCGCAGTCGAACCTGTTCAGCATACCGTTTCCGATATTCACGACCGGTTGATCACCGGCATCATGGGGAAGAAAAAATGAAGACTCTCCTGATACTTCTTTGCGCCCTTCCAATCTTTGGGCAAGGCGGGCGCGATTTCCTCACCTCCGACGAAGCCGATCAGGTCCGCTTGATCCAGGAGCCCAACGAGCGGCTCAAGCTATATCTGGTCTTCGCCCGCCAGCGCGTCGACCAAGTGGATCAACTGGTGGCCAAGGAGAAGGCCGGGCGTTCGGTGCTCATTCACGACCTGCTGGAGGATTACACCAAGATCATCAATGCCATCGACACAGTAGCGGACGATGCCCTTCGTCGCAAGGTCGCCCTTAACCTCGGAATGGCCGCGACGGTCGAGAGCGAGAAGGCGATGCTGGCGCGCTTGCAAAAAATCCAGAACTCCAATCCCTCGGATGTCGCCCGCTATGACTACGTGCTGAAGGACGCGATCGACACCACAGCAGACAGCCTGGAGCTTTCGCAGGTCGATCTGACCGGCCGAGCCAACGAAGTCGCTGCAAAGGACCAAAAGGAAAAGGCCGCGCGCACGGCTGCACTTACTCCCGAGGAAGCTAAAGACAAAAAAGAGCAGGATAAGAAGGACGCCAAGAAGAAGGCTCCCACGTTGCGCCGTCCAACGGATCCGCCGCCCAAGCAGTAATCACGTCGTTTCCGAGCCGCGACGGTTATGGGGCGGTCAGTTTCGAATCCGCAAACCCGACGGATCCATTCCATCGCCGAGCTTCCGCATCCACTGCCGCATCAAAGCCAGCATTGAATCCCGAGCGAGTTCATGCTCCCGATCATGTGCCAAGTCCGTCTCTTCGCCTGGATCGTCCGCCAGATTGTACAGCCGCGTCGCGTCCTCGCGCGGACGGATGACCAGCTTCTCATAGCCGCGTATCAGCATGCGCCATTCGCCGGATTGGTCCAGCCGACCTTCGGCGTAGACTGCATCCGGCATCTCGCCCTGGCCGCGCAGAATCTGACTGGATAGATCGCGGCCCTGCAACCCATCCGGCGCGGCGATGCTCAGATAAGCCAGCAGAGTCGGCAGCAGATCGATGTGGGAAATCAGCAGCTCATCGGCGACGCGCGGTTTCAGCTTTCCCGGCCAGCGGATCGCCAGCGGCACCAGGACAGACCGCTGCGCCGGAGAATCCTCTCCATTGCCCGATTCCGCCGTCAGTACGGTGATCGTGTCTGAAGTAGCAGCCGCAGAACCCGCCAGGTCGTTCAGTGAGACGTCCTGCGGACGCGCTGCGTGCGGGAAGCGTCCGGTCTCGACCGCGCGACGCGATAGCCCCGGCGCAGGACAGCAGGCATAAGCGCGAGTGAAGACTACGCTCTCCCGCGCGAACTCCTCCGGCACAATGGCCCCTTTGATCCACACGAATTGCACGCGCGGCCGCAGTGATTGCGCCGCCAGCGCCAGCGGAGCCAGAAGGATGGTTCGCCGCGTGAACACTTGTTACAACCGCACTTTGTCGAACGGCACACCGTTTTTACAGAGATCGCAGGCGGCGGCGTTCGGAAAATGTTTACCGTCGATCTGCGCCAGATAAAAAAACGGCAGCGCGCCGAAATCGATACGATTCGGGTTGGGCTGATACACCACTACCGCCATGCCCACCACTTCGCCGCCGCGCGCCTCTACTAGATTCTTAACTTCGAAAAGCTTCGTGCCGGTACGCAAAATGTCATCGACCAGTAGAACCTTCTCTCCGGGGGTCACTTCCAGATACTGGCGGAAATGCAGAGGCTCATCGCAGGCTTCGCGCTCGGCCCAATACACTTGCCGTGCGTGCAAGGCTTCGCCCACGCCATACGCCACCGGAAGGCCGCCTGTCGCTGGAGCCACCACGGATAGCTCCGGGATCATGGCGCGGATTTCGGTATCGGCGCGCACCTTGCGGCTCAGACCGACGCTCAGCACCTTCGCCGCCGCGTAATCGCGCATAGTCAGCGCCACCTGCAGGTATTCGGTGATGTGCTGGCCTCCCGTATATTCGAAATGGCCGGCGCGTAGCCCGCCCGTCCGGCGCAGCAGCGCGAGCACGTCGTCTTGTGTCGGAACCAGCTCCATCTAATGTGCCCCTCGCCCGCTCAGCATGGAAGGAATCGTCTTCAGGATAATTTTCCAGTCCAGCGCCAAAGACCAATTGTCGATGTATTCCATGTCCATCTTCATCCAGGTCTCAAAATCGACTGCATCACGGCCGTTAATCGCCCACAGGCACATCAACCCGGGTCGCATACGCAGGCGCCTGCGCTGCCAACGCTTATATTGTTCCACTTCCTCCGGGACGGCCGGCCGAGGTCCCACCAGGGACATGTCGCCCTTCAGCACATTCCATAACTGCGGCCATTCATCCACTGAGAATTTACGCAGCCAGCGCCCGACCCTGGTCAACCTCGGATCGTTATCGATCTTGAATACGACGCTCCGTTGATTCAAGTGTTCCAGAGCCTCGCGCTGGGACTCGGCATCCTGGCACATGGAACGAAACTTGTAAAACATGAACCGGCGCCCGTTCAGGCCGCAGCGTTCCTGACGAAAGATCGCTGGACCCGGCGAGGTCATCCGAATGATCAGCGCCACCACCAGCATGACGGGGAATAACAGAACCATCGCCACCAGAGCAACCAGAATGTCCGTGACGCGTTTCACCAGCAGCCGAATCTCATCGTGCGGAGTCGCGGAGAACGTCAGTAGCGGCGACGTCCCCAGCCGATCAAGATAGACCCGGCTGTTCACGTGCGGCAGGAAACCAACCGCAATGCGCGTGCGCACACCTTCTTCCTCGCACAACAGCATGATCTCTTCCAGATCGGCCAAGCGGCGGCTGTCGGTTGCGAAGATGATTTCGTCGATTACGTGGCTCCGCAGCATTTCCGGAAGCTGGTCGATGGCATGCACGGGATATTTGTTTTCCAGCGCGATCTCGGAAGACGGCTGCCCGTTGTGAGAATCCGCAAAAAAACCACTCAGCCGGATGCCGTGCGTAACGCCCGCCTCCTCCAGTTGCCGGCCGAGGCGGAGGGCGGCGTCGCTTAAGCCGACCACCATTACGTAATGCGGCTGGGTAAATTCGCGCCGGACCACGCGCAGAAGCCTGCCGGCATTCAGCCTGAACAGACACAGCAGAAACCAGGTAGTCAATCCGAACAGCGCCACGAACAAGCGGCTGAGATCCAGGCGCCAGACGTACTCGAACAAAATCACCGACATCGAGCCCAGCAGGCATTGCCGGAAGGCGTCGCGCAGAATTACGCGTGGATCGGCGAAATCGATGCGGTCGTAGGTTTCCCACCAGGCTCCGGTGGCTACCCACACCACCATCGACCAAATCAGCAGGAATGCGGCGACTGCGCGCGGGATATAGAAGTCGTTTTCTAAATTGAGGCGCGCTCTCAGCCAGTAAGCGATCGAAAATGCGACCGCGATCAGGACGACGTCGGCCGTCCCGAACAGGATTCTGACTCTATGGCGCTGACCGCGGAACACTATGAACAGAATACTGGAACTGTCCGCGCGCCGTGGTTCGCGGGAAGGTTAGCGCACTTCCACTTTGGATACCGAACCGTCGCTGAGGCGGACGACTCCGAAAGTCGTGTCGCGCGCTTGATAGCGGAAAATCTCCACCAGGTGTCCGTCATCGTACATGGTGATCCGCGAAGATGGCGGGCCGAGCTTCAACACGTCGCTACGGTTGGTCCCGCTGGCAAGCGTCTGCAGAGCTTCCGGTGTCGCAATAAGTGGCGGCGGAGGCGGCAGTACTGGAATCGGCTGGATGTATGACGGAGTTGCATGGGAGGCGGTCGCCATCGGAGGCGGCGGAGGAACTACTGCGGCCCGGCGCACCGGCGGAGGAGGCGGCGGCACCAGTGAGTGATCCTTGACCACCCCGCCCGGACCCACCTGTAAAACCGTGGCTTGGGCTGGTGCTGAGGCCTGCGTGGCCTTTTGAACAGCGGTTTCCGGAGCTTTGCCCGTCTTGGCTGCCTTGCTGGCCGTATTGCTCACATTTTGGAGGACGTTCGTGATACCGTCGCTGACTTTCTTCCCGGCCACTCCGCCGACAGATCCGCCTGCGATCGCCGCGCCCGCTTCCGTAAAAGCCTGCGACCAGGCCGATCCAGCCATCACCAGGACAATCAAGACACTCCGCATACACTCTCCTCTGGCCTAATCCTAACTGGACAGCGGCAGTACTACCAGAAGGCTTTCCCCTTAGTTTTCAATAGAGAAACACTAACACCACTTGACAGTGGGGCTTATTGGAGTATTCTATAGACGGATGAACGCTCTGGCCCATTCCGGACTCGCCGCCAGCCACCTGTATATCGAACAGGACTATGGGCTTTATTCAGGCCAGGAACACGAAACCTGGAGTCGACTCTACTCGCGTTTGCTGCCCCGATGGGAGCAGTTCGCGAATGATCGCTTTCAGGATGGCATCGGGTCGTTGTGTTTGCCCACGGATCGGATCCCGCGCTTGGACGAAGTGAACCGGTTCCTCTCGCCCCTTACCGGCTTCCGTGCCCGAGCAGTCGCCGGCTATGTTCCGGCATTCTTGTTTTTCGACAGCCTCCGCAATCGCGAATTTCCCACCACCATCACGATTCGTCAAGCCGATCGGCTGGATTACCTGCCCGAGCCCGACATCTTCCACGACATCGCCGGCCATGTGCCGATGCACACCGATCCTCATTTTGCGGAAACGTTGGTTCGCTTCGGTGAATGTGCGCACACAGCCGCAGCGCTCGTTTCGGAAATCCAAGATCCTGCCCAGCGTGCCCGCACCCTCACCAGCATCTTTCGTGCGATGGCAAGGTTCTTCTGGTTTACCATCGAATTCGGGTTGATGCAGTCGCGCGGCGGACTCCGCGTCTATGGCAGCGGATTACTCAGCTCCTTCGGCGAAATCGAACATGCCGTCTGCTCGCCTAACGTCGAGCGCCGCCCCATGCAGATCGAAGCGGCCATCCACCAGACGTTCGAGATCGACCATTACCAGCCGCTGCTGTTTATCGTGGATTCCTTCGACCATCTCTACAGCCTCGTGGACGAACTGGAGCGTTGGATGAAAGCCGGCAAGCTGAACCACGTCGCGCCGGGCGAGCCAGTGGTGAATGAGATAGACCTGCAGAGCTTTCTGGATGCTACTTCGGCTTAAACTTGAGCAGGTCCAGACTGAATGTCACGCGCGTGGCTTCCACCGGCTGTGATCGCATTGGGCGATAAATCGACAGCAACACGTCGCGAACAGCGTCCTCATCAAGCTCCGCTGTTGTCGTCGCCGTACGGCGCTCGATCAGCGTGAAATCCTTCGCGAAAGTTTCCACGGTTCGATCCACACGATCTCGACCTTCCCCGCCCGATGGACTGCGCAGTTCGATCAAATCGTCCGCCGCGGGAATTGCGACCAGCAGACGTCCGTCATCACGGAGGACTCGCCGGAATTCGCCCGCATTCATCCGCGCCGTAATCGACCAGACGATCGAAAACGACCTGTCCGCATACGGAATGAATCGATCGGCGTTGGCCACGATCCACTGATATTCGGGATAACGTTTAGCAGCAGCCTTTACCGCAGGAATCGAAATATCCACACCATAGGCGTCGAATCCGATCCGCCGGGCCAGAGTGCCCAGGTAGAAACCGTCGCCGCATCCGGCATCGAGAACGACATCGCTTGGGGTGTTACAGACGATCTCCGCGATCGCCTCCAGCAGCGGTCCGGTGACGCCCCGATCGTGCAAGCGCCGTCTTGCGGCTACCGCAGCCGCCGTGTCGCCTGGATCCTTAGATCGCTTGTCCTGCGGCTGGAGCAGGTTGACGTATCCGCTGGCCGCCGCATCGAACGAATGACCTTGCGGACACACCAGCCGTTTCTCCTCGCGCACGAGTGCCCTGTGGCAATCGCGAACCGGGCAGAGGAGCATTTGTCGAGTGTAACGTTATAGGATTGTCGGGGAGGTTCCTCAATGCTGAAATCTTCACGCCGTAAGTTCCTAGGTACAGGCGCAGCGGCCGCAGCCGCCCTAGGATCTGGTCCTGCCGCGACTGTCTTATCCGGCCAGAACCGCGCGACGTTCGACAGCGACGAAACTCTCGCGCTGATCAACGGCCGGATCCACACCATGGACGCCGCCAACACCATCGCGACGTCCGTCACCATCCGAAACGGGCGGTTCGTGGCATTGAATGCCGCACCCGCAGCGGGACCAAACGTTCGCGTCATCGACCTCGGCGGACGCACTGTCGTGCCGGGGTTGGTCGAGCCGCATATCCATATCGTGAGTCTGGGCAACCGTCCCGGCTATCACACCATCCTCGAGAACACGACATCTATTCGCGAGATCCAGGAAGCGTTGGCCGCCCGCCGCAAGAACGTACCAGAAGGTGCATGGATTACGTCGATGGGCGGCTGGCATCCCAACCAGTGGGCCGAACATCGTCATCCGACACTTGCAGAACTCGACGCGGCGGTTCCCGATCGCCCTGTACTGTTGTACGAGCGCTTCACAGGTCCGTGCGCCACGAACAGCCTGGGCAAAGCTTTCTTCGATGCCGTGGATGCCGCACCGCCGGTGCATCCCGACATCAAGAAAATCAACGTTTCGCTCACGGGCGCCATCGCCGGCGCCGGGCCGGCGGGTAATCCGTCGGCTTCCGCACTATTCCTTCTGCGCCGCGTGCAGACCTTCGCGGACAAGAAACGCAGCACCCTGGACGCGATGCAATACTCGGCCAGCGTCGGGCTCACCGCGCATCTGGATCAAGTGTTATTCCCGACGCCCGGGCCTCTTCATCCAAGCCAGATCCTGTCGAACCTCGACCAGTACCGCATGTACGATCCCTGGATCGAGCTGCATCGCGAAGGAAAAACCATCAACCGCCTGCAGATGAACTTTCTGCAGAATCAGAGCGACCCGGAACTGCCGGAACTCAAAGAGCGTCTTCGGAATCAGTTCCAGTTCTTCGGCGACGACATGCTACGAACCGGCGCCATCGGCGAGTGGGCCGCTCCACTAGCCAGTGGAGCTGCGTGGCGCGAAGCGCAGCGACTAGTCGCGCAAGCCGGCTGGCGCAACGAGAATGCCGTGCAGAACCTTGCCGGACTTCGCCAGGTGGTGGAGGCGTACGAGGCCGTCAACAAAGAATTCGATATCACCCAGCATCGATGGGTGGTCCATCACGTTCCCGAAGTCAACGCCGATCTGCTGAACCGTCTGAAGGCTCTCGGCTGCGGCGTTGAGATGGGGGCATTCCGCTGGGTCACGTCGTCGGATCCGAAGATTGTCACCGGCCCGCCGTTCCGAACCATCGTCGATCACGGCATTCAAGTCGGCATTCACGGCGACGGAGTTCATATCGCGCCGCTGAACCCGTGGCTGCACATTTACTACGCCACCACCGGTATTAACTCTTTCGGCGACCAGGTAAACCCCGGCCAGCACCTCACACGCGCCGAAGCGCTGCGGCTCTTCACCCGGAATAATAGCTGGTTCCTGCGGATGGAAGACAAGATCGGGTCGATCGAGCCCACCAAGCTGGCCGACCTCGCCGTACTGGACCGCGACTATTTCACCGTGCCGGATGCGCAGATCAAGCAGATCCGCTCGGTGCTGACGATCGTAAACGGGAAGATCGTTCACGGAACGTTATAATCCGGGCATGAACTGGAAGCGGCTGATGCTGCTCGTTGTCGCGTGCGTCACTGCTTCGGCACAAGTTAAGATTCCGATCATTCTCGATACCGACATCGGCGATTCCATCGACGATGCCATGGCTCTAGCGTTCGCTCTGCGTTCTCCCGAACTGGACATCCGCGCCGTCACCACGGTGATCGATGACGTCGAAAGCAAGACTCGCCTGGCCTGGAGGATGCTCGGAATCTTCAATCGCCGTGATATCGCCCTCGCCATGGGCGCTACCGAACCGTTGCTCGATCCGGTGATGGCTACCTCCTCCAAGGAATTCGAGGTCCTTACTCGCAACGACACGATTCCCGATTCTGCCCGACGCCGCGCCGTGGATCTCATCGTCGATACCCTGCTCCAGTCGCGGCAGAAAATTACCGTGGTGGCGATCGGCCCGCTCACCAACATCGCGCTGGCGCTCAAAGCCGACCCGCGCCTCAAGAACAACATCGAGCGGATCGTGATTATGGGCGGAGCGTATTTCACCAACCAAGCCGAGTACAACTTCAAGCGCGATCGCACCGCCGCGGAAATCGTGTTCCAGTCCGGCGTCCCGATCACAGCGGTCGGCCTGGACGTGACGTCGCAAGGCAAGCTGCGCGAAAAGGATCTGGACCAGATGCGTCTGGCTACCGACCCGGCAGGCCAGTTCGTGATCCGGCTGCTGGACTTGGCAGAGGAACAAACGCACGAGGCCAATCCCACGCTGCACGATCCCCTGGCAATCGCGGCGATTTTCCGCCCGGATCTGTTAGATTTCCAGCCCGGAACAGTGGACATACCGCTCTCTGGCGGCGGTCAGGCCGTATTCAAGCCGCAGGCAACATCCAAAACAAAAGTAGGCTCAAAAGTGAACGCTGCAGCCTTCCTGGACCTCTTCACGGAACGCATGTCAAGAGGATCGGGCGGCCTGAGATAATATAGTTTGGTGCAGCCAGACACCGCTCTCCAACTCGCCACCTCCCAACTCGCCCGCGTCCGCGCAGAAATCGGAAAAATAATTGTAGGACAGCAGGACGTCGTGGACGGCGTACTCATCTGCTTGCTGGCCGGCGGTCATGTACTGCTCGAAGGCGTTCCCGGCCTGGGCAAGACCACTTTGCTGCGAACTCTTTCGAAGGTGATGCACCTGAAGTATTCGCGCATCCAGTTCACGCCCGATCTGATGCCGGCCGACATCGTCGGCAGCATGATAATCGACAGCGAAAGCGGAGCCAAGGCCCTGCGCTTTTCGCCCGGTCCGATTTTCGCTCACCTGGTGCTGGCCGACGAGATCAATCGCGCGACTCCCAAGACCCAATCCGCTCTGCTCGAGGCCATGCAGGAGCACACCGTCACCAGCGGAACGCAGACCATGGAACTGGAACCGCCGTTTCTTGTTATGGCGACGCAGAACCCCATCGAAATGGAAGGCACCTATCCCCTTCCCGAAGCTCAGCTCGACCGCTTCCTGATGAAAATCCTGGTGCGTTTTCCTACGCGCGGCGAACTGGGCACCATTGTCGATCGCACCATTCAGAAAGACGAGATCGAAATCGGGCCGGTGTTAACGCGCGAAGAGATTCTAGGCTTGCGCGAGGTTTGTCATCACGTTCTGGTCGCCCCGCACGTGCAGGATCATGCGATCAGTCTGGTGATGGCCACGCAGCCCGGCCAGCCCGAAGCCCACGAACTATCCAACAAATTTATCCGCTACGGAAGCTCGCCGCGTGGCGCGCAGGCGCTGGTCGAATGCGGACAGGTTCTGGCGCTGATGAAGGGCCGCCTGCATCTCTCCATCGAGGACATCAATGCCGTCGCGCCCGCCGTCCTGCGCCACCGCATTATTCTGAATTTCGACGCGCACGCGGAAGGGCAGACTGCCGAAACGATCTTGGCCAAAGTAATTCCCAGCGTCGCTGTAGCGGTTCCCTCACGTGCCTGAACCGCTTCTCGATAATCGAATTCTCGAACGCCTGGAGCGCCTCACCATCCAGTGGCAGAATTCACTGCCGGGCCTGGTCGGTGGTCACAACACCTCGCGCTTTGCCGGCGGGGGCCAGGAATTCCTGGATCATCGCCAATTCCATCACGGCGACGACCTGCGCGCCGTCAACTGGCGGGCGTTTCTAAGACTCGACCGGCTGTTTCTGAAGATGTTCCAACTGGAACCGCGCATTCCGGTGCGCATTCTGGTGGATGTCAGTAAGTCCATGGAGACCGGAGCGAACTCCAAGTTCGACTACGCACGTAAGCTCGCTGCTGCGTTGTGCTACGTAGGCCTGGTTCGGCTGGATTCCATTTGTCTGCAGCCGTTCAGCGGCAAGCTGCACGACGCCTTCATCGCCAGCGGCGGCCGTCACCGCTTCCAGCCCGCGATGAACTTCCTTGGGGGTCTGCAGTCATCCGGGCAAACGAATTTCCTGGAGTGCTCGCGGCAATTCTGCTCGAAATATCCGCAGCGCGGACTGGCGCTGGTGATTTCCGACTTTCTCGATGATCGCGATTGCGAGAAGCCCATTCAGTACCTGGCCGACTTCGGCCATGAGTTGATCCTGATGCAAGTGTGGGCCGATGAAGATCGCGAACCGCCATGGGAAGGCGAGCTAGAGATCGAAGACGCCGAAACTGGGCAGAAAGTGGAGCTGGCTTTTGACCGGGACGCCCGCGCGCAATACACCGCAGCGTTCGATGCGCACGCCGCCCACATCCGCACGCTCGCCGAGAGGAACAGCGGCCGATATGTGGGGATGCCTACCTCTGCTCCCATTGAACAAGCGATCTTCGGTCCCCTGGTGAAGAGTGGTGCGGTAGCCTGAGTTTGGTAGCCTGTCATCCTAGATATATATAGATGAACTTTCTGAATCTCGGTCTCGGCGAGCTGCTCGGACTGGTCGGCGCAATCTCGGCCGGAGTGGTCGCGCTCTACCTGCTCGACCGTTCCAAGCGCCGCCAGGTCGTCGCCACGCTCCGCTTCTGGACCGCAGCCGACGTCCGCACCGAACTCAAGCATCGCCGGCGCATCCAGCAGCCCTGGAGCCTGTTGTTGCAACTCATCAGCCTGGCGCTGCTGCTGACGGCCATAGCGGGACCGCAGTTCGGTATATTCGACGCCACCGGCAGCGATCATGTGATCGTTCTGGATACCTCCGCCTGGATGGCTTCGCGTTCGGGACAGGGCATCCTTATGGATCAGGCCAAGGCCAACGCCCGTGCCTATCTTCGGAGCATCCCTCGACGCGATCGCGTAATGCTGGTTCGCGCCGATGCACTGGCCACGCCGGCGACAGCATTTGAATCCAGCCGCAGCGTTCTCGACAGCGCGATTCAGCAATCGCAGGCCGGAGCCTCGGCTTTGAACTTGTCCCAAGCGCTGGAATTTGCGGAGCGCGCGCAGAAGCTGCAATCGCAACGTGCCGGCGAAATCGTGTTTATTGGCGCAGGGCGCGTGACCGAAGAAGAAGCCGCGCTGTCTGCGCTCCCCGCAAACCTCCGGGTGATATCGACGAACTCGACTCTGGAGAATGTCGGGTTGCGTAAGATTGGATTGCGTCGATCGCCAACGGCGCCCGACACGTGGGACGTGTTTGTAGCCGTCCGGAATTATGGTGTGCGTCCCCAAAGTGTGGACCTGGGTTTGCAATTCTCCAAGTCTCCAGCCGGCACGCGCAGGTTGACCCTGCAGCCTGGCGCAGAGGAACAAGCGACATTTTCGTACGTCGCCAAATCCGGCGGATTCCTCGAAGCCCGCTTGAATGTCCGCGACGCCTTTCCTCAGGACGACCGCGCAGTGGTGGAGTTGCCGGCGGAAGCTTCCTCGCGAGTGGTCGTGTACTCTGATGAACCTCAGTTACTGCGTCCGTTATTTCTGGCAAATCCGCAGGTGGACGCGGTGTTTGAATCGCCCGCCAAGTTTGATCCGGCCGTGAAAGCCGACGTGGTCGTGCTGGATCGCTTCGCGCCGCCCATCGCTCCGCGAGCCGCATCTATATATATCCAACCGCCCGCCTCCGGATCGCCCATACCGGTGCGCTCCACAAAAACCGGAGTGCGACTCGATACGTGGCATCCCGAGACGACTTTGGGCGCCGGCTTGCGCACGCGAGATGTCACGCTGGAAACCGCCGAAGTGTTTTCGCCGGCCGCTGGAGATATCGTAGTCGCGGAGACCACCGAAGGCCCCGTGATTGTTGCTCACGGAACCGAGCCCAAACAGGTGCTCATCGGTTTCCACCCCGGCCGCGGATCCATGAAATATGAATTGGCGACGCCCTTGCTGATCGCCAATATTCTGCGCTGGATGGTCCCGGGCGCGTTCCGCCGCTGGGAATTTCAGGCAGGAACCGTCGGCACCGTAAATGTTCCGGTGGAGACGAATTCCAAGCCTGAAGATATTAAGGTCCTTGACGAAGCCAATCGGGCCCTTCCCTTCACTGTAGAAGATAAAAACCTGCGCTTCTTCTCCGGAGCACCCGGCACCGTGCGCGTCCAGATGGGCGATCGCGAAATGGTCTATTCGCTCACGCTGCCGGATGTCGGCGAGGCTGTGTGGCGTGTGCCGACCACGGTGCATAAAGGAGTTCCGCGCGCCGTGCTGGGCGACGCCGCCCCTCGCGATCTGTGGCCCTGGCTGGCGATATTAGGCGGTCTCGGACTCCTCGCAGACTGGCTGCTCTACGGACGTAGCCGCGCATTTCGATTGCGAGCCGCGGGCGCCATGGCGCCGCAGTGGAAAAAGATGACCCAGTGGAGAAAAGCGTCATGACACGGAGCCGGAGGCGAATATGACATTCGACCGGTCCTGGGTCCTGATGCTTCTGTGGCTGCCCGCCGCCTGGATGCTGTTCGAATGGCGACGCACTTCCCGAAAACTTGGCCTGACGCTCAAAGCTCTCTCGCTAGCGGCTATCCTGCTCGCGCTATCCGAACCGCGCATGATCCTCCAGGAAACCAAGGTCGCGCTCGCTGTCCTGGTCGATACGTCCGCGAGTTCTTCGGCCGCGGATCTAGACCGTGCTTCTCAACTGGCTCGCGCCATGAGTGGAGCGCAGGGCCGTCACTGGATGCACGTCGTACCCTTCGCCAGGTCTACCAGAAATCTATCGCCCGCCGAGCAGCAGAGCACACTCCGGCTGGCCTCCACTTCCGGTGAAGCCGGTCGTGCCACCGATCTCGAAGCCGCGATAAGGGAAGCGATTGCATCCCTTCCCGCGGGCATGGTCCCGCGCGTCGCCCTGATCTCAGACGGCAAGGAGAACAAAGGCAGCATCGCACGGGCAGCCTGGCAAGCCCAGCAATTGGGCATCCCCATCGATACGTTCGCGCTGGCGGGCCACGCGAAACCGGCGCTGCGTCTCGAATCTGTCAGTCTCCCGTCC
>Ga0207674_10004776_pt1 | contig 16248 bp, 9 predicted proteins | sample KBSCornC72_FD_184303 | JGI IMG/M metagenome (GOLD analysis project Ga0207674, IMG submission 184303) | Corn rhizosphere microbial communities from Kellogg Biological Station, Michigan, USA - KBS Corn C7-2 (SPAdes) (version 2) | ecosystem: Host-associated > Plants > Roots > Rhizosphere > Soil ... | reverse complement strand
CGAAGCCAATTGGCAGCGCGACGATGAGTGGGATATCGGCTACGACACGCAAATGCTCGAGGACGTGGTCGTCGAGCTCAGAACGCGAATTGGAAAGCGGTCCTAGTCAGGCCGACGGGTTACGGACGTCAGCACCCACTTCGTGTCCCGGAGCTCGAACACGGCCTTGAGCTTCAGCAAGACCGTCGTCCCAACGCCCGTATTTCGCTGACCATAGTTCACGCGAATTTCGAAGGGCATCTCCGACTTGGAGCCCGTTTGCGTCGCTGAGTGCACCAGCACTCCGGAGCTGATCACGTCGTACCCCTTGAAGATCTGATCCAGGGTGGCGCGCGTTTGCTGCGGGATGGGGTTCGGGAAAGCCCGCTCCACGCTGTCCATGTTCGTCGTTCGAATCGACCGGGCAATCCGTACGAGTGGCACCGTATCGTATGCGGCAGCGACCACCGGCGCCTTCGGCGTGGTGTCCGGCTTCACGAGAATGCCGCGTCCCGCCGCGGGCAACGACTCGACTGGAGCCGCGGTAGCCGGCGGCGCGGCCGTGTGCGTGGTATCAGCCGTGGTCTTCGGCGCCGTCGTCGCTTCCTGCTGACGCTTCTGCTGCGAGTTGTACAACACGACACCGGCGATCGCCAGCGCCACGACCATGCTCGCACCCGTGACGATGCTTCGCGTCCCCATTCGCTGCCGAGGAATCGGCTGCGTCGGCTGCGTCGATTCGTCGATCCCGTTGGCGGGCGTTCGCGACGCCGACGGCGCGGTGATGACCCGCGGATCCCAACCGCCGAGCGCCAGCGCCGGGTCCATCTGATCGCGCACCTCGGCCGCACTCGCCAACCGGTCGTCCGGCGAGCGCGCCAGCATGTGCACGATCAACGTGTCGAGCCGGCCAGGCAGGTTCGGATCGATGTCGCGCACATGTGGCGGAGCCTCGTGCAATCGACGCCGGATCATCTGCTCGCGCGTGTCGCCGGCGAACGCCGCCGTGCCCGTGAGCATTTGATAAACGATGCAGCCGAGGCTGTAGATGTCGGCGCGCGCGTCCACTGGATCGCCGAGGAGCTGCTCCGGGCTCATGTACTCCGGCGTCCCGATCACGAGCCCGCTGCGCGTGAGCGCATCCTGCGGCGTCTCCGACAGCGCCTTGGCGATGCCGAAGTCGACGACTTTCGGAACCTCTTTCCCCGACCGCGTCCGCGCGACGATGACGTTGTCCGGCTTGAGGTCGCGGTGCACGATCCCGAGCTCGTGAGCGGCGTGCAGGCCGTCGGCAATCTGACGTCCGATCTCGATCGCCCGTCGCGCCTCGAGTGGGCCTTCCCGCGCGAGGATCGTGGCCAGTGATTCGCCGTCCACGTACTCCATCACGAGATACACGATCTTGTCCATCTCGCCGTAGTCGAACACGGCCGCGACGTTCGGGTGCAGAATCCGCGCGGCGTTCGAGGCTTCGCGCGCGAAACGCTGGAGCGACTCGGTGTCGTTTACCAACGACGGATTCATCACCTTGATCGCGCACTGGCGATTCATCTTCACGTGCTCGCCGAGATAGACGCGTCCCATGCCACCCTCGCCAAGCGGGGCGAGGATGAGGTAGCGATCGGCGATCACGCGGCCGACGAGCGGATCATCTCCCGACTTGGGACGCAGCGGCGAGCCGTCCCTCGGACAGAAACGGTCCGTCGTCTCGTACTCGCTGCCGCATTGCGGGCACACCTTGGCGACCGCGACGCCACCTTGGCTGGTCGGCGTCGGCTGGGCAGCGATCCGCCCCGAGTCGATGTGACTCTGGAGCAGCGGAGTCGCAAGCTCCTCCGTCTCGTCCATCGACGCCGGAGCATCGTCTCGATGCTCGGCGTCACTGGCCGTCACGGGGGAGGGAGCTGCGGAGTCGCGATCGTCGCTGCGCATGGTGGAGGAAAGATGCCCGCCAGGAATGCTCGGCGCATCCTAATCAAATTCAACCCTGCCGTGTGGTCCCGATCCTGCGCCGGAGCGGGGGCGTTATGCCCTCGAGCACGTCCAAACCGACCGGTCTACCGCTTTCAATACGACGATATCCAATCGGCGTTGAGTTCCTTCATCGTAGCAACGGTCCGCCCCAAGGTCACGCCCGCGTTTGGGCGCCCGAGTGCAGACTAGTCGAGCTCGTCACCAAGGACGATTCGGGAGCCGCGATTGATTCGCCACTCGACTCGGAAGGAAACGGATATTTCTCCGGCTTCATCCAAAATGTACTACCCGGAACGAAATACCGCTTCCGTCTCGACAAAGGGGATGCCTTTCCCGATCCGGCATCGCGTTTTCAGCCGGAGGGACCACACGGCCCTTCGGTAATGATCGACCCGACGACGTTCGTTTGGCACGACGATGGCTGGCAAGGCATTCATTTGGCGGACCAGGTTCTTTACGAGCTGCACGTCGGCACCTTCACGGGCGAAGGAACCTTCGCTGCGGCGATCGACCGGCTGGGCGACCTCTCCGACGTCGGCGTCACGACGATCGAGGTCATGCCCGTCGGCGAGTTCCCTGGACGCTTCGGATGGGGCTATGACGGCGTCAACCTGTTCGCGCCGTCGCATCTGTACGGTACCCCGGACGATTTTCGCGCGTTCGTGGATGCCGCGCACCAAACGGGCCTCGGCGTCATCCTCGATGTCGTTTATAACCATCTCGGGCCGGATGGAAACTACCTTCCTCGTTTTTCTTCGCGATACCTGAGCGGCAAGCGGACCGAGTGGGGCGACGCGTTGAACTTCGACGGCGAGGATTCCGCGCCGGTTCGGGAGTTCTTCACGACGAACGCGCGCTATTGGATCGAGGAGTTTCATCTCGACGGCCTGCGACTCGACGCGACACAGCAGATCTTCGACCAGTCGTCTCCGCACATCATCGCCGACGTCGCGGCGGCGGTGCGCGCGGCCGCCGGCGACAAGGCCACGATCGTCGTCGGCGAAAACGAGCCGCAAGACGTCATGCTGCTGCGCCCGCGCGAGGAGGGGGGATGCGCGCTCGACGGTCTCTGGAACGACGACTTCCATCACAGCGCGTGGGTGGCGGCGACTGGACGAGCCGAGGCGTACTACTGCGGCTATCACGGTTCGCCACAGGAATTCATCTCGGCGGCGAAGTACGGATTCCTGTTCCAGGGAGAGTGGTACGCGTGGCAACACGATCGCCGTGGCACGCCCGCGCTCGACGTCTCTCCCGAACGGTTGATCGTGTTCACTCAGAATCACGATCAGGTCGCGAACACGGCGCGCGGACATCGCGTGCATCGCGAGACGAGTCCCGCCCGGTGTCGCGCGCTGGCGGCCCTGCTTCTCCTGCCGCCGCAAACGCCGATGCTCTTTCAAGGACAGGAATTTGCCGCATCGAGTCCGTTCCTGTACTTCGCCGATCACAAGCCCGAGCTGGCGCGCCTCGTCCGGCAAGGCCGTGCCGAATTCGTGTCGCAGTTCGCGAGCATCGGGTCGGAGCCGGCCGAGGCGCGTGTACCCGATCCGTCTGACATCGAGACGTTTCGTCGCTGCAAGCTTGATTGGAGCGAGCGATCGTCGCATCGCGAGGCGGTCGCGCTGCACCGGGACCTCATCCGACTGCGCCGCGAGGACGCGACGCTCTCGCGGCGTACCGCCGGCCAGCTGGACGGCGCGGTCCTCGCCGATCACGCGTTCGCGCTCCGCTTTTTTGGCGTTGGCGGCGACGACCGGCTCCTCATCGTGAACCTGGGCCCACGCTTGCGCCCTGAGACGATTCCGGAACCGCTGCTCGCTCCGCCGGCGAACCGCTGCTGGACGATGTGCTTTTCCACCGAATCACCCGAATACGGAGGATGGGGGACGCCGCACGTGGAAACGGAGAGACACGGCTGGTGGATACCGGCTGAAAGTGCCGTCCTGCTTCGACCAGCATGACGACGCGACGACTCGTCGACAGGATTGCGCGCTCGCTCGAGCTCCCCTCGAATCCCGCCGAGCGTTCTCGCCGGCTGATCGAGACGGAATGGATCGTCACGAACGGCCTCGGTGGCTACGCCTCGTCGAGCATGGCGAACGTCATCACCCGGCGCTATCACGGCGTGCTCGTCGCGGCGCTGCCCAACCCGTTGGGTCGCATCGTCATGCTCAATCATGTCGGCGAGCGGCTTGTCACCAACGGTCAGCGGGTTTGGTTGAACGACGAGGATTTGATGGGCGGCGCGCTCGATGAGAACACCGGGCGGCAGATTCACAGCGCGCGGCTCGAGGCCGGGCTTCCCGTGTGGGAGTACGAAGCCGACGGCGTGCGCGTGGAGAAACGCGTCATGATGCCGCACCGGCAGAACACGGTGTACGTAACGTATCGCCTGCTCGACGGACCGGAGTCCGTCCGCCTCGAGCTCGTGCCCGCGGTGCACTTCCGGGGCTACGAAGAGCGTGTCGACAGCCCGCGCAACTCGCCGTCGACAACCCGCTACGCGATGAATGTCTCCGCCGGCATTCACGTTCTGTCGGTGGATGACGACATTCCGCCGCTCCGCCTCCTCGTCGTCGGCGAAGGCGACTCGAATCGTTTCGTCGCCGACGAATGCGTGACGAGCGAATTCGTCTACCCGGTCGAAGAGAGCCGCGGCTACGAGTTTCGCGGGTCGCTCTGGACGCCCGGTCATTTCGAGCTCGAGTTGTCGCGCGGGCAATGCGCGACGCTGGTCGCGTCGGTCGAGGCCGAGGAAGTGATGCGGTCGTTGTCGCCGGACGAGGCGCCGCGATTCGAGCATGAGCGGCGCCGCCGCCTCATCATGGCGTCGCGACCCGAGGCGCGCGACGAGACCGGTGCCGAGCTGGTGATCGCGGCAGACCAGTTCATCATCGCGCCGGCCGGCCGCATCGCCGACTCCACGCGCGCGGCGGCGCTCGGCAACGAAATTCGGACGATCATCGCCGGATATCACTGGTTCACCGACTGGGGTCGTGACACGATGATCAGCCTCGAGGGGCTGACGATCGCCACGGGCCGGCAGCGCGAGGCGGCGTTCATCCTTCGGACCTTCGCGCACTACGTCCACGATGGCCTGATCCCCAACATGTTCCCGGATGGGAGCAACGAAGGACTCTACCACACCGCGGACGCAACGCTCTGGTACTTCCACGCCATCTCGCGGTATCTGCAGAGCACCGAGGACAGAGCGACGCTGGTGCACCTGCTGCCCGAGCTCGTCTCGATCGTGGAGCACCACATCAAGGGAACGCGCTTCGGCATTTGCGTCGACGAGCGCGATGGGCTCCTTCGCCAGGGCGCCGAGGGCTATCAACTCACGTGGATGGACGCGAAGGTCGACGGTTGGGTGGTGACCCCGCGTCGCGGGAAGGCGGTCGAGATCAACGCACTCTGGTACAACGCGCTCCGGCTCCTGCAGGGATGGCTGGAGGAGGTCCGCGGCGCCGACGCGGCGCAGTCTATTCGCCACCGGGCCGACAGGGTTTTCGAGTCTTTTAATGAACGGTTCTGGATCGAGGAGCGCGGTTACCTGCGCGACGTCGTGGACGGGAAGCCCGATGACGCGGAGCTCTGCCGGCCGAATCAGATCTTCGCGATCTCCCTCGACAACCCCGTGCTCGATCCCTCGCGCTGGGCGTCGGTGGTCGACGTCGTCGGGAAGCGCCTCCTGACGCCGGTAGGACTACGATCGCTGGCGCCTGGCGAGGCGGAGTACAAGTCGCGCTACTTCGGTGATCTCCGGGCGCGCGACGCCGCGTACCATCAAGGAACGGTCTGGGGCTGGCTCATCGGGCCATGGATCGACGCCTGGATCAAGGTCCATCCCGACGACCGTGTCGGTGCGCGACGCTTTCTCGACGGTGTGATCGCCGACCTCGACGACTACGGACTGGGCACGATCGCCGAGATCTTCGACGCCGAGCCTCCGTTCACGCCCCGCGGCTGCATCGCGCAGGCCTGGAGCGTGGCGGAGGCTCTTCGCTGCTGGGTGAAGACAGCGCCCCCCCCAGAGGGGCAGGGCACTACTTCTTGAGCGAATCGCGAACGATCTGGCGGCGATCCTTACGGATCTCGCGCTTGTCCGCCGTGAGCTCGTGCTTGTCGGCGCGGAGCTCTTTCCTGTCGGCGTGGATCTCGCGGACGTCCTGGCGCGCTTCCTTCTTGTCGCCGGCCGCGATGTCCGCCTTCAGGTCGCGCCGGTCGGATCGCAGATCGTGCACGTCGCCTTTCGCGTCATGACGATCGCTCACGAGCTCGCGATGATCGCGCCGCAATTCCCGCACGTCTTTCTTGGTGACCGGCGTCGCGCTCTGCGCCTGTGCGCTCCTCCCCCCCGCCGCCAAAACCACCGCCGCCGCCGCCAGCACTGCCGCATTCACGATACGCATACGATGCTCCCAAGCTGTTGGTTGAGGTTTTCATCGCGACGACCGAGCGTCGCACCCATCCAGCAGACGAGAGCGTCCGGCGAATCGTTAAGTAAAGATTGTGGTCTGTGCAGCGGAAAAAAGTGCCGAAGGGTACTCGGCTACTCGGGTACTCGGCTACTCGGCTACTCGGCTTCTCGGCTTCTCGGCTTCTCGGCTGTTGCCGAGTGGCCGAGCTGCCGAGCAGCCAAGTTACCAACCGCTCCGGTCGCGGAGCGTCGTGACATGCGCCACATGATGCCGGCTGTGCCACTCGTACAGGGCAAGCATCTGGTCGAGGTTCATGATCCCATTCTCGGGATGATTGAGCGTTCTCGAAAAATCGGACGGCGACATCGCGCGCAAGATGCGGATCCACCGGTCGTGTACGGCGTCGAGCAGCGCGAGCGACGTCGCCACCGGCGTCGTCTTGGAGTCCTCGAGCGTCGCCCACGCCGCTTCGTTGTACGGTTTGATCGTCGGCGTGTCCTCGGTCAAGGCGAGCTTGAACCGCGTGTACGCGTTGAGATGGCTGTCGGGCACGTGATGGACGACCTGCCGCACCGTCCAGCCTTCCGGACGATACGGCGTGTCGAGCTGCGCGTCGGTCAGCCCGGACACCGCGGCGCGAAGCTTCGTCGGAGCTTCGGCAATGGTGTCGATCGCGGCGCGTCGTTGTTTTGGTTCGAGCGACTGCGGCCTCTGGAAACGGCCCACAGGATATCGAAGATCTTCCATGGCGGGTTACGCTAGGCGGTGAAGTCGAAGGAGAAGGGCTCGGCTTCGAGCGCAGGAACGCGGCGTGGTTGAAATGTACTCGTGATTGGTGAAAACGATCGTGTGGAGGATGGAACATGGGCGGGAATACTGAGCTCAGTGGACCGGACCTCGGCGCTGGCATCGACGCCGCGTCGTTGAATTCGGGCGACAAGATTCTCGGACACGCGAACGGAGAGGCCGTTCTCCTCGCGCGCGTCGGCGACGACTACTTCGCCGTCGGCGCGACATGTACGCATTATGGCGGTCCGCTCGCCGAGGGCGTGATCGACGGCCAGACCGTACGCTGCCCCTGGCACCACGCCTGCTTCAGCCTTCGCTCCGGTGAGGCGCTTCGCTCGCCCGCGCTCTCGCCGATCGCCTGTTGGCTCACCGAGCGGCGCGGAAGCAAGATCGTCGTCTCCGGCAAGGTCGAACGCGATCCGCTCGCGCCGACGTTCCCGATCGCGCGAACGGACGGCGACGAGCCGCGCGCGATCGTCATTGTCGGCGTTGGAGCGGCGGGAAGCGCCGCCGCCGAGATGCTGCGTCGCTGCGGCTACGAGGGACGCGTCACGACGATCGATGCGGACCCCGACGCGCCATACGATCGGCCGAACCTCTCGAAGGACTACCTCGCCGGAAACGCGCCGGAGGAGTGGATTCCTCTCCGGCCGACCGGGTTTTACGCCGAACACGGCATCGAGGTCGTGCGCGGCCGGGTCACGAAGATCGACACCGCAGCGAAGCGAATCGAGATCGAGGGAATGAGTCCGATTCTCTATGACCGCCTGCTGCTCGCCACCGGCGCGGAACCGGTTCACCTCGACATGCCGGGCGCGGATTTGCCGTTCGTCCACTATCTGCGCACGCTTGCCGACAGCCGGTCCATCATCGAAGCAGCGAAGACGGCCAAGGGCGCCGTGGTCATAGGGTCGAGCTTCATCGGGCTCGAGGTGGCGGCGTCGTTGCGCGCGCGTAAACTCGACGTCCACGTCGTCGCGCCGGAGCAGATTCCGCTCGGCCGCGTGCTCGGGGACTACCTCGGCGGTTTCATCCGCTCATTGCACGAGGAGAAAGGCGTCGTCTTTCATCTCGGTCACACGTCGAAACGGATCGAACAAGGGGCAGTCGTGCTGGACGACGATTCCCGTCTCGAGACGGATCTCGTCGTGATCGGCGTCGGTGTGCGGCCGCGTCTCCAGTTGGCGGAGCAAGCCGGTCTGGCGACGGACCGCGGCTTGACGGTCAACGAGTTTCTCGAGACCAACGCCTCCGGCGTGTACGCAGCGGGCGACATCGCCCGCTGGCCCGATCCGCACACCGGCGAGCGGATTCGCGTCGAGCACTGGGTCCTTGCCCAGCGTCAGGGGCAGGTCGCCGCGCGCAACATGCTTGGCGCGCGCGAGCGCTTCGATCAGGTGCCGTTTTTCTGGAGCGCGCACTACGACATCAGCATCAACTACGTTGGTCACGCGGAAAAGCCGGATCACGTCGCCGTGGACGGCGACGCGGCCAAGCACGACGTCGCGGTGAGACTGGAAAAAGGCGAGGAGCTGCTCGCGCTCGCCACGCTCTTCCGCGACGAGGCCAGCTTGCGAGCGGAGCTGGACATGGAACGAGAGGTCGGAGCACGCAGCCCGACCGTCCGCCCGCAATCAAATGATCAAATGGGGTCAGACCCCATTTCAAGAACTGAAAATAGGGTCTGACCCCAATTCGGGGGCTGTTCGGAGGACGCTGGGGGATTGACAGACTGGCGGACAGATAAAATATTCTCTGTAGGAGAGAAACTTTTATCGCATCGACTGTGTCCCGAGCCGCATCGAATTCGTCGCAACTCAGCCGTCGCGAGCGGCAGATCATGGATATCGTCTACCGCAACGGGAAGGCGACCGCCGCGGAGATCCACGACGGTCTGCCGGATCCGCCGGTGGCCGCCGCCGTGCGCACGCTGCTGCGGATCCTCGAGGAGAAGGGCCACCTCCGGCACGAGAAGGACGGCCCACGCCACGTGTATTTCCCGACGACCCCGCGCAGCGTGGCGCAGCGGTCGGCGGTGCGACACCTGATCGGCACGTTCTTCGGCGGATCACGGTCCGCCGCCGTCGCGGCGCTGCTCGACGAATCGGATCGTCCGCTCTCCGAGAGCGAGCGCGCCGAGCTGGCCGGCATGATTCGCCGGCTGCGCGCGGAAGGGAAATAGCGTGGCGCTCCTGGCTTCGCCGACCGTGTTCACAGCCGCTGACAGCGCACGCGCAGTCGCGACAGTATACACAGCCTCCTTGCTCGCGCTGGTGCCCGTCGCGCTCGCCGCGGGAATCTCGCTGACATTGCGGCGCGCAAACGCCCAAGGCCGAAACCTCGCGTGGCGATCGGCGGTGGTCGTGATGCTGCTCATCGTCGCCGGCCGCCAGCTTCCGCTCCATTGGATGGCCTGGGTCGTTCCCTCGGCACTCGCGGCGCCGCTGGTCGCGCTCGGGCGAGTTCAGGTGACGTCGGTGAACGCGGCGATCGAAGCCGGCGAATCGGTGGCGGGGACGAGTATCGCGGCGATGATCCTGCTTGCGTATGCGGTGGGGGTCGTCGTCGTATGTGCCTCAACGCTCGTCGGGCTGTGGCGCGCACAACGGATTCTCCGACGCGCGCGACCGGCGGACGCGGACTGGATTACCGCCATGAACGACGCGCGTGCCATGCTCGGCGTGCGTCGGAGAATCGTCGTCCTGATCTCGCGTGACGTGTCGGTGCCGTTGACGTGGGGGTTTTGGCATCCCGTCGTCCTGCTGCCCGCCACCCTTCCGAAGTGGAGCGCGGACGAGCGTCGCCTCGTGATGCTGCACGAGGCCGAGCACGCGCGGTCCGGTGACTGGCTGTTCGCGCTCGCTGCCCGCGCGGCGTGTGCCGTCTACTGGTTCCATCCGGCTGTGTGGTGGACGACGAATCAGCTGCGCGCCGATTGCGAGCTAGCCTGCGACGAGCGCGTCCTGGCCGCGGGGGCACGGCGCAGCGACTACGCCGATCTTCTCGTGCGCGCGGTCGATGCCTTGGCGATGCGAACCGACGACGAGCTTCCCGCGCTCGCGCTGTCGCGGCGGGGCGGACTCCGAGCGCGTTTGTCGGCGCTGATCGCCGCACCGCGCGAGGTACGTCCGCTCGCGCGTCGCTGGGCCGCGGCCGCGACGGCGGCGACGCTGATCGCCTCGGCGCCGCTCAGCGCCGTCGATCTCGCGCCCACGCGCGACGTGCTCACGACCCTGATGCGCGACGCGCGCTGGGAGTCGCGTGCCTACGCCGTGCAGGGGCTCGCGCGGCGTCCCGACTCGATCGCCGTCGCGCGCAGTGCCGCGGCACTCGATCCGAGTCCGCGCGTCCGTGAGTGGGCGCGCTACGCGCTCGGTCTGCATGCCGTGGTTGGCGGCCTCTCCGCCACTTCCAAGAATCCTTGACCGAAGCGAGACGTCGAATGTCTGTTCTGTCGCGTGCTATAGAGACAAAAACTTATCTAATTGCCGCTGCTGGTCTCGTCCTCGTGGCGGGCTACGCGGATCTGGTCCGCGGAGGAATCACACTCTCGGCTCTGCTCCTCGCGATCGCCTACTGTGGACTCATACCCGCCGCGATCTGGCGGGCCGGCCGGTCGCCGGACGAGCGAGAGTCCACGAGCGACGACCGGCCGTCCTACGGCGTCGCCGCGGGCGTCGCGGGATTCGTGCTCGTGTTGTACGTGCTGACGATGGCGCCGTCGACGGCCATGTGGGACACGAGCGAATACATCGCCGCCGCGTACACGTTCGGCCTGCCGCATCCGCCCGGCAATCCGTTGTTCGTGATCGTCGGCCGCGTATTCTCGATCTTGCCGGTCGCGGGCAATGTCGCGGCGCGGATCAACGTTCTCGCCGCGCTGTCGAGTGCCGTGGCCGCGGGAATGTGGTTTCTCGTCGCCGAGCAGGTTCTCCGCGGATGGGTCGAGCGGGCGGTCATTCGGCGCGTCGCGGCCGGCGTGTGCGCATTGATCGGCGCGACCGCGTTCACGGTGTGGAATCAGTCGGTCGTGAACGAGAAGGTGTACACGGTGTCGCTTACCGGCATCGCCATCATCTCGTGGCTCGCGGTGCGGTGGTCTGTTCGTCCCGAAGGCGAGAGCGCCGATCGCGCGCTCGTGCTCATGGCGTATCTGTGCGGGCTTGGCTACGCGAACCACATGGCCGGCATGCTCCCCGCGCCGGCAATCGCCGTCGCGGTGTTGATGCGCCGACCCGCGACGCTGCTGCGTGGGCGGCTGCTGATCGCGTGTGTCGTCGCGCTTGTCGTCGGCGTGAGCCCGTTCGCCACGCAGCCGATTCGTGCCGCGCACTTCCCGGCGATGAACGAAGGTGAACCGACAGCGTGCCGCACGAAGCTCGAGCTCGCGTGCACGATGTCGGAGGGCACCTATCGCGCGTTCATGTACAACTTCAATCGCGGACAATACGGCAAGCCGTCGCTCTCCACGCGACAGGCGTCATTCGGCGAGCAAGTGGGAATGTGGTGGCTGTACTTCAAGTGGCAGTGGCTGCGCGATCCCGACATTCGCGCGCCGTTCGCGCAGGCGCTGTTCGCCGCGGCGTTTCTCGTGCTCGGGCTGGTCGGCGGCTGGGTGCACTTTCAGCACGACAGGCGGAGCTTCTGGTATTTCGGTTCGCTGATGTTCACGATGACGCTGCTGCTCATCTACTACCTGAACTTCAAGCTCGGCTTCTCGCAGGACCCAACCTCACAATCGGCGCGCGAGGTTCGCGACCGCGACTATTTCTTCCTCTGGAGCTTTTCGGCGTGGGGCGTGTGGGCGGGCATCGGTCTGACGTACATCTGGGAGTCGATCGCCGCGCTCATCGGAACGGAGGAGCAGAAAAAAGGAAGGCTCGCGGTGATCGAGCCGACGACCACAGCCTGGCGTCGGGCATCGCCCACCCTTCTGCTGGCGTTCATTCCACTCGCCGGAAACTGGACGGCGGCGTCGCGGCACGAGCACACCGCGACGAAAAACGTCGCCGCCGATCTGCTGAATTCGGTGGAACCGTACGGCGTGCTCGTGACGGTCGGCGATAACGACACCTTCCCGCTCTGGTACGCCCAGCAGGTCGAAGGCATCCGCAAGGACGTGGTCATCGCCAACACGTCGCTCCTCAATACCGACTGGTACGTGCGACAGCTGATCCGCCGGCCGATCTACGAGTACGATGCGGCGAAAGGCCCGGCCATTTACCGCGGCAAGCATTGGGTCAAGCCGGCCGCACCACCGTTGCGCATGACCTTCGCCGACGCGGACGCTGTGCCGGATTACTATGAGATGCGCGAGCCCATGTCGTTCGCCGCCGGACCGTACAAGACGACGATCGACCCGCGCCATCTCGAATACGGCGTGCTGCAGCGCGCCGACGCGCTCGTCCTTCGCATCATCCAGGATTCGTGGAACGACCGCCCGATCTACTTCGCGCGGTCGGCCGTCGGCTATCCGCGTTCACTCGGTCTCGAGAATAACGTGCTGACGCAGGGTCTCGCGTCGAAGCTGTTCGTTCCTCCCGGATCGGCGACCAAGGACACGGTGTTCGTTCAGGGCGACGGCTGGCTCGACATGGCGCGCACCAAAGCGCTCTGGAACGATGTCTTCCAGGGTCCGAAATCCGTGATCGCCGAGGGCCGCTGGGTCGACCGCGCATCGGTCAGCATGCCGTCGATGTACATCTTCGCCGGCGCCGAGCTGGCCGAATCGCTGCGCAACGCCGGGGATCACGCGGGCGCGAGCGCTGTCATCGCAACAACCAGACAGGTCGCGACCGCCACTCGGCTCAGCGACATGGTCCGCGCGCTCGACCAGGAATTCCGCGCGCCCATCACCGGCGATTCGAACGGTGTCTCTCTTCGTGTCGATCCGGCAACCCAGCTCAAAACGCAGAGCACCGAGCCCACGGGCAAACGACCGAAACCATAACGGCGTGACGCAGCTATCGACCACGCGCGCATCATCAGACCGTAGATGGTTGGTACAACTTGGATACGGGACAAAGCGACGGGATTGAACGGAAAAAAAAACAGGATTACCTGCTTGTGAATGGGGCTTGGCGGGAACCCCTCTCTCGGCACGCCCCCTTCAATAGCAGTTGATCCTGTAGGTCATCCGTCAAATCCTGTCGCTTTGTCCCGTATCCAAAGCAGTTTCGCAGTTTCAGTGAGTCGACCGGTAGTATCGAAGCCCAACAGTCCCGCGACGGAATCCGGCGTCGCGGAACACGTCGATGAAGCGACTCCCGCTCGCCGGCTGGCCGTCAATCGTCTCGACCACGATGTCGCGATCGGACTGATCCAAGAGTCGCTCGATGAGGGCTTTGATCGCGAGACCGACAACATCGTCCGTCGTCTCCGGCCGAACGACGATGCGCGATCCGCGCCGATCGGCGATCATCACGACAATTCCTCGCACGAGCACGAGCAACGCGCCGCGGCTTCGTGGTCGCACGAACGGATCGCGGGCGGGGTCCTGCGGCATCGGCAACGTGTAGACGTTTGCCGGATCGGTTGCCGACAAGACGACAGCATCGCCGTGCGAATCATCCGCGCGCAAGAGCTCGATCGCTTGTGGCAATGCGAACTGCGCGCCGGAGAGCCCGCGCACGAAATAGCCGCGTCGCACGTCGCCGCGGAACTCGAGCCGGCGGAGCTCGCGATAGATGCTCCGCCAAGCGACGGCGGGCCGTTCCCGCCGCCACATCTCGCGCGACACGATGCCGTATCGCTCGAGCCACTGCTTGGCGATCAGTTCGGCCCATGCGCTCTCGTCGACCTCCGGACCGAGAACGCGCGGCGCGCGCACGAGCGACCAGCGACCCGGCCACTCGACCGGCGCGCCTCCTTCCTTGTCCGGCCGCTTCCACCGAGGCAGCCGCCGGAGGTTTGGCCGACGCTGCACCACGTATCGGTTCGCCGACGGAGTGAAGTCGGCCGGTAGCCAGCGCGTCGGGTCCGGTCGCGCGCGGTCGCGGGGCGAGACAATCGGCCGCCAGCGCAGCACGAGCCTGAGCGAATCCATCGTGTCGTTCGTCACCAGCCCGGCGCCCACCAGCTCGCGCAACGCGTCGCGCAACGTTCGCGCGGTGAGCCCGGTGGACGACACGAGCTCATCGAAGAACGACGCGCCGTCGCGCTCCAACATTTGTAGCACACGCTCCGCCTGCTCGCCGAGCGGCGCCGTTGCTGTCGGCGAGACCCAGGCGCGAACCGTTCCGCGACGCGCGAAGCGAACCGTCGTCAGCGTCGGAATCTCGTCGGGCTTCGCCGTCGTGCCGCCGATCCAGACGAGCTCACCGAGCGCGATCAGCCGCGACAGCGCGTCCGGATCAAATTCCTCGACGCGCGCCGGCAGATAGTCCCGCTCCCACTGCTCGGCCGGCCGGGCGAGGCCGTACATCTGCCGCGCAATGTCGATCGTCCCATCTGCGCCGGAGAGGCGGTGCGCGGCGTCCAAGTGTTGCCAGCGCAGCATGAACGCCGCGAAGCGGTCGAGCGAAACCGCTTCGATCTGTCGCCGGGCCTGAGCGAGCTCGCGACGACGCGCAAGCTCGAGCAGTCGCCGAGAGCACCAGCGCTCGATAATCGAATCACGACCAAAGGTGCCGCGGACCAGCTTTCCGGCCCGCGTCCAGTCGTCGAGACGCTCGCGGATCCACGCGTCCTCGAGATCGTAGCGCGCCCTAACGTCGACGAGCGCGAACGCGCCCGCGAGCGACGCAAAGCGCGCGAGAATCTCACGCCGCGCCGCGGCCGCCGTCATCGCGGGCTGACGCAACGTGTCAGGCACGGCGCTTTCTACCGGGACGTCGTCGAGTTCCAGGCCCCTATACACCGTTGCAAACGCCGCGGCGCCGAACGCCGCCGCGTACCGGCCGAAGTTCTCGGTGAGGATGACGCGTCGCGCACTGCCGCCCCCGGTGCCGGTGGGAATGTCCAAAGCGATCGCTCGTCCGCGATCGAGCAACTCGTGGAGTGGATCTCCGCGACGCCCTTCGTCGGTCGACGCCACGCGTTCACGAAGCTCATCCATCGACAGATCGCCGGCGCGGTCGAGCAGCAGCGCGAGCTCGTCGGCGGTTCGCGCACGCGATCCCGCTGCGGTGCCGCGCCGGCGGGCCAAAATCGAGTCGAGCATCTCGAGCGTCGATTCGTCGGCGCCCTCTCCGCCCATCAGCTCATCGAGCAACGCGCGGTCGAGCGACAACAACGCCGCGCGCTGCTCGGCGCGTGGTGCGTCGTCAGCGTACATCCAATCCATCACGAAGCCGAATTGGAGGGACGCCGCGAAGGGCGACGGCAACGCGGTCTCCACCGACACGAGCGACGTCGCGCCGGCGGCAAGGCCGTCGAGCGCGCGCACCAGGGCCGGCATGTCGAACGCGTCCTGCAACACGTCGCGATAGGTCTCGACCAAAATCGGGAACGACGGGAACTCCTGCACCGCTTGCAGCAGGTCGAGCGCCTTGAGCCGCTGGAGCCAGAGCGGCATACGGCGCCGCGGATTGCCGCGCGGCAGCAGAAGCGCCCGCGCCGCGTTCATGCGAAACCGTGCGCCGAAGAGCGACGACGCGCCCACTTCCTCGAGCACACGGCGCTCTGCTTCCGCGGAATCCATGTCGCGAATGACGCTGATCGGCAGCCAGTCCCGCAGCGTCGGAAGACGGAGCATGATGCCGTCGTCCGTGGTCTGCACCTGGATCTCGAACGCGCCGCCCTTTCCGAGCGTTTCGCGAACACGGTTGGCCAGCGCCATGCCCCACGGCGCGTTCACGCGTCCGCCGAAGGGCGCGTGGATTACCACCCGCACACTGTCCATCTCGTCGCGGAACTGCTCGACGACAATCACTCGCTCGTCCGGGACGACGCCGGTCGCCGCGCGCTGCTGGTGGACGTACTCGACGAGCGAGCTCGCCGTCGCTTCGTCGCATTGATATCGCTCGGCGAGCGCGGTGGTCTGCTCGTCCGTTCGCACGGCGTCCAGTTCGCGACGCAACTCACCGACGCGTGGCGCAAGGTGGACCGATCGCGCGGCGTACTCTCCGTGCCAGAAGGGCAT
>Ga0207674_10004775_pt1 | contig 16248 bp, 12 predicted proteins | sample KBSCornC72_FD_184303 | JGI IMG/M metagenome (GOLD analysis project Ga0207674, IMG submission 184303) | Corn rhizosphere microbial communities from Kellogg Biological Station, Michigan, USA - KBS Corn C7-2 (SPAdes) (version 2) | ecosystem: Host-associated > Plants > Roots > Rhizosphere > Soil ... | reverse complement strand
CCTGTCGAGCGACCTCGTGAGCCGACCCCCACGCGTCCGAGGCTTCTCCGGCGTTCGTTCCTTTGCGTGCATCGCGCTCTTGGGAGCGTTCTTCGCCGCGGCCACCACCACCGCCTCAGCCGGTGTGATGAAGAGGCTCGACTTCGAGACCGGCAGTCTTGGGCAGTGGACGAGCAAGCAGGCAATGCCGGGCCGGATCGACATCATCCCGAGCCCCGTGCGCCAGGGTCGTTTCGCCTCGCGCTTCACCGTCAAGCCCGGCGACAATCCCGTGCCGGGCGGCGAGCGCGCCGAGGTCGTGTACTGGAGCCGGGAGCGGGCAGGCAAGCATTCCTGGTGGCGCTGGTCGACCTACTTCCCCACGAGCTTCCACCCCAACGCCGGCGCCTGGAACATCTTCACCCAGTGGCACCAGACCGGGGACCAGTGTCCGCCCCCCGTTCGCTTCATGGTCGACAAGTACGTGAAGCCCGCGAAGCTCCGCCTGGACATCTGGAGCGGGCGCCTGAACACGAGCCACTGCATCCCCCAGTACAAGCACACCTGGTATCTCGGCAAGCTGCGGCGGAACCACTGGTACAACTTCGTCGTCAAGTTCAAGTGGTCGCCGCGCAAGTCGGCCGGGTTCGTACGGGTCAGCGTCAACGGGAAGATCAAAGCGCGCAAGCACATGGCGACGCTCTACAAGGGCATGGGCGTCTACCTGAAGCAGGGCTTCTACCGTGGTGAGTCGGGCAAGAAGACGACGATCATCCACGACGGCATGACCCGCTTCAGGCCCTAGCGAACGAACGGAGAACGCCTCGCCACGTCCCTCGAAGTGGCGATATGCGCGCAGACCCGCTCAATAACAAATTCGAGGGATCAGGGGGCCTCCAAGGCCGGACGATGATTGGTCGCGCGGGTTTCGACCCCCCGCCGCCACCAACCCGGAGGTTCCGTTGCCGGCCGCTCGCTGGACAGGAGCGCTCGTCGGAGCGCTGGCCACTGCATGCCTTTGCGCCGCCCCTGCTTTCGCGGACACGTGCGGCAACCCCGGGTACTCCTACGCGGGTGTCGTGACGCCGAAGGCCACCGCGGGAGTGCGCGCCGTGATCACGGCGCCGGTCGCCCCTCAGGTCGAGAGCGGCGACGTCAGCGGCTGGATCGGGGTCGGACGCACAAGCGTCCCGGGCAAGCTCGGCGTCCTGCGCGTGGGCCTCCTCGCCCAGACGGACGGGACGATGCAGCTCTACTACGAGGTCCGGCGCGGCGGGGGCTGGGTCCGGCATCCGGGCCCGGTCGTCCAGCCCGGCGAGCGGCACTTCGTCAAGGTCGCCCGCACCCACCGCCATTCGAAGCGGTGGCACGTCCGCATCGACGGTCGCCAGATCGGATCCTCGTTGCGCCTTGCCGGCGGAAGCAAATGGCTCCGCGCGGTCGCGACTGCCGAGTCCTGGGACGGCGGAGCTCCTTCCTGCAACCGGTTCCAGTACTCGTTCCAGAAGGTCAAGGTCAAGCGCCGCGGATGGCACCGGGTCGAGAACAAGAAGCTCATCCAGGATCCGGGCTACAAGGTCCTGAAGCAGCACAAGACGCACTTCCTTGCGACCGACGTTCCCGCGGCTCCCGCCGGCGACCGGCGCGTCTTCGCCGGCGACTGGGAAACCGGCGACGCAAGCCAGTGGAGCGGGAACCACTGGAACCGCAACGTCCCCCTCAGCGACCAGTTCAAGATCGTCACGGATCCAGTACGCCAGGGCGGGTTCGCCGCGAAGTTCACGGTGCGACCGGGCGACAAGTTCGGGACGACCTCGGGCGAGCGCTCGGAAGTCCTCTACACCGGCGCGGACGAGCACGCAGGCGACGACGTCTGGTACGCGTGGTCGACGCTCTTCCGCTCCGACTGGTCGACGCCGACGGGCTGGTCGATCTTCACGCAGTGGCACTCGTACTATCCGGTGTCCCCGCCCATCTCGTTCAACATGAAGGGCGAGCGGATCCAGGTGAACCTGAACACCGGCTCCGTGGACAGCGGCGGCGCGAGTTTCAAGCCCGTTTACCCGATCACCGACGCGCTCCAGCGCGGCGTGTGGAACGACTTCGTCGTCCATATCGTCTGGTCGGGGACGAACGGCTCGCTCGAGGTCTGGCACCGCACCGGCTCGAACCCGTTCGAGAAGAAGGTGGGGGCGTTCGGGATCCCGACGATGCAGGTGCAGGCGGGCGTCCCCTCCGACAACTACCTGAAGATCGGCTTCTACCGAAACGACGACCCGAGCCGCGTGAACGTCCTCTACCAGGACGGCTTCAGCCGCGCGTCCTCCGCGCAGGGTCTCGCGCCGGCCTTCGACGGCGACCCGTCCTTCCAGACCCTGCTCGAGAAGATCGATCCGTCCGGCGTCTAGGCCGGACTAGCGCCTGAGCACGATCACGCACTCGCCGCAGTAGCGGCGCAGCGCGGGGACGAGGCGAAGCAGCTCTTCGTCCAGCGCCTGCAGGGCCGAGAGAAGGCCGTAGCGGCCCCGGAGCGCGCGCTTGGCCATGAGCAGGAGCGAGTACGGCTCGATCTCGACGCTCGAGAATCCGGCCGCCCAGTCGCGGATCGCCGCCTCGGTGAGGATGACGTCGCCGGCGCCCTCGAGCTCCCGCATGCTCAGCCGGCGGCCGAGCTCGAGCAGCGGGTTGTGGCCGAAGTTCTCCGTGAAGACGGCAAGCCCTCCCGGCCGCAGCACGCGCAGGAGCTCGTCGGCCGTGCCGGGGTACTTGCTCACGTGGTGGAGAGCGGCGATCCCGACGGCGACGTCGAACTGCCCGTCCTCGTACGGGAGCGCGGCGGCGTCGGCCTCGTCGAACCTGATCTCGAGCCCGTTGTAGGCAGCCCGCTCCCTGGCCCTCTCGATCGCAACTCCGGAGAGGTCGAAGCCGCTGACGTGGGCGCCGAGCTGCGCGAGGTGCACGCTCCACTTGCCGAGGCCGCACGCGTAGTCGAGCACCTGCTTTCCTTCGATCCCCTCCCGGAGGAGCAGCCCGTAGGCGCGGAGCTGGGTGACGCCGCGCGGCGAGCCCCCAGGGAGATACGGCGGCGTGATCGAGTCCCGGAACGTGAGCCGTGTATCCGGTCTGAGCGGCGCGCTCGCGCCGTAGCGCTCGTCGTGGAAGGCGCGTTCCTCGCGAAGAGCGCGCTCGGTCGGGGTCTCAGCCATCGGCCGTCGCGGTGAGGTACTCGGACAGAGCGAGGAGCATGTGGCCGTCGCTCCAGCGCGCGTACGGGACCGACGAGCGGAACGCTCGCCGCTTCTGGAACGCGAAGCGGCCGTCGTCGCGGCGCATGTTCGCGAGCGTCCAGGCGAGGATGCGACCTGCCGTCTCGAGCGCGCGCGGATCCCTCTCGCGCAGGTCGGCGAGCGCCCAAATCGAAGAGGCGCAGGAGTGGATGTCGACCGGGAAGCGTGACTCCGGGGAGGCGCGGACGGCGCCGTCCGGGTCGACCAGGCGCGAGAGGAAGAAGTCCAGCGCGGCGGTCAGCGCGTCTCCCTGAGCCAGGCGCCCGAGGCTCCAGAGGACGAAGGCCGTGTGATACCCGTCCACCCAGTCGAGGCCCGACCCCTCGCCGTAGGGCACCGAGCCGTCCGGCAGCTGGCGCGACAGCGTGTAGCGCACCGCAGGGAGCGCGTCGTCCTCGCGCCCCCGCCGGGCGAACACGCTCGCGACGAGGAGGCTCGCGTTGTGGATCGGGACGCGCGAGCCGTGGTAGTACGCGTAGAAGATGTCCTCGCCCTCCTCGACGAGGAGACGCGAGCGGGCGAATCCGAGCGCCCCTTCGATCGCCGGCGCGAAGCGGCCCGCCGGGGCGAGCTCCTCGACGTCCATGAGCGCGTGGGCGGCGAACGAGGTGACGACGGCGTTGGGCTGCGTGCGGGGGTAGTAGCCCCAGCGGGTCTGCACGTCGAAGGGATAGCCCCAGCCCGCGCCGTCTCCCAGCGGAAGAGCTCGCCGCTCGAGCCGCTCCGCGAGCGCGAGCGCGTGGCCGGCGAAGGGGCCGTCGGGGTCGAGGCGCGCGAGGCGGACGTACGCCGACACGAAGAGCGCGAGCCCCTTCGCGTTCTCCTTCGCCGGCACGCCGAGCACGCGCCGGGGGTTGAACGGCAAGAGCTTCAGTCCCTGGATCGCGGCCTGGCGGAGCAGGGGCGTCCGCGCGAGGGCGCGGATCCCCGGAGACGCGAGGGCGTCGTACGGGTCCCAGCCGACGAAGTCGTTTCGCTCGAGCGCGGCCGAGAGCGAGTCTGCGGCGACCCTGGCCTCGGCTGCCTCAACCATCCTTCTGCAAGCGTTTGGCGGCGAGCTCGTAGACGGCGACTGTTTGACGGGTCATGGCCTCGATCGTGTACCTCTGGAGGATCCGTTCTCGCGCAGCTTCGCCCATCCTGCGCCTGAGCGCGTCGTCGGCGAGCAGCGAGTCGATTTCCTTCACCCACTTCGCCACTGCCGCGGGCTCGACCAGAACCCCACTCTTCCCCGGTTCGATCAGCTCGGCGCCGCCTCCGATGTCCGACGCAACGACGGGCAGCGCGGACGCCATCGCCTCGAGCGGCACGAGCGGTGCAGCCTCGTCGCGCTCGGTCGGAAAGAGGAAGACGTCGGCGGCTGCCAGGTAGTCGACGACCTCGTTCCTCGGCTTGGCGCCGAGGAAGTCGACGCGGTCCGAGACGCCGGCCTTCCGCGCCGCCTGCTCGAGAATCGGGCGCTCCGGCCCGCTTCCGAGGATCACGAGGCGCGCGTCCGGGCTGGCGATCCGGGCGAGAGCCTGGATGGCCGTCGCGAAGCCCTTGTCCCGCGCGAGCCGGCCGACGGAAAGGAGGATCGGCTCGGGCCCGAGCCCGAGGGTCTTGCGCGCCTCCTCCCGGCCGTGCGCGTCGAAGTCGTCCACCGAGATCCCGTTCGGGACGACGTGCACACGGGAGCGATCGAGGAAGTACGACCGAATCGTCCCATCGAGCTGTTGCCGGGAGGGCACCATCGCCTCGCACGCGCGGAAGCGGACGACGACGTCGAGCGGGACGAAGTGGCCGGCGGTGAGCCAGGCGAGGTGCTTGGCCTCGCGCACCCGCGGCTGCACCCCGGATTCGTCCCGGGCGCGCCGCAGTGTCGCTCCGACAAGACCGAGGTAGTTGCCGTGGAACTTCGTTGCGACGGGAACGCGCCTGTGGACTCCCCGCCGCAAGAGGCCGAGGGCGCTCGTCGACTCGCTGTGCACGACATCGAACGGCCGGGCTGCGTGCAGCTGGTCGAAGGCCGCCGCGGACGCCGTCAGCCAGTCGCGGTTCCGGAATGGCCGCCCCGCCTTCCGCGAGGTGGCGTCCTGGAAATGCCAGATGCCGCCGAGGTGCTCCGTCTGCGCGAGACCGTCCAGATGCCTGGCCGTGATGACCTCGACCTCGTGGCCGGCCTCGACGAGCCCCCTGCAGAGATCGGCCGAGTGCGCCTGCATCCCTCCGATGCCATGGGCATAGCTTGCAACGGTGACGATGCAGATCCGCATGGCGGGCCGGGGATCTCTACTCGGCTCGCTCTTTGCGAGCCTTGCGCACCAGCGCCGGCACGAGCATGACCGCCCACAGGCTGAGCACGATCTTCGGACGTGGGAGGAACGGCGCCATCGCGCAGTTGACCGCGAGGATGAACCAGGCGGAAAGCCCCCAGATCACGAGCCCGCGGTCGGTTCCGACCGCCGCGCGCAAACGCCTGAAGGCGTCGCGCACGAAGCCCGCGAACAGGAGCAGGAAGCCGCCGAGCGCGAGAATGCCACCGCCCGCGAGCAGGAAGACGTAGCTGTTGTCCGGGTCTCCCTTCACCCGGTAGTAGACGCCCGACCAGACGTACTGCGTCTCGCGGCCGAACCCCAGCCCGAGGAGCGGCTCGTCGATCTGGTACGAGGTCCCAGACGACTCGACGGAGTAGATCGACGCCGGCCTCGCAGGCATCTCCTTCAGCTGCGCCCCGTCCATCGACACGCTCACCTGCTGGGGGATGCGCCGCGTCCGGACGACCGCGCGGACGAAGCGGGTCTCGCCCGGCGGGACGACGCCGGTGACCACGTACTCCGCAGGCTTGTCGGAGATCGTGGTCGAGAAGTTCAGGTTGCCGACGGGGGTCTGGAGCTTGCGCTTCTCGTAGAGCCACAGGCCGACGAGCATCTCCTCGCCTCCCCGGCTCCCCGCCAGCCAGACCGAGAAGCTCAAAGTCTGCCCCGGCTCGACGGGCACTGCAGCCGAGTAGAAGCCCTCGTCGCTCGAGGCGCCGTCGGTTCCGAGCAGCAGGCTCGACGACCCGAGCGCGTCGCTGAGCCCGTCGGCCCGCGTGAGCGTGCCGCTCTGAACGCCGCCCGGCGGGCTCGGCTCCTCGAAGCTCCCGTTCGGGAGGAGGTTCGGCCCGGGCACGGCGTAGTTGGCCTGGTTGTCGCCGTAGACCAGCTGGTCCTCTCGGATCGTCGGCGAGAGGACGGCGCCGTCCGAGATCTCGGTCGTGATCCCCTTCGTCTCGAGCGCAGCAGGGGCGGTGACGCGCCGAAGCGTGGCGAGATCGCCGTAGAGCGTGATCCTCTCCTGGACGGAGGTGCGCACGAGCACGCGGATATGGGTCACCGCGGGGTCGGTGATCGTCGCCTGCACCGCGTACTGCTGCGGCTCGGCCGTGAGGACGACGGGAAGCTCGGCACGGTAGATCCCCTGCTCGCGGTCGTTGTACTCCCAGATGGAGACGTTGACTCGCTCGCCGCCGGTGGCGCCTTCGAGCCACACGGAGTGCACCCAGGTTTGCCCCGCCTTCGCGACCACCGGCGCCGAGAACCAGCCCTCGTCCGCGGTCAGGCCGCCTGTCCGCAACTCGAGGGAGCGCGCGCCGAAGCCGGGGACGTCCGTCGGCACCGTGAAGATCCCGCCGCCCTGGACGCGCCAGCCGGTGGTGCCGTACTCGTAGCTCGCATTGATCAGGTGGTTTCCCGTGGCATCGGCGGTCAGAAGGCCGCTCCGCGTGTCCCACTGACCGTCCTTCATCCCGGCGAGGACGGCATGGATCCCGGCGAGCCGCCAGCGGACGCTCTGGTCCGTGAGGGGATTCGCCTTCACCCGGTCGACGACCTGACCGGCCGAGCTCGGCATCGCCACGCCGATCGCGATGGCCAGCAGGGCGAGCGCCGGTACCCACCAGCGCCACTTTCTCAGGGCCATCCTGCGAGTCGTCGGCAGTGTCCAGGCCAGGAAGACGAAGACGACAGCCAGCGCGATGAAGGTCGTGCGCCCATAGGCCAGCACGGTCCCCACGGCGGCCACCGCGCCGAAGAACCCGTGCACGAGCCTCCGCCGCGTGCTCGCGTCGAGCTCGATGTTGACGATCGCCGCGACGAGAGCGGTGCCGAGGAACATCCCTGTCGTCAGCGAGAGCACCCGGCTCCCGCCGGTCGAGAGAATGCTGATCGGCGTCTGCGAGGTCCCGGTGGCGATGTGGTAGGCGGCGAGAATCGCTTGCCAGACCGCGATCGTGTAGAGACCGAAGGTGACGAGCCGGAACCCCTGGCGCGCGGTCAGCTCCGTCATCGCGGCGGCAAGGCCCGCGTAGAAGACGAGCCGGACCGGCTGGGAGACGAGGCTCTCCCCGTAGCGCTCGTGCCCGCGCCAGATCCCGGGCAGGAGCAGGAGCGCAAAGAGCAAAAGCGGCCACCTCAGGACGAGCGTGTCGAGCATCCGCGGCCGGTCGGCGTCGGTCGAGAGGTAGCGCACGACGAAATACGAGGCGATCGCCGCCAGCACGATGAGGTCGGACGGGAAGACCGCAACTCCCTCGATCGCCCGCGGCCGGTCGAACCCGGACCAGGCGGTGACCGGGGCGAGGAGCGCGATGAGGAAGAGCCCCGCCTGGACCTTCACGACCAGGCTGCGGAGTGCGGCCTTCCAGCCGGTGACGAAGCGGCTGATGGCGACGAGGCTCGTCATCGCGTTGCGTCAGCCCCCCGGAGGCCGATCCACATCGGCATGACGACGCTGCGGGCAAAGGCAAGCGTGGCTGCGACGTAGACAGCTGCTCCGGCAACGACGAGAACGAGAAGCCGGAGCGCCGGGCCCAGCTGGTCGGTCGCGGGCAAGAGGAGGAAGAGCGCCGCGCAGAGCACACCCGAGCAGAGGAGCGACGGGGCAAGGGCCCGGCCCAGCTCGACGACGCTTCCCTCGAGGAGCCGGAGCGCGAGCCAGAGCTTCAGGACACCGCAGACGGCGATCGCGATCAGCATGGCGAGCGCGGCGCCCTCGATCCCGTGCGAGCGCACGAGAACGATGAGCAGCGGAACGAGGAGCGCGACCTGCAGCGCGCCGGTCGCGACTCCGAGCTCGGGCCGGCCCGCGCCCTTGAACACCTCTCCGCCGGGCGCCGTGAACGACTTCACCAGGCCGTAGGCGGCCAGGATGCGCAGCGGCCCGATCGCCTCCTCCCACCTCCGCCCGAAGAGCCCGAGGACGATCGGCTCGGCGCAGACGAGGATCGTCACGCTGACGGGAAGGGCGAGCACCGCGATCCGCTGCAGGTTCTGGATGAAGGCGCGGCGGAAGCGGGCAAGCTCGTTCTGGAGCAGCGAGTACACCGGGAACATGACGCGGCCGACGATGTGGGCGATGACGGTGTTGGGGAAATCGGCCAGCCGGAAGGCGACCGCGTAGAAACCGAGCGCCGTCGCCCCGAGCACCCGCCCGATGGCGACGTTGTCGGCGGTGTTGTTGACGATGTTCAGGATATTCGTGGCGCTCACGTGGCGGCCGTAGCGGATGAGCTCCCGCACGACGGCGAACTCGGCCTTGCGCGGGTCGGGATGGAGCGGCGCAACGAGCCACGCGAGCCCGGACTGCAGCGCGGAGCCCGAGACCTGGCCGAACACGATGCTCCAGACGCCGAAGCCGCTGAAGGCGAGCGTGAGGGAGACGGCTGCCTGGCCGAGCGCCCCGGCCAGCTCGCAGACCGAGCGTGTACGAAAGTCGATGTTGCGCTCGAGGAGTGCGAGCGGGACCGTCCCGAACGCCCTCGTGATGAGGAGCATCGACATCCCGCGGAGGACGTTCGTCAGGTCCGGCGTGTGGAAGAGCGAGGCGAAGGCCGGCGAGAGGATCATCGCCAGCCCGAAGAGCACCGTGCTCGAGCAGACGATGAAGACGAAGGCCGAGGCAGCGGCGCGCTCGAGGTCGTGCCGCCGGTAGACGAGCGCAGCGGCCGCGCCCGCGTTCTGCACCTGGTCCGTGATGACGAGGACCGTCCAGGCGAGCGCCACGAGACCGAAGGCCTTCGGCTCGAGAAGGCGGACGAGGGCGAGAGTCGTGAGGAGCGAGACGAGGTTCCGTCCGCCGTAGCTGACCGCCACCCAGGCCGACCCGCGCATGATGCGGCTGTCGAGCTTCGCGTCGTCCTGCGCGACGACCTCGGCCAGGTCCTGCGCCCTGCGCGGCCTGCGGATCACGAGCGCGCCCCCAGCCTCGTGCGCAGCACCTCGCGCCCGACGAGGACGACGAAGCGCGTGTTGCCGACAACGTAGCGGCCGGCCAGGCGGCGCGGCTCCTGGGCGAGCCGGAACGCCCATTCGAGCCCCGTGCGCTGCGCCCAGCGCGGCGCACGCTTGCGCACTCCGGCGAGCACCTCGAAGGAGCCGCCCACGCCCATCGTGAACGGGACGCCGAGCGCGTCGCGGTGGCGAGCCTGAAAGAGCTCCTTCTGCGGCGTGCCGAGGGCGATGAAGAGAATGTCGGGCCGCGCAGCGGCGATCCGCTCGACGACGGCCGCCTCCTCGCCCGGGGGGAAGAAGCCGTGCTGCGTGCCGGCGATCCTGATCGCCGGGTGCCGCCGCTCGATCTCGGCCCGGGCGAGGGAGAGAATGCCCGGCTCGCTCCCGAGCAGGTAGACGGAATAGCCGCGCTCTGCGGCGTGCGCGAAGAGAAGCTCCATCAGATCGGTCCCGTTCACGCGCCCGGGCACCGCGTGGCCGAGCGCACGCGCGGCCCAGACGACGGGCACGCCGTCCGCGGTGACGATGTCGCAGAGCTCGATCGACTCGCGCAGCTCGCTGTCGGTCTGCATGCGGACGAGCTTGGCCGCATTCAGCGAGGCGTTGAGCGCCGGCCGGCGCGTCGCAACCGCCTCGTCCACGCGCGCGACGGCGTCCTCGAGCGTGACGGGGTCGAGAGGAGCGCCGAGGAGGTGGATGCGTCGGCTAGGCATTCGCGCTCGCCGCTCCTTCGACGTCGAGGATCTCGGCGGCGAGGCTGGCCGCGATCCGCTCGCCCGCACGGCCGTCCCAGAGCTCCGGGATCTGCGCCGGGCGGCGCTCGCCCCCGAGCGCGCCTCGAGCGGCGGCCAGGACGTCTTCCGGCCGGGTGCCGACAACGGTGTTCGTCCCCTGCTCGACGGTGACCGGCCGCTCGGTCGACTCCCGCAGCGTCAGGCACGGGATGCCGAGGACGGTGGCCTCCTCCTGCACGCCGCCGGAGTCGGTCAGGACGAAGGACGCGTCGGCGAGCAGGCCGAGGAAGTCGAGGTAGCCGAGCGACGGGCAGACGACGAGGCTGTCGAGCTTCTCTCCCAGCCCGAACGACTCGATGCGCGCCGCCGTGCGCGGATGAAGCGGAAAGACGACGGAGATGTCGGCGGAGATCTCCTCGATCGCACCGAGAAGGCCCGCGAGGATCGCCTGCGCGTCGACGTTCTCGGGGCGGTGCAGGGTGAGGAGGGCGTACGGCGCGGAGACCCCGGCGCTTTCGGCCGCTCCGCGGGCGCGCGCCGCATCGGCCGAGCGCAGGAGGGTGTCGATCATCGTGTTGCCGACGAATTCGATGCGCTCGTCCGAGATCCCCTCGGCCAGGAGGTTGTCGCGCGCGTCGCGGCTCGTCGTGAAGAGGTACGTGGACAGGTGGTCGCAGAGCCTGCGGTTGATCTCCTCCGCCATGAAGAAGTCGTGGCAGCGGAGGCCGGCCTCGACGTGCGCGATCGGGTAGTGCTCCTTCGCAGCGACGAGGGAGCAGGCGAGGGTCGAGTTCACGTCGCCGACGACGACCACGACGGCCGGGTCGAAGCGCAGGAGCTCCGGCTCGAAGGCGGTCATGATGCGGGCGGTCTGCTCGGCATGGGTTCCCGAGCCCACTCCGAGGTGCGCGTCGGGCTCCGGGAGGCCGAGCTCCGCGAAGAAGACGTCCGAGAGCTCCGAGTCGTAGTGCTGCCCGGTGTGGACGAGGGCGCAGGAGAGCCCGGCGCGCCCCGCGGCCTCGAGTACCGGCGCGGCCTTCATGAAGTTCGGACGCGCGCCCGCGACGAGGAGGAGATCGGTCACCTTCGGACCTCTTCGAGCGCTTCCTCCCAGACCCCGATGGCTCCGTCGACGCCGAAGCGCTCCACCGCATACGAGCGGCAGCGCCGGGCGAAGTCCTCGGTGGCGGCGAACCCGAGCGCCTCGTCGATCGAGGCGGCGAGCGTCCCGGGATCCGCGCTTGCCGCGACGAGTCGCGGGTCGAGCGGCGTGAGGAGCTCCGGAGTCGCGCCGACCGCCGTCCCGACGACGGGGGTTCCGGAGGACAGCGCCTCGACCGTCGCCATGCCGAAGCCCTCGTAGGCGGTCGTCGGCAGCACGAAGAGGTCGGAGGCGCGGTACCAGTCGGCGAGGCGCGAGTCGTCGGCGACCGGGCCGACGAAGAGCACGCGCTCGGCGACTCCGAGCTCGGCGGCGAGCCGTGGCAGCGTGCCGGACAGAGAGCCCGAGCCGGCCACCACGAGCGTGGCGTCGTCCCGCCCGAGAAGAGGGAGCGCGCGCAGGAGCCGATCGATACCCATGCGCGGCTCGAGACGGCGCACGGTGAGGAGGATCGGCCCCGCGGTCTCGAGCCCGAGCCGTGCTCGGGCGGAGGCCGTTCCGTCGCCGGGTGTGAACCGCTCGGTGTCGACGAGCCCGGGCACGGTGCTGATCCGGCCGGCGTCGATCTCGTGGTCCTCCTTCAGGAGGGAGCGGCTGAAGCCGCTGAGGACGAGGACGCGGTCCGCCGCTGAGACCGCCTGCCGCTCGAGCAGGTCGAGCGACGGCGCGAGCGCATACGTCGAGAGCTTCCGGAGGCCAGGGCGCAGCTGCGAGCGGAGGAACCGCTGCTCACGCGCGGCCGACGCGTGGAACATGAGCGCGAGCGGCGTTCGCTTCGCCCGGCTACGGAGGCCGACGGCGGTCGTCGACTCGTGGGCGAGGAGGACGTCGAAGCCGTCGGCGGGCAGGTCCCGCGCGTGGCGCCAGGTCTCGACGGGGTCGGTCAGTGTCTGCGGCAGGGCGTTGCGGGCGAGCACGCGGCGGACGACGACGCCGGCCTCCTGCGACTCGCCGACCGATCCGTCCCTCGGAGCGAGGACGGTGACCTGGTGGCCACGTGCGGCGAGACCCGCCGCGGACGCGGCCGCGAGCCGCGCCGACCCGGCCTGGCGGTCGGGGAACCACTGGTCGATGGCGACGAGGATGCGCACTAGCGAGCCAGCCTTCCGCCGACGAGGCCGAGCAGGCGCTCGGTCCGCGCGTCCCACGTGTTCTTCTCCGCCAGCTGCCGACGGCGCTCGACCGCGTCGGAGGAGTCGGCGGCGAGCGCGCTTTCGACCGCCGCGACGAACGCCTCCGCGCCGTCCGCGAGAGCTACGTCGGGCTCCATGCCCCCGAGCTCGGGAACACCGCTCGCGACCACCGCCTTGCCCGCGGCGAGGTACTCGAAGACCTTGAGCGGCGAGCAGTTCCGCGTGTACGCGGTGGAGCGGTAGGGGATGACGCCGACCGAGAAGCCCGACACGTAGGCGGGCAGCTCGTCGTAGGGCCTGAAGCCGAGCACGTGCACGTTGCCGAGACCCTCGAGACGCCGAAGGCCGGCGCGCGCGTTCTCGGCGGGCGGGCCGACGAGCACGAAGCTCCACTCGGGCCGCATGCGGGCGGCCGCTTCGAGGAGGTCGAGGTCGACTTTTTCCGCCGTCAGGTTCCCGGCGAAGCCGATGACCGGGCCGGCGAGCGCGCCGACCTCCGGGGCGGTCCCGTTGGTGTGCGAGAAGTGGGCGAAGTCGGCACCGTTCCGCACGAGGTGCGTCTCCGGGTTCCGCGCGACTTGGCGCTCGTAGAGCCCGTTCGTCGTGGCAAAGACGACCTGGGAGCGCGAGGCGGCGGCCTCGTCGGCCGCGGCGACGAAGCGCCGGCGGCGCGCATCGGGACCGACCTGCTCGGCGTAGTCGTCGACCACGTCGTAGACGGTCATGTCCTCCCCGACCCGGCCGACGAGCTCGAAGGCCGTCGGGTCGTAGAGCCAGAGGATCTTCGGGCCGTCGAGCCCGCGCGCGGCGCGTCGGATGCGCGCGCCGGTGAGGCGCGAGTTGATCCGGTTGGCAAGCGGGAACTTCTGGCCCCACGGCACGAGCGTGACGGCCTTCTCCACGGTGATCGCCTCGTGGGGCCGTTCACCGCCGAAGAGCCGGCGCGCGACCGAGCCGCGGTTGGAGCCCGCCACGAGCCGCCAGAGATGCCGGGCGAGGTGCCCGCCCGACTCGACGAAGAGGACGCGGTGCCCGCGCTGCGCTGCGCGGATCATGATCTGCTGCCGGTTCGTGGGCAGCCCGGCGTGCCACTCCTGGCGCGACACGCAGATGATCGAGAAGCCCTGCTCGGTCACGACTTCTTCTCCGCGAGCGCGCGCTCGTAGACCCCGAGGGTGGCGTCGACGATCGAGGAGACGTCGAAGCGCCCTGCCTCCGCCCTGCCGCGCTCGCCCATCTGGCGGCGGCGGGCGGGATCGCCAAGGAGCTCTCCGATCGCCTCGGCGAGCCGCTCCGGCGAGCGCACGGGAACGAGCAGCGCCGCGCCGGCGCGGTCCGCGACCGACGCCGAGCCGGCGGCTGCCGTCGTGACGACGGGCACGCCGGCCGCCATCGCCTCGATGACCGGGATCCCCCACGGGTCGCTCCGCGTCGGCAGCACGAGCAGGTCCGCCGCCGCGTAGTAGTCCTCCGGGCTGTCGACCGGTCCGGTGAAGTGGACGCGGCCGCCGACCCCGAGCGCCTCGGCCTCGCGGCGGTAGAAATCGGAGTCACCGCCGCCGACGACGACGAGATGCGCGTCCGCCTTCGCGCGCGCGAGTGCGGCGACGGCGTCCGCGAGCCCCTTGCGCTCGAAGGAGTGGCCGACGAAGAGGACGACCTTGCCGTCGGGGCCGATCGGCAGCTCGCGACGCAGATGCCCGTCCCGCGCGCCGGCAAAGCGCGCGACGTCGACCGCGGGCGGGACGACGTCGATCCGCTCGACGGGCACGCCGTGAACGCGGACGAGGTCGTCGCGGACCTGCTCCGAGACAACCGTCGCGCGGACGTAGCGCCCCGGGCGGAACTGGAGGCGCTCGATCGCCCGCACCGCCGCGACCTCCGGACGGAGGAGCGGAGCGAGCTTCGCGCGCGCTGCGGCGCCCCTGAAGTGGTTGCCCGCCCGCTCGGGCCAGCGCGCCTGTTCCGCGGCCATCACCGCGGGGACGTGGACGACGTCGTGCTCCCACGCCGAGACGCCGAGCACGTGGACGAGGTCGTAGCGGGCCCGGTCAGCCCGAAGAGCGCGGGTGGCGCGCGCGGCGAAGCTCGCCCGGAGCACCGGGAGGCCGAAGCGGGAGCGGGAGCGCGTGAGCGGCACGACGTCGTGCCGGACGACGCCGTCCACGTCCCCGCTCGTCCCCGGATCGCAGTAGCAGTGTGGCTCGACTCCGCGGGCCGCGAGGCCCTCGAGGAGGAAGACGCTGTCGCGCTCGAGGCTCCCCGAGCGGTTCAGGTTTCGGTACACGAAGGCGACGCGCACGGTTACGAGGCCCCAAGATCGGCGTAGGTCTCGCGCCAGCGCCGGACGATCGTGTCAGGCCCGGCCTGCTCGGCGATCCGCTCCCGCGCGGCCTCGCCGAGGCGGGTGCGAAGGTCGGGGTCGGCCGCGAGCATCGCGATCGAGACGGCCAGCGCGTCCACGTCGCCCGGCGGCACGAGGAGCCCGTTGCGCTCGTGCTCGACGTAGTCGGCGATCCCGCCCACCGGCGTCGCGATCACCGGCAGGCCGAAGGACATCGCCTCGAGCAGGACGAGCGGCACGCCCTCGCGGCGGGACGGGAGGCAGAGGACCTGGGCATCCGCGTAGCACTCGGCGAGCTCGGGCCCGTCCTTCAGGCCGGCGAACTCGACGGAGCTCGCGACCCCGAACTGCTCGACGTCGTCGCGCAGCACGCGCTCCTCGCCGTCGTACTCCTCCTGTCCGACGAAGCGAAGAGTGGCCTCGGTTCCGGCGGCGCGCGCCTGGGCCAGCGCGGCGATCAGCTCCGAGCAGCCCTTCCGCTCGCCGTAGCGGCCGACGAAGAGAAGCCGAAGAGGCCCCGCGCCGGGGCCCGGAGCGTGACCGTTCGGAGCAATCCGGATCGGGTTCGGGATCCACTCCGCCTCGACGCCGATCCGGCCCAGTGCCTCCGCGGAGGAGGGCGAGAGCGTCACCCAGCGATCGACGAGGCGGTCGGCCGCGCGCAGGGCGTGCGCCCGCCCGGCCGAGCCCTCGGGGACGACGTGAAGATGCCCGAGCACCGTGTGCCCGCCGGCCTTGAGCACCGAGAGGAAGAGGAGGTCGCGCGCGAGGCCCGTCGCGGTGTGCGACACCGAGTAGTGGACGAGCTCCGGCGCCTTCCGCGCCCAGCGGAGGAAGCGCGGCAGCACGCGCGCCTGGATCGCGACTGCGGCCAGGGAGAGGCGCCCGCCGACCTCCCCGGTCTCCGGGCGCCACAGGTCGAACGCGTCGAAGCGGCACCCGATCTCCTCCTCATGGGCCAGGAGCCACTCGGCGAAACCTGCGACGCCGCCAACCTGCGGAGGGAGCGGCGCGACGAGACCGACCGTCTTTCCAGCCACGGCCGTGTTAGTAGGCCTGCCGCCCCCTGAACACGGCAGGGATCGTTCGAGCGATGAGTCTCAGGTCGCCCCAGAGAGACCAGCCGGTGACGTAGACGTAGTCGAGGTTGAGCATCTCGCCGAACGGGATGCTGCTGCGCCCGGACACCTGCCAGAGGCCCGTCATCCCTGGCTTGAGCGTGAGCCGGTGCCTGCCCCAGTCCTCGACGCGCTCGTCCTCGTCGAGCGGCAGCGGCCGCGGGCCGACGAGGCTCATGTCCCCCTTGACTACGTTCAGGAGCTGGGGGAGCTCGTCGATCGAGAGCCGCCGCAACGTCT
>Ga0207674_10004774_pt1 | contig 16252 bp, 14 predicted proteins | sample KBSCornC72_FD_184303 | JGI IMG/M metagenome (GOLD analysis project Ga0207674, IMG submission 184303) | Corn rhizosphere microbial communities from Kellogg Biological Station, Michigan, USA - KBS Corn C7-2 (SPAdes) (version 2) | ecosystem: Host-associated > Plants > Roots > Rhizosphere > Soil ... | reverse complement strand
CAAGGTCGACCCGGTGACGACGAGCAGCGGCGGCGCCTCGCACAGCTACGAGGAGACGGTGGTGTTCGACGGACAGGGAAGCTACCGCTGGTCATCGGCGTCACAGGTGTCCGTGACGACCCCCGGTATCTCGGCGGGCGCGGGTTCGGCGAACGGCTCCACGACCGACGGAGACCAGGGGTCGTACACGGTGATCGGTAATACGCAAGGCACGAAGGGCCAGCTCGCAGTCGACTTCCAGCTTGGGAACGGCCAGCTCATCGCGGCCGGGAAGCGATACGTCCGCCAGTAAAGCCGCACCGGGTGCGGATCATTACTCGACCACGATCCGCAAAATCGTCCCCAACCCGATCGGCGGCGGGCCGAACCCGAAGTTCGACACGTACAGCGCACCGTCGGGGCCTAACGTCATCCCGGTCGGAAAGAACAGATTCTCCGCGATGATCGTCGCCGCACCGGAAGGATCGATCCGCACCACGCGACCCGTTGGCGGCGTCGGAGCGCCCGGCGCAGTCATCGACTCGAGCACATAGAGTCGACCGCGATCATCCCACACATTGCCGAGCACCGCGGTCAGTCCGGTCACCCAGGTGTGTACCTGCCCCGCCGGATTGACCTTCAGGATCTTCGAGCTGCCCGGAACCACCGGGAACGTGTTGAGATTCCCGATGAAGAAGTTCCCGTGGTACGACACCGTCGTCGGCACGATGTGACCCTGCGTGGCCGAGATGTCCGCCACTCGGCTGATCGATCCATCGGTGCCGACGCGCTCGAGTGAACCGTGATTCGGCTCGACGACATAGAGATTGCCGCGCACACCGATCATGCTGTACGGCGTGCCGTCCGGCTCGAAGTCGCCTTCCTCCAGGACCGCAGTAGGGTGCGACTGGTACCACGCGCTCAGATTCGCGACCGTCGTCCACGTTCCGTTGCCGTTCACGCGAAAGACCTGGTTCGGAATTGAAGGCACACCGTGCGAGCAGCCAGCGCCTGTCAACAGCCCGTACAGCGTCCCATTGATGAACTCGACGTCGGCAACGCCACTGACCAGCGGCGCCGGAACCGCCTGCGTCTGGCTCGAGGGCAGACCGGTCACCACCGGGATTGGCGCCCCACCGCCAGGTGGAATCTTCGAGATCTGAGACCCTGTTGTGCTGCCGAGGTATGGTCCGATGGGTCCTGGAACCTGTTGGCATTGTCCGACCGTCGACGTCCCGCCACCGACGCCGCCTTCGGCGACATACAGGTATCCATCGGGTCCAAAGCGAAGTCCGCGCGGGTTGTTGAGGCCTGTCGCGTAAGGCGTGATGGAAATGGCCCCGCCGCCTTTGCTCGCCGCCGGATGAACGGCGATGACATCGGGCGTTTTGACTGGTGACGCGATGGAATTGACGGCATCATCGCAACCGGTGGCCGCGCCGGCGACGAGAACGATGAGGGCCGTCCGTGGGAACCGTCCGCTTGTCGTTGTCATGGGCTCTCCAAACACAGGTAGAGTGTTGCGACGGTCGGTGCCCGACCTCATGTTCAGCGCCCTGCCGTTGCGACGACGCTGCGGCACCCATTGGGAGAACGACAAAACCGCGGCGGCGACCGACATACGTCGGCGGCCCGCGTCGTGGAGTGGTATGTCGGCTGCGCACGAGCCCGCGGACCTTCTCGAAGAGTTGCGGAGCGGCCGTCGCGAGGCGCTCGACCGCATCACCGTCCTGGTGTACGACGAGCTCCGGGAGATTGCCCACCGGCATCGCATGGTCCGGAAGGACAACGCCACGCTCGCGACCACCGCGCTGGTCCACGAGGCGTATCTGAAGCTGGTCGATCAGTCGCGCGCCCGATGGAACGACCGCGTGCACTTTCTCGCGCTGGCGGCCGTCGCGATGCGGCACATCCTCGCCGATCGTGCGAAGTCGCGTCAGGCGGCGAAGCGGGGGGGCAACACGGCCGCGATCACGCTCGACGAAAGCGCGGTCGCCTCGGATGAGGAGCCCGGCGCCCTCCTGCAGGTCGACGACGCGCTGAACCGCCTCGAGCAGATCGATGGGCGCCTCGCACGCATTGTCGAATACCGGTTCTTCGGCGGCATGACCAACGACGAGATCGCCGAATCGTTAGCTGTGAACGTCAGGACGGTGGAGCGGGACTGGGTGAAGGCGCGCATGCTCCTCCGTGACGGCCTCATGGCGTGACGGACCGGCACGGTGGTTCCTCGCACGAGGGTATGTCCCCGGAGCAGTGGGCGGCACTCGAGCCGCTCGTCGACGCGGCGCTCGAGCTTCCCCCAGCCGAGCAGGCGGCGTACTGCGACGAGATCTCTAGCACCGATCCGGCGTTAGGCGCGGCGCTCCGTCGGATCCTTCGGCAACCATCGGGAACCGGATCGCTGTTCGATCGTGCGGCGGAGGATCGGCTCGCCCTCCTGTCCGATCCAGCGGGGCGCGCGCCGCCGCTCGAGGGAGACCTGCTTCGCCTCGTGCAGGCGGCGCTCGGCACGACCTATGTCGTCGAGCAGGAAATGGGCGGGGGTGGCAGCACCTCACATGTCTTCATCGCCAACGAGCCGGCCCTCGGCCGCAAGGTCGTGGTCAAGCTGCTCAACCCCATGCTGGCCGCGAGCATCAACGCCGACCGGTTTGCACGCGAGATCAAGCTCGCGGCGTCGTTGCAGCAGGCCAATATCGTTCCGCTCTTGTCGGCGGGCGTTGCGGCGGGGTGTCCGTATTACACCATGCCGTTCGTCGACGGTCGGTCGTTGCGTGATCGTCTCGGGCGCGAGGGCCCGCTCCCCGTCGGCGATGCCGTGAGTATTCTCCGAGACGTCGCCCGCGCCCTCTCCTACGCGCACGGACGCGGCGTGGTGCATCGCGACGTCAAGCCTGGCAACGTCCTGTTGTCCGGCGGCACGGCGATGGTGACGGACTTCGGGATCGCGAAAGCGCTCGTGGCCGCCGGAACCGGCGGCCACGAGCGTCCCGAGCGCGGCGTCGGGAGGGACCTCCCCGACCTCCCCGAAATCACACTGACCGAAGCCGGTGCGTCGTTAGGCACGCCGGCCTACATGGCGCCGGAGCAGGCGACGGGCGACCCGAGCACCGACCACCGCGCTGACCTCTACGCGTTCGGCTGTATGGCGTACGAGCTGTTCAGCGGAAAGCCGCCGTTCCACGGCGGGCCGATGCACAAGATCATCGTGGCGCATCTGAACGAGACGCCGCGTCCGATCACCGAACGTCGAGCGGATGTCCCACCCCCCATCGCGCACGTCATTCGACGCTGCCTGGAAAAGGATCCGGCGGACCGACCCCAGACGGCGGCCGAGATTCTCGCTGCACTCGACGGTGCCAGTCCAGCACCCGCGCCTTGGACGCGTGCGCTTGGTCGTGCGCCGATCATCGCAGCCGTCGCGACGGCCGTCGCGCTCGCTGGTGGCGCGCTCTATCGCATGAACAGGGCGCCGCCAGAGCCGCTGACGCTCGCGGCGATCCCCTTCCGCAACGTCGCGCATGACACGGCGCTCGACTATCGCAGCGACGGTATTCGAGACGAGATCCTGACGGCGATGGCTCGCGTGCCCGGCGTGCAGATCGTCGGACGGAGCGCCGCGTACCGGTACAGAGACCGTCTCGACGGCTCGGACCTTCGCACCGTGGCGCGAGACCTCGGCGTAAGGCTTCTGGTAACCGGGACGCTTCGCGAGCAGAACGGTCAGGTGACCATCTCGGCGCAACTCAACGACTCGAGCTCGCGGGCCGAGCTGTGGGCCGGCACGTTCGTTCGGGAGTCGAAGGATTTTGGCTCGATTGCCGACGACATCGTGCGCACGATGGCGGATACGCTGCACGCGCGCTTCGCGGACCGCGTCGGTGCGCGCCCGCGTCAGGTGTCGACGCTCGGCACCACGAATCCGGAGGCACTCGATCTGTATTTGCTGGGCCAGGAGCAGTTGAAGCGACGTGGCGAAGGTGTCAGGCAGAGCGCGGCGAACTTCGAGCGCGCGATCCGGCTCGACCCGAAGTTCGCCAGGGCGTATGCCGCGCTGGCCACGGCGTTACAGCTCTACCCGTATTACGTCGGCGTGCGCCCTGAGGAGTTGAAAGACACCACGATAGCGACGGCGAATCGCGCGCTCGCGCTCGACAGCTTGCTCGCCGACCCGCACGTCGCACTCGCCACGGCGTACGCGCAGGCGGGGCGATTGCAGCAGGCGTTTGCGGAATTTCAGCGCGGCGTCGACCGAGACCCGGACGACGTGCCCGCCCGTGTGGCGTACGGACGGTATCTGGTCATCACGGGACAGCCGGCGGAGGCGCTGGCGCAACTCCAGGAGGGCAGGCGTGTCGAGCGCGTGTCGCCGCTCATCTCGGGATGGATCGCATATGCATACTACTCCACCGGGCAGATGGACTCCGCGTACGCAGAAAGTCAAAAGGCCATCCAGCTCGACTCGACCTTCTTGCCAGCGGCGAATGGCGCGATGCTCGTGCGGCTCGCGCAGGGGAAACTCGATGAGGCACGGCTGGTGGCGTTGCGGACGCGTCCCGACGCCATGACCAACGCGCCGTACGTGCTGGCCAAGGCGGGAGACACGGCGAGCGCGAATCGGATGCTGCGAGCGATGGAGTCCGCCACGCCACGACCCTGGTTCGCTGACCCGGCGGAGGCCCTGGTGGCACTTGCGTTAGGCGACACGGCGGCAGCGCTCTCGGCGCTCGAGCGGTCGCAGCGAACGAGCGGTCGAGTGTGGTCCGAATATCTGGGGATCTTCGATCGCGCGTACGATCCGGTGCGCCGGAGTCCAAGGTTCATCGCACTCGTGAAGCAGGCGAACCTGGACATGGGGCGATTCGATCAGATGCGTCGCGGGCGCTAGGGGCCGGGCGCCGTGCTGCGGCCCTAGGCCTCCTGGCCCTCCGCCTTTCGTCGATCCATCTCCGCCTGGCCGCGGCGGATCGAGCACCAGTCCTTGTGTTCCGCCACCGGCATACCGCATTCGACGCAAATTCGCACGCGCGGGGTGGGCGCTGGGGTGTTCGACGAGAAGAGCCGCTTGAGAAACGACATTCCGGATCTCCGCGATACGTTGAAAGACGTGGTCCGTACGAAGGGAGGGGCGACTCGGTTACACCGTCCCCACGCGGGCGAGCCGATTGGCGGCAGACGCTTCTTTAGATCACCGGATCCCGCAAAGGGTTGGTAAAGCCCGCTAACGTTCAGTCGAAGCTGGAGCTGAGAGCCGACAAGTCCTTTCGGAAAGCACCGTTGGCCGCGGTCACTTCACGTGGTTTTCCAGCCGGAAAACGAAGCGGGGAGCTCGGTGAAGGCTCCCCACTCTTCTTGCTACGATCGTCGGCGCAGACACCCTCTCGCTATCCTGCGGCCTTCCGTCGCTCCATCTCCGCCTGTCCGCGAAGGATCGAGCACCACTCCTTGTGATCGGCCACGGGCATGCCGCATTCGACGCAGACACGGACGCGCTGCGTAGGCGCTGGCGCGTTGGACGAGAACAGCCGCTTGAGGAACGACATTCTGAATCTCCGGGGGACGTTGAAAGACGCGGTCCGTACGCAAAGAGGGGTCGCTGGGTTACAACCCGTTACGCAAGGCCGATCCGGCCGCGGGCGGGTTGTTCATTAGATGCGCGGATCCTGAAGATGGTTGGTAGCTCCGTCGCAGCGGCTCCAATCTCGCATACGTCGCCATGCGCCAGAGCCACTCGAGCGGTCCATAGCGGAACCGAGCGAGCCAAAAGTTGCTGAACAGCACAATCACGGTGGCGAACACGAGCCAGGCGCCGACATACGTGGCCTCGTGCAGCTTGATGCCGAGCGGCTTCGCGAGATACCAGATGGTCACGGCCTGCAGCACGTAGTTCGTGAACGCCATGCGGCCGGCCGCACCGATGGGGCGCATTCGCTCCATGAGCGCCGGGCGCTTCGCAAGGAGCAACAGTGCCCCGCCGGCGTACGTGAAGCAGAGCCACTGATCCTTCACGAGACCAGCGAGCGTCCGTTCTGCCCAGAAAGCGCCCATGAGGTATTGGGGCGGGCGAGGAACATGGTAGAGCACGAGCCACGACACCGCCCAGGCCGCGAGTCCGAAGAGCATCCAGCGACGTATGAGCCGCTCGTGTCGCAGCGGCTCATCGACCACGCCGACGCGAACGGCGAGGAAACCCAGGAGGAGAAGTGGAAGGCTCTCGTCCGGGACGAGCCACCACCACGCCTTGAGCAGCGGAAACGTGCTGTGTGTGAAGTGGGTGAGAAGGCCCATCACGGCATTCAAGACGGGCGGGAACATGGCGGTGACTACCACCATCCACTGAAGTGTGCGTGTCGACCACCGACGCACGGCGAGGAGGACCACGCCGCACACTGCATACATCGTGAGGATATGGAAGCCGATGAGGCGCTCGACGACCCAGCCGATCACGAACAGCGTCGTCAGGCGGCGTAGGAGGATCGGCACGACGGGCGCGCTGCGCGCCTCGAGCCGACGAAGCAGCAGCGCGACGCCGGCGCCGAACAGCAGCGCAAACGTCCCCCATGCCTTCTCCTCGACACCGACCCAGACGGCCCACCCGATCAGACCCTGCCAGCCCGTGCTCTCCAATCGCATGAGCTGGTGAAAGTGAACGAGGACCATGAAGACGAGCGCGAGACCGCGGATCACGTCGAGCGAGTGCAGACGCTCCTCCGTCTCAACCGGCGCCGCGCGGGGTGACGGGCGGTGGGACGCGATCGGCGACGAAACGCGTGCAGTGGCGAGCATGGTTAGGCGGGCGAGGTGTGGAAGTCCATCCTGATCGCCCATCCCATTAGCAACCGCGACGCCGTCTTGCGCAGTGAGCACATCTCGCTGACCCGCATGCACTTGGCGCTGACGCTGAGCGCCGCAGGCGCAGGCGACGCGTAACGAGTCGATACGGCGCGGGCTCCGTTTCAGGTCGCACGCGGTATGGTGATGGTCGCCGTCGTGCCCGTTCCGAGCGCGCTTTCGAGTGAGAGCTCGCCGCCGTGCCCGGCCGCAATGCGGCGCGCGATCGCGAGCCCGAGGCCCGTGCCTTCGGCGCGCGTGGTGACGAACGGCTCGAAGGCGGCGGCGAGCGTCTCCGGTGACATGCCGCGTCCAGTGTCCCGCACCTCGATGCGCGCGTGGTTCGTGTCCGCCCGGGCGCACACGCGAACCACTCCGCCCGGCCCATCGAAGGCCTGCGCCGCGTTGAGCAGCAGGTTGAGGAAGAGCTGCTCGAGCGCCGCCGCGTCGCCTAACACGACGAGCGGCACATCGCCCGTGTCGACTTCCACGCGCGCGCCAGCAGACTGCAGCTCCGGTTCGCTCGCGTGGAGGGCCGCGTCGAGCGGGACGAGCAGGTCCACTGGCGTGCGAGCGACGCGCCCGCTGCGAGCGACGCGGAGCGCGCCGCTCACCGTGTGCTGCATCCGGTCGACGGCGCGCAGTGCGCGCCGAAGCGGCGCGCGGAGCGGTGACTCGACTTCGAGCTTCTCCTCCACGCGCTGAAGGTCGATGCGCATCGCCGTGAGCGGATTGCGCACCTCGTGCGAGAGTGACGCCGCGAACTCGCCAACCGCTGCCAACGACTCGCGCCGCGCGAGCGAGTCGAGCGTGCGACGGAGACTTTCCGACATGGTGTTGAACGCCTCGGCGAGTCGTCCGAGCTCCTCACTCCCCTGCACCGGGACCGTCCGGCCCATCTCGCCGCGCGCCACGCCATCCGCCGCGAGCGCGAGGTCGCCAAGGGCGCGCGTTAGGCGCCGAGTGAGCACGATGGCAGCGAGCGTGCTGAGCGCCGCCACGACGAGCAACGCGACCAGCCCGCGCCGCGCCGCGTCGGCAAAGGGCGCCTCGTAGTCCGCCACGGGCGCCGCGGCGACGATCTCGATCGCGGGGTCGTTCAACGTGCGCCGCGCAACCAACCAGCGCTCGCCGTTCCAGTTGAAGGTCGGCTTGCTTGCGAGATCCGGGTCGAACGGCGTGGCGAGCAGAGGGAGCCCGGTGCGGCGATCGAAGGCGGCCAGTGTGGTGCCGCCGGTCGCTCCCGTGGCCCGGACGATCGCCGATCCCGGTACTGCAGCCTCGAGACTGCCGATCGCACGCTCGGCATGCTGCGACCACAAGGTGAGGACCGGACGGAAGACTCCCCCGCTCGTAGCCGTATCGCCAGCGTGAGTCCAGCGGACCGCACCCGCGGCATCACGAACAACGGCAAAGCGCACCGCCGTCGGGAGGATCGCCGGTGCGGACACCGCACCCACAGTGTCTCCGAGCGCGCGACGCACCTCGATCGTTTCGGCGAGGTCGAGCAATGCCGAGCGTTGCGCCACCCATCGGACTCCGGCCTCGTTGGCCGCCGACAACACCGCGGCATCGAGCCGCGCCGTAAGCAGTGCTTCGCCCGCGCGTCCGCTCGCACGCGCGAGCCAGAGCGCGAGCAACGCCAGCGGCACGATCGCAGCCGCGAGCACGACGAGAATGAGCTGCGTGCGCAGCGAGGGGCGAGGCGACCGGGCTGCGCTCGACGATGGGGCCGGCTGCGCGCCGGAGACTCGCGCGACCGACCCAGCCGGCACGTTCGGCACGGCTTGCGGTGACAGCTGCGACGACGTCTCGCGCGCCGGTCGAGCCACGGTCGTGTCAGCCATCGGAGCCGATATCGTGCCGGGCGAGAATGCGGTCGAGCCGAGGACGCGAGATGCCGAGGATTTGTGCCGCGCGTGCCTTGTGCCCGCGCGTCGCGGCGAGCACCCGAAGCACATGTTCGCGCTCGACGTCGTCGAGCGTGCCGAGCTTCGCCGGCCCCTCCGGCGCCGCGGCACCGAGCACCAGGTGTTCGGCGCGGATGACGTCGCCGCTCGCCACGACGACGGCACGCGTTAGGCAGTTCTCCAGCTCGCGCACATTGCCCGGCCACGCGTGCCGCGCGAGCGCGGCGAGCGCGTCGGGCGCGAGCACCGGGTCGGGCCGTCCCACGGCTGCGGCGGCGCGGCGAACGAGCGTCGCCGCGAGCAGCGGGAGGTCGCCCGCGCGCTCTCGGAGCGGCGGCACGACGATCTCGACGACACGCAGCCGATAGTACAGGTCCGCGCGGAATTGCCCCGCCGCGACCATCGCCTCGAGGTCCCGGTGTGTCGCGGCGATCACCCGCGCCTCGGTGCGTTCGGGTCGGTCCGCGCCCACGGGGTAGAACTGCCGTTCCTGCAGCACGCGCAGGAGCTTCGTCTGAAAGTCGGCCGACGTGTCTCCGATCTCGTCGAGGAAGATCGCGCCACGTCCGGCGAGCGCGAACTTGCCACGGCGATCGCCCTGGGCGCCCGTGAAGGCGCCGCGGACATGGCCGAAGAGCTCACTCTCGAGCAGCGTCGCGGGCACCGCGGTGCAGTTGATCGGCACGAACGGCTCGACCGCCTCGCGCGAGTGGTCGTGGATGGCTCGCGCGATCAGCTCCTTGCCAGTACCGCTCTCGCCGCGAATGAGGACGTTCGCACGAGTCGCGGCCACCTGACCCACGAGCTTGTAGATCTCGATCATGCGCGGGTCGCGCCCCACGAGGTCCGCGAGCCGCTGTGGCGTTTCCTCCTCGTCGCGGCGACCGCGGGCAGCGCGCTGACGCGCCCGTCGATCGTCGATCACGCGTGCGACCCGCGTCCGCAGCTCGTGGAGATCGAGCGGCTTTACGAGGAAGTCGGTCGCGCCTTCCCGCATCGCCGCTACCACCGTCGGCATGTCGTCGAATGCGGTCATGAGCAGCACCGGAATGTCGGGAGCGCGTTCGCGGAGCAGCGCAAGCAACGCCAGCCCGTCCATCCCCGGCATGCGCACATCGGAGAGCACGACATCCGGTGCGCGCTCGGCGAGCAGGGCCACCGCGCGCGCGCCGTCGCCGGCCGAACGCACGTCATACCCCGCCTCGGCGAGCGCGTCGACGAGCGCTTCGCGCACGACCGTATCGTCGTCGACGACGAGCAGAGATCCGCTCATCTGATCGGGATCACGGTACGACCGCCCGCGCATGCGTCGAGTCCCAGCCGGCGAGCTCCCACAGCTCGTTGGCCGCGTGCCCTGCAGTGAAGTAGATGCGGCGCCCGTCGGGATGCACGGCGATCGACGTGAAGTTGCCGGTCATTCCGAACCGCAGCGTGCGGGTCGCGCCGTCCGCGAGCGACACTCGGTCGACGCGCACCGAGGAGCGCCCCGGGGTGCCGAGCACCGCGTCGGCCTGGTTCGCCCGCACCACGTAGATGTAGCGTCCGTCGGCGGCCCAGTTGATCGTAAAGAGCTGGTCCGGCATACGCACGCGCAGTAGCTCGCGCGCGGAGTTGCCCGCGAGGTCGCTCACGCGGAGTGCCGACCCCTGGCGGTCCTCCGTGGGCACCACCTGCGCGAGTAGCCGGCCATCGGGGGACATCTCGCCGCTGATATCCTGCGGCCGTGCGTGTGGCCAGCTCGCGAGGACACGAGTCGCGCCAGTCGCCACGTCGGCTGCCACCGTCCGCACCGTGCTGTCGTCATCGTACCGGCGGTAGACGACTTCCTTACCGTTAGGCGTCCAACCGAGGTTCCACGGCACGGTCCACAAATGCGCGGTCGTGTCGCCGGCGAACACCTGTCGGGCCTCACCCGTCGTGACGTCGACGACGAACACTCCCGCGCGGCGATTGGCGTCTTCGCCGCGCGTGAAAACGCGCGTGCCATCCGGCGACCAATGCTGCCGGCCGTAGATCCGTGACAGGGTCGTTCTTACCTTATGTGTCTCGCCGGTGAGGAGCGAGCGGAACGTGAGGGTCGGCTGCCCCCACTGGTCCTTGTCGCGATCCGGCACGTTGTGCACCAACCACTCCCCGTTCCGCGAGATGCCGAGCGCCGAGAGCGCGCGCGTGACATCGCGGTCGTCCATCCGTACCGGCTCACCGACGACCGCGCCCGTCGCGGTGTCGATCGTCGCCTGGTACAGATACCTGGCGCCGGTGCGCACCGTGTAGAGGAGACGCCCGTCGTTCGTCGCGCCGACGCCGGACACGTTCCATGTATCCGGCTTCAGGAGCCGCGCCTCACCGTCGGCGCGGCCATCGCGCACCGGCTGCAACCAGAAGCCCGGGGTGCCAGCGCGATCGCTGCTCAGAACAATGGCACGCCCGTCCGGCGCCCACCCGTTAGGCGTATCGTCGCTCGGCCACGTCACGAGGGGCCAGGTCCGCCCGGTCGCGATCTCGAGGATGCGCGGGTCGCGGGGTCCAACGCTCGGATGCTCCGCGCTCCCATTGTACGCGGCATAGCGACCGTCGGGCGAGAAGAGCACATCGCCCAACACCCACGTCACGTTCTTGAAGAAGAATCGGATGCCGCCGCCATCGAGGTCCAGCCAGCCGTAATCGAACCGCCCATTCGTTCGGTCGAGCTCCAGGATCACATGTCGGCCGTCCGGCGAGAAGCCGTTGACCTCCATGTAGTAGTAGGCGGAGTCCTGGAACACGACGCGCGGATTGCGGCCGTCCGCGTCGACGACGCGGATCGAGTAGCGCTCGTCGTCGTCAGACCAGGAGAGCGCGATCCGGCGCCCGTCCGGCGACATCCTCGAGGTCTCGACGTACGCCTCCGAGCCCCAACTGGCCTTGAGGCCGATTGGTCGAAGCGCGCCGGTCGCGAGGTCCCGCACGGCGAGATCGCCGGTGGACACGTCGATCGTGCTGAGGAATCGCCCGTCGGCGGTTGGGTAGCCGTAGTCGTTGAACTGCGCCTCGGAGAGAAGCCGACGCGCAACGACCCCGACTTGGCCGCGCAGCGCAGCCTTTTCAATGGCGGCGAGACGCTGGGGGTCGGGGCGAGTGCCGCACGCGGCGACGAGGGCGAGCGTTGAGAGGGCGAGGCGGCGCATGTGTGTGCCGGGCTGGGTGCCCCTGCCTGAGGCAAAGGGAGCACCAGCAAGGCAATACGACCCAATCATCGGGCGCGCAAGGGCTTGGACAATCCTTACCAGTCCGCGCAGCGCGCCCATCGAGTAACGAGACGTTACGAGCATTCGTCGAAAGCGTTACGTCCGACAGTAGCCGAAGCAAAGCGCTGGTGCTTGCTGGCTGCCGATCGGATACGTGAGGTCAGGCTGGTGCCAGCTCTCCTGACGCGGGCAGGTGGTGGTCGCGGAGTCCGGTGGCGCGAAGACAAGGTACGCGACGTCACGCAGGTCGACCGTGTCGCCGCGCTGTACGACGACCCCTTCGGACCACCGGACGTGCGCGAGAGTGATGCGCCCGACGGTGGTGGCGCCGTCGCGCCAGCGGAGGCGGACCTCCCACTGTCGCCACCCACCCTGTGCCACGCTCGCCTCTGCGACACCGGTGGAAAGCACAGCGCTCAGGAGCGAGAGCGATATCAGGTTAGCGATGCGCATGGGTCTCTAGCCCTCGGCCTTCATAGCCGACATCTGGGACACACCGCCACGCGCCGAGCTCGAGGTGATCGTTGCCCCGTCGGGCGTCGCGGTTCGGTCGATGGCGTGGCCGGCCACGGTAGTTAGGCACGCCACCGTGCACAGCAACGTGATTGCAGCGCACGGGCGCCTGCTGTGCCGCGTGGGCATATCTGTGCGCGACGAGCGCGATTGTATCGTTATCATGGTGAAAAATTCCTCGGGTGTTGTCAGGCACTCGTTAGGTCATCGTTGTGGCGCTGAACGCCGTCGCCCGCCGCCCGTCGCCCGTCCCCGGCCGTCGTTCGATAGTTGCCGTTAGGCGGGATCGCGGGTACCAACGTCCAGGAGCTGCATTACGTGTGGACTTCACGAGCAGAACGGCACGCCGGTGAACACCCACAGCCACCAGCAGCCGCTCCCGCTGCCGTCCGTCGGCCGCCACGCCGGCGGGGCGCTCGCCTTCTCGATGACGCGCGTGACGGAGGACACCTTTTCCCCGGGTGCCGCGTACACAGGGCGCGCGATACCGCCTGGCATCGGGTATGGGCTGATGCGTCCCGCGAGGACGCTCACGTCTTCGGGGGCACCGGCCTCGTCGTCGAACACGCCGAGCAAAAGGGCCAAGCGCAGCCGCTCGAGAATCCGGGCGCCGCTCGCGCTCGATGGCGTGATGTCGCGCTTATCGTCGATCGATGCCGAGCGGGCGTGAGCTTGGTGGAGCCGCGCGATGCCGGCCGTCCCGCGGCTCGGTGCGGCGCCGCCCTGTTGCTGGGCGGCAAGCGTGAATGCTGGGGAGACTATAACAGCAAGGAGGAGACGCGCGCGCATGGTTTCCGTCCTGTCGATTGTGGTGGCGCGTCGCGACGGAGACGCCGTCGGCGCGCACGCCACGCTCAGGCAAGGCCGGCACCAACAGGCGGAAATAGCCTAACGCACGATGTTGCATGCGCTTGCGCGCGGAGCCGTCGCGCGGCGCTCACACGACGCCGTAATGGCGCGTTACGAACTGCGTCACGAGCCGTTACGCGTGGGTAGTGACGAACGATGTCAGCGTTAGGCTGCCCCACGACCGCGACTCGCCGCGGCTGACTCACCGCGGCCGCGACGTCGCGCCAGACGATTGAGCGCGACGAGGCCGAAACGGCTGCCCCGCAACGCGTTGACCCGGTGAGAGACGGGTGAGGAGTCGTCGCTATTCTGCGCGCGGTTGAAACGCTATGAACCGCACAACGACTCCTACAATGACGAACACATCACTCACCGCTCGCCACGCCGGGCGGAGAACCATCGTTGCCCGAGCTGCCATCCTGTTGCTGACCGCCGCCCTCGTGAGCGTCGCAGGCTGCGGCGCCGGCGGCGCCACGGAGCCCACTCGGGACCCGAACACCAACCCGAAGCCGAAAACCGACCCGGACGGAATGCCGCCCGGCGCGCGCCAGCTGATCAACATCGATCGAGTCGAGCTTCCGGCTATGATCTACGACGGTCCTGCGTCCGACACCCAGGGCCGAAGCTACGACGAGGTGACCATCGTGGTCACGCGCGGCTCGATGGAGTTCGTCTCCGCCGAGCGTTTCACCATGGTCTTTGACCTGCTGATCACGGCCGACGGTACTGTGAGCACGAAGTCGATGTCCATCGACGGCACGTACGAGATGCAGGGGCCCGTATTCAAGTTCCACCCCACGGATGGCCTCGATCGCGACTTCGGGGGCTCACGGGGCAACGGCGTGGTTACCGTGCACGTCGACCTCATTGGAAGCGGCGAGGCGAACTATTACAACTTCGACTAATGCGCCTTGCCTAACGCTTTCGAACGGCTACGCGGTGCTGCGGCGCAGTGGTGGCTATGTGGCCGGAGCCGAGGCGGCAGCCGCGTTGCTCAGCACGACCGCCAGGACCGCATCGTGCTCGGCCGGCGGACTGAACTCCGCCCACTCAAAGTCCTCTTCCACCACGGCAGTATGGCCCGGCGGCATGTAGACTATGTCGCCGGCGCTCACCACCTCCTCGCGGTCGGCATACGTTATCCGCATTCGTCCCCGTATGACGTAGCCCCAATGGGGGCACGGGCATCGGTCGTTAGGCAACCCCTTGAAGAGCGGGCCCAGGTCCGCGCCGGCGGGCAGCGAGACGATCCCCGCGCGCAAGCCGCCCCAATCCGCGCCGCGCACCGCGGCTGGGTCAGCGCCAAACAGGAGCGGGAGTTCGTCGCGTGAAGCATGCATGGGTGTGCCTCCTGTGAACCGAGGATGAGCGAGTACCGCAAGCCGCTTTGCTCTTCGGGCCGCGATGTCGCTCTCATGGCGGCGTCACAGGCGTGGCCGGGGGTACGTTGGCGTTGAGGCGGAAGAGATTCGTTGGGTCATACTTCGTTTTGAGCGCCACCAGGCGGTCGTAGCGAGCGCCAAACGCCGCCCGGACCTCCTCGCCGTCGGCATCCGCCCCGACGGCGTTGGAGTACACACCGGTCGAGAACGGACGCCAGGACGCCCACACGGAGCGGGACCACGCCACCTGCGCCGCGTCCTCCGCTGGGTCGTCCCAGCAGGAGAGCACGAGTGCGTCCCACCGGGCCTCTCGGTGCGCGAACGCCGTCGTGGCGGGCGGCACGCGGGTCGCCGCGTTCCCGAGCTGCTGGAAGAGGAAGAAGGTCAGGGGTGACGGGACCGCCGCGAACTGCTCGACGACACGCGAGGCCAGCCCGTCTGGGATCTCGCGCACCATGGCGGATTTCCAGTAATAGCGGCGTCCGCGCGGAAAAGCGCCATCGAGGGCGGTCTGGAACTGGGCGTACGGTACGGGACCGATCTGGTCGAGGACCGGCGGGCCGAACGCCTTCAGTGGGCGCAGCGCACGTTCCCCGTCGTCCAAGCTCCCGCAGTGGCACGCGGCGACGGCGACAACCTTTGCCCCGTCGGGCGTCGTGAGGAACGCGCAGGCGGTGTTCACCTCGTCAGGCGCCGCGGCGACGAAGTCGCGGTAGAATTGGATCACCTCCGGCGCGCGCTCTAGCGGGTGCGCGACCATGCCAGCGACTACCATCGGGCCGACGGGGTGCAGTCGGAACTCGAAGGCGGTGACCACGCCGAAGTTGCCGCCGCCGCCTCGGATCCCCCAAAACAAGTCGGCGTTCTCTGTCGGGCTGGCCGTAAGGAGGCGCCCGTCGGCCGTGACTACGTCGGCGGCGAGGAGGTTGTCGCACGTTAGGCCGTACCGGCCGGCGAGCCACCCGAGCCCGCCACCGAGCGTCAGTCCCGCGACCCCGGTGTCCGAGACGCTTCCCCCAGTGGTGGCCAAGCCGTGGGCCTGCGCGGCCGCGTCGAGCGCGGCCCAGCGAACGCCCGGCTCCACGCGGGCCGTGCGCGCGGCGGCGTCTACGGCGATGCCTTGCATCGGGGACAGGTCGATCATGAGACCGCCGTCGCAGACCGCCGTGCCGGCCGCGTGGTGATCGCCGCCGCGCACGGCCACGAGCAACCGGTGCGTTCGCGCGAAATCCACGGCTCGGCGCACGTCGGCCGCGTTGACGCACCGGGCGATGAGGCCAGGCCTGCGGTCGATCATGCCGTTCCAGACGCGGCGAGCGTCGTCGTAGCCGGGCGCGCCGGGCGATAGCAGTCCGCCTCCAAGGGCCGCGCCGAAGTCGCGGACGGTCTCCCAGCCGATCTGACTCGCGACGTCGTTCACGAGGTGGGTATCCAACATGGCGGCATTCCTCGCTGAAGTTGGGTGCGCGATGGAGCTGAACATACAGCCGCCGCGATGCGCCTGTCGAGGCGTGGCCGTTAGAGCACACACCGGATCGGCCCTACCCGTATCCGCACC
>Ga0207674_10004772_pt1 | contig 16254 bp, 20 predicted proteins | sample KBSCornC72_FD_184303 | JGI IMG/M metagenome (GOLD analysis project Ga0207674, IMG submission 184303) | Corn rhizosphere microbial communities from Kellogg Biological Station, Michigan, USA - KBS Corn C7-2 (SPAdes) (version 2) | ecosystem: Host-associated > Plants > Roots > Rhizosphere > Soil ... | reverse complement strand
GACGTTCGGCGGCCGCTTGCCTGGCTCCGCCAGCTCCGGCTCGGGCAGCGCGCCCTCGAGCTCCCATTGGTGCGTCAGGTCGACGTCGAAGAGCGACGGGCCGACCCCGACCTTTTCGATGCGCGGGAACCAGTCGTAGGCGCCTGCCCCCGAGCGCCGCCCGTTCCCGTAGGCGAGCACGTCGAGGCCCTCGGGCCCGGCGACGAGCGTGTGCGCCGCCCCGGTCGCCAAATGGACGAGGCATGTTGCCGGGCCGACCTCACAGACGACGTCCTCGCCCTGCTCGGTGCGCTGCCACGAGAGGCCCAAGCCGCCGAGCACGAAGAAGATCTCCTCGTGGTCGCCGTGGGAGTGGAGCGGTGTCGAGCGGCAGCCCGGATGGATGCGAATGCGGTTCAGGCCGATCCCGACCGTGCCGGCGGCTTCGCCCAGGTACCGCCAGGCGGAGTGGATGCTTCCCTCCTCATGGTCGTGCTCCTCGACCTCGTCCCAATGGGCGATGTTGGGGTGACTCACGGCGGGGAGTATCCGTGCGCCGAGCGCTTCCGCGCAACGCTAGACCCCTGCCACGCCTGCGCAGGCACAAGAATCAGCCTGAAAGTCGCCGCAAGAGCCGACCGCAGCCCGGCGATCCCCGCGGAAGGATGACCGGCCGAGGCGCCGAGCGCTCGCTTGACGCGTTGGACGAGGGGAACAGAGCGGCAAGTCCCATGACGATGCCCTCGAGTCACGCTTCACTTCCTTGCCAAATGGGTCGCCCCACGCGGCCTGGGCCCCGATCGCCACTGATATCGCCATCGCGCTGTTCGTGCTCGACCTCGCTCTCCTCCTCTTGGGAGAGTTGCACCAGCGATCGCAGCCACGCTAAGACGGGGATCCTTCCGGGCGCTCTCGTAGTCACTCCGGAAAACGAAAGACCCGCGTGCAGGTCTTTCATGGAGCTAGCCGGACTCGAACCGGCGACCTCCTGGGTGCGATCCAGGCGCTCTCCCAACTGAGCTATAGCCCCGCGCGGGTAAAAGTGTAGCGAGGCTCAGGCGGTCGGCTGCTGCGCGCCCTGCTTGTCGAAGAGCTTGCCGGCCATGATCGTCTCGGCCATGTCCTTGGACTCCTCGCGGTAGACCGAGCCGTCCTCGAACTGGATCACCGGGTACTTCGTCTGCCCGCTCAGCTGCTCGATCTCGTGCCGCTTTCCGATCGCGGGCCACGCGCCGGTGACGAGCTCGTACTCGATCCCCTGCTCGTCGAGCGCCGACTGCACGCGCCAGCACGGGTGTCCGCCCGCCTTCACCCAGAGGTTCTTGCAGCGGTAGAGCTTGATCGCCACGCGCCTACGATACCCCTCGGTGCGGGCAGTACTTCTCAACTCGGCCGGGCTTCCCGAGGTCGGGGAGCTGGCGGAGCCGGAGGGCTCCTACGTCCTCCGCGTGCTCGCCTGCGGCTTGTGTGGAAGCGACGTCGAGAAGATCGGCCGCGCGCCGCAGCGAACGGTTCTCGGGCACGAGGTCGTGGCCGAGGCGGACGGGAAGCGCGTAGCGCTCGTCCACCACGAGCCGTGCGGGGAGTGCGAGAGGTGCCGGGCCGGACACGAGTCGACCTGCGCGGAGTTCGCCGCGGCGACGATCGAGCCCGGCGGCTTCGCCGAGCGCGTCAGGGCTTCCGGAGGCTGGGTCGAGCTCCCCGACGGGGTCGATGAGGTTCTCGGCTCCTACGCCGAGCCGCTGGCGTGCGTCCTCCGCGGCGCGGAGCGCGTGCCCGCCGGCGAGGTGCTCGTCCTCGGCGGCGGTTTCGTGGGACGGCTCTTCGCGGCTGTCCTGCGGCGGCGCGGGGACACGGTCTATGTCCGCGACCAGGATCCGGAGCGGAGCGGGCCCGAGCCGCCGGGCCCCGTCGCGTCCGTGGTCGTCTGCGCGCCGGGCGCGGGAGGCAAGGCCCTGGCTGCGGTCGAGCCGGGCGGCACGGCGCTCGTCTTTGCCGAGGCGGGCGAGCTCGATTCGGCGGAGATCTATCGCCGCGAGCTCACGATCACCGGTTCTCGTTCCGCAACGCGCAGGCACATGGAGGAAGCGGTCGCCCTCCTCCCCGAGCTCGACCTCCCGGAGGCGCTCGTGCTCCCGCTCGAGCGCTTCGACGAAGGGCTCGCGGCCTACAGACGCCGCGAAGCGCTCAAGGTCGTCTTCCGCCCGTGAAGGCGCTCCTCTTCCACGGCCCCGGCGACCTGCGCCTCGAGGACGTGCCCAAGCCCGAGCCCGGCCCGGGCGACGTGCTCGTCCAGATCGAGGTCGCGCTCACCGACGGCACCGATGCCAAGGCCTTCCGCCGCGGGCACCCGGTGCTCCTCGGCGAGCTACCCAGTCCCTTCGGCCACGAGTTCTGCGGAGTGGATGTCGCCACCGGCCGGCGCGTGGTCGCTGCCAACTCGGCGCCGTGCGGCCGGTGCGCAGCCTGCCGCCGGCGCCAGGAGGAGCTCTGCGAGAACCTGCAGCCGCTTTTGAACGGCGCCTACGCCGAGTACCTGCTCGTCCCGGAACGGATCGCCGCGCGGAACCTGCTTCCAGTCCCGGACGGCCTCGACTCGAGGGTCGCCGCGCTCGTCGAGCCGCTCGCCTGCTGCCTGCACGGCATCGACCGGGCGGAGGTCGAGGAAGGCCAAACTGTGGCCGTCCTCGGGCTCGGCCCCATCGGGCTCATGCTCTGCGCCGCGGCGCGCGATGCGGGCGCAAACGTCATCGCCGTGGGCGGCCGCCCCGAGCGACGTGCGCTCGCGCCTGACTTCGGCGCCAGCCCGGGCGACGGCAAGGGCGCCGACGTCGTCATCGAGGCGGTCGGCTCGGAGGAGGCCTGGCGCGACGCGATCGGGCTCGTCCGCCCGGGCGGCACCGTGCTCTTCTTCGGCGGGCGCGAGGTCTCGGTGGACACGTTTCGCCTCCACTACGAGGAACTGACGCTTCGCGGCGCCTTCCATCACACCCCGGCCAAGGTGCGCGCCGCGCTCGCGTTCCTCGCGAGTGGCGCACACCCCTGGCACCGGCTCGTCACGCACGAAGTCGGGCTGGACGGAGTCGCCGCCCTGCTCGCCTATCCGCCCGCGGACTACCTGAAGGCCGCCGTCTACCCGTAGAGCGTCAGGCGCGCCGGATCAGCGTGACGCCGTCTCGCACGGTGAGCATGACGCTCACGACGCGCTCGTCTGCGAGCACGTGCTCGTTGAAGGCCCGGATCGCAACCGTGCCCTCCGAGTCGTCGGAGTCGTCGAGGACGCGGCCGCTCCAGAGTGTGTTGTCCGCGGCGATGAGGCCGCGCTCGGAGAGCCGCGGCAGGACGGCCTCGTAGTAGTTCACGTAATTGCCCTTGTCCGCGTCGATGAAGACGAAGTCGAAGTCGCCCTCGAGCCGCTCGACGGTCTCCACGGCAGGTCCGAGGTGGATGGAGATGCGATCCCCGTACCCGGCCTCGTCGATGTAGCGCTGCGCGACGGCCGCGTGCGTCTCGTCGATCTCGCAGGTGTCGATGTGCCCGCCGGCAGGAAGCGCCGCGGCCATGGAGATGGACGAATAGCCGCTGAACGTGCCGAACTCGAGGATCCGCCTCGCCCCGGTCGCGTGCACGAGAAGCTCGAGGAAGCGTCCTTCGAGAGACCCGGTGAGCATCTGCGGCGCGGAGAGAGTCGCCCGCGTCTCCTCGGCCAGGCGGGCGAGGAGCTCCGTCGGCCGAGTCGTGTGCGCGGCCGCGTAGTCGTCGATCGCGTCGTTGACGAGAGCGGTCATCGGCTTCTTTCTATCCGAGATCCGCCCACGATCGCGTCACGCCCGTCCGAAAAGCGCACCCAGCCCTTGCCGCCGCCGCCGTAGTCCGGCGACCAGACGATGAGGGTGGCCTCGGCGCCGCCGACGTGGACGCGCTCCTCGCCCTCGGGATCGGCGCCGCGCCAGACACGAACGAAGGGGTTGTTCTCGAACTCCCAGCCGATCGTCGTCTCCTCCGTGTGCCCGGGATAGACCTTCATGTCGGGCGGGAGGCCCATGAGGACGTCCATGACCGAGCGTCGCAGGTCGTCGAAGGCGTCGCGCGTCCCGCCGACGGAGCCGGCGAAGAGCGTGTCGCCCGTGAAGCAGACCTCGTCGTCGAAGGCGAATGCGAGCATCCCCGGGCTGTGCCCCGGCGTGCGGAGAGCCTCGATGTGGAGCTCACCCGTCTCGATCACCTCGCCGTGGCCGACGGGCTCGGCGCCGGGGACGTCTTCGGCCGGGTCGGCGACGACCGTCGTGCCGAAGCGCCGCTCGAGCTCCTCGTGGTGGGCGATGTGGTCGGCGTGGGCATGCGTCGTGAGGAGGTGCGTCACCTGCACCTCGAGGCGCGCGACGGCGGCCACGAGCGGCTCGATCGGCGCGCCGCTGTCGACGAAGACGGCAGTCCCTCCGGCCCGGTCCGCGACGAGGTAGGCGTTCGAAAGGAGGCTGGGATCCATGCTGCGTTCGACGATCACGGCGTGGGTAGGATGCCAGGGACCGACGCCAGGGAGGATCTCAATGGGCCTGATGAGCCGCACGTCCGCCATCGTCAGGGCGTGGTATTCGAAGCTTCTCGACCGGGCCGAAGACCCGGCCGTCACGCTGGACTATTCCTACGAGCGCCAGCTCGAGCTCCTACAGAACGTCAAGAAGGGCATCGCCGACGTCGTCACGGCGAAGAAACGGCTCGAGCTGCAGACCAAGAAGCTCGAGACGGAGCTGCCGAAGCTCGACGAGCAGGCGCGTCAGGCCCTCGCCGCGAACCGTGAGGATCTCGCGCGCGCCGCGCTCGAGCGCAAGGCGTTCGCGCAGCAGCAGCTCCAGGGCCTCGACCAGCAGATCGAGGATCTCGAGGCGCAGCAGGAGAAGCTCGCCGCGAGCGAGAAGCGGCTCTCTGCGAAGGTCGAGGCCTTCCGCACCCAGAAGGAGACGATCAAGGCGCAGTACTCGGCCGCCGAGGCGCAGGTGAAGATCGGCGAAGCCGCGACCGGGATCGGCGAGGAGATGGCGGACACGGGGCTCGCCATCTCGCGCGCGCAGGACAAGACGGAGCAGATGCAGGCCCGCGCAGCCGCCGTCGACGAGCTCGTCGAGTCCGGGACGCTCGAGGACTACACGTCGTCCGGCACGCAGCTCGACCGCGAGCTCGCACAGGTCTCCGCGCAGAACCAGGTGGACGCCGACCTCGCCCGCCTCAAGGGCGAGCTCGCGGCCAGCGGCCAGCCCAAAGAGCTCGAGAAGGAGACGAAGTGATCGTCCGTGTCATGGGCGTCGGCCAGTTTCGCCTCGAAGGCGACGCCGTCTCCCGGCTGAACGAGCTCGACGACCGCGCCCAGGAAGCGCTCGACCGCGAGGACGAGGCAGAGCTCGACCGCTATCTCGACGAGATGGCGGCGCTGGTCAGACGGGACGGCGAGCCGCTCGCCGACGACGACCTCTCGGCCTCCGAGGCAATCGTCCCACCGAGCGATATGACCCTCGAGGAGACGAAGCAGTTCTTCTCCGACGAGGGCCTTATCCCCGACATCCAGCAGTAGCGTCCTGTAGCCTCCGGCTTCTCCGAGGTAGAGAAGCCTCCCCTGATGCGCTACGGACTCGCTCTCGTATCCGCGCTCGTCATTGCTCTCGCCGTTACCGCGGCGAGCTCCGCGGAGCCCACGCAGATCGGCTCGAAGCGCGCGGAAGCCCAGCAGGTGCTCGCGCAGATCAACGCCATGGACGCGCAGCTGGAGAAGGCGGTGGAGGCGTGGAACGGCGCCAACGTCCGCCTCGACCAGATCAAGCACGACCTGGCCGTGAACCGCGCCCGGCTCGAGACGGCGAAGAAGAACCTCGCGAAGGCGCGCGGGCGTGTCTCCGAACGGGTCGTCGCCCTGTACACGTCCAACTCTCCCGACGCGCTCTCGATCATCCTCGGCGCATCGAGCCTGGGAGACCTCATCGAGCGGCTCGACTCGGCCAACCGCATCGCGCAGGACGACGCGCGCATCGCCGCCGAGGTCACGCGCTACCGAAACGAGGTGCAGGACCGCCAGCAGGCGCTCGTCAAGGCGGAGGCAGACCAGGAGAAGGTCGTCGCCGAGCGCGCCGCCCAGCGGGCCTCGATCCAGAGCCAGCTCGCGCAGCGTCAGGCGCTCTACTCCTCGATCAAGGACCAGATCGCGAAGCTCGAGGCTGCGGAGCGCGAGCGCCAGGCGCGGCTCGCGGCCCAGGCGAAGGCCGCCGCGAGGGAGCAGTCGCAGCAGCCCGCTCCGGCTCCAGCTCCCGCAGGAGAGCCCTCCGGGGGAATCCCTGCGCCCCCGCCCTCGTCGCATTCGGGCGTCGTCTCGATCGCGCTTCAGTACCTCGGCGTGCCCTACGTCTGGGGCGGCGCGAGCCCGTCCGGGTTCGACTGCTCCGGGCTCACGATGTACGCGTACGCAAAGGTCGGCGTCTATCTGCCGCACAACGCGGCGATGCAGTACGGGATGGGAACGCCGGTGGCGCGCAGCCAGCTGGCGCCCGGAGACCTCGTCTTCTTCAACGGCCTCTCTCACGTCGGCATGTACATCGGCGGTGGGCGCTTCGTCCACGCGCCGCACACGGGCGACGTCGTGAAGATCTCCAGCCTGTCGGAGTACTGGTACTCCGCCACCTACGTCGGGGCTCGCCGCTACTGAGCCCTTAAGGGCGGAACGGCCAGGAAAGGAGTGCCTGGCCGTCCCGTGTGCGCGAACTCTTCTTCAACTATCCAAGACGCCGGTCGCCCCGAAAACTTGCAGCGGATTGCCGGGCGGGCGAGGTACCCCCATTTAGGTAAGCGCTAAAGCCCTCCCGCCGGCCGGCCGAAGAAGGCCACTTCACCCCGGGACGGGTTCCGCATCTCATGTGCCGCCGTCTTTCCACACACCTCGCCGTGCTGGTCCTGCTGCTCGCCTTTCCGGCGTTCGCAGCCGCCGCGCCTGACCGCTCCGACGAGGGAGTCAAGCCTGCGACACCCGTGCAGATGCTGCCCACGACGGGGGAAAGGGCCGTCGACATCGCCCTCGGCTACCTCGGCACTCCCTACAGCTGGGCCGGCGCCAGCCCCGCGGGCTTCGACTGCTCGGGGTTCGTCATGTACGTCTACGGGAGACTCGGAATCGGGCTCCCGCACTCGAGCTCGATGCTCTGGGGAGTCGGGCGCCCCGTCGACCGGAATGACCTGCGCGCCGGGGACATCGTCTTTTTCAACGGCCTCTCGCATGTGGGGATCTACGTGGGGAACGGCACCTTCGTGCACTCGCCGCACACCGGCGACGTCGTGAAGGTCTCGCGGTTCTCCGAGGCCTGGTACGGCTCGACCTACGACGGCGCCAGACGGCCCTACTAGTCGTCCAGCGGCGCGTCGAAGAGCGCGAGCCAGCGCGAGAGGTCGGGCTCGATCGGGAGCTCCTTCTCGAGCTCGGCCTTGAGCCGGAGCTCCTCCGCGTTGTCACGCTCCTGCTCCTTGCCGCTCGGCACGAAGGGCCAGAAGGTCGCCGTCTTGTAGCCGTAGATGAGGTAGACGGGATCGCCAGTTCCCTTGAAACGGAAGATCGCCGCGAGGAGCTGGCCGCCGAAGCCGCGAGCCTGGAGCTCCGAGCTGACGAGGTGCGTCGTCGTGACGAGGTCCTCGAAGTCCGAGTCGCGGATCACGATCCACTGGAAGCCGAAGCTGTCGGAGCGGCGGCCCACCTTCGACCCGGAATCGGCCGCGGCCACCCCGAGGAGCTCGTCGATGTCCCGCTCCGCCTGCATGAACTCCCCGGCGGAGAGCGGCTTGAACACGACGGCTGCAACGCCGTCCGGCTTCAGGCCGAGCTCGGCCTGCAGTGTTATCTGCGCCGTCGAAAGCGCAAAGAGCCGGTCGAGGTTCGCGCCCTTGAGCTTCTTGCGTCCGAAGAGGACGTCGCCCAGCCCCATTTAGGAGTGTCCCGCCCGGCGAGCCCCTCGGGGCCCCGACGGGGCTGCAAAGCGTCGCCCCGCTTCGTCCTCGGTCGCCCACGTACGTTTCACGTACGCAGGCTCCCTGCGTCCCTTGCGCGGCTCGCTTTTCGCTCGTCGGGACGGCCGAAGGCTCACCGGACGGGACACGGCTACTCGACCGGGCGGCCCATCTCCTGGGCGATCTGGGCGAGGCGTGCGAGGCGCTTCTCGAGCGGCGGGTGCGTGGCGAAGAGCTCGCCGACCGACGACTTCACGCTCGTCGGGATGATGAAGAAGGCGTTCATGCCCTCGACCTCGCGCAGGTCGCGCTGCGGGATGCGGACGATGTCGCTCGCGATCTTCTGCAGCGCGCTCATGAGCTGCTCGGGCGCGCCGGTGATGAGCGCCGCGCCGCGATCCGCCGCGTATTCGCGGTAGCGCGAGATCGTGCGGATGAGGACGAAGCTGATGATGTACGTCGCGATCGAGACGAGGAAGATGATTAGCCAGGCCGGCGCGCCGCCGTCACGATTCCGTCCGCCGCTGAACATCCCGCCGTAGAGGCCGACGCGGGTGAGGAGCGCGGCCAGCATGGCGAAGAAGCTCGCCAGCGTCATGACGAGGACGTCGCGGTTGGCCACGTGCGAAAGCTCGTGGGCGAGCACCCCCTCGATCTCCTGCGGCTCGAGCCTGCGCCACAGACCTTCCGTGACGGCGACCGCCGCGTGCTTCGGGCTCCGCCCCGTCGCGAACGCGTTCGGCACGTCCGTGGGAATGACGGCCACTCTCGGCTTCGGCAGGTCGGCCATCGCGCAGAGGCGCTCGACCATGGCGTGGAGCTCGGGTGCCTGCTCGGGGGTGACCACCTTGGCGCCCGAGGCCGCGAGTGCGATCTTGTCCGACGTGAAGTACTGGAAGAACGCGAGCCCGACGACGATGAGCAGCATCGGCGCGAGCCCGACGTTCAGGACGTTGAAGAGGACGACCGCGAAGACGACGTAGAGGAGCCCCAGCAGAAAAGTCGTCAGGAGCATCCGGGCCGAGAGGCCCGCGTCCCGTCCATAGGCCTTGCGTTGCATGTGAAAAGTGTACCCAGGGGGTCTCGGCGTCAGGCGCACCTAGAGTTCGCCCATGGCCCGCGTCGCGGCACTCGCGCTCGTCCTCTTCGCGCTGTTTGCAGTGGATGCGCACGCTGCCCAGCCGCTTTTCGTCTTTACCACCGACGAGCCGGTGTCGGCAAGCCCCGGCGACGCGGTGGGATTGCTCGTACCGGGCGCCGGGCCGGAGACGAGCCGCGAGCGGGCGCTTGAAGCGCTCGTCCGGGGAGAGGTGCGGAACTCGCTCCGAGGCGGCTCACCCGAGGGGAAGCCCCTGATCACAGTCGCACCGTTCCCCGTGCGGCCGGGACCCTTCCTTCGCTACATCCTCGTCCAGCTCCCCCCGGCCGGCACCCAGGCGAACGACGAGCGCTACCCCCTGCTCGTGCACGCGCCGGGCTACAGCGGCATCCTCACCTCCGACTCGACGCGGATTCCGGGCCTCGTCTCGATTGCGGACATCGCGCCGACGGCGCTTGGTGAGGAGGGCGCGCTGGGCTCGCAGCCGGACTCCGACCCCGCAGCGACGCTCGCCGACCTGGACGCTCGCATCGACGGCCACAACGACTCCCGCGTCCCCGCTGGACTCACGGCCGGTGTCATCCTCCTCGTGCTCGCCCTCCTCTGGCCGCGGGCGGGCCTGCTCGGCTTCGGCGGCGCGCTCGTCGCGAACCTCGCGCTCGGGCTGGCGGAGGTGACGGCCTTCTGGCCCACGCTGGGCGTCATCGGGCTGGCGGCTGCCTCCGGCTGGCTGCTCGCGCGGATCATTCGCTCCGATTTGGCAATCGGGCTCTTCCTCACCGGGATCGTCGTCGCCTACCTCGTCTCGCTCGGCCTCGATGGAACCGCGGTAGCGCTCTCGCCGTTCGGGCCGAGCCAGAATTCGCGCTTCTACGGGCTCTCGAACTTCCTCGAGACGATGCTGCTCGTCCCGGCGCTCGCCGGCGCCGTTTACCTCTGGCGACGTTCCGGCTGGCATGCCTTCGGGGGAGTCGCTCTCGTCAGCTTCGTCACCGTCGCGGGAAATCGCTTCGGCGCGGACGGAGGCGGCGCGATCGTCCTCGCGGTCGGCTTCACGCTTCTCGCCGTGCTGATCGCAGGGCTGCGCGGAAGAAGGCTCGTCGCGGCGCTCGGAATGGCTCTCGCGCTCGCCGCTGGGCTCATGGCACTGGACGCGGCGATCGGGCCGGCCAGCCACCTCACGCGGGCCCTCGACTCGGGGCCTTCGGGCCTCGGCGCCGACCTGCGCGACCGCGTGGAGCTCTCCTGGGACCGCGTCGCGCAACAGGGCGACATCGCCGCAGTCGTCGCCGTCTGCCTGCCGGTGCTCGTCGTCCTCGTGATCCGAGTGATCCGCACCGACGCGCCGATGACACGGCGCGCCCTTCCTCTCGCCTTCGCGGCGGCGCTCGCGACCTCCCTCCTCGTCAACGACTCGCCCAACGACGTCCTCACCGCCGGTTTGGTGGGGTACGTCGTGGTCGAGGCCGTTATGCTTCGCGACCGATGCGCTGTGCTCTCGCCGTCGCCGGGATCCTCGCCTGCCTCGCGTTCCTCGCTGCCGGATGCGGCGACGCCACGGTCGTAAGCCCGACCGCCGAGGGTGTCGAGGGGACGCTTCCGCAGGAGACCACACCGACAGAGACCGTGGCCAAGGGCGATGCGGCCGCGGGCAAGGAGGTCTTCGACTCGTCGGGCTGCGGCGGCTGCCACACGTTCGCGGCGGCGAACTCGAACGCCACGATCGGCCCGGATCTCGACCAGGCCCTGCAGGGCAAGGACGCGCAGTTCGTGCTCGAGTCGATCGTCGATCCCAACAAGGAGATCACCTCGGGCTTCCAGCCGAACGTGATGCCGGCGACCTTCGGCGAATCCCTCTCCGACAAGCAGCTCGCCGACCTCGTCGCCTTCCTGACCGAGCCGTCGGGCTAGCGCTGAGCCTCCCAGAGGGTTTTCCGCGCGACATCGAGGTGCTCGCCTGCGACCTCGACCGCACGCTGATCGCAAAGGACGGAATGCTGCCTTCCCGCACCGAGGCCGCGATCCGCGCAGCGCGCGCGCAGGGGATCCGCGTCGTCATCGCAACGGGGCGCATGTTCGTCTCGGTGCGTCCGTACGTCCTCCAGGCCGGGATCGACGATCCTGTCGTCTGCTACCAGGGCGCCGTCGTCGCGGAGCCGGAGACCGGGCGCTGGCTGCGCCACGAGCCGATTCCCGTCGCGCTCGCCAGGGAGGCGATCGAGGCGATCGTCGCCGAGAACTTCCATGTCAACGTCTATGTGGACGACGAGCTCTTCGTCGGCAAGGTCACGCCCGAAGCGCGCGCCTATGCCGACTTCCAGGGACTCGTCATCCACGAGGTCGGCGATCTCGCCGCGTGGCTCGAGAAGCCGGCGACGAAGGTGGTCTCGGTCGGTGAGCCCGAGCTTCTCGACGGGCTCGAGGCGCGCCTGAAGGAGCGCTTCGCCGCGCGCCTGTACATCTCCAAGAGCCTGCCGTTCTTCCTCGAGATCGCGAGCCCGAAGGTGACGAAGGGCTCTGGCCTGCAATTCCTCGCCGAGCACCTCGGGTTCTCGGCCGAGAACGTCGTCGCCTTCGGGGACGGCGAAAACGACATCGAGCTTCTCGAGTGGGCGGGCTTCGGGATCGCGGTCGCGAACGCGCACGAGCGGCTGATCCAAATCGCCGACTGGGTCTGCCCTCCCGTCACAGAGGAGGGAGTCGCCCAGGTGATCGAGGCAGTGTTGAGAGGCCGCGGCTTGGCGACGAAGCTCCATCCCGGCACGACCTCTTAGACTCCCGCGCATGATCGACGTGCGCGCTGCCCGCGCCGACCCGGACACCTGGCGCGCGGCGCTGGCGCGCAAGGGCGCCGCCGAGGCCTTCGACGAGTTCCTCCGCGCCGACGAGTCCTGGCGCGGCGCGAACACGCGCGTGGACGAGCTTCGCGCGGCCCGCAAGCCGGCCGGGAAGGGCAAGCCCTCCGACGAGGAGATCGAGCGCCTCAACGTGCTCAAGGAGGACCTGAAAACGGCGGAGGCTGTACTCGAGGAGGCGGCCGCGAAGCGCGACGAGCTCCTCGCCGGCATCCCCAATCCCCCCGACGCGAGCGCGCCCGACGGATTCACCGAGGAGGACGCGGTCGAGATCCGCAGATCCGGCGATCCACCCCGGTTCGACTTCGAGCCGCGCGACCATCTCGAGCTCGGCGAGATCGACATGGAGCGCGGCGCCAAGGTCTCCGGCTCGCGCTTCGCCTACCGCATGGGCGACTTCGCGCTCGCCGAGCTGGCCCTCTACCGCTTCGCCGTCGACCGGCTGGCCAAGCAAGGCTTCAAGCCCGTCATTCCGCCCGTCCTCGTCCGCGAAGCGGCAATGTACGGCACCGGCTTCCTCCCCACCGACGAGGTCAACATCTACCGGATCGAGCGCGACGACCTCTACCTGACGGGGACCTCGGAGGTCGCGCTCGCGGCGCTGCACATGGACGAGGAGCTCGACGCCGGCTCGCTTCCGTATCGCTACGCGGGCTACTCCACCTGCTTTCGTCGCGAGGCGGGCGCCGCCGGCAAGGACACACGGGGGATGTTCCGCGTGCACCAGTTCGACAAGGTCGAGATGTTCGTCTTCTGCCTGCCGGCAGACTCGGCCGAGCAGCACGAGTTCCTCCTGTCGGTCGAGGAGGAGCTCGTCAAGGAGCTCGAGGTCCCCTACCGGATCGTCAACGTCGCCGCCGGCGACCTCGGCGCCTCCGCGACCAAGAAGTACGACATCGAGGCGTGGTTCCCGAGCCAGGAGCGCTACCGGGAGATCACATCGACCTCGAACACGACGGACTACCAGGCCCGCCGCCTCGGGGCTCGCCACCGGACCGAGAGCGGGCTCGAGCCCGTGCACACGCTGAACGGCACGGCCGTGACCGCGCGCGTCCTCCTCGCCGTGATGGAGAACACCCAGGACGCGGACGGGAACTGGAGCGCCCCGGCCGCGCTGAAGGAGTTCGGAGCACCGTAGGCGCCTCGCGCAAGCTCATTCTCGCGGCCGCGCAGAGCCCCCGTGTGCAGTCGTTCGTGGGCAAGCACGGCATGCGCCTCGGCGCGGCGCGGTTCGTCGCGGGCGAGACGCTCGACGAGTGCGTCTCCGTGCTCCGCCGGCTGAACGACCAGGGACTTCATGCCAACACGACGATTCTCGGGGAGGACGTGGCAGACGCCGGCGAGGCGCGCGCAGTCGCGAGCGAGTACGAGGCCGTCCTTCAGCGCCTGCACGACGAGGAGCTGCGCGCGAACGTCGCCCTCAAGCTGACGCACCTCGGGCTCGACCTCGGCGAGGAAATCGCCTACGAGAATGTGCGCCGGGTGGCGGAGAAGGCCGCCGAGCTCGGCAACTTCATCCGCATCGACATGGAGTACTCGGCCGTCGTCGACGCGACTCTCGGCATCTACCGCCGGCTGCGGGAAGCGGGGCTTTCGAATGTCGGCACGGTTCTCCAGTCGTATCTCTACCGGGCGGAGGAGGACCTCGAGGCGCTCCTTCCGCTCCAGCCGAACCTCCGCTTCGTCAAGGGCGCCTACCTCGAGTCGCCGGAGGTCGCGTATCCCGAGAAGTCAGACGTGGACGCAGCGTACGTCCGCCTGATCGAGCGTTCGCTTCGGGACCAGGGCTATACGGCCGTCGCGACGCACGACGAGCGCCTCATCGAGCACGCGATCGCCTTCGCGCAGGGGGAGGGGATCGGCCGCGACCGCTTCGAGTTCCAGATGCTCTACGGCGTGCGGCCGAAGCTGCAGCTCGACCTGGCCGAGCGCGGCTTCAAGGTGCTCGTCGCGACGCCCTTCGGGCCGCAGTGGTTCCCGTACCTCATGCGCCGGCTCGCCGAGCGGCCGGCCAACCTCGGCTTCTTCCTGAAGAGCGCGGTCCGGCGCTAACGCCTCGCGTGGATGCCGGCGAGGTCGACGGCAATCGCAAAGAGGAGCAAGCCCGCCCACCAGTTGACCGGATCGAAATCCAACGGCGCGTTGTCGCCGATCAGATTTGCGAAGAACCAGACGATGAACCAGAGAAAGGTCACCGGATCCCTCCGTGTCGTGTTTCCGGGCAGTCTCACGAGGCCGTGGGACGGACTGGCCGGGCTACAGTTCGGTGCGGCGGGGTGCCTGAGCGGTCGAAAGGGGCGGTCTTGAAAACCGTTGGGCGCCGAAAGGTGTCCCGTGGGTTCGAATCCCACCCCCGCCGCCTGAACAAGGCGGTTGGCAGGTTCCTCTTCGGCGTCGGATCGAGAGCGCCCGCCCATCGCGAGCGAGACGTTTAGCGTTGCCGGATTTGGCCATACAACCCTCTCGCTGCAAACGGAAAGGGGTCAAGTATGGCAACAGCAACACGGAGAGAAGACAGACCTGGTGTTCAAATGGAAGAGGTCGGCGATCGCCTTTCGGGCGAACACGACGAGACGAAGTGGGCTCCCCTGACGACGGAGTTTTGGGCCATGGCCGCGCTCATCGCAGCCATCCTCATCGCCACAGCAATATCCGACAGCCTCGACGACATCCGCGCCTGGACGCTCGTGACAGTCATTGGAGCGGCGTACATCGTCAGCCGCGGGATTGCCAAGGCCGGCTCGGAGCGGATCTCCTTCCGCCGTGGGTCGAGACGGTAGGTAGCCGAGATTAAGCGACGCCCGCCCTCACGGCGGGCGTCGCTTCTCGGGCCGGAGCGCTAGGCGGCGAGCTTCATTTTTGCCTGCTCGACTTGTTCGTCAGGCGTTGCTTCAAGGTCTTGGAGGACCTTGCCGAGCAGGAAAAACGTCGGTGGCCACAGACCGATGAAGATCGCGAGCCGCTCGGCTCGCGCACGGCTTTCCTTGTCCGACTTCGCCGCTGACCGTCCCCAAAGCGAGACCGCGCCGCCGATGGACGCGACCCCAAGACCATGGAGCAGCGAGCTGCTGAGCCCAATCCTCTTCAGCATGAGCGCAACCTTCATGAGACCCCCTCCTCATTGAGTGAAGGGTTCGTATGCGCACAGAATGATGCGGCTAAACCCGAAGACCCACGCACGGTTCCTTGGCATATCCGGGCCCTACGCCGTGATGAGACGACGCCGGACTGAAGCGGCAGGCTCCATGACGCATCACTGCGAGGTTCTAGTCTTGTCTTGAAAACCGTTGGGCGCCGAAAGGTGCCCCGTGGGTTCGAATCCCCACCCCGCCGTTGGGTATGTCGATTAGCAGCGGGTTCTTTCGAAAGCTTCGGTGCGGCCCGCGAACGTTTGTCCGCAGTGAGCGCAAGAGAACGCGCGCCTTTACAGGATGATCGGCATCCAATCCAGGGAGACCGTGTAGATCGCCCTGTGATTTGGGTCTTCGATGCTTGGGCCGACAGCGCGCAGGTAAAGCCCCTCCTCGGCCGCGTCCAGTGTCACCGCGGTAGGCCCGACTTCGATTTCTATCTGCACTGTGGGGCCGCCGCGTAGCCAGCTGAAGAATGGGATACCTGGATCCCGCCGGACGGAGAAGTCCATTGCGACCCGCTGATTGTTCACAAAGGGTTGCTGATAGCCGGCATCAAACTTCTGGCTCGACAAGTAGTAATCCGCCTGCCCATAACCGTAAGGACTGTTCCGGCTCGTATAGCCGGGTGTGGGCTGTTTCGCGAACCAGTTTCGGATTCCGGTCGAACTGCTTCCTCCACCGATGGTCGCGGTCGTCCCGCGAGGGGGGAGGTCGGCAACGAAGATCGGTCGCGCCTTCCCGTAGAGAACGGGCCCTTCGGCGTCGTGCATGGACAGTGTGACGAAGACCTCGCTCCCGGAGTTGGGCGGAGGAAGGTTGATGGACTCCTCGATCGCATCTCGAAGACTCATGACCGGCACGGACCCCACCTGCCTTTCGTATCGTGGCCCGACGCGGCGCTCAGCAGGGTATGCCGACGGAGACGCGTACGCAACGAACGGCTCTGACATTGCCCTCCGACCGCCGCTGAAAGGCACTTGTCGCTCTTTTCGCGAAAACACGAGTTATGTACTAGGGCACGTTTCGCCGAGCTCCGTCGTCCCTTGCGCGACGGGGTTCGGCGAAGCGCTAGCTTCGGAAGAGCGGCGATACGCTCACGCGGCCCCCTCGTGGCACGCAGGTGTAAGGCGGGAGGTAGCCAGTCCTCTCATCCTGCGACCGACATACCGACAGCGGCTGCTCCATTACGGATGGACCCTCCGAGTGGTGT
>Ga0207674_10004770_pt1 | contig 16258 bp, 16 predicted proteins | sample KBSCornC72_FD_184303 | JGI IMG/M metagenome (GOLD analysis project Ga0207674, IMG submission 184303) | Corn rhizosphere microbial communities from Kellogg Biological Station, Michigan, USA - KBS Corn C7-2 (SPAdes) (version 2) | ecosystem: Host-associated > Plants > Roots > Rhizosphere > Soil ... | reverse complement strand
GCGTCGCCGGCGCATCGACGCGCTCGTCGCCGCACTCGACATGCGCGACATCGTCGACCGCCGCACCGAAGGCTTCTCGCAGGGGCAACGCGTGAAGACCGCGATCGCGCGCGCGCTCGTGCACGACCCGCGCAACGTGATCCTCGACGAGCCGACCAACGGCCTCGACGTGATGGCGACGCGCGCGATGCGCACGTTCATGCTGCGCCTCAAGCAGGAGGGGCGTTGCGTGCTGTTCTCGAGCCACATCATGCAGGAGGTCGGTGCGCTGTGCGATCGCATCGTCGTGATCGCGCGCGGCCGCGTGGTCGCCGACGCCGCGCCCGAGGCGCTGCGCGCGCAGACCGGCGCGGCGACGCTCGAGGACGCGTTCGTGAAGATCATCGGTTCGGAAGAAGGACTCGCCGCATGAGAGCCGCGCTCACCGTGTTCTGGAAGGAAGTGCGGGAGAACCTGCGCGACCGTCGCACCGTGATCAACACGCTGCTGACCGGGCCGCTGCTGGCGCCGCTGATGTTCGTGCTGATCATCAACGCGGCGATCACGCGCGAGCTCGACAAGGCCGACAAGCCGCTGCCGGTGCCGGTCGCGGGCGCGGCCAACGCACCCAACCTCGTCGCCGCGCTGCGTCGTGCAGGCGTCGAGATCAAGGACGCGCCGGCCGATCCCGAGCGCGCCGTGCGCGAGCAGGACGTCGACCTCGTGCTGCGCATCCCGGCCGGCTACGCCGAGGCCTGGGCGAAGGGCGATCCGGCCCAGGTCGAGCTCGTCTACGACCAGTCGCAGCGCGACGCGCAAGGTTCGGTCGCGCGCCTGCACGGACTGCTCGACGCGTACGCGCAGCAGACCGGCGCGCTGCGCCTCGTCGCGCGCGGCGTGTCGCCGAACGTGACGCGGCCGCTCGTCGTGGCCGAGCGCGACCAGTCGACCGCGCAGGCGCGCAGCGGCACCTTGTTCGGCATGCTGCCGTACTTCTTCATCCTGGGCGTGTTCATCGGCGGCATGGCGCTGGCGATCGACACCACCGCGGGCGAACGCGAGCGCCAGTCGCTCGAGCCGCTGCTCGTCAACCCGGTCGGCCGCGGCGGCATCCTCGCCGGCAAGCTCGGCGCGACCGCCGCGTTCGCCTTCACCAGCCTCGTGCTCAGCATCGTCGCGTTCTCGATCGCGGGACGGTTCCTGCCGACCGCCAAACTCGGCATGAGCCTCGAGCTCGGCGCCTCGTTCGCGCTCGCGACGCTGTTCGTGATGTTGCCGCTGGTGGTGATGCTCGCGAGCCTGCAGACGCTCGCCGCGGCGTTCGCCAAGAGCTTCCGCGAGGCGCAGACCTACCTTTCGCTGCTGATGTTCGTGCCGGTGATCCCGACCCTGCTGCTGTCGCTGTTCCCGCTCAAGACGCAGAGCTGGATGTACGCGGTGCCGCTGATGGGGCAGCAGGTATCGATCATGCGCCTGCTGCGCGGCGACCCGATCGCGCCGTACCAGCTCGGCCTGTGCTTCGGCGCGACCGCGCTGGCCGCGCTGCTCGCCTGCCTCGTCACCGCCTGGGTCTATCGCAGCGAGCGCCTCGCGATCTCGGCCTGACGCGCCCGCGGCAAGGAAGAACCGGCCTTGCTGCGGCGCAGCGCGCTCGGCGCTATCCTACGCGGCTGCGGGCGCCGTTCGCCCGCCGGAGCAGGCTGGCGTGATCAAGTGGGTCGTCCTCGTGGTGTTCCTCGCATGCGCGGCGTACGTGCATTTCCGTGGTCGCGTGCGGCTGCGCCTGACCCGCCAGATCACCGACCACTCGACCTTCATGGCGCCGCTCAACGTGCTGCTGTACGCGTGTTCGGGCGTGCCGAACGGGCGTTACGTCGGCGTCGAGCGCTTCCCCGAACTCGCGCCGCTGCGCGAGCGCTGGCAGGAGATCCGCGAGGAGGCGCTCGCGCTGCGCGCGGCGCAGCAGATCAAGTCGTCCGACCGCCACAACGACGTCGGCTTCAACTCGTTCTTCCGCCGCGGCTGGAAGCGCTTCTACCTCAAGTGGTACGACGACGCGCATCCGTCCGCGCGCGAACTGTGCCCGCGCACGACCGAACTGCTGCGCGCGATCCCGACGGTGAAGGCCGCGATGTTCGCCGAACTCCCGCCCGGCGGCGAACTGCGCCGCCACCGCGACCCGTACGCCGGCTCGCTGCGCTACCACCTCGGCCTGGTCACGCCCGGCGACGACCGCTGCTACATCGAGGTCGACGGCGAACGCTACAGCTGGCGCGACGGCGAGGCGGTCATGTTCGACGAGACCTACATCCATCGTGCCGAGAACGCGACAGAACACGACCGCATCATCCTGTTCTGCGACATCGAGCGGCCGATGCGCTGGCGCTGGGCGACCGCGCTCAACCGCTTCGTCGCGCGCAACTTCGTCGCTGCGGCGAGTTCGCCGAACACCGATGCGGACCGCACCGGCGGCCTCAACCGCGCGTTCGGCTACTTCTACAAGCTGCGCCAGCCGGCCAAGCGCCTGCGCGAATGGAACAAGCACGTCTACTACATCGTGAAGTTCGGGGTGATCGGCGCGCTCGCCTGGCTGCTGTTCCGTCCCTGATCGCGTTCCCGTGCCCGTGCATCGATCATGCGCGGGTCACGCGTCGGTGCGCGTGACACCGGCGAGCGCGTCGCGCAACACGAGCGCGAGCCGGTCCGATCGCGCGAGCGGAATGCCCGCCGCATGCAGCGCGCCGATCACCGCTTCGTGCAAGCCGTCGTCGCAAGGGCGCTCGGCGACCGGCGACGCGCCGGTCGCGTAGCCGAGCCAGTCGTCGACATCGGCGAACGCACCGCGCAGCCAGGCGATCGTCGGCGCATCGAGTTCGCGCGTGCTCTCACCCGGCGGCTCGCCGCGCAGGAGCGTGCGGTCGACGACGCCGAGCCCTAGCAGCCGGCGATCCTCGGCCTTGACGCGTTCGACCGACGACGCGTCCGCGGCGCGCGCGAGCTCGCCTGGCGTCGTGTCGAGCCCGAGCCATGCGGCCACGCCGGCGAGCGTCGCGAGCGCATCCGCGCGATAGTCCTCGAAGCGCACGACGCGGATGTCGGCACGCTCCGCCTCGTGCCGCCAGCTGCGCAGGAACACGCGCAGGTAGTCGCGCCGCGACAGCGGGTAGTGGAAGTAGCGCGCATTGCAGTAGGCGCGGAAATCCGGCGTCGTTCCAGCGTGTGCGAGGTGGCGGCGCCAGTCCGAGTACAGCGCGTCGCACGGATCGCGCACGAACAGCACGCGGCGCGCCGCCGCCGGATACACGCCGGGCCAGACGTGATGGACGCGCACGCACGCGCCTGCGCGGAAACGCAACGTGCGCCCGTCGCGCAGGGCGGGCAGCAGCCGGCTCCAGCCGTTGTCGCCGCCGACGTAGCGGTGTGATCCGTCGTCGCCGGTCGCCCAGTGCGTGGCGTCGTCGCTACCCCACGGCTTCCACGCCGGCACGCCGAGTTCGATCAGGCAGTTCGCGAGCCAGGACGCGCCGCACGGAAGCTCCGGCGAGGCGATCTCGATCGTGTAGCGGTCGTAGCCGGGCCGGTCGGGCACGGCGTGGAAACGCGTCAGGTCATGCATCGCGCGCCTCGCCCCAGCGCGCGACGATGCGCGCTCCGATCTGCGCGGGCGATGCGGCGCCGCTGTCGAGGCGCAGGTCCGCCGCGAGCGGCCATTCGGCCGGAATGTCGCGGCCGACCTCGGGTGCACCGTCGACCGGGCGCGGGCGCCGGCGCTCGCGCTCGGCCTCGTCGCAGGCGAGCAGCACTTCGAGGTAGCGCGCGAAGCGTTCGCGGTTGCGCGCATGCACGTCGGCGAACAGCGACACCGTCGCGACGACGGCGGTGATTCCCTGCGCGCTCGCGTCGGCGGCGAGATTGGCGTAGACCTCGGCGAGGCGCCGCCGCTCGCGCTCGCCGTAGCCGCCGCCGAGCGGCGCGAGCGCCGCGCGCAGGCGATCACCGTCGAGCAGCAGCGTGCGTTCGCCGGCCTCGTGCAGCAGCGCGACGACAGCGGCCGCCGCGCTGCTCTTGCCGACGCCGGGCAGCCCGGTGATCCAGATCACGCCCATGCGCCGTCCTCCGCGCTCGGGCGCCAGTCGTGGCTCCACGGCGCGTTTGCATGCAGGCGGCGACGACACAGGCGAAGATCGTCCGCGCTGTCGATCTCGCACCAGCGTCCGTCGAGCGGCACGTCGGCGACCTCGACGTCCTCGCGCAGCATCGCCGCGAGCAGCGAGGTCGCGTCGTGCGCGGCTGGCGCGAACGACGAAGCGCGCGCCCAGCCCGCGGCGCTGAAATGGATGAGCCCGGTGAACTGCGCCTGCACCTCGTCGAGCGAGCACGGGCGTGCGCCGATCGCGTGCAGGCGGCCGTCCGCGGCGAGGTAGGTCTCGGCGTCGACGAGCGGGTCGCCGTGGCGCTCGCGCCAGAGCCGCTGCCACTGCCGGTCGCCCGCCACCGCGACGTCCGCGCGTGCGTCGAGCAGCGCGGCGATGTTCGCGGGATGGTGCGGGCAATCGGCGTAGGCGAGCAGGAAACCCTGCTCGAAGCGCGACGGCTGCGCCGCAGCGAGCGAAGCGAGCGGGCCGGTCTCGTGCCACCGCGGCGCGAGCACGGCTTCGACGCCGGCGCGCGCGAGCTGCGTCGCGCGATAGCCACCGACGACGACGATCGGTGCGAGCCCGTTCGCGCGCAGCGCCTGCAGTTGCCAGTCGAGCAGCGTCCGCCCGCCGGCGCGCACGAGCGCCTTCGGCAGGTGGCGCGCATGGCGACCGAGGCGCGAACCGCGCCCCGCGGCGAGGACGATCGCGGCCGTCACGCGCTCTCGCGCCGCCACGCGAGCCAGATGCGCGTCGTGAACGGAACATCGATCGCGTCGTGGCCGGCGAGCGCGGAGTGCATCGCGTCGAGTACGGCCGGCATCGCCGCACCCGCCTGGCGCACGAGCGTGGCATGGGCACGGAAGCCGTCGACGAAGTCGTCCGCGCGCACGCGGTGCATGAACCGGCCGACGATGTGCTCGACCGCGCCGAAGCGGCCGTCGGCCTCGATCGTCGCCGACGGATCGTCGCGGCGGCTGCCGTGCGCGTAGCCGGGCACGTGACGTTCGATCGCGGCTTGTACGCGCTGCTGCAGTGGATCATCGAGGTCGCGGTGGTTCCACAGCACGAGCAGCGCACCGCGCGGCCGCAGCAGCCGCGCGGCGACGTCGAGCGCGCTGCGCGCGGGCATCACGTTGAACGACGAACCGAACGTGAGCACGGAACAGCAGTCGGCGTCGAGCCCGCAGTGCTCGGCGTCGGCGCCGATCCAGCGCGCGGCCGGGACTTCGCGCTCGCCGATCGCGCGCATCGGCGCGCTCGGCTCGACCGCGGTCACGCGCAGCCCGCGCACCACGAGCTCGGCCGTGAGGCGGCCGCTGCCGGCGCCGATGTCGACGCAGTCGGCGCCGTGCGGCGCGGACCGCGCGACCGCGGCGTCGAGCGCAGCCGCGTCGTACGGCGCGCGCAGCCGGTAGTGCGCGGCGAGCGCGTCGTAGTCCCAGTCGCGCCTGCGCGCGACGTTCATCCCTTCGTCCATGTGCGTGCCTCGAAATCGATCGCGAGCGTGGCGCCGCCGCCGATGCGACGGAAGGCATCCGGGCCGACGCCGAGCAGCGCGGGCACGCCCGCCGCGGCACAGCGGATCGCCATGTGCGAATTGGGCCCGCCGAACGCGGTGAGCAGCGCGCGCGGCTGGCGCTGGAAAATCCAGTCGTAGCCGGGGTCCGCGCTCGCGATCGCAACGATCGAGCGCAGCGGCACGCTCGCCGGATGCGTCGTCGCCTCGATGCGCGCGACGCGGCCGTGGATACGGCCGTGGCCGACGTAGTTGGGCTGGCCTGCGGCGTGGTGCACGACGTCGAGGCGCGTACCGTCGATGAGCAGCGGCATGCGCACGCCGGATTCGACCGCGTGTCGGCGGCGTGCCGTGGCGACCGCGGCGTGCAGGTGGTGCGGATCGGCGAACGGGTCGAGCAGCGCGTCGAGTTCGAGCCAGCCAGCGTCGTCGCGCGCGATACCGCAGATGCGTGCGCGCTCGCCGAGCGCGTCGAGGCCGAGCGAGACCGCGCGCGCGAGCGCGAACTTGCCGAACTCGCGCGTGCGCAGCACGTCGACGTAGTGCGCGCACAGCGCGTGCGCGTCCGCCTCGACGCCGAGCCCGTGCAGGGCCGCGGCAAGGCGCGTCGCGACGGGCGCTCGCGGTGGCGGCGCGGGACCGGCCAGCGCGGGCGCCGCCGCCACGAGCCTCCATTCGCGTCGCGTCGGCGCGGCGATCTCGAAGGTGCCTGCACGCACGTGGTCGTCGTCGCCGTCGCCGACGCGGCCGGCCGTCGCGCCTGACCTCAGCTGGCGCAGGATGGCCGCGTCGAGCAGTCCGTGCTCCACCGCCGAGCGCATCATCGCTTCGAGCATGAACGCCTGCCGCGCGGCTTCGGCGAAGCGCGCGGCCGTGCGCAACTCGAGCCGGCCTAGCCAGCGCGCGAGTGCCCCGTCATGCACGGGTGGCGCCTGCAGCCGCAGGTCGCGCTCGAAACCCGCATGCAGTCGCGCCGTGCGCGAGCGGTCGAGCGCGCGACGCATCGGCTCGCGCAAGGCGCAGGCGAGCGCGGCGACGTCCACGGCGGCGAACGCGCCGGCGTAGCGCGCGGCGAACCACGCGTCGAAACCGAAATGGAGCGCGGCCGGCATCACCTCGAACTCGACCTTGTCGTGCAGGTGCGGCTGCGCGCGCAGGCGCGCGCAGGCCGCGTCGACAAGGCGCGCGCCGAGGTCCGCGTCGAGCGACGCGGGCAGCAGCGAATGGAAGCTCGTGCGCACGTCGACGTACGGGCGCCCCGCGTGGAAGCGCAGCAGGTCGCGTCCGCCGCCGGCATGGCCGAGCGCCGCGCGGCCGATCGACCACGCGCGGCGCGTGACGAGGCGGTCGAACAGGGTGCGCGCGAGCGGACGCGGATGCTCGCCCAGCAGTTCGGCCGGATTCCAGTCCGGCATCATGCCGAGCAACGGCGGCGCGGCCTCGCGCGCGAGCGCGGATTCGACCGCATGGCGCGCGGTCGTGGTCGCGTGCGCGTCGTGCCGCGGGCATGCGAGTGCGCGCGCCTGCAGTAGCCATGCGCTGCCGCCCGCGTCGAGCGCGAGCTCGATCTCGCACGGCTGCATGCCGGTGATCGCTTCGACTTCGCGCAAGGCGTCGAGGCAGTCGCGCACCGCGCGCGGCAACGTGACCGCTGCGGCGCGGTCGCGCGCGACGTACCAGGTGTCGACGTCGGCGTCGCCGCGCGTGACCGCGTCGGTGCGCGGGCCCGCGGCGATGCTCACGACGTAGTACGGCGCGGCGTCGGGCAGTGCGTGCGTGAACGCGACGCAGGCTTGGCGCACGGGCGCCACCTGCAGTTGCACGAACACTTCGTCGCGCGGATCGGAACGCGCGTAGCTGGCGAACACCGCATCGATCGCGCGCGCGACCGCGTCGCCGTCGGCGGCGTCGACCGCGAGGACGCTGCGATGGCGCCCCGCGTCGGAGCCGCCGGTCGCGTCCTCGTCGGCGGCGTCGCTGCGCACGGCGATGCGCGCGCCGGCGAACCGGCGTGCGATCGTATCCAGCGTTTCCCCTCGCGCCGACCGCCAGGCCGTGCGCGCCACGCCGATGCCGTCGGCGACGAGGCTGCGTCGCGTCCTCGGTCGCAGCCATTCGAGCATGGCGCGCTTGCCGCGCCAGCGGGTGGCATCCGCGGCGTCGCGGGTATCGGCGGTTGCTTGCATGCGCAGGGGTCGGGTCGTGCGTCGGCGAGTCTAGCAGGTGGCGACAATGTACTTTTCTTGCACTTGGGTGACCGCGTGCGGCGTCGTTCGTTCCGGCGCGCCGCTCGCGCGCGCTTCCGACGGATCAGCGCGTCGTATCGTCGCTTCGCGGCGGCGGCCGGCTTCCCCGTGACGGTCCGTCGCGCGCGCTGTCGACGAAATGGTGCAGCAGGCGCGCGCCGGCGATGCGACCATCGCCGTCATGGTCGAACTCGGGATGCCATTGCACGCCAAGCACGAATGCGTCGGCGTCCGCGCGGACGGCCTCGATGCAGCTGTCCGCCTCGCAGGTCGCCTCGACGACGAGGCCATCGCCGAGGCGTGCGACCGCCTGGCGGTGCGCGGAGCTGACGCGACCGCCGGCGATGCCGTACAGCTGCGCGAGCCGGCCGCCTTCGCTGAAGGACACGCGATGCGCGTGCGCCGCGTAGGCGGGCGGATCGCTGTGGTGCTTCGCCTCGGTCGCGTCGAGGTCGCGCAGCGTCCCGCCGTAGGCGACGTTGATGAGTTGCAGGCCGCGGCAGATGCCGAGCACGGGCTTGCCGAGCGCGCGGAACGCCTCGAGCAGGGCGAACTCGAACGCGTCGCGCGCACGGTCCAGCGGCGTGAGGTCGTCGGCCGAGCGGGCGAGGTTGGTGCCGCCCTGCAGGAGCAGCCCGTCGCAGCATTGCGCATACGCGATCGCCGCGGACGTCGCGCGTGCCGGCGTCGCGGCGAGGCCGGTGCCGACGACGAGTGCGCCCACGTCGGCGAGGCGATCGAGCAACGTGCGCTCGAAGAACACCTGCTGGCGTGTCCACGCGCCGCCGGCGGCGGCATCGCCGCCGAACAGGCGTGGCGCCACGGCGATGCGCGCGGCAGGGATGTCGTCTCGTGCTTGCATGGCCGCCTCCGGCGTCGGCGGATCATAGCGCTGCGCGCGCGTCCGCCTCAGAACAGTTCACCCTGCGGCGACGCCGCGCGCGGCGGCGCGAACCGCGACATATCGAGGCCGAGCTCGCGTTGCGCGTTGATGCCGTGGCGGCGGCAGGCGAGCCGGAAGCGCTGGCGCACGAGCTCGGCGAACTCGCCTTCGCCGCGCATGCGCGAGCCGAAGCGCGCGTCGTTGTCCTTGCCGCCGCGCATCTGGCGGATCAGGCTCATCACGTGCTCGGCGCGTTCGGGCACGTTCAGCGCGAGCCAGTCCTTGAACAGGTCCTTCAGTTCATACGGCAGGCGCAGCACCGTGTAGCCGGCATGGCGCGCGCCTGCCGCGGCGGCGCGCTCGACGATCTGCTCGACCCAGCGATCGGTCACCATCGGGATGATCGGCGCGACCATCACGCCGCACGGCACGCCCGCCGCGTTCAGCGCGGCGACGGCTTCCAGGCGCCGGTGCGGCGCACTCGCGCGCGGCTCGAGCGTGCTCGACAGGCGGTTGTCGAGCGAGGTCACCGAGACGAACGCGTGCACGAGGCGCGCCTTCGCCATCGGCACGAGCAGGTCGAGGTCGCGCTCGACCAGTGCGTTCTTCGTGATGATCGTGCACGGGTGATTGCACTCGGCCAGCACTTCCAGCACCGAACGCGTGATGCGGTAACGACGCTCGATCGGCTGGTACGGATCGGTGTTCGCGCCGAGGTTGATCGGCGAGCAGGCGTAGCCCCGCTTGGCGAGTTCGACGCGCAGGAGTTCGGCGGCGTTGGTCTTGGCGAACAGCTTGGTCTCGAAGTCGATGCCGGCCGAGAGGTTCAGGTACGCGTGCGACGGGCGTGCATAGCAGTAGACGCAGCCGTGTTCGCAGCCGCGGTACGGATTGATCGACTGCTCGAAATGGATGTCGGGTGAATCGTTGCGGCTGATGATCGAGCGTGCGCGCTCCGCGGTGACGACCGTGTCCGGTCGCGGCGCGGGCTCGTCGTCGCGGCGCCAGCCGTCGTCCTCGCGCGTCTTCGCGACGCCCTCGAAGCGGCCTTCAGGGTTCGACGCCGCGCCGCGGCCCTTGATGCGCGCGGGCGCATCGAGGCGGTTCGGGTCGGTCGGCGGTTGCGGTTTCATCGCGGCGAGTATGCGCCGGCGCGTCTCAGCGGGTGCGATCGCACGGGGGCGAGGCGGGCGCACCACGAAGGTGAGCCAGGAGCCGATCGCCACGGACTGACGGGAGGCGCCCGCCTGCCGATCGCTTTCGGCGCGCTAGTCGCGTGCGCCGCCCGCGCGTGCGTCGCGCGCATCCGCCCGACGCAGGATGCCATGGCGGCCGAGGTCGGCCGGTTCCTCGCCGACGAGTCCGTGCATGAAATCGAGCGCGCGCGCGACCACGCCGCCGACCGGCTCCCAGTATGCCGCGTCGCGCACGCGCACGCGCAGCACCGCGAGGTGCGGGTCGTCCTTGCCCCGCGGGAAGAACACGCGTTGCGGCAACGTCCACAGCTCGTCGACCGTCGCGCGCTCGCGGTCGACGCGCGCGCTGCCGCGCACCGACACGTAGCGCTGCCGGCGCGGATCGGAGAACGCGAGGTTGACGTCGGCGTGCTCGTCGAGCTGGGCGACCTTGAAGCTGTCGATCGCCGTGAAGAACACGAATTCGCCGCCGGCGTCGAGTTTCAGTACCTGCAGCGGACGGCTCACCATCGAGCCGTCCTCCGCGTGCGTGGTCATCATCGCGACGTCGATGCCGTCGACGAGTTCGGCGAGCCGGCCGAGCTCGACCGTCCGCTGGTCCTCGATCTTCATGGCCTGCTCCCTGGATGGATTCGCCGCCACCGTCCCACCTTTCGCGTTAATCGCGCGTGACCGGCGCGCCGCCGCGCGCGCGCCGTTCAACGTCGATCAAGGTGCGCTTGCGCGGCAGGCCCCAGCGGTAGCCGCCGAGCGCGCCGTCGCCGCGGATCACCCGATGGCACGGCACCAGCACGGCGACGCGGTTGCTCGCGCAGGCGGAGGCGACCGCGCGCGTCGCGCGCGGTGCGTCGATCGCGGCCGCGGCTTCGGCGTAGGAGACGACCTCGCCGTACGGGATGCGGCGCAGGTAGTTCCACACGCGCACCTGGAACGCGGTGCCGCGCAGGTCGAGCGGCAGGTCGAGATCGGGCGTGCGCCCTTCGAGGTGCTCGTTCAGCGCGATCATCCAGGCGTCGAACGCCTGCCGTGCCTCGTCGCGCATCGGCGCGAGCCGCGCCTGCGGGAACTCCGCGGCGAGTGCGGCGAGCAGCGCGTCGCGGTCCTCGCCGAACTGCAGGAAGCAGATGCCGCGATCGGTCGCGCCGATGCAGGCGAGGCCGAGCGGCGTGCTGCCGGTCGCGTGCGAGATCTCGAGCCCGGCGCCGCCGCTGCGGTACTGCTTCGGCGTCATGCCAAGCGAGCCGGGCGCGCGCTCGTACAGGCCGCGACTCGAGCCGAGCCCGGCGTCGTAGATCGCGTCGGTGACCGAGGCGGAATGGCGCAGCGCGTGGCGCACGCGGCGCATGCGCGCGTTCTCGATGTAGTCGCCGGGCGTGATCGTGAGGTAACGCTTGAACAGGCGGTTGAGCTGGAACACGTCGCGGCCGGCCGCCTGCGCGAGTGCGGCACCGTCGGGGAGTTCGTCCGGCGCGGCGTCGATGCGCCGGCACAGCGCGAGCAGCAGCGCGACTTCGGGGTCGTCCTGCCAGCGCTCGAGCGGGCGGCAGCGCTTGCACGGGCGCAGGCCGGCCGCGGCGGCCGCGGCAGGGTCGTCGAAGAAGCGCACGTTCTCGCGGCGCGGCCGGCGCGAAGCGCAGGAAGGCCGGCAGTACACGCCGGTGGTCGTCACGCCGTAGACGAAGCGCCGGTCCATCGTGGCGTCGCGCTCGAGCACCGCCTGCCATTTCGTCGTGTCGTTCATGCCGTCTCTCCATCGGGTCGATGGGGGCATGCTCGCGCCGGCGCAAGCCGCCGGCCATCCGCGCCTTGCGCCGCATGTCGGCCGCCGTCACCGATGCCGCGCAAGGCGCGGATGGCCGCGCCGGCCCGCGTTGGCGATGCTGCGGCATCCTTCCACGGAGTGCCGCCATGCTCACCCTGTACGACTACCTTCCTTCGCAGAACGGCTGGAAGGTGCGCCAGCTGCTCGCCCACATCGGCCTGCCGTATCGCAGCGAGTTCGTCGCGATCTTCGACGGCGAGGGCCAGTCCGCGGAGTATCAGCGCATCAATCCGACCGGCACCGTCCCGGCGATCCGCCTCGACGACGGCCGCACGCTCGCCGAATCGAACGCGATCCTCGCCTTCCTCGCCGAAGGCACGCCGTACCTGCCCGGCGACGCGTTCGGCCGCGCCAAGGTGCTGCAGTGGCTGTCGTTCGAACAGGAACGCGTCGAGTCGACGATCGGCGCGCTGCGCCACTGGCGCCTCACCGGCAAGCTCGCGCGGCGCCCGCCCGAGCTCGTCGCGATGAAGCACGACGCCGCGCTGCGCGCGCTCGCGATCCTCGACGCGGAATTCGCCACGCGAGCATTCGCCGCCGGCGACGCCTACACGATCGCCGACATCGCGCTGTTCGCCTACGCCGCGCATGCCGAACAGGCCGGTTGCGCGCTGCAGCCGTTCGCGCATTTCCGGGGCTGGCTCGCGCGCGTGCGCGCACAGCCGGGGCACCTGGCAACGACGCACGCGTACGCGATCGATCCGCATTCGACGCGCGAGCTGCCGCGTGCGCCGTTGCCCGCCGAGGTCCTCGCGCACGAAGTGGACATCGCCGTCGCCGGAGCGGGCTGAGGTTCAGGCGCGCGCGACGCGCGCGAGCAGGCGGTCGAGCTGGTTCGCGAACGCGCGCGCATCGCGTGCGTCGTACGCGGACGGCCCGCCCGTGTCGACGCCGGCGCCGCGCAGGCTGTCCATGAAGTCGCGCATCGACAGCTGCTGGCGCACATTCTCGGCGGTGTAGAGCTCGCCGCGCGGGTTGAGCGCGGTGATGCCCTTGTCGACGAGGTCGGCCGCGAGCGGGATGTCGTGGGTGACGACGAGGTCGCCCGGCTCGGCCCAGCCGGCGATCGCGCGATCGGCCGCGTCGAGCGTGCGCTCGACCGTGCGTCGGCTGATCAGCGCCGAGCGCGGCACCGCGATCGGCTGGTTGGCGACGAGCACGAGTTCGATGCGCAGCCGTTCGGCGGCGCGATAGAGGATGTCCTTGACCGCGCGCGGGCACGCGTCGGCGTCGACCCAGATCTTCATGCTTCCCGCCGCATTTCGCTTTAGGATGAGTATGCCCTGCCGCGCGGCGCGTGGTTCGGGAGCGGTAAAGCCAGGCTCTGCTACTCACGCAAGGCCGCGCGGATCGGTGTGCGGCCCGGTTCACGAACAGCGAGGTACCGACATGAAGCGAGTCGCATCGAAGAAGTCCGCGGCGAAGAAGGCGGTGAAGAAGGCCGCGAAGAAGTCCGCCGCCCGCAAGGTCGCGAAGAAGGCGGCGAAGAAGGTCACGCGCAGCCCCGCGCGCGTCGCGGCGAAGAAGGCCGTGAAGAAGGTCGCCCGCAAGGCGGCGAAGAAAGTCGTGAAGAAGGCGGTCGTGCGCAAGCCCGCGCCGAGGAAGGCCGCCGTGAAGAAGGCCGTGAAGAAGGCCGTGAAGAAGGCGGCACCGAAGAAGGTCGTCGCGAAGAAGCCGGTCGCGAAGAAGGCCGTCGTCGCGAAGAAGGCGGTCGTGGCAGCGAAGCCGGCACCGGCCGCACGCCCGATCGCTGCGCCCGTGGCCAAGCCTGCGGCGCCGCCGGCACCCAAGCCCGCGATGGCCGCGCCAGCGCGACCGGCCGCGGCCGCGCCGAAACCCGTCGCACCCAGGCCGGCCGCTGCCGCGGCGCCGAAGCCCGCGCCGATGCCGAAACCGGCGCCACCCGCTGCGATACCGCCTGCGCCGAAGCCGGCCGCGTCGTCGGCCATGCCTGCCGCCGCCGGCGCCGCCGCGGGCGCGATCAGTGCCGAGGTCGCGATGCAGCACTTCCGCGACGCGTTGCGCGCCAAGCAGGAACGCGTGCGCCAGGGGCCGGTCTATCCCGCACCGAATGCGTACACCGGCCGCCATGACACTGCGACGGCCGGCGAAGGCGACGACGGCGACGGCGACGAGTGAGCTGCGTCGATCGGGCCTGACGGTACCCGCCGCGCGCCGGCGGGTACCGAAGCGACCCGCGTTCGATGTCCAGGCACGTCCACGCGGGGACTTGTATCCGGTCGCGGCGTCGCCACGTCGGGGCGACGCCCGGGCCGGCGCGATGCCGGCGCCGCGTCCACCCCGCCGAGGAGCCCCGCATGACGCTGTCGATGTACGAAGCTTCGATCCCCGTGTTCAAACGAGCGCTGACCCAGCTGTCGGCCGTGCTGCACAAGGCCGCGGCGCATGCCGAGGCGAAGAAGTTCGATCCGGCGGTGCTCGTGAACGCGCGCCTCGCGCCGGACATGCTGCCGCTGTCGCGGCAGATCCAGATCGCCTCCGATCACGCGCGTGGCGCGGCCGCGCGCCTCGCCGGGCTCGCGCGCCCGCCCGTGCCCGACAACGAAACCACGCTCGACGACCTGCAGGCGCGCATCGCCGCGACGCTCGCCTACATCGACGGCTTCACGCCGGCGCAGATCGACGGCAGCGAGGCGCGCGAGATCACGTTGCCGCTGCGCACCGGTGAAGTGAAGATCCAGGGGCAGCCGTACCTGCTGCACTTCGCGTTCCCGAACTTCTGGTTCCACGTGACCGTCGCCTACGCGATCCTGCGCCACAACGGCGTCGACATCGGCAAGCAGGATTTCCTCGGCCCGCTGCCGACCTGAGCCCGCGAAAAACGACGCCGCGCGCGAGCACGGCGTCGTCGGGCGCATCGGGCGGCTCGACTACTGCTTGAGCTTGCTCGCCGCCGTCTCGGTATTGTCGAGTTCGGACTTCGCGTGCTGGCGCTGCGCGTCGGCATTCGCCTTCGCCATGTCCTTGCACGCGCCCTGCTGGGCGTCCGGCAGCGTGCCGCATTTCTGCACGGCGACGTTGTAGTCGGCGTCGGCCTGGGTCAGCGCGACGTCGTAGCGCGCCTTCGCATCCTTGATCATCGCGTCGGACTGCTCCTCGGCGACGTCCTGGCCGGTCTTGCGTTCGACCTTCTCGGCGGCCGCGCTCGCGTCGTTGATCTTCGCGCCCGCGTCGGCATTCGCCTTTTCCACCTCGGCGTTCGCCTGCGCGCGTGCCGCGTCGACCTTCTGCCGGGCCTCGGCCGAGACCTCGGCGGCCTTCTGCTGCGCCTTGGCGACGTCCTGCGCGGCCTTGTCCTGCGCCTTGGCGACGTCCTGCTGCGCCTCTTCCGGAGACTTGCCGCAGCCGGCGAGCGCGACCGCCCCGCCGAGCACCATGAGCCAACCGAATCTGTTCATGCGCACACCTCATCCATGCCGACACGTTCGGCGACGATGCATCGTTGAAGCCAGGCGCTTTACGCGAAATGAACACCTCCACGGCATGCCGGCCAGCGTTCAGCCGCGTCCGTGCGCCCGCTAGAATGCGCGCATGGTCGCCTTCTGGAACTCGCTCGTCGACGGGCTCAACGCGCACGCGGTGACGCCGTTCCTCGCCTTCGTGCACCTCACCGGGCTCGCCGGCGATCCGCGCGAGATCGCCGAGGCGCTGCTCATCGCGGTCGCGCAGGTACTCGTCATCGGCCTCGTGTTCCGCCCGCTCGAAAGCCTCGCGCCGGCCGAGCGCTGGCCCGATCGCCGCCTCGCGCGCATCGACCGCACCTACACGCTGCTGATGCTGCTCGGCCTCAACCCGTTGTTCGCCTACCTCGTGCTCACGCCGTTCGCGAACGCGTTCGGCGGCGGTGCCAGCGAGGCGGTCGGCGGCCTGCCGGCGTGGATCCCTTGGTTCCAGCAGCATCCGCTCGCGCTGTTCCTCGCCTACTACGCGATCTACGACTTCGCCTACTACTGGATGCACCGCGTGCAGCATTGGATCCCGTGGTGGTGGGCGCTGCACAGCATGCACCACAGCCAGCGCCAGATGAGCTGCTGGAGCAACGACCGCGGCAGCTACGTCGACGGGTTCCTGCAGTCGATCTTCCTCGCCACGGTCGGCCTCGTCGTCGGCGTCGAGCCGGACCAGTTCGCGCTGCTCATGTTCGTCGGCGAACTCGCGCAGAACTGGTCGCACGCGAACGTGCGGTTCGGCTTCGGCCGCGCGTTCGACAAGCTGTTCGTCGACCCGAAGTTCCACCGCCTGCACCACATGATCGTCGATCCGGAGCGGCCGCGGTTGCACAATTGCAACTATGGACAGGTACTGTCGGTGTGGGACGTGCTGTTCGGCACCGCGCTGTACGGCGAACCCGCGCGGCCGACCGGCGTCGGCGACCCGATGGTGGACGCCGACAACGGTCGCGGCGTCGTCACGATGCAATGGGGCGCGTTCCGCCGCTTCTGGGGCGCGCTCTGGT
>Ga0207674_10004767_pt1 | contig 16266 bp, 16 predicted proteins | sample KBSCornC72_FD_184303 | JGI IMG/M metagenome (GOLD analysis project Ga0207674, IMG submission 184303) | Corn rhizosphere microbial communities from Kellogg Biological Station, Michigan, USA - KBS Corn C7-2 (SPAdes) (version 2) | ecosystem: Host-associated > Plants > Roots > Rhizosphere > Soil ... | reverse complement strand
CGCCGACCGCGGCTTCTTCGACACGTTCAAGGAATCCGCCGCGATGGCGAAGCATCTCGCCGCCGCGCGCGGGAACTCCGAGAGCACGCTCGTGCGCGACCTCGGCGACACGAAGGGAACGGGCTTCGGCTGGCGCTCCTCGCCCGAGGAGATCGAGGGCGAGACCATCGGTGCCTTGGTCGCAGCGCAGCACATCCTGGAGACGAAAGCGCCGGACGAGCTCCCCGCCTATCGCACGTTCGTTTTGGATGTTGCGCAGTCGGTGGGCGCGGCGGCCGAAGGCGGCGAGACCGCCGAGGCCGGGACGCTCGAGAAGATCAGAACCGCCGTCGGCGGCTAGCGCTGGAATCCGCCGCGCGCGAGCCGTAGGATCAGGCGCCTTGAAGGGTCTGGTTTTCTTTCTGGCTGCGGTCACCGTTCTCGGACTCTCCGCGTGCGGCGGCGGAAGCGACGAGGCGACGAGCACCGGGCCCCTCGCGCTCGCGCAGCGGGTCGTCACCGAAGCGGATGCCGCCGATTCGAAGCCGGACCCAGTGGAGAAGCGGCAGACAGCCGCAAACGAGCAGGAGTTCGCCGACAAGATGGGTGATGCGTTCATCAATCCGTCGAAAGAGGACAAGAACGCGCTCGGGACTGTCGGTTTCGTCCGGGCCATTCGGGATGCGCGCTATTTCGGAGAGACGCACTCGAAAGACGACGCGCACACCTTCAGCCTCGTGATCCAGCTCGACTCACCCGACGGCGCCAAGGAGATGGCCGACTTCTTCCATCGCGACAGCCTGCGGCCCTGTCCAGAGTCGTGTGCGTTCTCGGTGAGCGAATTCGACGTCGACGGGATCCCGGGCGCATTCGGCGTGCGGCGCTTCGCCTCTGAAGAGGCCGTTCAGACGGCGGGAACTTCAGACGAGCGCCCGTACGACTCGTACGCCGTCTTCTTCGCGGACGGAGACTTCGCGTACGACATCGACCTCGGCGGCCCGCCCGGGACGACCTCGGAGGACAAGGCAGTCGAGATCGCGACCGCGCTCTACGATCGCGTGCACGGCCGGCCGGCAGCCGGCTAGCGCCGCAGGCGAATCGCGTTCAGGTCGTTCTCGACGATCTCGTCGGCACGCGAAGCCAGGTCGTCGATGTCGTCGTGCTCGGCGTGGAGGTAGCGGCCGGCGAGTGCGTCCAGCCGTCCTGACGCGAGCGCGCGGACGAGGCGCGGCGCAAGCTCGGGCGGCGTCCACGGCGCGTCGTCCCCGGCCTCGTCCGTCAGCCTGGTGCGGACAAGCCCCGGGCTGATGGAGAAGACCGGAATGCGGCCCTCGAGCTGGTTGGCCAACGTCTCGGAGAAGCGGTGCACGGCCGCCTTGCTCGCGCCGTAGGACGTGCCCGAGCTGCCCGGAAGATACGCGGCGCCGCTCGCGACGTTCACGATCCGGCCGCGCCCGCGCTCGAGCATCCCGGGAATGACCGCGCGGTTGCAGAGGTAGACGCCGAGGACGTTCACCTCGAAGGTCTTCCACCAGTCGGCGGGCTCCATCTCCCAGGCGTTGTCCTCGTCGGGCGCGATGCCCGCGTTCGCGACGAGGAGGTCGATCGGCCCGAGCTTCTCCTCGGTCTCCGCAACCACCGCCTCCACCTGCGCTCGGTTGGAGACGTCGCACTGAATCGCGATGCCGCCCACCTCCGCGGCGACGCCGTCGATCTCGTCCTTGGAGCGGGCCGAGACGGCGATTTGCATCCCGGCGGAGGCGAGCTCGAGCGCGACGTTGCGCCCGATTCCGCGCCCGCCCCCGGTGACGAGCGCGGTTTGGCCCCGAAGCTCGCTCACGCAGGCATGGTAATTCCCCGCAATGCCTTCCGTGGGAGCACGGATGGCGCAACCTCCCGACGCGGGCAACCTAGGCGCAGGAGGCCCAAATGGCCGAAAAGCGAATCGTGATCTTGGGCGGGGGCACCGGCGGCACGATCGTCGCCAACCGCTTGCGCCGGCGCTTCGACCTCACCGAGGCGCAGATCGACGTCGTCGACCAGGACGACTGGCATGTCTACCAGCCCGGGCTTCTGTTCGTGCCGTTCGGCATGGCGGAGATGCACGAGCTCGTTCGGCCGCGGTATCAGCAGCTCGCGCGCGACGTCGCGTTCCACGAGGGAGAGATCGAGGCCGTCGAGCTCGACCACGACCTTGTCACGCTCGCGGACGGAAGGGTCCTCCCCTACGACGTACTCGTCGTCGCCACCGGGGCACGGCTGCAGCCGGAGGAGACCGAAGGGCTCCTCGGCCCCGGCTGGAACGAGCGCGTCTTCACCTTCTACACGCCGGAGGGCGCCGGGATGCTCCGCGACCCGCTCGAGCACTTCGAAGGCGGCCGGCTCGTCGTCAATCTCGTCGACATGCCGATCAAGTGCCCGGTCGCCCCACTCGAATTCGTCTTTCTCGCGGACTGGTACCTGCGCGAGCGCGGCGTCCGGAGCCGCACGGAGCTCGTCTACTCCACACCGCTGGACGGCGCGTTCACCAAGCCGGTCGCGTCGGCCCAGCTCGCCTCACTCCTCGCGGAGAAGGAGATCGAGCTCGTGACCGAGTTCAACGCCGGCGAGGTGGACGGTGTCGGCGGAAAGCTCAGCTCCTACGACGGACGCACGGTCGACTTCGACCTGCTCGTCACCGTGCCGCTCCACGGCGGCGCCGCCTACGTCGAGCGGTCGCCCGGCCTCGGCGACGCGCTCGGCTTCGTCCGGACGGATCGTCACACCCTTCAGACGACTGCCAAGGAGAACGTCTTCGCGCTCGGCGACGCAACCGACCTGCCCACATCCAAGGCCGGCTCCGTGACGCACTTCGAGGCCGAGGTGCTCGCCGCCAACGTCGCGCGGTACTTCGCCGGCGAGGAGCTCGAAACCGGCTACGACGGGCACGCCAACTGCTTCGTCGAGACCGGATTCCACAAGGCCCTCCTGATCGACTTCAACTACGAGACCGAGCCTCTGGCCGGCCACTATCCCTTCCCGGTCGGCCTGCCGCTCCTCCGCGAGTCCACGCTGAACCACTTCGGGAAGCTCGCCTTCCAGTGGATCTACTGGCACGCGCTCCTCCCCGGGCGCCCGCTCCCCGGGATCCATCCCGAGATGCCGGCCGCCGGGAAGCGCTTCCCCGTCCCCGCAGCGAAAGGAGGCTGAGATGACCGCGACTCTCATTGCCGACACGGCGGTCGACGTCGACGCCGAGGGTTTTCTCACCGAACCGATCCAGTGGAGCGAGGCAATCGCCGAGGAGATCGCCCGTGACAACGGGATCCCCGAGATGACCGACCGCCACTGGCTCGTCGTCAGGTTCATGCGCGAGCGCTACCTCACGACGGGCGCCGCCCCCTCGATCCGGGCGCTGGGCAAGGAATCCGGCGTCCCCGTCAAGGAGCTCTACGAGCTCTTCCCCAAGGGCCCCGCGAAGCTCGCCGCCAAGATCGGCGGCATCCCCAAGCCCAAGGGCTGCATCTAGGAGGGATTTCCGATGACCGAGCTACTCGTTGAACCGCAAGCCGTCGTCCCGGAGCCGCGCACGATCGAGAAGGTCGCAATCGTCGTCTCCAAGGGCTCGCTCGAGGGCGTCTACCCAGCCCTGATCATGGCCAACGGCGCCCGCATGGAAGGCATCGAGGCAGACCTCTTCTTCACCTTCTTCGGGCTCGACGCGATCCGCAAGGATCGCTACGGGAAGATCAAGGTGGCGACGGTCGGCAACCCCGGCATGCACCTGCCGACGTTGATCGGCGCCGTTCCCGGCTTCTCCGCGCTCGCCACGAAGATGATGAAGCGGCAGATGGAGAAGATCGACATCCCGCCGATTCCGGAGTTCATCGAGCTCGTCGCCGACTCGGGCGTGCGCCTGTACGCCTGCAAGGCGACCGTGGACATGTTCGGCCTGACGATGGAGGACTTCGTCCCGCAGGTCGAGGACGTGCTCTCGGTGGGCGAGTTCTACGAGAAGGCTGCGGGCGGCGAGATCATCTTCACGTAGGCGCTCAGCGAGCCTTGCCCGGAGGCGGTTTCGGCTCGTAGGCTACTCGCAGCGCCTTGGCCGTTCACGCTGACGAGGTAGTTCTGACGACCTGCCCGCGGGATTGCTACGACGCCTGCGGAATCGCGGTCGTCAAGCGGAACGGGACGATCAGGCACGTTCGCGGCGATTCCGAGCACCCGGTCAGCCGCGGGAAGCTCTGCCGCAAGTGCTCGATCGGCTACAACGGCGCCTTCCTCGACCCGAAGGCGCGGCTGACGAACCCGCTCCGCCGGGCCGGCGCGAAGGGCGAGGGTCGCTTCGAGCAACTCTCGTGGGACGAGGCTCTCGGCGAGATCGCCGAGCGGCTGCGAGGGATCGAGGCGGGCCCCGGCGCCCACACCGTCCTGAACGCCCACTACACGGGCACGTTCTCGCTCCTCGGCTACTTCTTCCCGCTGCGCTTCTTCAACCGGCTGGGAGCGACCGAGGTCGACCCGGACACGATCTGCAACAAGGCCGGGCACGTCGCGCTCGAGTACGTCTACGGATCCTCCATGGACGGCTTCGACCCGCGAACCGCCCGCGACTCGGCGTGCATCGTCGTCTGGGGCGCGAACCCGTCCGCATCGGCTCCCCACGCCCACGAGCACTGGCTGCCGGAGTCGCCCGCCACCGTGGTCGTCGTCGATCCCGTGCGGACGCCGACCGCCGAGGCGGCCGACCTGCACTTGCAGCCCTTCCCCGGGAGCGACGCCGCGCTCGCCTTCGCACTGATCCACGTCCTGGCGCGCGACGGCCTCGTCGACGACGCCTTCGTCGCGGCGCACACGACCGGCTGGGACGAGCCCGAGCCGATGCTCGCCGAGTGCACGCCGGACTGGGGCGAAGCGGTCACGGGTGTTCCGGCCGCGCTGATCCAGGAGGCCGCACGGATCTACGGCCCCGGCCCCTCCCTCCTCTGGCTCGGACAGGGCTTCCAGCGCCAGCGAAACGGGGGAAACGCCATCCGCGCCTGCGCGCTCCTCCCTGCCCTCACCGGCAACCTCGGCAAGCCGGGAGCGGGCTTCCTGTACCTGAACGGGACGGACTCTCGCGGGATCGACGAGGACTACCTCGCCGCGACACACCTCGCCTCAGACGCGCCCGACCCGATCAGCCACATGGACCTCGTCGACTGCCTGGAAGATCCGGCCCGCTCGCAGGCGCTCTTCTGCTGGAACATCAACATCGCCGCATCGAACCCGCAACAGCGGCGTCTTCACGAGGCGCTTCGGCGCGAGGACCTGCTCACGGTCGCCGTCGACCTCTTCCCCACCGATACCACCGACTTCGCCGACTACATCCTCCCGGCCGCGAGCTTTCTCGAGTTCGACGACCTCGTCGCCTCCTACTTCGAGATCACACTCTCGGCGCAGGTGCAGGCGACCGAGCCGCTCGGGGAGGCGCTCCCGAACATGGAGATCTTTCGCCGGCTGGCCGGCGCGATGGGCTACGACGAGCCGGAGCTCTTCGAGAGCGACGCCGACGTGATCGCGACGCTGCTCGAGCGCTCCGGGAGCGGCGTCGACTTCGCGTCGCTCGCCGCCAAGGGCACCGTGCCGTTCGCCTCCGAGCCGGTCGTCCAGTTCGCCGACCTCCGCTTCCCGACCCCGAGCGGACGCGTGGAGATCGCCTCCGCCGCCGCCGAGGCCGACGGGCTGCCGCGTCTCCCGCAGCCGCTCGCCGATCCGAGGCCGGCGGAGGGCCGCCTCCGCCTCCTCTCGCCCGCCTCTCCCTGGCTCCTGAACGACAGCTTCGCGAACGACGCGAAGATCGCCCGGCGGATCGGCGCCGCAACGGTCGCGCTCCACCCCGAGGATGCCGCCGAACGAGGCCTCGCCGAGGGGGACGAGGCGCTCATGCAGAACGAGACGGGCAGCCTGCGGCTGCACGTCACCCTCTCCGATGTCGTTCCCCGCGGGGTTGCGTACTCACCGAAGGGGCGCTGGCCGAAGCAGGAGCCCGCCCGGGCGAACGTGAACGCGCTCAACCCCGGCGAGAGCGCGGACATGGGACGGAGCACCTCGGTGCACGGCGTTGAAGTCACCGTGGCGGCGGGCTAGCGTGGACGTCCTCGTCCTCCAGCACATCGCCTGCGAGCCGCCGGGCGTCTACGAAGACGTGCTCCTCGAGCGCGGCGCGCGCATCCACCGGGTCGAGCTCGACGAGGGCGAGCCGCTTCCCGACGGGCGCGACTTCTCCGCCGTCGTCGCGATGGGCGGGCCGATGAGCGCGAACGACGAGCAGGACCTCCCGTGGCTTCGGGCCGAAAAGATCTTCATCGCCGAGACCGTCCGCGCGGGCACGCCCTTCTTCGGTGCCTGCCTCGGCGCACAGCTGCTCGCCGCGAGCCTCGGCGCGGAGGTCACCACGGGCCCCGCGCCCGAGGTTGGCCTCCTCCCCGTCTTCCTCACCGAGGCGGCAGCCGACGACCCGCTTTTCGCCGGCCTCCCGCGCGAGCTCCTCACGCTCCAGTGGCACGGGGACACGTTCGCGCTCCCCGAAGGCGCGGTCCTCCTCGCGAGCTCACCCGCGTATCCGAACCAGGCGTTTCGCTTCGGCCGCGCCGCCTACGGCATCCAGTTCCACCTCGAGCTCTCGCGCGAGATGGCCGCCGAGTGGGCCGACGTTCCCGCCTACGCGGCGGCGCTCACACAGGTGCTGGGCCCGGGTGCGGAGACCGCGCTCGTCGACGAGCTCGCGGCGCACGCCGACGAGCTGCGCGGGCACGGGAGAGCCCTGTTCGAGCGCTGGCTCGAGCTCGGCGCAGCGCGTCCGGATCGTCAGCTGACCGTCTGAACCGGGGGCCTCGGCTGACATGCTTGGCGTGTTACGGTCCGCCCAACCGACCCAAGGAGGCGGCATGGTTCGCCTGTTCATTCGCCACGACGTCGCCGATTACGGCAGCTGGAAAGAGGGATACGACGCGTTCGACGAAACGCGGCGCGGAATGGGCGTCACCGGAGACGCCGTCTACCAGGCAGTCGGCAATCCGAACGACGTCACCGTGACCCATGACTTCGAGAGCGAGGACGCCGCGAAGGCGATCCTTTCCTCCGCTGAGCTCAAGGGCGCCATGGAGAACGCCGGCGTGGTCGGCGAGCCGCAGATCTGGATCACATCGCCGGCCTAGAGCCGGCCGCGAGAGCTACGTCACCGTCTGAACCGGCACCTCGTAGAACTCCACCGAGGTGCGCCGCTCCGTGCCGCCGGGGTTCATCGCGTTGAGCGCCTCGTCACCCCGCTGCATCGCCTCCTCGCTCTCGAAGAGCGTCACTCCGAGGCCCTTGCCGGTCTCGCGGTTGACGAGCATCAGCATCTTGGCGCCCTCGAGCCCGGGCGGTGTGTCTCCTGACTCCACCTGGCCGCGGACCATGCTGATGGCGTCGTCGACGTTGGCGGGATCGCTCTCGAAAGTCGCTATGCGCGCGTACATTCTCTCCTCCTTCGATCGGGTCGCAGCGCGGACCAGCTTACGCCGATTACCGCGAGGGTGAACGTGCCGGAGACGGCGCTCCGCTTCCGCGCGCAAGCCGATCTGCCGCAATGCTCTCGCCCGCCGCCCGCACATCCGAGTGACCCGTGACGGCCGCGAGGAAGTCGCTCCGCTCGAGCGCGTACAGGTCCGAGTCCACGACCGCGCGGACGGTGGCCGTGCGCGGAACGTTCCCGAGCAGCGCGATCTCCCCGAAGTGATCGCCGGCGCGCGCGGCGGCCCGCGCCTCCCCCGCGAGGATCTCGAACTCGCCGTCGGCGACGATGTAGAAGCGCTCTCCCGCCTCGTTCGCGCGAATGACGACGTCGCCTGCCGGGACGGACGTCGGAATGAGCGCAGTCGCGAGATGCTCCTTTGCCGCGAGAGAGAGTGGCGCGAACATCGGGACCGAGTCGATCGCCGCCAGCTGGGCTGTAGGGCAGGGCGCGGTGCGGTCGATCGCGGCGAGGCGGCTCCACGCGAGGAGCGCGAGCACCGGCAGGATCATCCCGACGACGACGAGCGCAGCTCGCGGACCAAGGAGGCTGACCACGACGGGAGCGATGATCGACCCGAGGGCGACACCTCCCATCGCAAAGGCCCAGATGGCGCCGAAGACGCGAGCGAGCACGTCGTCCGGAACGATCCGCTGCAGGAGCGTGAACGACGCGACGTCCACGATGCTGTTCGCCGCGCCCACGACGGCCAGGAGGAGCAGCGCGGTCACGAGAAAGGACGCGGGCGCCATCAGCGCGATCGGAAGACCCCAGAAGGCGAGTGCCACGCCGAAGGCGGCCGCCAGCCGGCGCCCGCCGAGCGTGAACGCGCCGAGCGCGCCGAGGAGCCCGCCCACACCCAGGGCTGCGGTCATGTAACCGACCGCGCTGGCGTTCGCGTCGAGCACGCGGAACGCCGCGACGACGATCAGGACGTTGAGGCAGCCGCGGACGAAGGCCTGTGACGCGATGAGGCCGGCCAGCATGCGCGGCCCCGGCGACCGGGCGAGATACCCGATGCCCGCGACGAGATGTTCGCGAGTGCTCCCCTCCCGATCGGAGGCCGCCACGCGAAGCTGCCCTTCGACCTGGACGAGAGCGAAGAGAAGCCCTCCGGCGAGGAAGGCGGCGGCACCCGCCGCGAAGACGACGCCCGCGTCCGCGACCGAGACGAGCAGAGCGGCGAGGAGCGGCCCGACCAGGGTGCCGAGGGCCTCGATCGTGGACGTGGCGCCGTTCGAGCCGATCAGCTCCTGCGGGGTCCGGGCGAGCGAGGGAAGCACGGCTTGAATTGCGGGCCGAACGAGCGTCGAAGCGAGACCTACGACGGCCCCGAGCGCGAAGATCGCCGGCACGTTCTCACCTGCGAAGAACGCGATGGCCGACCCGGCGAGCGCCGCCGCGCCGATGAGTGCGACCACGGCGAGGAAGCGCTCGCGCCTGAAGTGGTCTCCGAAGGAGGCGGCGAAGGGCGCGACGAGCGCGGCGGGCAGCAGGCGGACAAGCCCGGCGATCCCGACAGCGGTGGTCCCGCCCGCGTCGTAGGCAAAGACGCCGAGCGCGACGAAGTGCGCCCACTCGGCCGTGATGGCAGCCCCCCACGCGAGCTCGAGACGCCGAATGCTCTTGTTGCGAAAGACGGCAACGAGCCCGGCGAGCGCGTGACCCACTCGTCCAAGCCCCACCCGCCGATTGAATCGCAGAAGCCGGAACCTCACAAGGCCGGCTACGCCAGGGCGGCGAGGAGCACGACCAGCGCGGCGAACGCGACCAGGGGCACGAGGAGCGCTGCCACCAAGGTCGCGAGGAGGAACGGGACGTTCAAGAGGGGCAGGAGCGGCGCGTGGGGCGCGAGGAGCTCGCGGGCCGAGCGCACGAGCGCCGCGAGCCTCCACGTGCTCCCGGGTAGACGCCGCCACGGCGGCCGCTCGCGCGCCTTGGCATCCCGCGCGATCGCCTGAAGCTCCGCTGCGTGCTCGCGGGTCAGGCCCGGATAGCCCCGGAGCTTGTCCGGCAGCTCGAGGACTTCTCCGAGGAAGACCGAGAATGCGAACAGAACCGCCGCGGGCACTGCGAGCAGGACCGAAAGGACGGCGAGACCCACCCATCCTTCCCCGTCGCCCGGCGTCCAGCGGACGAGGACGATGAGCGCGATCGCGGCGGCAGCCGCCAGCCCGACGAGCCCGAGCCTGCGCACACCGCGGCTGACCCCGGCCGCGAGCGGCAGGATCCGCCCGAGAGCAGCGAAAGCGTCCCGCCTCATCCGCGGCCACGGCGGCCGCTCGCGACCGCTTCACAGAGGCGCCTCTGGACGTCGAGCTCCGCTTCCACGGGTCCAACGACGAGCTCGTGCCCGACGTCTTCGATTCGGCTTCGGAGCGAGCGGGCCGCCGCGCGGGAACGCCGCCGTGCGCCGCCGCCGTTCGCCAGGCGCGCGAGGAAAGCCAAGGCGATTCCGGCGAGCGCTCCTCCCACGAGCAGCCAAGTCGGGATCGGGACGCCGTAGGCCTCCGGAAGCGGGACGACGTCGTCCACGCGGACGTAGCCGAGCAATGCCAGGACCAAGAGCCAGAGGCCGCCCGCGAGGAGGGCAAGCACGAACGTCTTCTGCAAGAAGGACGCGACGCTCCACCAGCGCGGACGCGAAACGGAGAGATCCGCACCCGCGACGGCTTGGTCGAGGCGGTCTGCGACTTCCGCGTCACGCGCGGTGGCCGCCTCGCGGACGAGCCTCGGCCACGGGTCGCCAAGGCCCTCGGCGGCCCGGTCGGCGAGGCGCCGCGCAGCGGTCGCCACCTGGGCCGTCTGCACATCGGTCGGCCGAGGGAGCGACGTCCTCGTCTCCGGCCGGGGAGTTTCCGGCAAGCGCAATCGCTTGAGCGGGTCCGGGCGCAGGCGTCGCGCCCAGCGGACGAACGGCCAGCCGGTCGCGAGAGCACCCCGCCGCCGGTGCGAGGCCTCGACGGCGCGCAGGACAGCGGGAACACCGGCGGCGTCCTCGAGCGCAGCCGTGAGACGGCGGCGATCCTCGCTTCGCACCCCGGACGCGCTTCCCTTCCCGCATGCCTCGGCGAATGGCTCGACCGCGTCGTCCACGTCCGCCGCAAGCCGCGCAACCGCCGCATCGCGCGCCCGCACGCGCTTGGCGAGCAGGCGCCGCAGGTCGTCGAGCCCTTCGCCCGTTTCGGCCGAGACGACGAGCAGCGGCGCGCCTCGCACCCCGTCTTCGGCGAGCAGGCGTGCGACGTCGGCCCGCCACGCATCGACGTCGCGCGGGGAGAGGAGATCGGCCTGGTTCAGGACGACCGCCATCGCCTCCCCGTGCGAGGCGAGCGGGCGCAAGTACTGGTCGTGCAGCGCCGCATCGGCGTACTTCTGGGGCTCGACCACCCAGGCGACGAGGTCGGCCAGCCCGACGACGCGGTCGACTTCGAGCCGGTGCGCGGCCTCCACCGAGTCGAAGTCCGGGAGGTCGAGGAGGACAAGGCCGTCGAGGCCGTCCGGGGCGAGCCGGTGCCGCCGCGGGATCTCGAGCCAGTCGAGCAGGGGATCGGCGCCGTCCCCCCAGACGGCAGCTTGGCCGGCGGAGGTCGTCGGCCGGCGCCGGCCCACCGCTGCCAGCTCTTCGCCCGCGAGCGCGTTGAAGAGCTGCGACTTTCCGGCACCGGTCGGGCCGGCGAGGGCGACGACCGTCGACTCGAGGCCGAGGCCCAGGCGCTTCCCCGCCCGGGCGACGACGGCGCGGGCCCGCTCGACCGCGTTCTCGTCGAGCCGCCCCTCCGCAAGGTCGGCAGCTTCGCCGAGCGCGGCGAGGCGCTGGTCGAGGCTCCGCTTCATGCCGCCCTGCGGATCGACTCCACCGCCCCGTGCAGGCGGGCGAAGCTCTCGGCCTCCGGCGCGGCCTCGTCGAGAAGGGCGTCGAAGCGCGCGGCCTCCTCCCGAAGGAGGTGCTCGACCCGGGCGAAGAGATCCTCGCGCGCCTGGGCTGCGAGCGCGCGAACGGCCTGGTCGCCGAAGATCGCCTCGAGCACCTTTTGGCTCAGCGCCGACGTTCCACCCGCGACGACGACTTCGGCACCCGTGAGACCGCCGGTGTGGGCGAAGACGGCGAGCATGACGGTGAGGCCGGCGCCGTTGACGCCGAGTGACGCGAGCCGCGCGGTCGCCCGCTTCGACGCGCCCTCCGCCTGGACGAGGTCGAAGACGACACCCTGCCAGGCCCGCACCTCCTCCTCGGTCTTGGCCTGGAGCTCGACGGAGGCGCGGTCGAGCCCCCTCCCCTCGGCGAGTAATGCCTGCCCGGCCAGACGCTCGCGCCAGGCGCGCGCGGTCCGCTCGGCGGCCCGCTCGGCCGCGGCGCGGACCACTGCTTCGACCCGGTTCTCGACGGCCTCACGGAGCTCGCCGTCGTCGGACGGCTTCCCCGTGAGCAGGCTGCGGAGGCGATCGCGCGCCCAGCCGACTCGCGACTCGAGCGCGCGCATCGCGTCTCCCGTTCCGATCACCTCGTGCCAGCGGGCGAGCACTTCGCCGCGGAGCAGCGAGCCGCTTCGCAAAGCCGCCTCGACCTCCTGGCCCGCGGCGGCGTACGCGGTGTCCACCTCGGCGCGAAGCTCGGCCGCTGCCGAGAGCTGCTGGACGACCGCATTCTCGACGACAGCGGCGCGAACCGGAAGGCTCGCGAGGGCGCCCCGCAGCGTCCGGCGCACGAGAGCCGCGCGCGCCTGAGCATCGGCGGCGAGATCGTCGAGCCAGGCGCGGACGGGCGCAAGCGCCGGCGCGGGAATGAGGTCGTCCGCAAGAGCCACCTCGGGCACGACGAGGACCTCCGCCTCGGGCAGGCCCTCCGTTTCGAGCATCTGCCGCAGATGCGCGGGCACTTCGCGGCCCGCGTCCTCGGGCACCCGGTTGAGGACGAGCGACAGCGTCGTGCCGCGATCGCGGGCCGCGCGCAGGAATTCCCAGGGCACCGCGTCGGCATAGCGCGCGGCGGTCGTGACGAAGAGCCATCCGTCCGCCGCGGCGAGGAGCTGGTTCGCGAGTGCGCGGTTCTCCGCCAGCACGGAGTCGATGTCGGGCGAGTCGAGCAGGGCGAGCCCCTCGGGAAGCGAGTCCGTCGGCGCGAGCTGCAGCGTCCCCGGCTGCGCCTCGCCCCCACTTGCCCGCGGCAGGCCCGGCAGCACCCGCGGGCCCTCGAACCAGCCCAGGTCGTCCGGATGGAAGGCCAGCACCGGCGCGCGGGTCGTCGGGCGCAAAACCCCGCCCGGGCTCACCACCGACCCGACGAGGCTGTTCAGGATCGTCGACTTCCCGGCCCCGGTCGAGCCGCCGACGACGATGAGCGCCGGCGCATCCATCTCCGCGAGCCGCGGGAGGAGGTAGTCGTCCACCTGGGCGACGAGGTCGTCGCGCGCGCGGCGAGCCTCGTCCGCTCCGGGCACGGCGAGGTCGAGACGGACGGCGGCGAGGTCGTCGCGGAGACGGCCGAGCTCCTCGGGCAGGTTGGCTCGCATGCCCGGACGCTACCCGCGGCGGCCGGCCCGTAGCCGCGACGGGAGCGACAAGGCGCTCCGGGCGAGAACCTTGACCCGTTCGCTCGACAATGTGACAATCGCCACTCCGATGCGGAGCGCAACGCATACCGAGCGTCAAGCTCCCCAGGCGCCGGTCGAGCCCGAAGCGGACGAGCCTACGCTCGCCTGGCCCGAGAGCGACCCCCGCTGGCTCTTGCTCCCGGCCTCCGACTCCGAAGCCGAGCGGCCCGATCCCGCCGAGGCGATCGAGGCGTTCAACCGCATGCTCGGGGAGCGACAGCGGGAGTCGACAACGGAGGTGGACGCCCGCCGGTAAAGCAGCTGCTCCGGAGTCCTGCGGCTCACTCCGTCCATTCCGACCGGGAGGAGAGACGCATGGCCTGTCCGAAACTGCAGCTGACCGACGAGGTCTTCGGGCCTCCGCTTCTCCCTGCCGCAGGAATCCCCAAGAGAGGCGAGTGGGTCGACCTCGTACGGCAAGACGGCGTCGAGAAGTCGACGGACGTCACCGGCGTGACCGTCCGGGTCAAGGAGTCGACGGCTCAGCAGAACATCGAGGTCGCGACCACTGTCGGCGGTGTCGTGAAGAGAAAGGTGCTCGGCTGGCCGGGCGGTTCGGCCGACGAGCTCGTCGCGAGCCGCTTCCCCAACGCCGACTTCCTCGTGGTGCGGCATGTGGTCGGCCCCACCGGCGGACAGAACGTGTGGACGTTTGTGGTCTTCGACCTCAGCGCCGCCGGGGCCGGCGGTGTTTCGAACCCGATCATGCTCGGGCCGTTCGATCTTCCCGCAGGCGTGAATCAGCTTCAGTTCTGCCCGGACCCGCCTGGCCGGCTGATCCTCCTCTGGAGCGGGTACCCGTCGAGCGCGACGGGACGACGTGCCGCCGTGTACCGGAGCGACATGGACGCGCCGTCGACGCTGTATTCGCTGATCGAGGTGGACGCTCCGACTGCAACCGACTACATCGCCTGCAAGGTCGAGACGTCGCCCGCCCCGGGAGTCTTCTCGCTCCACGACCACGCGAGCCTCGGAGCCGGATCTCTTTCGCTCCCCGCCGCCCTGCCGCCCGCGCTCGCCAGCAACCAGGCCCCGAGCCCGGGCAAGCTCAAGCTCAGCGGCAGCGCACTCAACTTCGGCGCCACGCTGAGCACGTTGACCTTCGGCATCTCCAACCAGGGCGACGACCTGCTCGAGATCACGGACATCACGAAGACGGGAACCGGAATCTCCCTGTCCACGAACGTTCCGCTGCCGGCCTGCCTCAGGCGCGGTGCCGTGCTCACCGTCTCCGTCGCCCGTGCGACAACGGCTGCAGGCACCTCGACGATCACCGTCTCGACCGCTCCCGCCTCCCCGGCGGGCTCGAACACCGTCGCGGTCACGTTCGGCGCACTCGTGTCGGATCCTCGGGCCAGTGTCACCCCGACGGCGCTGACCTGGAAGAAGGGCGAAACCGACAAGCGGCCGGTCACGCTCAGGAACACGGGCAACGTGCCGCTCGACATCGGGTTCGCGTTGGCACCTTCCGGCTCGCCGTTCTCGCTCACGGGAGGTGGTCACACCACGGTCGCCCCGGGCGCGGCGGTCACCGCGATGGTCGCCCCGCCGGCGACGTGCGCCGGCCAGGTCAACAGCTTGCTGACGGTAGGCGCGGTGCCGAGTTCCTCCGGGGGAACGACGGTCGCGCCGACCGGACCGAAGGTCGCAGGCTTCCCCGTTCAGCTCGAGTTGCGGGCCTGCGTGCCCCTCGTGGTGAACGTGCCGGAGGGCTCGCTTCACATCCTGTCGATCCTGGCCGATGCGCCCGGCGACGACGTGCACCCCGACGGCGAGTTCATCGAGATCGTCAACGCCACGAGCGGGCCGCTCGACCTGAACGGATGCAAGATCCAGGACCGTTTGATCAATCCTTCCGGCACCCCGGGGATCTTCGAGAACTTCTTCAGCTTCGGAGCCAATGCGTTCGGAGCCGACTCGAGCCTTCCCGCCGGCCAGGTGATACGCGTCTACACGCGGGCGAAGGCGCCGGACGAGGTAAGCCCGAAGTGGTACCTCTACGCGGGGCGCAAGGCCGCGGTGTGGAACAACCGCGGCGACACGGGCCGGATCGTCAACGAGAGCGGCGACACAGTCGCCGAGCGAACGTACACCACGGCGCCGCCTGCGCCCGGCGCGGGCTTGCCCCCCGGCACGATCTATACACCGCCGCGGGCGCCCACCCCGGCTCTGGTTCGGCGCATGTACGTCAACCCGGCGATCGAATGGAACAACGTCTTCGAGGTGGAGGACGGCGATCTCGTCACGATCAGCGCGACCGGCGTCGCGAAGTTCGGGCTCTTCGACTTCGGGGGATCCGGGCCGGCCGGCGGAGCGCCGGCCCCGCTCGACGCGGGCTATCCGCTCCCGGAAGCGCCGAGGTTCGGGCTGATCGGCCGCATCGGCGAGGGCAAGATCTTCTTCGTCGGAAGCGGGGCCTCCATCCCCGTCAACAGACAGTCCGCCCCGATGATGCTGAAGCTCGGGACGAACGACGGCGAGCTCTGGGACAACAGCGGCGAGTTCGACTGCGTCGTGGTTCTCTACCGGTGATGACCTAGCGCCCGGGCGAGTGCGTCTCGTCCGGGCGCCGCGCTACGTTCGAGGTCCGCGCAGCCGACGACGGCGGCGCGGGCAGGCGAGGACGCCTCGGTGGCATGAGCCCCCGGGGCTTTTTTGTGCTTCCGAAGGAGGGGTTGCGATGGTCAAGGTCGAGGCGGTGGTCATCAGGGAACGCGTCGAGACGGTCATCGACGCGGTCGAGGCGGAAGCGGGTCACGTCGGCGTGACCGTTCTCGAGGCGGTCGGGCACGGCCGCCAGCGGGGCATCACGCACGAGTACCGCGGCCGGGTCTTCGAGTCGCGCTTCCTGCCCAAGGCGCTCCTCGTCTTCCTCGTCGAGGACGCGCGCGCGGAGGCCGTGGTCGAGGCGATCGCCGACGCCGCGCGGAGCGGCAACCCTGCGGGCGACGGCCTCGTCTGGACCTCCCCGGTTCAGAACGTCGTGCACAACCGAACCGGCGCGAGCCTGGAGAGGGTGGAGCTCCGATGAAGAACTCCGATCTCCTCATCGCGGTGAACACGGTCTGGGTCGTCGTCGCGGCGGTCCTCGTGATGTTCATGCAGGCCGGGTTCGCCTTCCTCGAGGCCGGCCTGACGCGGATGAAGAACGCCGGCCACATCGCCGGCAAGAAC
>Ga0207674_10004766_pt1 | contig 16267 bp, 11 predicted proteins | sample KBSCornC72_FD_184303 | JGI IMG/M metagenome (GOLD analysis project Ga0207674, IMG submission 184303) | Corn rhizosphere microbial communities from Kellogg Biological Station, Michigan, USA - KBS Corn C7-2 (SPAdes) (version 2) | ecosystem: Host-associated > Plants > Roots > Rhizosphere > Soil ... | reverse complement strand
TCTTCTCGTTCGTGAACAACATCAACACGCACGAGGGCGGCACGCATCTCACGGGCTTCAAGAGCGCGCTCACGCGCGTGATCAACCAGTACATCCAGAAGTCGTCGCTCGCCAAGAAGGACAAGGACATCACCCTCAGCGGTGACGACGTGCGCGAGGGGCTGACCGCCGTCCTCTCGGTGAAGGTCAAGGAGCCGCAGTTCGAGGGGCAGACCAAGACGAAGCTCGGGAACTCCGAAGTCGAGTCGGCCGTGAAGACCGTCGTGAACGAGTGGCTGGCGGCGTACCTCGAGGAGCACCCGCGCACGGCCAACCAGGTGATCGAGAAGGCGATCTCGGCGGCGCGGGCGCGCGAAGCGGCCCGCAAGGCGCGCGATCTCACGCGGAAGAAGTCGGGGCTCGAGGTGGGCGTGCTGTCGGGCAAGCTGGCCGACTGCTCGAACTCCGATCCGGCGATGACCGAGATCTACCTCGTCGAGGGCGACTCCGCCGGCGGCAGCGCCAAGCAGGGCCGGAAGCGCGAGTTCCAGGCGATCCTCCCCCTCCGCGGCAAGATCATCAACGTCGAGAAGGCGCGCATCGACAAGGTGCTCTCGAACGAGGAGATCCGCACGATCATCACGGCGATCGGCACGGGGATCAAGGACGAGTTCGAGATCGAGAAGGCGCGCTACCACAAGATCATCATCATGACCGACGCCGACGTGGACGGCGCGCACATCCGCACTCTCCTTCTGACGTTCTTTTACAGACAGATGCCGGAGCTGATCGAGGCGGGCTACGTCTACATCGCGCAGCCGCCGCTCTTCCGCGTTGCCAAGGGGAAGGAGGCGTACTACGCGTACGACCCGAAGGAGCGCGACGAGATCGCCAAGCGCATGTCGTCGGACGGCAAGACAGGGATCAACATCCAGCGCTACAAGGGCCTCGGCGAGATGAACGCCGACCAGCTGTTCGACACGACGATGGATCCGAACACGCGCACGCTGCTCAAGGTGAACATCGAGGACGCCGTGCTGGCGGACGACATCTTCCGTACGCTGATGGGCGACGAAGTGGAGCCGCGGCGCGTCTTCATCGAGGCGAACGCGCGGTTCGTCTCCAACCTCGACATCTGACGACCACGTCCCACGACGGCCGATCGCCGGCCTGAGCCAGATGATTCATCCGCGCACCGAAGGGCAGCCCCGCGCGGGCTGCCCTTCGTCGTCTGAGAAGGTCGCGCGAAGGTCGCCCCGCCGCTTGCGCCCGAGGCCCGAACGGCGCAGCGTCCATATTCCGACCAACCGCTGCTCGCCATGATCCGTCTGACTTCCGTCGTGCCCGTCGTCGCCCTCGGAATCCTCGGCGCCTCCCCAGCGTCGGCGCAGGGCCACCACGCCGCACAGGGCGCCGAGAAGCTCGGCACCGTGCACTTCCCCACGTCGTGCGCCCCCGCCGTCGCGCCGCAGATGGACCGCGCGGTCGCGCTGCTGCATTCGTTCGAGTTCGGCGCGTCCCTCAAGGCTTTCGGTGCGGTGCTGGCCACCGACTCGACGTGCGCGATGGCACACTGGGGGATGGCGCTCAGCCAGTGGAGCAATCCGATGGCGCCGGTGAATCGCGCTCCCGCCCAGCTCGCGCCGGGCCGCCGCTCCGCGGACGCGGCCGCGCGCCTCGCCGGCCGGGCGAGCGCTCGCGAACTCGGCTACATCACCGCGGTCGGACGTCTGTACCGCGACTTCGAGCACGTCGACCAGGATACGCGCATCGCCGAGTACGAGCGGGCGATGGCGGATCTCGTCGCGCGCCAGCCGGCCGACACCGAAGCGAAGATCTTCCACGCCCTCGCGCTCGTCGCGACCGCGGCGCCGAGCGACAAGAGCTACGCGAAGCAGCGGCGGGCGGGCGCGCTGCTCGAAGCGCTGTGGGCCAAGCAGCCGGATCATCCGGGCCTCGCGCACTACATCATCCACACCTACGACATCCCTGCGCTCGCTCAACTCGCCGACGCGGCGGCGCACCGCTACGCCGGGATCGCACCCAGCGTGGCGCACGCCCAGCACATGCCGTCGCACACCTTCACGCGACTCGGCTACTGGAACGAGTCGGTGCGCGCCAACCAGCAGTCCTACGACGCGGCAATGCGTGATTCGGCGCTGGGCGAGGCGCTGCATGCGTCGGACTACATGGTGTACGCGTACCTTCAGATGCGCCGCGAGGCCGACGCTCGCTCGCTGCGCGACCGAGTGCCCGCGCTCGCCGCGCGATACGATCCGACCGTCGTGCGAGGTGCCGCGCCACCCTCTGCGGCCTTCTTCGCCATCGCCGCGATCCCGGCGCGGTTTGCGCTCGAGCGGGGCGCGTGGGCCGAAGCCGCTGCGCTCGCACCGAGAGCGACCGACTTCCCGCACACCGAGGGGATGACGTACTTCGCGCGAGCGCTCGGCGCCGCGCGCCTGAAGCAGGTCGCGGAGGCGCGGGCGTCCGTCGACTCACTCGCGGCGATCATGCCGCGGCTGGTGGCGAGCAAGGAGCCCTACTGGGCGGAGCAGGTGCACATCCAGCGGCTCGGCGCACAAGCATGGCTGGATCTCGCCGAAGGGCGAGACGTGGACGCGCTCGCGCACATGAGAGAAGCGGCAGACCGCGAGGACGCGACGGAGAAGAGCGCAGTGACCCCAGGCCCGCTCGCCCCCGCGCGCGAGCTGCTCGGCGACATGCTGATGGAGCTGCACCGCCCGAGCGAAGCGCTGGTCGCGTACCGGGCCACGCTGACCAAGGAGCCGAACCGATATCGTGCGCTGGACGGTGCGCGGCGCGCCGCCGTGGCGGCGGGCGATACGAGAGCGGCGACGACCTACGCCGGCCAGCTCGCGCGCCTCACCGGCGTTCGAACGCCTCGCCGCTAGCTGGGCGGGGCGTTCTTCAGCCCGCCCGGCTCACATCGTTCCCCGCCGGATCCCGAGCGAGAGGATGGTCTCGATCAGTCGCTCGTACTTGATGCCGGCCTTGAGCGCCGACTTCGCGAACTCCTCCTGGCTGGAGATCTCGGGGTTGGGATTCGCCTCGATGAAGAACGCCGTCCCGTCCGCGCGCAGCCGGAAGTCGAGTCGCGCGTAGCCGTCCAGCGACAGGCCTCGATAGATCCGCTTCGCGACGGCGATCAGCCTCGCGCGCACGGCGGGCTCGAGCTCCGCCTCGCCCTCGGTGATCCCGTGCTTCAGCTGATACGCGAGGTTGTGCTTCACGCGCTCCGTCGCGATCGCGACCGACCCGGGCGCGGTCTTCTCGAAGAACAGCTCCCACGGGGGCAGCACGGTCAACCTCTTGTTGCCGAACACGCCGACGTAGATCTCACGGCCGTCGATGAACTCCTCGATGAGCGCATCGCCGGTGATGCTCTCGTGGATGAACGACACGCGCTCGTCGAGCTCCGCCTGGTCCCACACCACCGATGCCTGGGCGATGCCGACCGACGCCTCCTCGGTGAGGCTCTTCACGATCAGGGGGAACGTCAGCCGCTTCGATCGCCTCATGCGCCGGCCCGAGTGCACGACCTCGAACTTGGGGACGTGAATGCGGTGATAGGTGAGGATCGTCTTGGCGAGCGCCTTGTCGCGCGCCAGCACGAGCCCACGCGGATTGCAGCCCGTGTACGGCACGCGCAGCAGCTCCAGGTAGCTCGCGACGTGCTGGTCGAGCTCGCGGAGACCGAAGAAGGACTCGATGAGGTTGAAGACGACGTGCGGCTTCCACTCGTACAGGACCTGACGGATCGGGCCGAGCTCGTCCCTGACCTCGAGGACGCGGGCCTCGTGGCCGAGTGTTCGCAGCGTGGCCAGGACGTCGATCTCCATCTTGAACTCGTACCGCTCCTGGTCGGTCAACGCGTCCACGTCCTCCGGCGGCGCGCGGCCGGTCTCCAGCAGCACCAGCACGCGCAGACGACGGCGAGCGCGGCGGCGGCGCGGGCGGCTCATAGCGGGATCGACTCCCGCCGACGGTAGAGGAAGTGCACCGACCGCGCGGCGAGCGTGCCGGCGAAGTCGAGCAGCACCCGCTCGTCGGGGCCGGCGACGCGCAGCTTCAGCAGCCGGCTGCGGCCGATCATGTCCTGGAGCAGCTGATCGATCGTGAACTCGGATTCTCCGGTCCAGCGAGCCACCAGCGCGCGGATCATCTTCGCGTGGCGCTTGATGAACCGCGCCGCGGGCTCTCGCTGCGCGTACCTGGCCGACGTCGAGAAGAGGCGACAGAGCTCGCGATCGTACGTGCCCGGGAAATCGACGGCGTAGAACGCCCGCTTCTCCTCGTAGTACGCGCGCAGCGTCGAGCCGAGCTGAGAGATGGGCGCGACGCGTGCCCGTGTCCGCACCGGCGGCCGCATGCCCTGAAGCTCCTCCATCAGCTCATCGACGTATTCCAGCTTCTTCAGCGCGCCCCACCCGTGATAGCGCTTCCGCCAGCGCGCGCGCGGTTGCATCCAGACGGCGAACGTCTCGGCGAAGTCCTCGTCGGGATGGGCCTGCGCGTAGTAGGCGCGGAGGTGCTGCACGAACTCGCGGCTCGCGGGCTTCGGTCGATACGAGGTGGGATACTTCGTGGACGACTTGCCGAAGATCCGCTGATAGCTCGGGCGGCGGTGCAGCCGATAGCCGTGCTGGATCGCATGCCCCGCCTCGTGGCGGAGGATGCGCATGCACTCGACCCTCGACGCGCCTTCCGCCTCGAGGACCATGCTGCGCTCGAGGCGAATCAGGCGGGGGTGGACGAGGTAGAACGGGATGGCGATCCCCGGGATGTTCTGCGGCGAGAACCACTCGTCGGACAGCCAGCAGTGGGGGCGCAGCGTGATCTCCCGCTTCTCCAGCTCGCGATACAGCTCGCCGATGCACGACTCCACCCACGTGCCCTCGAGCGTGAGCCCGAGATCGCGGATGCGCAGGTCCAGCAGACGCTCACGCGGCCAGTGTTCCCATCGCGGGGCTGCTCGCTTGCGTGCGGACATGCGCGCGCGGCCGGATCCGGGCGCGCTACCGCAAGGCCTGCTTCAGCACCACGCCGTCGAGCTTCTCCGACGGTTTCACGCCGGCGATCGCCGCGAGCGTCGGCGCGAGATCGACCGTGCGCACGAACTCCGTCACGCGGCCCGGCTTCACCCCGTCGCCGTAGAAGATCAGGGGCACGTGCGAGTCGTAGTCGTACCCCGACGCGTGCGCCGCCACGTTGCCGCCGAAGATGCTGAGCGGCGTGAGCGTGACGATCAGCTCGATCTGCGCCGTGGGTGGGAACTGGTGCGCCCATCGCCGCGCGATGGGGTCGCGGAGCGTGTCGGCCACCAGCTTCGTGAACCGGTCGACCCGCGCGACGCCGGGCGTATTGCGAAGCAGCTTCGCGAGGGCGTCGAGCGTCGAGTCGGCGTTCACCTTGGCCGCCTTGAACGCGTTGCGGTCGATGAAGACGAGGTTGCCGTCGACGTCGATCGCGAGCGTGTCGAGCTTGGCCGCGACCATTCCGGCGCGGACGGCGCTCAGCGCGGGTGCGAGCTTCACGCGCTGCGGGCGCGGCTGCACGCTCGCCGGCGCCAGCTCGGGGATCGTGCCGACGCCGTGGTCGGCGGAGAACGCGATCGTGATCGTCGTGGAGTCGCGCAGCTTGAACAGGGAATCGAGCAGCGTGCCGACGGCGCGGTCGACGCGCAGCACCTGATCGTGGATCTCGCGCGAGTCCGGCCCGAAGCGGTGGCCGATCACGTCGGTCGCCGAGAGCGACACCGCGAGGAGGTCCGTGCCCGGGCCCGTGCCGAGCTTGAGCTTCGACACGCCGTCGAGCGCGAACGATACGACCAGATCGTCGATGAACGGAGTGGCGCGCACGAGGCTCGCCGCCTCGAAGCCATCGGCCGGAAGCGGATGCGGGAAGGTGAAACCCTCGCCGTCCGACTCGGCCGGGACGCTGTCGGGTTCGGGGTAGGCGCTCTCGGGCAGGAGCAGCGTCCACTTCTTCCCGCCGTAGCTCTGCGACATGCCGCGGTCGTTGAACTCGTTCACCCAGGCGGGGAGTGAATCCCGGTAATACTTGCTCGTCAGGAACCGTCCGTCGGGCGAGTACCAGTACACGTCGCTGCGCGAGCGGCCGATCGGCAGGATCGCGGCGCGATCCTTCATCGAGACGGACAGCACCCGCGCCTGGGGGTTCGCCCCGCGCAGCCAGTCGGCGAGCGTGGTGCCGGCGAACCGCGACGGCGACGCGCCCGGGCCGTAGCCGCCCGCCAGCAGGGGCGCCGAGGTGTCCGCGACGCCGATAGCGTTCATCATGATCCCCGTCGACCGCGGGAAGCGTCCGGAGAGCAGCGTGGCGTGACCGGGCGCGGTCTCGGTGATCGCGTGGTCGTGGTGCGCGTCGGTGAAGACGGCGCCTCCGCGCATCAGGCGCGCGATGCCCCCGGTGAGCTGGGGGCCGAACCGCTGGAGGTAGTCGCCTCGGAACTGGTCGATCGTCACGAGCACGACGAGCGCCGGCTTCTTCGGCGCGGCTTGCGCATGCATCGCGCTCGGGAGCCCGAGCATGGCGAGGCAGGACGCGGCGAGGACGGCGAATCGCATCGCGCCAATGTGCGCTCCCCGCCAGGGGTGCGGCAAGGCGTGCTCGACCGGCATGGCGCGACGGGCCGCCGTGGGCGATACTTGGCCGGTTCTCGCCGAGGAAGTGGCCATGAGCTCCAATGGGTACAAGCTCGAACCGGGGACGCGGGTGGTCGTGCGGGCGGTCGTCTACTACGCGGTCCTCATCACCGTGACGACGCTCATCTGGCAGTTCCTACCCCGGAGCACGAACGAGTTGCCCTCGTCGCTCGATACGCTCTTCGGTGGTGGGCGCTCCGCCGCTGCCCGCGCCGCACAGACCGCGCCGCTCGACGAAACGACGCTCTCGATCACCGTCGGCGTCGCGATGCTCGCCGCGGTGCTGCTCTCGATCCCGGTCGCATGGGTCTACCTGCTGACCCGCGCCAAGCGCGGATATCAGCAGTCGGTCGTCCAGCTGCTCATCATCCTGCCGACGGTCGTCGCCGGAATCGTGCTGCTCGTGAAGTACAGCGTCGCACTGGCGTTCAGCCTCGCGGGGATCGTGGCCGCCGTCCGGTTCCGCAACACGCTCGACGACAGCAAGGACGCGGTCTACGTCTTCCTCGCGACGGCGATCGGGCTGGCGTCGGCGGTGAATCTGCCCGTCGCCGCGGTGATCTCGATCGGCTTCAACGCCCTCGCGCTCGTGATGTACTACACGGACTTCGGCAGCGCGCCCGTGGAGCTCGACGGGCGCATCGCCGAGCAACGGCTCAAGCGCGCACGCCAGCTCGCCCGCACCGGCACCTTCGTCGCCCGCATCGACGACGAGGTGTTCCGCAACATGACCCGCGAGCAGCTCGAGGGAGTGGCCCAGCGAGCGTGGAAGCGCGCCCAGGCCGGGGACGACGCGCCGGAGCCCGAGGAGGTCCGCGTCCGCATGCGCACGCGCGACCTCAACGCCCTCCGCCGCGCCGTGGACCCGAGACTCACCGAGAACGCGAAGACCTGGCGCATCGGTGCGATCAACGAGCGGGAAGGCGTGCACACCGCCGAGTATCACGTGCAGCTCAAGAAGAAGACGACGCCCGACGAGCTCATTGCGCTCATCCGCGCCTCCGGCGCGGATCAACTCCTGAACGTCGAACTGATCTGACCATGCACACGCACACTCGCGCATCGGCCCTCCGCGCACTGTCGGCCCTCGCCCTCGCGCTCGTCGGGGCGGGACTCGTGGGCTCGCTCGCACCGTCGCCGGCGCGCGCGCAGGCCGCCGCGGAGAAGGACAAGAAGGACAAGAGCGACAAGCCCAAGGAGCCCAAGGATCCGAAGGGCGAGAAGGAGGTCCCCGCCCTCTTCACCTCGGAGACGCCGCTCGCGCTCACCTTCCGGACGAACCTCAAGCAGATCCGGCGCGACAAGGGCGAGAATGCACCGTGGCGCTGGGCGTCGCTCTCGTACAAGGACAGCTCCGGCAAGGCGATCGACGTGCCGGCGCGCATACGCACGCGCGGGATCTGGCGGCTGAAGCACTGCGAATTTCCGCCGATCCGCCTCAACTTCGCCGGCAAGGACACGAAGAACACGGTGTTCGACGGCGTCGACAAGCCGAAGCTGGTGAACTACTGCCGGGACAACGACCAGTACGAGCAGTACATGCTCCAGGAGGCGCAGCTCTATCGCATCTATCAGCTCCTCACCCCGATCAGCCATCGCGTCCGCGTGGCCAGGATCTCCTACGTCGACAGCGCGAGTGGCAAGTCCGACGCCGAGCGCTACGCGATGATCATCGAGGATCCGGACCAGCTGGCGAATCGGCTCATGGCCAAGCCCGTGAAGACGAAGGGCGCCGGCGCCGCCGACATGGAGCCGAAGGAGCTCGCGCTCGCTTACATGTTCCTGTACTTCATCGGCAACCTGGACTTCTCGTTCAACGGGCTGCACAACACCGAGCTGCTCGGCACGATGGACGGACGCATCCTGCCGGTCGCGTACGACTTCGACTATGCGGGGGCGGTGAACGCGACCTACGCGGTTCCGCCACCGAACTACAACGTGCCGAACGTGCGGACGCGCAAGTTCCTCGCGTACTGCGAGATCTCGCCCGAGTTTCCCGGTGCGGTGAACCGGCTGATCGAGAAGAAGGACGCGATCTACGCGCTCTATCGCGACGAGATCGGCAAGCTGATGTCGCCGAGCGTCGTGCGCGCGACGCTGGAGTATTTCGACGACTTCTACGATCAGGTCAAATCGCAGAACGACGCGGAGCGCAACATCTTCCGCAATTGCATCAAGCCTCACTGAACCACTCGCCCCACCCGTATCGATGAGAGTCGTCCGGTACGAGCTCCGCTCCGCCGCGGAGCTCGACACGCTGGCGCGCGCGCCGCTGCCGCTCGGGATCCACGCGGCGCAACCGCGCGCCACCTCGCACCGCGATCTCTACCTCGACACGCCCGACGATGCGCTGCGCGCTCGAGGAGTCGTGTGCCGGCTGCGCGTCGGCGCCCGGCTGCCGCACCGGCTCACCCTGGTGATCGGAAGCGAGGAGGCATCGGAGCGCGTCGAGGCGACGGTGCGCGATGCGACGCCCGAGGGCGCGCTCGCGGCCGACACGGCGGTACGCCGGAGATTGCAGAGCATCATCGATCCCTCGGCGCTCGTGCCACGCGTCGAGCTCGAGGTGGACCGGCTCACACGGGCCGCGAACCCCGATCTGCTCCTTCGCCACCGCGCCGAGATCCACTTCGACCGCGTCACCGTCCGTCGCGGCGGCGAGACGCGCACGCTCTTCCAGCTCTGCGCGCACCATCGGCGCGGTTCGACGTCAGAGTTCGACCGGCTGGTGGAGGCGCTCGAGCGGGAGCACGACCTCGTCGGCGCGGAGGGTGACCGGCGAGGGCTCGCCGAGCTCCTGCTGCGCTGGATGCGTCCGTCGCCGGAGAGCGGGACGTACGCGAGCTCCGACCACGAGCTGCCCTACGTCACGACCGCGGGGGCAGTGCCTGAGATGCTCAGCCCGGAGCTGAGCCTGCTCGCCTTCCAGCGCCGGGTGCTCGCGATCGCCGAGGACGCCGCGACGCCACTGCGCGAGCGACTGCGCTTTCTCGGGATCGTGACGAGCAATCTGGACGAGGTGTTCATGGTGCGCATGCCGGAGCTGCGCCAAGCGGCCGCCACGCGCCCCGACGCTGGATACACGCGCGGACTCGACGGGCTCACCGCCGGCGACCGGCTCGACCGCGTGGAGCGCGAGGTCGCTTCCATCGTCGAGGCGCAGGCACGGTGCGCCGCCGACTGCCTCAAGGCCGCCGAGGCGCTCGGCGTCCGCATCCTGCACTGGACCGATCTCGCTCCGGAGCAGCAGGCGAGCCTGCGGTCCCGCTGTCGCGACGAGATCTATCCCGAGCTCACCCCGCTCGCGATGACGCTGAGCCCGGGACATCCGCTGCCGCACCTGCCGCACCTCGGGCTCTCGCTCGCCGTCGTGTTCCGGCGCGGCGCCGGCAGCGAAGCGCACCTGGCCGAGCTCGAGCTGCCGCGCGACACGCAGCGTCTCCTGCCCGTGCCCGGCCGCGCCCTCGCGGTGATCCCCGTGGAGGAGGTGCTGCGCGCCAACGTGGATCTGCTCTACCCGAACGCGCGCGTCGACGGGGCGCACCTGTTCCGCGTCACGCGCGCCGGCGATCTGGAGCTCGACGAGCGCAGCGCGGACGATCTGCTGACCGCCGTATCCGACGCGACCGAGCGGCGGCCGTACAACTCCGCCGTGCGCGTCGAGGTGGAGCGGTCGATGCCGCGCGCCGTGGGCGAGCTGGTGCTCGAGAACCTGCGTCGCGAGGCCGCCGGTCGCGCCGACAGCGCGGTCGTCGGCGAAGTGTCGGTCGTCAACGGGCTGCTCGATCTGCGCTGCCTGGCGGATCTTCCGCTGCCCGACGATCCGTCGCTCACCTACCCGCCGCTGGCCGTGCGCTCGAGCATCGACGCCGACCGCCCGGTGATCGATCAGATCGCCGACGGCGACATCCTCGTCCATCACCCGTTCGACGACTACGAGTCGACCGTCGTGCGCTTCCTCCGAGAGGCCGCCGCCGACCCGCACGTCACGACGATCAAGATCACGCTGTACCGCGCCGGAGATCCGTCGGCGGTCGTGGATGCGCTCCTCGCCGCCGCGCACGCGGGGAAGAAGGTCGCCGCGCTGGTCGAGCTCAAGGCGCGATTCGACGAGGAGCACAACGTCGGCTGGGCGCGCGCGCTGGAGACGGCGGGCGCGCACGTCGTCTACGGCTTCGTCGGCCTCAAGGTGCACGCGAAGATCGCGCTCGTCGTCCGGCGCGAGGGCTCGGCGCTGCGCCGCTACGCGCACGTCGGCACGGGGAACTACAACACGCGCTCGGGACGCCAGTACACGGACCTGAGCCTCTTCTCCGCCTCTGAGGCGCTCACGTGCGACGTCGCCGACCTGTTCAACGCGCTCACCGGCTCGTCGCGTCCGTCCGAGGGGCTCACGCGCGGCGCGCTGGTCGCGCCGGTGCAGCTCCTCCCATCCGTGCTCGAGCTGATCGAGCGTGAGACGCGCCATGCGCGCGCCGGCACGTCGTCGGGGATCCGCATCAAGGTGAACGGCCTCTCCGACGCGGAGGTGGTGCGCGCGCTCTACCGCGCGTCGGAAGCGGGAGTGCGCGTCGAGCTGATCGTACGCGGCATCTGCACGCTGCGCCCCGACGTGGCTGGCCGCTCGGACACGATCCGCGTTCTCTCCGTCGTCGGCCGGTTCCTCGAGCACTCGCGCATCTACCGCTTCGAGAACGCGGGCGACCCGGAGTACTTCATCGGCTCGTCGGATCTCCGGCCGCGCAACCTCCGACGCCGCGTCGAGCTGCTCGTGCCGGTGCTCGGTGCGCCGCACCGCGAGCAGCTCGATCGCATCCTCGACTTGTATCTGCAGGACGGCACGGGCTGGTCGCTGCGCGCCGACGGCAGCTACGTACGGTCGGCCAGCGGAGGGCCGTCGGCGCAGGCGACGCTCGCCGCCGGGGCGGACGTCACGCCGCCCGCTTCGCGTACTGTCGCACCGACAGGGTGAACACGCCGATCGCGATCGCCGACAGCACCGCGAGCGATCGCGCGATCTCCGGCAGCCCCGCCCCCCGAAGCATCACGGCGCGCATGATCTCGATGAAGTGCATCACCGGGTTCACCTGGGCGAACCACTGCGCCCAGGTCGGCATGCTCCGCACCGGTGTGAACAGCCCGCTCATGAGCAGGTAGACGAGCACGATGAAGAAGGTGACGAACATCGCCTGCTGCTGCGTGCTCACGATCGTGGACACGAGCAGGCCGACACCGAGCGCGGCGAGCAGATAGATGGACGCCGTCGCGAACACGAGCAGCACGCTCCCGCGCATCGGCACGTGAAAGGCGAAGTGCGCCACGAGCATCCCGATCGTGAGAGCGACGAGACCCAGCGACCAGAGCGGGATCAGCTTGGCGGCGATGAACTGCCCCCGCGTCACCGGCGTGACGTTCAGCTGCTCCAGCGTCCCGAGCTCCTTCTCCCGCACGATGTTCAACGCGGTGAGCAACGTGCCCACCATCGTCACGAGCTGGACGAGGATCCCCGGAACCATGTAGTAGCGGTAGTCGAGATCGGGGTTGTACCACCCGCGCGCGCGAACGTCGAGCCGCCCCTGGCCGCCGACCGGCCGCTCTCCCACGACCGGCGACAGATGCAGCGTCACGGCGAGCTCCGCGGCGTACTCGGCGATGATCCGCTGCGCGTAGGAGAGCGTCACCCCCGCCGCGGCGCCGTCCTCCGCGTTGAGCACGAGCTGCACGGGCGCGGTGCGCGTCCGGACGAGGTCGCGCTCGAAGTCGTGGGGGATGTGCAGGACGACCCCCGCCTTTCGGCGCATCATCGCGTCGTCGGCTCGCTCGGCGGAAGGCGTCGCCTCCACCAGCCGGAAGCGACCCGCGGCGCGCATGCGGTCCACGAGCCCGCGCGACGTCGCGCTCCGGTCCTCGTCCACCACCACGAGCCGCGCGCTCGTCACCTCGAACGTCGCCGCGTTCGCCAGCAGCGCGAGCTGGATGGCGGGGAGCAGCAGCAGCTGCGCGACCATGATCCGGTCGCGGAAGATCTGCAGATACTCCTTCCGGAGAAGGAACCGGAGGATGCGCATCGTCAGTCGAGCCGCGCGTGAAAGCTCCGCGTCGCCGCGACGAGCAGCAGCAGCGCCATCCCGGCCAGCACCAGCGTCTCGAACCACAGGTAGCCGAGGCCCACCCCCTTCAGCATGATGCCGCGCGCGATGACGATGAACCAGCGCGCCGGCACCACGTTCGTGACGGGCTGGAGCCAGCGCGGCATGCTGGTGATCGGAAAGATCATCCCCGAGAGCAGCGCCGTCGGCATCATCGTGCCGACCAGCGCTCCCAGCATCGCGGCGCGCTGTGACGACGTTCGCGCGGCGACCAGCACGCCCAGCGAGAGCGATACGATGGTGAAGAGCACGCTCTCGGCGAGCAACAATATGACGCTACCGCGCACAGGCACGCCGAAGACCATCCGCGCGGCGAGCAGCACCAGACAGGTGATGGTGAAGCCGAGCGCGAGGTAGGGCAGCACCTTCCCGATGATGATCTGCCAGGGCCGGAGCGGAGAGACGAGCAGGACCTCGAGCGTCCCCTGCTCCTTCTCGCGCGAGAGGGAGATCGCGGTCATCAGCGCCGAGACGAGCGTAAGCACCAGCGCGATGAGTCCGGGCACGAACAGGTTGGAGCTCTCGAGAGTCGGGTTGAACCGCATCCGGCTTTCCAGTCGGATGCGGACGGCACCGAGCCCCAGCCCTGCCCGCTCGCTCTCGAAGTCGGCCAGCGCCGCGCGCACGTAGCTCTGCATCGTCGTCCCGCTGTTCGGGTCGGACGCGTCCGTGACGAGCAGCACCGGCGTCCGGCCGCCACGGGCCAGCTCGTCCGCGAACGACGTCGGCAGCACGATCGCGACGTCGGCGGCGCGGCGCTGGAACTGGTCCTCGAGCGCGCCCGTGCTCGCGGCCACACTCACGATGCGGAATCGCGGCGTGGCCTCGAGGCGATTCCGCAGTCGCAGCGTCATGGCGTCGGGAGTCGGATCGACCACGGCCACGCGAAGGTCGCGTACGTCGGTGCGGAGCGCATACCCGAACAGGAGGACCTGCACGAGCGGCATGAACAACAGGATCACCAGCGTCTGCCGGTCGCGGAGGATGTGGCGAAGCTCCTTCCACACGAACGCGCGCAGCGCGCTCGGAGCACGGGCTCTCACGCGGCCGCTCCCGGCCGCGCCAGCCGCACGAACACGTCGTCGATCGTCCGGCTCTCGAACCGCTCCTTGAGCTCGGCCGGGGTTCCCAGCGCCGCGATGCGTCCGTCCACCATGATCGAGACGCGGTCGCAGTACTCCGCCTCGTCCATGTAGTGCGTCGTGACGAACACCGTCGTCCCCTGCGCCGCGGTCGCGTAGATCAGCTCCCAGAACTGCCGGCGCGTGATCGGGTCGACACCGCCCGTGGGCTCGTCGAGGAACACGACCTGGGGATCGTGCAGCACGGCGACCGAGAAGGCGAGCTTCTGCTTCCAGCCCAGGGGAATGCTCTTCACGCGCGTGTCGAGGTCGCGACCGAGGTCCAGGCGCTTCACCAGCGACGCCATGCGCTCGGCGATCGCGGCGTCGGAGAGCCCGTAGATGCCTCCGTACAGCGTGATGTTCTCCCGAACGGTGAGATCCTCGTACAGGGAGAAGCGCTGGCTCATGTAGCCGATGTTGCGCTTGACCTGCTCGGCCTGCGTCGCCACGTCGAATCCCGCCACGCTCGCCGAGCCGCCGCTCGGCGCAAGGAGGCCGATGAGCATCCGGATCGCCGTCGTCTTGCCGGCGCCGTTCGCGCCGAGGAAGCCGAAGACCTCTCCGGCGGCGACGTCGAAGCTGATGGCGTCGACGGCGGTGAACGTGCCGAACCGGCGCGTCAGCCCGCGCACTTCGATCGCCGGCCCGCGCGCCGGCGCGACCGTCATGCGGCCTCCGCCGGCTCGCGCAGCATGAGCTCCATGAACACGTCCTCGATGCCGGGCTCGATCGGCGCGACCTCGGCGTCGGTGATGCCCTGCTGCTCGAGCTCCCGCTCGAGCTCCGCTGCAAGGTCGGGCGCGTCCCGGCTCGCGCGCGCGTCCGCATAGTGCACGGCGTCCCCGAATGGGAAGACGGAGTGCGTGTGCGGCAGCGCACGCAGCGCCTGCAGCAGCCGCATGCGCTCGGCCGATCGCACGGCCAGCAGCGGACGCTGGAATCGCCCACCCATGCTCCGCGGATCGGCGATGTCGAGGATGCGTCCCCGCTGGATGAGGGCGACGCGCTCGCAGCGCATCGCCTCGTCCATGTACGGCGTGGAGGCGACGATCGTCAGCCCGTCGGCGCGCAGCGTCTCCAGAAGATCCCAGAACTCGCGCCGCGACACCGCGTCCACCCCCGTCGTCGGCTCGTCGAGCAGGAGGAGCTCGGGCCGGTGCACCAGCGCGCAGCACAGCGCGAGCTTCTGCTTCATCCCTCCGGACAGCGCGCCCGCGCGCCGCTCGGCGAACGGCGCGATCTGTGAGTAGATCGGTGCGATGAGCTGATGTCCCGCCTCGGGCGTGGTGCCGAACACCGAGGCGAAGAACCGGAGGTTCTCCTCGACGCTCAGGTCGGCGTAGAGCGAGAACCGGCCCGGCATGTAGCCGATCCGCGAACGGATCGCCCGGTACTGCTTCACGACGTCCAGACCGAGCACCGTCGCGGACCCGGAATCCGGCAGCTGCACCGTGGTGAGCAACCGGAACAACGTCGTCTTGCCCGCACCGTCCGGGCCGATCAGGCCGAACAGCTCTCCCGCGCGCACGTCGAAGGTGATGTCGTCGAGCGCGACGACGTCCCCGAAGCGCTTGCCGAGCGCCGAGACCGAGACGGCCGGATCGGCGCGCGTCACGTGCGGGCCAGCGCAGGAAACGCGACGTCGGCCGGCATCCCGATCTTCAGCACGCCACCGCGATTCGGCACGAGGATCTTCACCGCGTACACGAGGTCCGCCCGCTCGTCGCGCGTCTGCACCGGCGTGGGGGTGAACTCCGCCTTCGAAGCGATCCAGCTGACCGCTCCGGGCAGCGCCAACCGGACGCCCTCGCCTCGATCCACGCTCACCTGCACACGCTGCCCGAGCTTGAGCTGCGCGAGCTGCGTCTCGGTCACGTAGGCGCGCAGCGTGAGCGTGTCGAGGCTGGCGAGGCGGAACAGCGGCTGGCCGGGCTGCACGAACTCGCCGGCTCGCGCATACGTCGCCAGCACGGTGCCGGCGAACGGCGCCGAGATCCTGCTCTTCGCGATCCGCTCGGCGATCTGCGCCACGCGCGCATCGTTCGCCGCGACGTCCTGCGTCACGCTGTTCCGCTGCGCGTGCAGCGCCGCGATCTGCTCGCCGAGCACGCGATAGTCGCGCTCCGCCTGGTCGAGCTGCTGTGCCGTCGCGGCCTGCTCGGCGATGAGCCGCCGCGTGCGTGCGTACGCGCGGCCGGCGATCTCGCGCTGCACCGCGAGCACGCCGATCTGTCGGTCGGCCTCCGAGACCCGGGCCCGCGTCGCCGTTCGCTGCGCGCCGATCTGTGCACGGTCGAGCGCGAGACCCGTTGTGTCGATCACGGCGAGC
>Ga0207674_10004763_pt1 | contig 16270 bp, 16 predicted proteins | sample KBSCornC72_FD_184303 | JGI IMG/M metagenome (GOLD analysis project Ga0207674, IMG submission 184303) | Corn rhizosphere microbial communities from Kellogg Biological Station, Michigan, USA - KBS Corn C7-2 (SPAdes) (version 2) | ecosystem: Host-associated > Plants > Roots > Rhizosphere > Soil ... | reverse complement strand
GAGTGACCGAATACGGGTCCTGGTCGTTCACCGTCACCGGTGACCTCTTTCTCTCAGTGGCGACATGACCGGGTGACGGTCATGCGAGCGGTCGTGCGGGCGTCCGGTTTCCGGGTTGCGGTCGGGATGCCATTCGCGCGCATCCACTCTAGTTCTGCCGACCAGGATGCGCCGCGCGTGCGCCGCGCGAACGGCACGGCGAAGTCGGGAACCCCGGCGTAGTATCGTCCGCTGGACCTCTCGCAGGTCACGAAAGGACGCTCGACTCACATGGCTCTCGAGAACGACACGCAGGCACCGGATTTCGACCTGGCCAACCAGTTCGGCGAGCACATCCGGCTCAGCGACTTCCGCGGCAAGAAGCCGGTCGCCCTGGTCTTCTTCCCGCTCGCGTTCTCGTCGACCTGCACCGGCGAACTGTGCGCGCTGCGCGACAACCTCTCGCTGTTCAAGAGCAACGGGGTCGAGCTGATCGGGATCTCGGTCGACTCCAAGGCCAGCCTGCGGGCCTGGGCCGACCAGGAGGGCTACGACTTCACGCTGCTCGCGGATTTCTGGCCGCACGGGGCCGTCGCCAAGGAGTACGGGGTCTTTCTCGAGGAGAAGGGCTTCGCCAACCGGGCGACCTTCGTGATCGACGTCAAGGGCGTCATCCGGGCTTCGTTCATCACGGCGCCCGGCGAGGCGCGGAGCATCGAGGAGTACCGCGCAGCCCTCGACGAGGTGCTGCCCACTCGCGTGTGACCCCTCAGGTCAGGATGTTGACCGCGCGCGCGATCACGAGCGCAAGCAGCGCGTAGCCGGTGATGGCCTGGATGCCCATCAGCGCCTTCGCGCGGCTGGTGAACGGCATCACGTCGGTCGGGCTGAACGCCATCATGTTCGAGAGCGAGAAGTACAGGTAGTCGAAGAACGCCGGGCGCCACGGCACCGGGCGGCCGGTGTCCTCCTGCGGGAATCGGAAGTCGCGCGGCTCGGGATCATCGGGCAGTCGTCGTGACACCGGCCCGCGCCCGTCGAGCTCCCAGTACGCCAGGCCGAAGGCGATGATGTCGGTCGCCCAGACCTGCGCGGCGTTGAGCAATACGCTCGGGCCGTGCGCGCTGCCGCTGAGCAGCTCTTTCAGGATGCCGACCACCTCGACCTGGTTGAAGCACACCAGGACCGCGGTCAGAGCGATTCCCATCCAGCGCGACCACGCCGTCTCACGCGTGAAATGGTGCGGATTGAGGATGATCAGCGGGATCGCCAGCAGCGTCGTGATCACCGGAAGGATGAACCGCGGCACGGGGATGAAGGTGGGCGGCAACAGCGTATAGATCACGACCGCGGCAACGACGGCCACGATCGCCGGCCAGCGATGCTCCGGCTGATCGATCACGCGCGTGGTGGGGCGTGCTGCGGCCATGCTGCGAGTGTATGTCCGAGGATCGGTACCATCGGGGGAGCACGCGCACGGGCTCTTAGCTCAGTCGGTTAGAGCGCCACGTTTACACCGTGGATGTCGGGGGTTCGAATCCCTCAGGGCCCACTCACTACTCAGGTTCAGCCGCTCCCCGGCTTCTGACGCGGGGCACGGTGCGCCTCGGGGGTTCGAATCCCTCGGGGCCCACTCACAGGCGTACGGTCGCAGCATGCAGATCGATCCGCTCCTGGTGCCGGTGCTCGGGCAGCTGGCGGGCGAGCCGCCCACCGACATCGCGGCCTTTCGCGCCGGCGAGCTGGCGACGGCCCGGCGGATCGAGGGGACTCTGACCTCGCGGATCCCGTCGTCGGTGCGCGTACGCGACACGGTGATCCCCGGCGAGCACCCGATCCCGATCCGGATCTACACGCCCGAGGGCGACCACCTGCGCGCGGGCATGCTCTTCGCGCACGGCGGTGGATGGGCATCCGGATCGATCGAGGCGGCCGACGGCCACTGCGGCGACATGGCGGCAGGGGCGGACGTGGTGATCGTCAGCGTCGACTACCGGCTGATCCCCGAGCATCCCTTTCCTGCGGGCCTCGACGACGTGTCGGCGGCGCTCGCCTGGGTGGCGACGCATGCCGACGAACTGGGGATGGATGCCGCCCGCCTGGCGATCGGGGGAGAGAGCGCCGGGGCGAATCTCGCGGCCGCCGCGGCGATCGGGGCTCGCGACAAGGGAGGCCCGCCGCTCAGACTCCAGCTGTTCGAGGTCGCCGTGCTCGACCTCACTGACACCATGACCGATTCGCGGCGCGAGGTGCTCGCCGCGATGCCCGAGTTCGCGCACAGTCTCGAGGCGGTTCGGGATGCCTACGTGGCGTCCGGTGCCGATCCGCGCGATCCGCGGGTCTCGCCCCTGCTCGCGACCGACCTGAGCGGCCTGCCCACCACGCTGCTGCTGGCGGCGGAGGTCGATCCGATCCGCGACGATTCGGCGGCCTACGCGGCTCGTCTCACGGCCGCGGGTGTCAGCGCTCGCAGCCGCACGTTCCCGGGCATCGTGCATGGAACCGAGACGTTCACCCTGTTGCTGCCCTCCGCGCGCGAGTGGCTCAGCGAGTGCGTGAACGCTCTCCGCGCCATCTGAGCTTGAACCGGGGTCCACGCGGCGGGATCTCGTCCGACGCCGTCTGAGCTGCCTCGGTGCGACGGACGCGACGGCGCTCGCGCCACCGCGTCACCTCAGCGTCGACATCGCGCAGCGCGGTCACCACGGGCGGTCCGCCGAGCAGTTGACGCCTTGCGTCGATCACTCGGCGGTTGAAGTCCTCCAGCGTGTCGCGCACCTCGCGCTCGGAGGTGATGGCGTCGAGTCGGTCATCCATCGCGGCATCCTCGGTGCGCAGCGTCAATGCGGGCGGTCCGAGGCCCGTGAGGTTCTCGCGCTCGATCTTGCGGCGCATCCACCAGTCGGGATCATGGACATCGCCGAGGTTCGCGATCGGTTTGCCGGCGCCGGGGAGGTCGTCGAAGTCGCCATTGCGCATCGCCTGCTGGAGGCGCACCTCGACGTATTGCGCGCGAAGGTCCATGCTGCGCTGCGCGGCCGCGACGTCGGTGTCGTCGTCGTCCTCTGCCATGCGGCGATTTTATCCAGGCTCGATGGAGGCTGCCGGGGCGCTGCGCTCGCCCGCCGGTATCGTGCAACGGTGGAGAACCGGAGCACCGCAGGCATCGTCGCCGTGCTTCTGGCCTCGTTGCTCTGGGGAACGACGGGGACGACCGCGAGCTTCCTGCCGCACGACGTGAGCCCGCTGGCCGTCGGTGCGAGCACCATGGGGCTGGGCGGGCTCCTGCTGTTCGTCACCGGTCCGCGGCTGTCGCTCGCCGTGCTTCGCGATCGGAACGGGAGGCGCTGGGCCGCCCTGGGAGCCGTCGGCGTGTTCGTGTATCCGCTCGCGTTCTACTCGGCGATGAATCTCGCCGGTGTCGCGGTCGGCAACGTGGTGGCGCTCGGATCGGGCCCCGTGTTCGCCGCGGTCTACGAGTGGGTGGGCGAGCGGCACCCGCTCTCGAGGCGCTGGGCGATCTCCACCGGTCTCGCCGTTCTCGGCATCGCGGGTCTGGCATTCGGACGACAGGTCGACTCCCATGTCGCGTCGGCCGGCACGATTCCCGGGGTCGCGCTCGGGCTGCTGGCGGGTGCCGCGTACGCCCTGTACGCCTACGCGTCGTCGCGAGCGATCCTGGCGGGGCAGCCCAGTCGGGGGATGATGGGCGCGATGTTCGGCGTCGGAGCCATGCTGCTCGTGCCCGTCCTGCTCGTCACCGGAGCGCCACTGCTGCAATCCTGGTCGAGCGTCGCCATCGCCGGTTATCTTGCTGTCGGGCCGATGTTCGTGGCGTACCTGCTGTTCGGGATCGCTCTGCGCACGGTCCGCAGCTCGTCGGCGACCACCATCGCCCTGCTCGAACCGGTCGTCGCCACCGTCTTGGCGGTCGTCGTCGTCGGCGAGCGCCTCGACGCGGTGGGATGGACCGGTCTGGCCCTGGTTCTCGGCGGGCTCGCCATCCTGGTTACGGCTCGTCATCGGCCCAAAAGCGGTGACGCGACCCTAGAATCCGGAGCATGAGCGACGTTCCTTCGGATCCCACGGGCGCGGGCCCCGAGCCCGCATCCCCGTCGGAACCTCCGGTGGTGCGCCGGTCGAACTACTCCCCGCCTCCGCCCGGCGCTGAACCTCCCCGCTTCGACGACGACGCGCTCGCCGAAGCGATGGCCGCGGAGGTCAGGCCGTACACCCAGCCGATCACCCTGCCTCTACAGGCCGAGGACGAACTGCCGCCTGCCGCTCCGGAGGTGCCGCCGGCCGCGCCGGACGTGCGGGCCGCGCCTGAGGTGCAGGCCGCGCCCGAGGCGGAGGCTGCCGCACCGCCCGCCGCCGAGTCGTGGAACGGACTCCCGATGGCAGCGGATGCGCCCGGGGCTCCGAGCACTTTCGCCGGGCAGGGGGAGACGCAGGACGATCTGCGGCGCTCCCTGGGCGGGGCATCGACCTTGGAGGCAATCGAGCGCCTCGAGAACGAACTCCGACTGCTGTCGAGCGGGGAGTCGCCCACCCTCGATCTGTCATCGCATCCCATCGATGTCGTGGAGGCGCCGGCGGCCCCGCCGCCCAACGGCCTCGGTGAGGCGCCTGCGGCGAGCGAGGGGGACGCGCGTCCCGTCGACGCGCCCGCGCCGGTTGACGACGATCCCGAACCCGCTCTGGATCACCCAGCGCCCGGCCACTTCTTTCCGGCGGCCTTCGAACCGATCGCGCCGGCAGCGCCCCCGACAGCAGGTCCTGCGGAGGCGGAGCCGATCGATGCGGGCACCGTGCCCGACGCCGCGGCCCCGGCACCGCCGGCGCTTCCCGAGGTGGACGAGAGCCTCATCGATCCGGCCGCTGCTGCGGAGTTGAATGCCGCTGCATCCGCGTCGGCGAGTCCGTGGTCGTCCGAGACGGTCGGCGGATCCTGGGACATCGCCGCCCCGGCAGCGGGTCCGGACGCCGTGAACTCACCGCCCGTCGTGAACTCGCCGCCCGTCGTGGAACCACCCCGCGTCGTGGACTGGCCCCCCGTCGCCGGCCCGACGGCCGTGCCCATCTCGACGGAGCCACCGGTGGGCCCCGAGGCGCCGGACTGGTTGGACGCGCCACCACCGAGCTACGAACCCCCCGACCTGATCGAGCCGCCCGCCTTCTTCCCGGCGGCGTCCTCCGAAGCGCCGGCGCTCGATGCTGACGCCATGGCTCACTTGCCGAAGCCGCTCCCCACCGAGCAGCCGAAGCTCGAGGACCGCGCGGAACTCCCGCCGCCGCCCGGTTACGAGAACATCCCGGTCATGTGGGGCGACGTCGCGTCGGCGACGCCTCCGATCGCGCCGGACCTGATCTTCCCACCCGCGCCGGCGCCGCCTTCGGTCTTCGATGCGAGCGCGGCGCCCGACTCGGCGCCCGGGCCGATGCCGGAGGCGATGGTCGCCGCGATGCAGTCCGCCACCGAGACACCGACTCTCGATCATGACGAAGACGACGTGATCGACGAGATCGATCGAGTGTCGGGCACCGGCGCGATCCGGGTCTCGAGTGCGGGCACGGCTGACCCGGTCTCGCCGCCGTCCGGGCCGATCGCCACGGCCCGGTTGAATGACGGCCAGCCGGCCTTGGTCGGTGAGAAGCCGCAGGCACCCTCGACCTTCGAGATCGAGTCCGCGGGTCCTGAGCCGACGGCTCTCGACATGCGTGCGGGACGCGCCGCCCGGTTGTTCTGGCTGTGGTTCGCGGCGAACTCCTCGGTGCTGAGCCTGGGTCTCGGAGCGGTTCTGCTGGGCACCGGGATGAGCCTGCGCCAGGCGATCGTGGCTGCTCTCGCGGGCGTCGCGATCTCATTCCTCCCGCTGGGTCTTGGCACCCTCGCAGGCAAGTGGAGCGGCCAGCCGACCATGATCGTGTCGCGCGCGACGTTCGGTCACGCGGGCAACATCTTGCCTGCACTGCTGGCGGTGGTGACCCGGGTGCTCTGGGGCGGTGTGCTGCTCTGGCTGCTGGCAACAGCGGTCGCCCAGGTGCTGGTCGGCGCCGGGCTGGACGCCGGCCTCGGCACCACGGTCTGGCAGCTCGTGGGCCTGGTGGCGGGGTTCATCATCGCGACCCTGGTCGCCGTGTTCGGCTATGGATTCGTCGCCAAGCTCCAGCTGGTGCTCAGCATCCTCAGTGCGCTGCTGATCGTCGGGGCCGCGTATCTCAGCTACCAGCACCTGGACTTCGCGGTCGCCCTGACCGTGCCCGACGGCTCGTGGATCCTGGTGATCTCGGGCGCCGCGCTGGTGTTCAGTGTCGTCGGGCTGGCCTGGGTGCATTCGAGCTCGGATCTGGCGCGGTACCAGCGGCCGGCGAGCTACGGCGGATCCTCGATGCTGTGGGCCACGTTCGGCGCCACCCTGCCCCCGTTCGCCCTCATCGCGTGGGGCGCGATGCTGGCGGCATCCGACCCGAAGCTCGCCAAGGGACTGAGCTCCAATCCGCTGGCCGCGATCGCCGCCCTGCTGCCGGCCTGGTATCCGGCGCCCTTGCTGGCTGCCGCCGGCCTGGGCCTGCTGTCGGGCGCCGTGTTGACGATGTACTCGGGCGGCTTCGCGATCCAGGCGCTGGGCGTCCGCGCGCGCCGCAGTTTCGCCACCTTCGTCAGCGCGATCCTGGTGCTCGCCGTCGCCGCCGCGCTCCTCTTCGTCGTCTCCGACTTCGGCTCGCTGCTGCGCGATCTGGTCATCACGGTCGCGGTTCCGGTCGCCGCGTGGGCGGGGATCTTCGCGTCCGAGATGATGATCCGAACCCGGCGGTTCCACGCCGAATCGCTGCTGGCGCCGGGCGGTCTCTATCCACAGGTGCGCTGGCTCAACTTCCTGGCGCTGATCGTCATCAGCGGCATCGGATTCGGACTGGTGACCTCGAGCATTCCGGGGCTCGGCTGGGAGGGCTTTCTCTACGGCCTGGTGGGAATCGGTCCGCATAACCCACTGGCGGGCAGCGATGCGGGGGTCTTCGTGGCCCTCCTGCTCGGCCTCGTGGTTCCGTTGATCGGTGGCGTGCCGGCGATCCGGAAGCAGGAGCGCTCCCCGATCCCGACATGAGGTCGACGGCCCCACCTCGGGCGCGCTCCTAGACTGAGGGGATGCCGACCACCCTCGCCGACGCAGACGCCGCGATCTCCGCGCTCTGGCCTCCGGCAGGCGCCGAGAGCTGGGACGCGGTGGGCCTCATCGCGGGCGATCCTGCCAGCGAGGTGCGCGCCATCCATCTCGCGGTGGATGCAGTCCCCGAGACGGTCGACGAGACCCTCGAGCTCGGCGCCCAGCTGCTGCTGACGCACCACCCGCTGCTGCTTCGCGGGGTGACGAGCGTGGCTGAGGACCGCTACAAGGGCGTCGTGCTGGGCCGGCTGATCCGGGGAGGGTCGGCCCTGATCGCGGCGCACACCAACGCCGACGTGGTCGCCCGTGGCACCTCGGCGGTGCTGGCCGAGCGGCTGGGGCTGCTCGAGACGCGCCCGCTCGAGCCGAGCGCGGATGCGGGGGCGGCCTCCGATGTCGGACTCGGCCGGGTCGGGCGGCTGCCGGCTGCGACCACACTCGGAAAGCTCGCGAGAGTCATCGCCGACATCCTGCCCGCCACCGCTCAGGGTGTGCGTGTCGCGGGAGAGTACGACCAGCCCGTGACCACCGTCGCCCTGTGCGCCGGTGCCGGGGATTCGTTGCTCGCGAACCCCGAGGTGGTGGCCGCCGACGTCTACCTGACCAGCGACCTGCGCCATCATCCGGCTTCCGAGGCTCGCGAGCGAGCCCGGCTCGGCCGCGGCCCGGCGCTGATCGACGTGTCGCACTGGGCGAGCGAATGGCTCTGGCTGGATGTCGCAGCCGAGGAGTTGCGCTCCGCGCTTCCCGGCGTCGTGGTCACGGTCAGCGAGCTGCGAACCGACCCGTGGGATTTCGCGATCGTCTGAGCCGAATAGCCCGCCGCATCCAGATCTTGAAGCTGACGCACCGAACGGAGACCGCATGGCCCTGAAGGCCTCGCCAGAAGACCAGGCCCTGCTGCTCGACCTGCAGGCCCTCGATACCAAGCTGCAGCAGCTCGGCCACCGCGCGGCGAATCTGCCGGAGCTCGCCACCCTCGCCGGTCTCTCGAGCGTGCGCGAGGGATTGCGCACGGCGGTCGCCGAGGCGAACGGGGCGTGGGAGGACGCGCAGCTCGAGCTGAAGCGCACCGAGGCCGATGTGGCGGTCGTCGAGGCCCGCGTGGCGCGCGACAAGGAGAGGATGCAGTCCAGCGCCTCGGTGAAGGACGTCGCGGCCTTCGAGCAGGAGCTCGCCGCCCTGGCGAAGCGCCAGAGCGACCTCGAAGACATCGAGCTCGCCGTCATGGAGACCCTCGATGAGAAGGCGAAGGCCCTCAGCGACGCTCGGGCGCAACTCGAGGCCGTCGCGGCCAAGATCGCCGAGGCTGCGGCGGCGCGCGATGCCGCACTGGGCGGACTTGATAGCGAGAGGTCGGTCGCCGCGGCCGATCGCGACACCCTGGCCGCACGCCTGCCTGCCGATCTGCTGGCGCTCTACGAGAAGCAGCGCGCGCGCTACGGCGTGGGAGCCTCCCACCTGCGCGGAGGTGTCTCGAGCGCCAGCGGGGTGGCCCTGAACTCCTCCGACATGACGGTGGTGCGGGCCGCCGCTCCGGACGACGTGCTGCTGTGCCCGGATTCGAACGCCATCCTGGTGCGCACCAACGAGTCGGGTCTGTAAATGGCTGTCGCTTTCCGGGCCAACCCGCCGGCCGAGGGCGAGCTGCGCGAGCTCATCGTCGAGGCCGACGGGGGATCGCGGGGCAATCCCGGGGTGGCGGCCGGCGGCAGCGTGGTCATCGACCCGGTCACCGGTGAAGTGCTCGCCGAGCTCGGCGTCTACGTCGGGATCACGACGAACAACGTCGCCGAGTACAACGGGATGATGGCCGGCGTCCGCCGTGCGCTCGAGATAGCCCCTGACGCCTCGCTGCGCGTGCGCCTGGACTCCAAGCTCGTCGTCGAGCAGATGAGCGGGCGCTGGAAGATCAAGAACAGCGCGCTCGCCGATCTCGCGGCGGAGGCCCGCAGCATCCTGTCGGGTACTCCGGTGTCGTTCGAGTGGATCCCGCGCGCCGAGAACTCGCGCGCCGACCGGCTCGCCAACGAGTCGATGGACAAGCGGGTGTCGTTCAGCCGCTGATCAACTACCGCGGGCGGTCGCGCTCAGGTTGAGCTCATCGCCGGCGTCGATCTGTGTACTCATCGTGGTCAGTCGGGTCGGGTTCAGATAGTAGAGATCGTCGAGCGTGATCTCGAAGCGTCTGCTGATATGAGCGAGCGTGTCTCCCGGCGCGATGAGGTAGCGGCTTGGTGACCCGTCGCTGCCGTTCGTAACAACACCTGTGGCCCCTGCGGTGGGGCCCGAATCGACCACGTGGGGTGGCTTGCGCAATGGGCCAATGCTCCACGCCAGATGCGCCACACCGACCGTCGTCAGCGCGCACGCATCCGAGGCGTGAGGAGCGGTGACGACCACTGTGGTGAAGAACGTCGGGTCGACCAGGTCCGGGTGGGAACCGTCGGGTTCCACGAGAAGCTTGAGATGAAGCCCGATGATCTTGTTGGGAATGTCCGGTGCTGTCCACGTACTGGGGTCACCAAATCCTAATCCCCATGAGTCGTAGCATCCTGGGGATGTCTCTCGAGCGCTGATTCGCAATTCGTCGCCGGCGGGCCCTGCGAAATCGATGAGCTGCAGCTGGTAGTCGCTCGCCGTCTTCACCAGCTTGAGCGATCCACGCACGGGACCGGATGACCCGAAGTCGCCCGTAGCCACGACCGTGCCCATCGGGACGTACTCGAAATCGGGAGCCGGGATGCCGCCGACGCACCCGGTCAGAGCGATAGCGACTACTCCCGTCAGTACCCAGGCGAATCGCCGCGGAATCATGAGTGTTCCTCCCGACCATATGTTCCCACAGCGCGGCTACGCTGGGAATTGCAAACGGGTCGGCCAGACGGTCGCGTCACCCGGCTTCGGCCGGGTGCCGAGGAACGTCCGGGCTCCACAGAGCAGGACGGTGGGTAACACCCACCCGGAGCAATCCGCGAGAAAGTGCAACAGAGAGCAGACCGCCTCCGACCTCCGGGTCGGCGGTAAGGGTGAAACGGTGGTGTAAGAGACCACCAGGGGCCCGAGTGATCGGGCTCGCTGGGTAAACCTCGTCCGGAGCAAGGTCAGACAGGGAACGTTGAGGCTGCTCGCCGAGTTCCCGGGTAGACCGCTAGAGGGCTGCGGCAACGTAGCCCCGAGAGAGATGGCCGTCACGTCGCTTCGGCGGCAGACAGAACCCGGCGTATCGGCCGGCCCGTTTGCATTTTCGCTCGCTCAAAGCGAAAGCCCGATGGGCTTTCGCGCGGCGAAAATGGCGTGAGCATCCGAGTATTCAACGAATCCTGTCCGCCGACACCCAACGGGACTAACCGGCGGCGACCAGCTCCCGCATCCCCGGGGTCGCACGCAACCCGCCCTCGCGATCCACCGTCAGCACGTCGACGTCGAACCGCGCCGTCACATCATCCAACGTGACCGCCCCGCCCGACACGATCGCCGTCGCCAGCACATCGGCCGTCACGATGTCATCCGCCACCACGGTCACCTGCACGAACTCGGCGGCCCCGCGACCACGGGTCCAGATGTGGTCGCCGCGCTCGGCGGATCCGGATGTCGCGGCCGCCCGTCGCGCGCCCACCAGCGGCACCGCGGTCAGCAACCCCGCCCGGTCGGCAGGATCGACGATCCCGACCACCCACGGAGCCCCCGACGCCGTCTGCCCGCTCACCAGCACGTCGCCTCCGACGTTCAGGCACCAGTCGCCGTCGCCCAGCGCGCGGCCGGCCTCGGCCATCGCCCAGGCCTTCACGATGCCGTTCAGATCGAGCGCGCCATCCGGTCGATGCGGGGTGAACGCGCCGCCGGTCTCGCCGCGCCAGCCGAGAGCGGTGGCGTAGACCTCGCGCAGCTCGGTGCTGGCATCGAGAAGCTCGAGCGAGCCGTCGGCGATCCGGCTGAGCTCGGAGTCGGGTCGGTACAAACTGAATCGACGGTCAGCCGCCTCGAAGACAGCGCGCACCGCGCTGAGCGCTCGGTCATCGCCCGCCCACTCCAGCGACACCACGGTGCCCATGGTCTCGAAGGTCGCGCGCACGATCAGCCCTTGAACCCGGCCTGGTCGAGAGCCGACTGGAGCGACTGCAGGTAGCCCATGCTCGTGTAGGTGGCGCCGCCGATCATCGAGACGTTGGCCGACTGCGCCTGCAGCACCTCGCTGCGCAGCATCGGGTCGGCCTGGTTGCTGATCTGAACCGAGCGACCGCCCTGGTTGGTCTCTTGCAGCACCTTCACATCGGTGATCTTGCCGCCCGAGATGACCGCGGCGACCTGCATCGGGCCGAAGGGGGTGTCCGCCGTCTGGCCCTTGAAGGTGCCGTCCTGCGCTGCGGATCCCGTGGAGCCCGTCGAACCGGTCGAGCCGGTCGAGGTGCCGCCTGAGTTCCCCGAGTTCGATGTCGATCCGCCTGTGCTGGTCCCGGTGCCGGACGTCGTCGGTGTCCGTGCGGCGGTGACCGCCGCGCCGATCTGAACTCCGGCGAGAACGACGCCCGCCGACGCGATCACGCTCGCGATTGCTGCCCGGCGCCTCATAGCTCGAAGCTCTCGAGATGGATCTGGTGGTCGGGCAGGCCGGCCGCACGGGCATCCGCGACGACGGCCTGGGCCCACGCCTCCGGCCCGCACACGTACAGGTCGGAGCGGCTGAGGTCGGGGAAGATGCTGCGCAACGTCACTCCGCGCGCCGCATCGTGCTGCGACATCCAGCTGTTCCGTGCGCGCGGGCCGACCATGGCGAACAACTGGGCGCCGCGCGCCTCGGCGAGCTTGCGCATCTCGGTCCAGAGGAAGGTCTCGTCATCGGTCGAGGACCGCACCAGCACGGTGGCCTCCCCGCGAGCCAACTCCGACCCTTCGAGCAGCGCCCGGGCGGGGGTGATGCCGATCCCGGCGGCAACGATCGCCAGCTTGGGAGAGGTGCGGGCGGCATCCGTGAAGATCCCGTAGGGGCCGGCGAACGAAACGCGGGTGCCGGGCTTCACCGAGATGAGACGCCGCGTGCCGCGGCCGAGCACGCGGACGGTGATCCGTGCGTGCCGGTCGGTCGGCAGCGCCGACAGCGAGATCGGGTGGGAGTGCCACCACGTTCCGGCCGTCCAGAAGCGCCAGATCACGAACTGCCCGCCGCCGGCGCCGAGCGCGCGCAGGTCGCGACCGGTCAGGTGGATGGAGGCGACATCCGGTGCGATCCACTCGACCCGCTGCACCCGGATGTCGTGGGCCCATGACTTGAACAGAGGCACGGCGAAGCGGAAGATCACGATCGCACCGATGGCGATCACGTACAGCCCGATCCAGTAGACCCGCTGAACGGTGCCAGCAGCGAGGGTGCCACCGATGCTCAGCTGGTGGGGCAGGGCGAACAGCACCGCCGCATAGCTGAGCAAGTGGATGACGTGCCAGAACTCGTACGGGAACTTGCGCCGGACCGCCACCAGCGACGTGACGACGACGGCGATCAGGAGTGCAGTGCCGACCACCGCGGTGATCATGTCCGGCAGAGTGAGCATGGGCCCGATCTCGGCGATCGGGTTGAATCCGCTCGCCATGCCGTAGCCGATCAGCAGCAGGGCCGCGTGGGCCAGGATCAGGTAGAGCGCGGGCTTTCCGAGCTGGCGGTGCAGGGCGATCGCCCGATCGTGGCCGACCGCCCGATCGATCGCCGGCACACGAGCGGCGAGCACGAGCATCAACAGGATGAAGTCGGTGCCGATCAGGCCCGTGACGATGCCGAGTGCCGTGAAGAAGCTGCCGGCATCCTTCACATCGGCGAGACCGCCGGACGCGAGGTAGAGCGACGCGGCCACGGGACCGGAGACCCACGCGATGACCACCAGCAGGTCGGAGATCGCTGCACGCCGGCGGAAGCGTGCCTGGGGCGACAAACGGTTCCCTCCGCTCGACGCCGACATGGTCGGCCGTGTCGGGTTCTGAATGGTCACGACTCCCTCTCCTGAACCGCCGAGGGGGACAGGTATTCCCCTCGGCGTTGAGTCCATGATGCGGAGATCACCTAAGTGTCGTCAGTGAGGCGACCAGGTTGTGGATGTGAGTCCTCACAGATGCGGAATTGTCACCGCGACCTCGAGACCGGGGTTCCGGTTGTGCATCGTCACATCACCGCCCGTGCTGACCGCGATCGCCTTCACCAACGCCAGGCCGAGACCACTGCCGCCGCTGCGAGAATTGCGCGAGTCGTCGGGGCGGCTGAAGCGGTCGAACGCTCGCGGCAGGAAGGACTCCGGCACGCCCGGCCCGTCGTCCCGCACGCTGAGTGTTGCAGCGTCGCCCGTGTCGGCGAGCTCGACCTGGATCGTTCCCCCGTGCGCGATGGCTGCGACGGCGTTGCTCAGCAGGTTGTCGAGCAGACGACCGAAGGTGGCGCGGTCGAGTGGATACCGGGTGCCGGGGTCCAGCTCGCTGCCGAATCCGATGCGAGCGTCTTTCGAGACCGCCAGGAGGCGCGCACGGTCGACCGCTTCGCCGAGTTCGTCGGTCATGGCGGAGCCGGTGATCGTCCCGAGTTCGGTCGCCTGCTCGAGCCTGGCCAGTTCGAGGAGGTTCGCCGCGAGCGACGACAAGCGCGCGACGGACGCCTCGGCCGCGACGATCTCAAGGCGGAGCGCGTCCGGATCGTCGAAGTCGTCATGTGCGAGCTCGAGCTGCGTGCGCAGGGCCGCCAGGGGAGTGCGCAGCTCGTGCGCGGCATCCGAGACCATCTGCTTCTCGCGGTCGACAGACAGTCGGATGCGCTGCAAGAAGGCATTGAGGGTGGCCGCGAGCTGCGAGATCTCGTCGCCGGAGGCATCGACGGGCAGCAGGTCGGCATCCACGGAATTCCCGAGTTCGCCCGCCCGGCGACGCAGGCGCTCGACCGGGCGGAGCGCCGCCCGTGCCAGCAGCCACGACGCCACGACGAAGGCGACCATCAGGATGCCGCCCCCGATGATCAAGACCCTGTCCAGGCCCGCCTCGGCCAGCTCGTGAACCGCTCCGCTGCGTGCCGCCCAGAGCTGCCAGGTGCCGTCGCGCGTCGTGAAGGTGCGGCCCGCGAGCGTGTACGGCGTCCCATCGGCCGCCGCGCGGATGATCCGGCCGTCGCCCGTCTCGTGCGCGACTCGCTCGCGCAGGTCGTCGGGCAGAGTGCTCTGCTCGACTGCTCCGGTCGGATCGCGGATCTCGACCAGCACCCCCGGCCCGGGTTGGTCGATGTGCTCACCGGCGTTGAGCTTCAGGTCGCTGATGAAGGGCGTCAGGTCGCTCATCGCCAGGGTCGCATCGGTGCTCTCCAACAACGAGCTCACCTGCACGCGAGCGAGAAGGACAGCGGCGGTCAACAGGACGAGCGCGAGGAGGCTGCTGCCGATCGTCAGCCGGGCACGGACGGACAGTCGGGCCCAGCTCATGGCAGCGGTTCTGCCCGGTATCCGACGCCGCGCACCGTCGCGATGCGCATGCCCGGATCGAGGGGGTCCAGCTTGCGACGCAGGTACCCGATGTACTGGTCGACCACGTTCGGATCGATGTGCTTGCTCGTGCCCCACACCTCATCGAGGATCCGCGCGCGGTCGTGGGCGACGTTCGGTTCGCTGAGCAGGAACCGCAGGAGCGCGAACTCCTTCACGCTGAGTGGGACGCGCTTGCCGTCCACCCCGATCGTCAGGGTGGTGGTGTCGAGCGCCAACCGACCCAGTTCGAGCACCGGTCGTGGTGCCGAGGCCTCGCGCCGGATCATCGCGCGGAGCCGGGCGCTCAGCTCGGCGAACGCGAACGGCTTGATCAGGTAATCGTCGGCTCCCGCGTCGAGGCCCTTGACCCGGTCCTCGACCGCATCGCGAGCCGTCAACAGCAGAACCGGCAGCGAGAGGCCCTGCTCGCGGATCCGTCGGCAGATCTCGAAGCCGGTCATCTCGGGCAGCATGACGTCGATAGCGGCCGCGGCGTAGGGGACGTTCGCCACCGCAACCAGGGCGGAGACGCCGTCTTCGACGACGTCGACCTCATAACCCTCCTCGGTGAGTCCGCGCTGGAGCAACCGGCTCATCGCCGGGTCGTCCTCGACCACCAAGACCCGGGTCACGATCAGACGACGCCGCTCGTCCCGAGCAGGGTACCGATGAGGAAGGTGGCGCCGAGGGCCAGCGCGCCCCCGACGACGACACGGATGGTCGGGCGCAACGGCGGGCTCTTCCCGATCCGCGCCGCCATCCAGCCGGTGGCCGCGAGGGCGATCAGAACCGCGCCGAAGGTCACCGGGACCCGGACAGCCGCCGGCAGCAGCAGGATCGCGAGCAACGGCAGGACGGCGCCGATGATGAAGGCGACCGCGGACGCCCCCGCTGCATGCCACGGGCTCGCGACATCGTTCTGGTCGATGTTCAGCTCGGCCTGGAGGTGTGCGGCCAGCGCGTCATGGGCGGTGAGCTCCTCGGCGACGGCGCGGGCGGTCTTCTCGGAGATGCCGCGCGCCTGGTAGAGCTCGGTGAGCTCCTGGAGCTCCTCCTCAGGGAAGTCGCGGAGCTCGGCTGTCTCCTTCGCGATCAGAGCCCGTGTGGTGTCCCGGGAACTGCTCACCGAGACGTACTCGCCCAGCGCCATCGAGATGGCGCCGCCGACGAGGCCGGCGAGTCCGGCAGTGGCGATGGCGGGCAGGTTCGGCGTGGCGCCGGCGACGCCGACGACGATCGCGGCGACCGACACGATGCCGTCATTCGCGCCCAGAACGCCCGCTCGCAGCCAGTTCAGGCGGCTCGCGACGCCCGCTCCGTGCGGCTCGTCGTGTGGTTGCGGAGTGGTTCCGGCCGAAGAGCTGGGCTCAGACGTCATGAAAGCAACCCAATCATCGCCGGCATTCATGCGCCAGCCAGGCAAGGCTCACCTATGTGCAGAGAAGCGCCGCCCGGCGAACCGGACGGCGCTTCTGCATGAAGGTTCTGGACTACGCGAGCTTGATCGCGGCGGCCTGCGGGCCCTTCTGGCCCTGGGTCACCTCGAACTCAACCCGCTGTCCCTCTTCGAGGCTGCGGTAACCCGACGCCTCGATGGCGGAGTAGTGGGCGAACAGATCCTGAGATCCGTCGTCG
>Ga0207674_10004761_pt1 | contig 16271 bp, 11 predicted proteins | sample KBSCornC72_FD_184303 | JGI IMG/M metagenome (GOLD analysis project Ga0207674, IMG submission 184303) | Corn rhizosphere microbial communities from Kellogg Biological Station, Michigan, USA - KBS Corn C7-2 (SPAdes) (version 2) | ecosystem: Host-associated > Plants > Roots > Rhizosphere > Soil ... | reverse complement strand
CATCAAACCGCAGGTCGACTTGTACACCTTCGACAGCGGCAACTCGATCTACCTGCTGGCCGAAGGCCGCTTGGTGAACCTCGGCTGCGCGCACGGCCACCCGTCGTTCGTGATGTCAAACTCGTTCTCGAACCAGACCCTCGCGCAGATCGACCTGTGGGCCAACAAGGACAAGTACGAGAAGCAGGTTTACCGCCTGTCCAAGAAGCTCGACGAGGAAGTCGCGCGCCTGCACCTCGAACAGATCGGCGTCAAGCTCACCAAGCTTTCGAAGGATCAGGCCGACTACCTCGGCGTGCCGGTGGAAGGGCCGTACAAGGCCGATCACTATCGCTACTGATGATCCGTTGCGAGTGTTGAACAAGAAGGGCGCGACGCGAGTCGCGCCTTTTGTTTTGGCCACCTCGCCAAGTCACCGTTCCGCCCGAAGACCAGCCGCCGGCGCGTTGCCGAAGCCGTCATCAAACCGGTGGCAACCGAATGAAGATTATGGTCCGGTGTAGCGCAAAGGACTCGCGCGGCATGCGGGTTGCGGGGCTACTTTTGGACAGAAGCCCGCGTGGATGATCTCCGGGAACAAGCACACATCTTCATGTCTACGTGGCCTTCGCCGAAGCGCGCGATTGGCCAGACGAAAATTCTCCACTGCCATCGGCAAGTGCGACACTCAGGACCATGGATCGCAGCGTGTCCATGAACCGCATTCCATTGACCAACAGGAGTGACGTGGCTTGCATCTCCATGTCGCGGGCGAATCTGTTCAGCGCTTCGCGGTACGCAGGCCACCCGTCGCGGGCCTCGCCGTAGCAGGCCCAGAGCGCCTGCCAACCTGAGATGAAACGGGCGGCCTGGCGCTGCACGATGGCGAGTTGTGGGTGTGGTTTCACTTCGGTCAGGATGAACTGAAGGTGATCACGCAGTTCCCATGGCGTCATAACCTGCGGCACGTTGACGGACTCCAAATCGAGTTTTGTCTGTCCGCGAACGATGGCACCATCTGCAAACTCCTCTGCCAGCCACCCATTCGACGAACCCAAACCGGGCGCTCGACCACGGGCGGCCATATCCCAGAACAGCTCGCTGCCGACAGTATCCGCTACCAGATGCACGCGTTCGGAAGCGGCAGGGTTGATGACGCGGTGCGGGCGCCAGGTGTCGAAAATCCAGCATTCCCCTTGCGCCATGTTCACCTCGGCCTCACCGCAAATGAAGCGCACGGCAGGATTCGTGATGATCGGCACGTGCACCCGCACCCGGTCACGCCAGTAATACTTGATGTCCGCGTGAGGGGTAACCTCGGCGCCTCCCGCCAGCTTCATCAATCGTGTACGGCCCCACACGGCACCGAGTCGCCCCAGAACCTGCTGGAGATACTGACAGCTCTCCAAACTCCTGGTCGGGCGCATCGGGCCGGCAATGGAATCACTTTCGGGATCGCCCTCAACCGAAATCAGTGGCAATGAGAAGTTGCCCGCAAACCCCTGTGGATGTGGCCGCCATACCTCATCGCCCAGGGCGTGGACCTCGCTGGCCATCCGCTCCGCATCGAACCGGATGGGCAACTGGATGAAGGGGACCTGCAGTTTCATGGGCCGACTACCGCAGGGTCCCGCTGCTCGCGTCTCTCATGGCGCGATGCTTCTTCCGCCCGCGCCATTGTTCCGGCGATCCGGGCCAGCCGCGGCAGGATCTCATGCTCACGCTGTCGCCACTTCTCGCGCCTTGGAACCGACACAGTATGGTTTGCCAACGGCAGGCTTCCTCCGAGCACGCGGTCCCATTCAAAATCCAGGGCGGCACAGATCCTGCGAACCTCGGCATCCGGATCGGCCAGCAACTGATCGTAACGCGTTGAAATCCAGCGATCCGGGGGAAGTGCAGCGAGGTCATCAAGCAGGATATCCGTTACCGTTTGCCATTGCGCGCCCACTATGTCGGGCAGTGGCTGGCCGATCAGTTCACGCCAGCCCGGCGTCAACACCATCGACCACGGCAAACCCTCCCAGCCCGGGAGTTGCGGGTAGGTTCTGAATCCGCCGGACTCCCAAGCCTCCATCATGCTCGCCAACACTTCACGCGGATCACGATACAGGTACACAAACAGCGCATCCGGAAAAACCCTGGTGAGAAAAGGAATCCGCAATGCATTCTTGGGCGTCTTCTCCAGAAGGCGCATGCGGCCGGAAACTTTCTCCCCGTGCCGGTTGAACGCGCGTCTGCTGAAGCGCTCGCGAAGAGCGTCGACGACATCAGGAGTAGCATCGCCCGCGTCGAGACGATTGGAGTCATAGCCTCGTGCAGCCGCGCCAAGCACGCCGAAAGCCGTGTTGCCCTCTATGATTCCGTGGCTTTCGCCACCGATCGTCGCGACACTGGGGCTCTGCGACAGGATTTCGAACAGCAACGACGAACCCGAGCGTGGCGGCGAGACAATGAACACGGGCCGCTCGAATTCATAGCGTGCATGCGATGCGGTGGACGCGCGAAACTCGGGCGCGCGCGTGGCCTCTTCACCAACTCCGGAATCCCCTGTCTCGCGAACCGCCTGACCCAGCAATCCATTGAACGCCGATGCAAGCTGTGTGCGATTGCCCAGCAAGACATCACTCCCGAGCCTTCGCATGCGCGCAAGAAACTCCGTCAGCACTCCCCGGAACTCGGCCAGGCCCTCCTGGGTATCGCCGTAGCGAAACCAGAGCGTACGCCAATCCATCACGAATTCATTTGCACAGTGCCTGATCACCGGCAGCAATGGGTGCTCTTCGCATTCGCCCAGCAGAAACGTGACGTGTTCGCGCAGTTCCCAGTAGCTCATCGGCGACATCAAATTCACTGATTCGAACATCAGTCCGCTTGACGAGCTCTCCGGATCCGGCGCTATCAGGCGAGGGCTCCAACCCTCTTTTGCCTGACCATGGGGACGTCCTGCGTCGATGAGTTTTCCAAATGCCGTACTCCCGACGGTATCAACCACAAGGTGCACACGCGCGTGACTCGCAAGATTGATCACACGGTGCAATCGCCAGGTGTCAAAAATCCAGCACTCGCCCAGGCCCATATGGGTCTGTGCATCACCGCAACTGAATTGCACGGAAGGATCCGTCACGACCGGTACATGCACCCGGACTCGTTCTTTCCAGTAGTGGTTGGTATCGACATGGGGTGCGACCTCTGCACCGGGTTCCAGGCGCATCAGGCGCACACGCCCCAGCACGGTTCCCAAGCTGCCGAGAACTTGCTGCAAATATTTGCAGCGAACCAAGGCTGGGGTCGGAAGCATCCTTCCGAACAGCAAGTCGCCCCGGGCGGGGTCACCGCCGGCAGCTATCAAAGGGAGCGCCGTATTGCCGGGAAGACCACTCGGATGCGGCTGCCAAAGTGCATCTTCCAACGCGTCGATTTCAGCCGCCATCACATCGGCATCGAAAAGCAGCGGCAGTTGAATAAAAGGAACCGGTAACTTCATGGCAAAGGGACTTCGGAGTACGCTGGCCCTACCCCGCAAAGGTCCAACCAGACTTGGGCAAGTGCCGATATCCCACCACGGGACAAGTTTCACTCGACATCCAGCGAGTTTAGCCGATCGCAAGCGGGCACGTGGTGCGGACACCCCACGCTGCCCAACAGGGTCGTGCCACGTGACGCCCCATGCAGGCGATGCCGAGAGCGCGTCGCATCGGGGTTCGCCACACAGGTAGAAGCCCCGCAAGCGCCTGTTAGAATTGAATCCGTCACGCCTTGCGAAATCCCCACGCATCATGGCATCGGAATCACCTTTCACGTTCGAATCGACAACCAGCAGCGAGTTGGAAATTGCACGCACGCATGTGCGCCAAGGCAACCTCGCTGAAGCAGAACGAGTCTACCGGCAGGTGGTGGACACGCAGCCGGATCAGGTCGAGGCACTGCGGTTCCTTGCGAACGCCGCGTTGTCGCGCGGCGAGCCCGGCACCGCGGTAGGCATGCTCAGCCGCGCAGCCGAAGTCAATCGCAACGACCTCTGGGTGCTGCTGGAGCTGGGTGTTGCCTATCGCAGCGCGCAACGCATGGATGAAGCGCGCTCGGTATTTGAGCACGCCATGGAATTGAGCCAGGGCGGCAACACCACGGCACGCTTGCTGCTGGCCAACGTGTATGAACTGGACGACCGGCCCGAAATGGCGTTGCCGCAATACTTCCGGGCCATTCTTGACGCCCAGGCCCAGGGACAATGGTTGAACGATTCGACGACCGAGCCAGGGTTGCGTCAACTCGTGCGACATGCAATGCGATACGTGGACGTGGGACGACACGACCTGTTCGGGAACGCCCTGGAACCCTTCCGGAAGGGTATCAATGCCGCGCGGCTCGGCCGCGTCGACGCCACATTGGCCACGTATCTCCACGAACGGCCCGAGGCACCGGCAGATCCTCGTCAAAAGCCCAGCTTCCTCTACATCCCGGATCCTGGCGCGACTTGCTTTCCCGATATTGCCGCATTCGATTGGCTCGCCGGCTGGTCCGCGCGCGCTTCATCGCTGAACAGCGAGGCGCTTGCCTGCATCAAAGGCATGGCAGAAGAAGTCACCGACGTGGCGCCTTTCAATCTGGACGCCATGACGGCCACACATGACGCCGGTTCCGTGCCCGCCGTAGAACAGCGAATACCGTTTTACCAACGTGGCATCTTCCGGGATGCAATGCGGGGCTTGGCCCCGCAATTGTCAGGCCTGCTCGAGTCGGCGCCGCTTGTACGCATCCCCAATTACGCCCCGAACGTGGAAATCCTGACGTTGCGGCCGGGGAGCGGCACGGCGACGCTGCGTGGGCGCACCAACGCCTTCTGCACGATTGTCGTCGTATTCGAAGAAAGTGGCCCATTGAGGGTCACGGTGGGCGGAGAATCCCGGCAGCTACCCGCGGGACAAGCACTGGCATTCGATCCCAGCTTCGGATTCGACTACGCGGCGGACGACGCGCCCGTGCGCGCACTGGTCTTCGAAGACTGGAACCCGGGCATTTCGCCCCTCGAGCGCGATGCCTTGACCGCATTGATCCAGGCGGTGGTGGATTTCGACTCGCGGCTGCAGAATCTCGCCTGAGCCCGGCGACATGACGACATCCGGTGCCGACGCTCCTGCCGCTCGCGACCTGACCCATTACGTGCAGTGTTTCGACAACGCACTGGAGCCCGAATTCTGCGAGCGAATGATCGAATCGTTCGATCGTCTTTCGCGCTTCCACGCCCGCAGCGGCCGGGGCGTCGTAACCCAGCTGGAGGAGAGCGCGTGGACCGAGCTCAACGTGACCAAGGTTGCCGATGCTTCGTTTGAAACGTTCTTTCGCGAACAAGCCGTGCACTACCTCGCGCTGTACAACGAGCGCGTAGCGCTGACACTACCGGTCCCGCCGCGCAATCGTCTTGAGAACCTGCGCATCAAGCGTTACTCCGCCAATGCCGGCGACCGCTTCCAGCCTCATTTCGACGCGCTGGACTATTGTTCGAACCGCTATATGGTGTTTCTGTGGTACTTGAATGATGTCGGCGAAGGCGGCGAGACGGAGTTTTGCGATCTGGGAATGCGAATCGATGCGCGGCAGGGGCGCTTGTTGATGTTTCCTCCGTACTGGATGTTCCAGCACGCGGGTCTGCCCCCGCGCTCCAACGACAAGTACATGATCTCCACTTACCTGCTGTTTTGATACGCTCCGAACGAGGCCCGAGAGAAAAATCGATGGCGGTTTCGCGTTTGCATGGGCTGAACATGGACGCCGCGCGGCAAGTGATGGCGACCGCGCAGGCAATCGAGACAGGCGGCTCCGATCTGGCCATCGCGAGGCTCTCGCCATTGCTGGCGGCCCATCCTGACCACCCCGAGGTGCTGCGCCTGCTGGCAGGCATCCAGAACCTTCGCGGCGATTATTCCGGCGCAGTCGCTTCCATGAAGCGTGCGATCGCACTGCGGCCGGAAGACCCCCTCTACTACAACACCCTGGGCGCGATTCTCGGACAATCGGGGGAATTCGACGTCGCGATCGATGCATTGCGACGCGCCTGCGAATTGCAGCCCACCCTTGCGATCGCCTGGTTCAACCTGGGGGTCATGCTGACACGCTGCATGCGTCGCGCCGAAGCGACGTCGGCTCTGGAGCGTGCGGTGGAACTCGATCCGAATTACATGCCGGCGCGCGTCTTGCTGGGCGACATGTTGCGCACGGAGGATCGGATCGAGGAAGCCGCCGCGGAATATCGCCGGGTCATTACCGAGCAACCATGGACCGGCATGGCCTGGTGGGGACTCGCCGACCTCAAGACCCTGAAGTTTTCCTCTGGTGACATCGATCGGATCCGTCATGCGATGCGCGAAACCCGTGCCACCGACAGCGACATGATCGCCATGGGCCTTGCGCTTGCGAAAGCCCTCGACGACGCGGGCCGCTACGCCGAATCCCTGGCGGCCCTGCAACAGGCACACGCCGTCGCACGCCGCAGGAGAGTCTGGGATGCCAAGGCTTTCAGCGATGGCATGTCGATGATACTCAATGCCTTCACTCCTCCGCCCGTCCCGTCGCCGGACGGCGCAGCCGGCCGCAACATCATCTTCATCGTCAGCTTGCCGCGCTCGGGCTCCACCCTGATCGAACAAATCCTTGCATCACATTCGCTGGTCGAAGGCCCCGGCGAACTGCCGGACCTCCCCGCCGTTCTTTCGGAAGAATCGCATCGCCGCCAACGGCCGTATCCGGTTTGGGTCCGGGACGCGCTTCCGCAGGATTGGCGACGACTCGGCGAACGCTACCTTCAGCGCACCTCGCATTGGCGCGAGCACCGGCCGGTGTCGACGGACAAGTTGCCCGCCAACTGGTACTACATCGGCGCGATTCGGGCGATGTTGCCGGCAGCGAAAATCATCTGCTGCCGACGCAACCCGTTGGAAACCTGTTTCTCGTGCTACCGCCAGCATCTCGAAAACAATGAATATGCGCGTACGTTCGCGGACCTGGCAACGTACTGGCGCGATTTCGACCGCAGCGTGCGGCACTGGCACGCCCTGCATCCGGAACACGTCCGCGACCAGGTCTACGAGGATCTGGTCGCCAACCCTGAATCGGCCATACGCGCGCTGCTGGAATTTTGCGGTTTGCCATTCGAGGCGGCGTGCCTGCGTTTCCATGAAACGAGGCGCGACGTCAGCACACCGAGCGCGATGCAGGTACGGCAACCGCTGCGCACCGACACTGCCCGCGCGACTCGCTACGGCGCCTTGCTCGATCCGTTGCGCATCGCTCTCGGCATGCAGCCGTTTTCCGGGTAAGCGATGTCGTCCGGCCTGCGCTCCGAACAAGCCTGGCTGGAGCTGGCGCGTGCACGCGTGCTGCGCGGCGAGTACGCCGAAGCGGAATCGGCAACCTTGCAGGCTTTGCAGGAATATCCGGACTCGTTCGAACTGCGCCGCCTGCTCGCCGGCGTCCATCTGCAGACTCGTCGCGAATCCGACGCCGAATCGCTGCTGCGGCAATTGCTGATCGAACGCCCCCATGACGCCGGATCGGCATTCGCACTGGCACGCCTCCTCATCGGCCAGTGCCGAAGCGACGCGGCCGCCGCCGTCATGTGCGGCTGTTTCGAGCATGCGCATCATGCAGCGACGCTGGCCATCCAGGCCATTGAACTTCTGCATGCCTCCGGACGCGAACGTGATGCCTCGACAATCGCCGAACGCGCCATTCAGGCGGATCCGGATGATCCGCGCTTGCACGCTTACGCGGGAATGCTGGACATTCAACTGGGCGAGTTCCAGCGCGCAAGAACACATTACCTGTTCGCACTCGAGCATGCTCCGCAAGCATGCGAATGGCACCTTCCGCATGGACTTGCGTTGATGCAGCGCTACGGCGACGCGCAGCATCCGGATTTTGCACGCTTTCGCGATTGCCTCGAGCGCGACGATCTCAGTGACAAGGCGCGCTCGACCGTTTTGTTCGCGCTGGCCAAGGCCCATGACGACATTGGCGATTTCCGGCAAGCCGCAGCGTATTCACGCCAGGCCAACACGCTGGCTCACGACCTCACGCAATGGTCGCGCAAGCAATGGCGTCGCGGGGTTGAATCGCGCCTTGACGCCCACCCGATCGCATCCGGGCTGGAACCGCAAGCGGATTTCGTCCCGATCTTCGTGGTAGGCATCCCCCGCTCCGGCACGACCTTGCTTGCCGAACTGCTGGCGCGCCGCCCGCGCATATGCAATCGCGGCGAGTCCCCCTGGCTGGCGGCGCTGGCCCAACAAACGGACCTCGTCGGGAAACCGGATGTCGCCAGCCTGCGGCGCGCCGCACGGACCTATGCCGCGCAGCTGCAACAAGACGATACGCAAGCGATGCATTGGTACATCGACAAGCAGCCGCTCAACTTCCGTTATGTCGACCTGATGCTGGCATTGTTCCCCAACGCGAAAGTCATCCATTGCAGGCGCAATCCACGCGATACGGCCTTGTCCTTATGGATGCAATCGTTTCACGAGGAAGTGCAGGGATACGCCTACGATTTCGACGACATTGCGCTCGTGATGCACGATTGCGAGAGGCTGATGGCACGCTGGCGCAAGTTGCACGGGGATTCGATCCGCGAGGCAAGTTACGAACAGTTGGTCGCCTCGCCCGAAACGGTCATCACCGAACTTGCGACATGGCTGGAGTTGCCGCCGCCCGAACCATCCGCCACGGCCGGGTCACCGGCATCTGGTATCGGCACTGCCAGCGTGTGGCAGGCGCGCCAGCCGGTCTACGCCCGCTCTGCCGGACGCTGGAAAAACTACCTTCCGTATCTGCCGGAATTATCGAGATTCAGCGCAGACGGGCAGTAGGCGGGCGCAGATCAACCTCGTTCGAATGGAAACAGCATGTAGGTCGAAAGGATGAATTTCTCGCCCGATACGGGCGGCCGCCCGGCGTGCTGATACATCCAGTACGGTGGGAACATCAGCAGTCGTCCCGCCTTGGGGCGTACTTCCACACCAAGGCCGTTGAATCCGGTTTCGCCACCTTCCACGACGTCGTTGAGATACCAGAGAAAAACGAGATAGCGGTTCGCCACCTCGCCGATCGAATCAAAATGCAGCTGGAACGCTTCGCCTGCACTTGGCAGATAGCGCTTGATCCGCAAGGGGGCGAGCAGTGTGGACTTGGGAACCGGTATTGCCAGTCCCACGTCCTCGTTGTATCGCGCCAGGGATTCGTCGATCCTGGATGAGAAAAATTCCTTCAGGGCCGCATCAGCCAAGGGCGTGATGTCGAGCTCGGTCCACGCGCTTGCATCGAGGCCGGCGCGCCAACCGCGCTCCCGCTTGACGTGATGCGTGGCCGCCTGCTTGAACGCTGCCACCATTTTTTCGCAAAACGCGAGCGGCAGCGAGTCGTCGTACCAGCGGACGTAATGGCGAAGGTCCGGAATCCCCGCTGCCGATGGCCGGGTTTGCTCAGGCATCGTATCCCCAGTGGCGCATGGCAGGTTCGAGCAATGGCAAAACCGGCTCGAAATATTCGCTATAGCGACGCCAGCGCCCGATCGAACTCGCGTACACCGGCTGCACGACCTGCGCATAGCTCGGCGTGCCGATGAAACCCTTGCGCTTGGCGTGCTCGCTGAAACTGCGCAACGGAGCGGTGTCATTCAATTGCAGGAATGCCCCCAGCTTTTCAACATGTGCATCGAAATCGCGTATCGCATCCTCGTAACGCCATTCGAATACCTGCGGCTTCAACAATTCCACATGTCGATGCCAGAACCGCATCGCGGCGGCGTAACCATTGGCCAGCCTCGGGAGTGTCGAGCACAAGGCGATGTACGCGGGCGCGTTGAAATGCTGCAGATAATTGCTGAACACGACGTCGCACGGATGGCGCACGACGAAGATTATCTTGGCGTTCGGGAAAAGGCGTACCAGCAGGGGCAGTCGCAACATGGTCAAGGGATTCTTGTCCACCAGCCGCTGCCCGGGTTGCAGTTGGACCAGTTGGGCAACCGCTCGCCAGTACGTAGTGCGCAACTGTTCGCATTGTGCGGAATCGAGCTCGCCAAGCTGTTCCGGATATTGGCAACCCATTGCCTGCATCTGCTCGATCACGCGTTGCACGAAGGGCTGCTCGTCCATCGACGCCATGCCGGTGTGCGCATCCAGCATCTGTTCAAGCATGGTAGTGCCTGAACGCGGGAATCCGAGCACGAACACCGGCGAATCCTCCAGTGTCGGTGCATCGACCGGCTTCCAGTTCCGGAATTCCTGCTCGCCCACTACATAATCGGTGATGTTCATCGGATTCGCGCTGGGCTCGACCAATTCCGGTACCAACTGGACCGCGATTTTCATCTGGGACTCGTGCGCCAATCGCAGGTATTCCATGCATGCCGAAGTGTCGTCCAGCTTGTCGCACAACTTGGCCAGCAAAAACCAGGTCATGGTGTCGCGGCGATCCGCGCCGGGTTCGCCAAGCAGGTTTTCGAGCAATTTCCGCGCGCGTGCGGGATCCTTGCCGCGCGCCGTGATGACGGCGATGGCCTCGTTGATTTCGCCGCGCAAGTCGGGATCCTCAACCGTTGCGGGATCAGGCAGTTGTCCGGCCAGCACACGCGCTTCATCGATGCGATTGAATCGCTCGAGTGTCACCACCAGCCGCGCGTGCGCCATGTGACTGCTTTCCGGATCGTCAAGTTGCTCGCGCAGCAGAGCCTCGCCTTCCACATTGCGTCCCGTGCGAAGCAGCATCGCCGCCAATTCGACGCGCATGGGGCCATCAAGCTTCCCGACCCACGATTTCCAGTCCCCGAGGATTTGCCCGGCACGATCCTCATCCCCGCACTCGAGGCACATCTGGCATCCGAAAATGCGGGCCTCATAATCCGAGGGGTCCAGCTGGACCGCGCGCCATAAATAATCGCGAGCCACGACCACGCGTTGCAACTCAAGGTAAAGCAACCCCATATTGGCGATGAACTGCGGGTTGCCCGGCTGCAATTGCAACGCCTTGGCATAAGCCTCTTCGGCTTCGCGCAACTCGCCACTTTGACGTCTGGCCGTACCGAGATTGTTCCAGTACAGCGGGTTTCCGGGAAACCGCTTCACTGCTTCCTGGTACGTCGCGGCCGCTTCGCGCATGTGCCGCTGCTGCAGCTGACTGTAGCCCAGGACATTCCACGCCACTTCCTCGTCGGGTTGTCGATCGAGGTACTCGCGCGCTTCACGCTCTGCTTGCGAAAACTCCCCCCGCTCCGCCTTGGCGTAAAGATCAGCAAGCTGGGATCTCAAATCGAGGGACATCAAAACCGCCTTGCGCCCGTGTGGCAACAGTAGACTATACAGTGGCTTTGCCGCATTGTTCTCCAGCGACGCACTGCAGGTTCGGCGCGTCATTCGGGTACGCTGGACCCTCCAACAGGTGAATTCTTTCCCTTCGCTTCCCGAAGCACATGCCCGCCTCCACCCCGACAATCACTCAACAACTGGGCTTGGCGGCTGGCCTGATGCAGGCCGGGCAGTTCGCGCAGGCACGCCAATTCCTCGAATCCTTCCTGCGCGCGAATCCCGACGTTGCCCGCGCGCATTGGTTGTTGGGTGGCGCACTGCTGCATTGCGACGACCTGGCGGGCGCCGAACGCGCGCTGCGGGTTGCCCTTCGACTCGAGCAAGGCAACGTCTCGTCACTTGCCCTCCTGGGAGAAGTTCTCGCCGCGCAGGGACGCCTGACCGAAGCGGAAACCATCCTGCGTCAAGCGCTCGCGGTCGATCCACGGTTCGCCCCTGCGGCGACCAATCTCGCCCAAGTGCTGCTCGCAGAAAACCGCGCCAGCGAAGCTTGGCAATTGGCCGACCATTTCATCCGGACCATTCAAGCCACGCCGGCGTTGCTGTTGCTGCGAGCCCACGCCCTGCTGTCGATGGCAGACCATTCGCGCGCCATTCCTGCCTTCCGGCAGGCCATCGCAGCCGCACCCGGCAGTGGCCCTGCGCAAATCGGCCTTGCGGTTTCGCTCACCGACGACGGACAACATGCCGCCGCCGAGAAGGCCATTCGCGTCGCCATTGAACACGGGCACGGCGGAGCGCAGTCGCACTTTGTCTTGGCACGCGCGTTGCTCGGCCAGCAACGCCTCGATGAAGCCGAATCCGAGTTTCGAACGGCAATACATCTGCGTGCGGATTACCTCGAAGCGCACGTCAATCTTGCGGAAACGATGTGGCTGCGTACGGGCGATGCCCGCGCCGTCGCGTCGCAAATTGACGCGTCTTTGCAAGCAGTGCCCACGTTGTTGCCGTTGCGGATCCTCAAGGCCAAACTGATGGAGGCCGCCGGCGAACCCTCGGCGGCGCTGGCAGCGATGGATTGCGCGCTCGTCCAGGCGGGCGACAGTCCTGCTTTGGACATCGCCGCCGCCCAGATCGCGGTCAAGTTCGACGCCGCCCGTGCGTTGATCCACGCCGAACGTGCGTGGAAAGCGGCGCCGGAAAACCCGCTGATGCTGGGTACCTACGGCAACGCCCTGCTGGCAGCCGGACATCCCGAAAAAGCCGAGGCATTGGGCAGAAAATTGCTGGCGATCAATCCGGATGATGGACTGGCGCTGGCGTTGCAAGCCACGGCATGGCGGATGCTTGGGGACCCCCGCTACAAGGAGCGCTACGATTACGGCGAGTTCGTGAAGCCGGGCTTGATCGACACGCCTGATGGTTGGCCGAGCCTTCCGGCATACCTCGATGCCCTTGCGCTCGGGTTGCTCAAGCTCCACGCATCGCACGCGCACCCGATCGCGCAATCCCTGCGCAACGGCACCCAGGCCGACCTCGCGCTGCAACACGCCGATGATCCCGCGATCCGCGCCTTCGCACGGGCCATCGACGGACCGATCCACCGCTACATGCAGGCCATCGGCAAGGGCAACGACCCCTTGCGCCGACGCAACACCGGCAGCTACAAACTCAAGGGGGCCTGGTCAGTGCGCCTGCGCCCGCACGGTTACCACTTCAACCATATCCATCCCGATGGCTGGCTGTCTTCCGCTTGCTATATCCGGATTCCGCCGACGCTCGGAAAGCGGGAACGCGAAGGCTGGCTGCAATTCGGTGAACCCGCGTTTCCGACCACGCCACCAATGCCACCGGAACATTTCGTGCGTCCCGAGCCAGGCTTGCTGGTGCTGTTTCCTTCGTGGTTCTGGCACGGCACCATTCCTTTCTCTGGCGGCCCCGAAGACAGCCGTTTGACGATCGCATTCGACGTCGTTCCGTCCTGAAAGAATCAATTTTCCCGCGCCGCCTTTGCGGAGTGCTCGCGCCGGCCGTCGGTCCTCGACGGACAGGCTGCCCGCGACCTTGACCGCCGCCCAAGAAAAAGGGGATCCGGATTTCAGTGTGGGTTCCGATCTGCCGGACGGTTAAGCCGCACGTTCGTCGCCTGCCATCGCGCGCCGCGCGGCTTCAGCCAAGAACCCGCTGCGTGTGGCACCATGCATGCGCGCGTAATCGTCAATGCGCTGCACCAGATTTTCCGGCAGCGACACGTTCAGACGCACCGCGCGCGGATTCACCCGAGCCACGTCGATGTCCACCAGCAACCATTGACCGCCGGTGTACGCCTTGCCGCGCGGCAGCGCATCAGGCGCGGTAGGCGCCGGCACATCCATCGCTTCACCCTCGAAATACACTTCCACCGCCTCTTGGACCGCGGCCGGCAAGTCATCTAACGCATCGGCGGCAGCGAAGCAGCCGGGGAAATCCGGCAGCGTCGCGCCCCAGGCACTGCGCTTGTCCTTGTGGATGTAGGCGGGGTAGATCATCTGTTCCTCCACGGCCAACCGGCCTGTCGAAAAATGTTGCGAGCGGTGCCTTGCGGCAGATCGTGTTTCGGATGCGGTACCACCACGTGACCAGGCTTGTCCGGGTGCTTGAACTTGTGATGCGAGCCGGTCACATGGACTTCCAGCCAGCCTTCCTGTTTCAGTCTGCGGATAATGGTCTGGCTGTCCACGGGGATCTATTATACACACAGGTACACACGCGACGCTCCGGTCGCGGGAACAGTGGAACCGCAATCCTGACAAGCGCTCGCGACGACGGTCAGCAGCGGGCGGGACACCGCAAAGCCGACCCCACACCGAAATCCGGGTACCCAAAAAAAACCGCGCGGCAAGGCCGCGCGGTTTGAAATGCACCTGTCGAGTTGGATCAGAACTTGACAGTGGCACGGGCCCAGTAGAAGCGCCCGATGACGTCGTAAGTACCCACGTCGGTATCGGCATTGAGCACGATGGACTGCGTGAAGATCGGCGGCTGCTTGTCGAACACATTGTCCACACCGAACGACAGCGTGGTGTTGATCGGCTGCACGTTGTAGCTGACCTGCGCGTAGTTGTACACGATGGACGGGATGCGGAACGCGAACAACTGGGCACCGCTCTCGCCGTTCTGGTTCTCGGCGGGGTTCATGCTGCCGGCCGTTTCCGACCCAATGTACTGGACACGCCAGGAGGCGTTCCACGGACCATCCTGCCAGTCCAGGTTGACCTGCCCACGAACACGCGGGTAGGAACCAAAGCCGTTGTAGTAATGGCCGGCGATGTGGTAGACCTGACCGCCCACAACGCCCGGAGCGGCGGTGTTGGTGTACTCGCTGAGATAGGTACCCAGCGCCGACACCGTGAATTGACCCGGCAACCAACTCATCTGCGGAATGCGGTAGGTGAGGCTGGCATCCACGCCTTTGGTATCCAGACGGCCAAGATTGACGGTCGGCTGATTGATGAAGGCAACCTGGCCATTCGCACGACGATGGATCAGGTCGCAGAACGGGCTGGAGTTGTCGGCGAAGCAGACCCCGGAAACGATCGTGGCATTCACGCCGGTGATCGTGTCGTTCAGGTAGATTCGCCACAGGTCCGCATTCAAGGTCAAGCCAGGCACGAAGTGCGGGCTGTACACCACGCCCCAGTCGAACGACTTGCCGGTTTCGGGCTTGAGATCGACGCCCGCCGCAACCGAACCCGACGAAACGCCGGTGGTCTGGGACAGGCCGCTCTGCAACGACTGGAACGTCGAACCAGGCGGAACGCCGGCGCAGGCGTTGGAATGTGCGGCCAGCGTTGCAGCGTCCAAACCGATGCAAGGATCGCTGAACGCGGGTGCACTACCGAAGGAACCGGTGAACAAGTTGCCCAAGGTCGGCGCGCGGAAGACCTCCTGCACGGTGCCACGCAGCAGCAGGTCCTCGATCGGACGCCATTCCACCGCGACCTTCCAGTTGCTGGTGCTGCCCGCCAACGAGTACTTGGAATAGCGATCACCCAAGTCGAGGTTCAACTGATGGAAGAACGGCATGTCCTTCAGGATCGGGATGTACAACTCCGCGTAGGCTTCCTTGACGGTGAAGCCACCTTGCAGGGCCGAGGTACACGCCGACTGCGGCGCCTGGCAGGTGCCATTGGTCGGATCGGCAACGGTGAGGAAGTCGATCAGGCGGTGCGCATATTCCTTGCGGTAATCCCCGCCCACTGCCAACTGCACGTCGCCTGCCGGCAGGGTGAACACCGGGCCGTTGGCATCGACCGTGTACTGACGCCGCACGTTGAGGTTGTTCGAGAACAGCGTGGCGAGATAGGTATTTTCGATGGCCACCGAATCCGGGCTTGTGGCATCGAAGATGTTGAGCGGCGTGCAACCCGCGATCGCGGTGGTGGCATCACCCGCCGTGCCCACGCAGGTGGGCACGCCATTGACCAGCATGGACGGGCCAAGCGCGTTTTTGAACTGGGCGTTGTAGATCAGGTCGCCGACGGTATGACTTTGGGCACTGTCATGTCCGTACTGATAGTTCGCGTCCCAGTTCCAGGTACCGATGGTGCCACGGAAGCCAAGAATCGCCTGGTCGGTGGTGTCGGTGTTCTGGCCCATACGCTGGCCGACGCCGGTCCACCGGGTCAGGAAATTGTACTGGGCATACGCCGGGGTCCCATCCTTGTTGACGTTGCCGGTCAGGTTGCCAGTCGACGGACCGAAATCAACCCCGAACGGGTTGTACATGTTGTCCTTCGAGATGATCACGCCGTCCGAGAATGCATCAAACGGCAGTGCCGCCAACGCGGAAGACGCGGTGGTCTTGTTGTGCATGAATGTCGCATACACCTGCACGTTGTCGGTCAGCTGGTAGTCGCCCTTGAAGAAGCCGTTGGTGCGCTCCTGCGGGACCAGGTCCCAGTTCACTGCCTGGTAGTTGTACGAGTCGGCGCCGGTGTAGCAGCGGTAATC